>Ga0182030_10007752_pt1 | contig 22342 bp, 20 predicted proteins | sample 812S3MmetaG_FD_121299 | JGI IMG/M metagenome (GOLD analysis project Ga0182030, IMG submission 121299) | Permafrost microbial communities from Stordalen Mire, Sweden - 812S3M metaG (Illumina Assembly) | ecosystem: Environmental > Terrestrial > Soil > Wetlands > Permafrost | place: Sweden... | reverse complement strand
TCTCTTTTCCTCTGTATCTACGGTACAGGCTCAGAACCCCATTGAGGCTGCATCTTCACCTGGCGGTCACGTAATTCACGCACGAATGGGTGAAGATGTCAGGCATGCACGCTCAACCCACGGGGCCAGCGTTCGACATTGTGCTCCTCTTGCACGTCGGCTGCGTGGTGGCCGGACTGGCCACGGTGGTGACCAGCGCCGCCACCGCGTCTCGGGTCCGACGCCTCATTGGCGCCAATTCGCCCCTGCCCGAGACCGTGACTCGCTACTTCCGCCCGGGCACAAATTGGGCCGGACGAGTCATGTACGGGATTCCGGTGTTCGGGTTCATCTTGCTGGCCATGAGCCAGGGCGCCTATGGCTTGTCGGACGCCTGGGTCATGATCGGCCTGTCCATCTTCGTAGTGGTGGTCCTGCTGGGCGAAGGCGTGCTGTGGCCGGCGGAGCGGAGAATCCAAGTCGGCTTGAGTTCCTTAGAAGAGGACGGTGTGGCCGATGCGGTGGCGCATGATGCTCAGCTGATAGTTCGCTCGGCCACGGTGGCGCTGGTCCTGCTCATCGCCGGCACGGTGATTATGGTGGCGCAGCCCTAAGCGAGTCAGGCGAAATCACTGAGGCCGGTGATTCCGGTGGCCGCCTCAATCAGTCGCACCGCTTCTTCGGTCTGGCCAGCTGCCAGCAGTCCGGGTAAGGGACCGTCGAGCAGGGCCGCCCAATCGATGGTCTCGGTACTGATGCCTTCTGCATGAATCCGCGTGCGGGCCAGACCCAAGAGATTGGCCAATTCGCCGACGCCCGGGCCAGCCGCCGCGGCCAGACGTCCGCGGAGCCAGGTGGCCAGTGCGGGACTCACACCAGCGGTCGAGACCGAGATCGTGACGGGGCCGTCCCGGTGCACCGACGGCAAAATGAAGGAGCAGTTTGTTGGGTCGTCGGCACTGTTGACCCACACGCCGGCAGCTTCGGAGTCGGAGAAGACGGCGGTGTCGACCGCAGGGTCACCGGTGGCCGTGATGACCAAGCGAAAACCAGCGATGTCGCTGGCCGCGTAGGGGCGGCGAAAGATGGTGACGTCGAGGTCGGCCATCTCCGGGCTGATGTCGGGAGCGATCACGGTGACCAGTGCGCCGGCGGCGAGGAGGCTGCCAACCTTGCGGGCGGCCACCGGTCCGGCGCCGACCACAAGGCAAGGTCGACCGGCGACATTGAGCGAGACCGGGTAATAGTCCGTCATCGGATCGACACGGTCCGGTTCGGGCTCGAATTCAGGAGTGAATGGAAGGGCGGCCGACCATGCCAGCGGCCACCGTGGCAATGGTGAGGTCGTCGATCAGGACGAAGCTGCCGGTGATCCGGTCGACCTTGTAGGAATCGAGGGCGAGCGGGGTGGCGGTACGGAGGTGCACGATCCCAATGTCATTCTCTTTGAGCTCGGTGGCATCGGTCATCTCAAGTTCGTTGACGTCGAAGATGCCTTCGATCCGTTCGACCACAACGGGAGTGACCCGAGTGGTGTGCTTGAGGCGGAGCCGGTCGCCGGCGACCAGGGGGCGATCGTGGAACCAGCAGACGGTGGCTTCAAAGGTGTCGGTCACGGTCGGCTGTTCTTCAAGCGACGAGATGAGATCGCCGCGCGACACGTCGATGTCGTCGGCCAACTGCATGGCGATCGACAGGCCCACCTCGGCCCGGGACAGCGGCCCATCGGCGGTCTGGATCGATTTCACCGTGGTGAACTTGCCTTCGGGGAGCACAATGACCGGGTCGCCGGTGCGGAACGGTCCGCCGTTGACCATGCCGGCGTAGCTGCGGCCTCCACCGGGCTGTCGGAGCACCCACTGGACGGGCAGCCGGCCGCCATTGCCTTGGCGCAGGCCGTGCTGCGAGGCCCAACCGCCTGCTTGGGCTGACTCTAGGGAATCGAGCACAGTCGGGCCGTCGTACCAGGGTGCCGCGTCGGAGCGATCGACCACGTTGTCGCCGTTGAGGGCCGAAATGGGGATGACCGTGCACGAGAGAATGCCGAGGCGCCGGGCCAGGGTCTGCATCTCGTCGACGATGCGCTGGTAGGCCGACTTGTCCCAGTCGACCAGGTCCATCTTGTTGGCGCAGACGACGAGCTGGTCCACCCCGAGGAGGGCGGCGATGCAGATGTGTCGTCGTGATTGTTCCCGCAAGCCGGAGGTGGCGTCGACGAGGGCGAGCGCCAGGTCGGCCGTGGAAGCTCCGGTGGCCATGTTGCGGGTGTACTGAATGTGGCCCGGGCAGTCGGCAATGACGAACTTGCGATGGGGGGTGGCGGCGTAGCGGTAGGCCACATCTATAGTGATGCCTTGCTCGCGTTCGGCCCGGAGGCCATCGGTGACGAAGGACAGGTCGACCTCACCCATGCCGCGACGCTCGGCGGCCACTTCGAGGGCATCGAGTTGGTCGTCGAAGAGCTGACGAGTGTCGAAGAGGAGGCGACCGATCAGGGTGCTCTTGCCGTCGTCGACTGATCCGATGGTGGCGAAACGAAGGAGGTCCATCGTGTCGGCGGTGGGGGCCGGGGGCTGGTTGGGGTTGGGCGTGGGCGTGGTGGTCATGTGGGGAGGGGAACGTGGTGGTGGTGGCTTGGGGCGGGCAAATGGAGCGTCCTCCCCGAAGGGTTTTTTGGAAATGCGTCAGTCGCTAAATGAATGAGCGAGTGAACGACTTTGCCCGATGGGTCACGGGGAAGTGGTGCGTTCGACGGCTGGGACTGCGTCGACGTCACGGCAGAGCGGAGCTCCACCTAGAAGTACCCCTCGCGCTTACGGTCCTCCATTGATGTCTCGGAGAATCGGTCGTCGCCTCGGGTGGCCCCTCGCTCGGACATGTTGGTCGCTGCCACTTCGCGAATGATGTCGTCGACGGTGGTGGCGGTGGAGCGCACGGCACCGGTCAAGGTGGCGTCACCGACAGTGCGGTATCGAACGGTGGCGACTTCGGCAACTTCGGCGCCCTGGGGTTGTACCCATTCGCTAACGGCGAGCAACATGCCGTCCCGTTCGACCACGGTGCGCTCATGGGCGTAGTAGATGGAGGGGAGGGCGATGCGTTCGCGGCGGATGTACTGCCAAATATCGAGCTCAGTGAAGTCCGACAACGGGAAAGCGCGCAGATGCTCGCCTGGCCGCACGCTGCCTTGGTACAGCTGCCAGAGTTCGGGACGTTGGCGCTTGGGATCCCATTGACCGAAGGAATCTCGGAACGAGAGCACGCGCTCTTTGGCTCGAGCCTTGTCCTCATCGCGCCGTGCTCCGCCGAAGGCGGCGTCAAAGGTGTGCTGGTTGATGGCGTCCAACAAAGTGGTGGTCTGCTGCCGATTGCGGGAGGCCACTGGTCCAGGGTCGGCGACGCGGCCCTGGTCGATGGAGTCCTGCACCTTGGCCACAATAAGTCGGGCCCCTTCGGCTTCGACCTGGGCGTCGCGGTATTCGAGGACTTCGCTGAAGTTGTGCCCAGTGTCGACGTGGAGCACGGGGAAAGGGATTTTGCCCGGCGCAAAGGCCTTGGCGGCCAGGTGGAGCAGGACGGCCGAGTCCTTCCCGCCACTGAAGAGAAGGACGGGACGTTCTGATTCCGCCGCCACCTCGCGGATGATGAAAATGGCCAGGGACTCGAGCAGGTCCAGGTGTCCCAACGGATGTCCGAAAGGCCGCACCAATGCCGTCACCGACGCGTCAGTCCGACCGTTACGCCCGGGCGTAGGGTCGGCAGGTTGGTTGGCACGTGGCGTAGGGGTGGTTACTGCGGCGTCCATGGGACCTCTTCAAATCATGACCAATTTAGTCATGTATACTTTGGTCTGCATTCTGCCGGGCGTCAAGCTACGGCGTACGGACTCCGAAAGGGATGGCCAATGGCCGAATCCATGACTGCTGGGAACAACCTGAGCACCACTGAGCTAGCTGGCCTCAACCAGGATTTCGAAACTGCACCCGCCTCCAAGGTCATTGGTTGGGCCGTCGACACGTTCGGTGACGAGCTCGTGCTGGCCGCATCGTTTGAAGACGTCGTGTTGATCGACCTGGCCACCAAGATCGCCCCGAACATCGAAGTGATCTTTCTCGACACCGAAGCGCACTTCCCCGAGACGCTCGCCTTCGTCGAGGAAGTGCGGGAGCGTTACTCCCTCAACCTGACGGTGACCAACCCGGGACCCGAAGCGGCCGCCTACCCCTGTGGGAGCGACCAGTGCTGCCAATTCCGCAAGGTGGCTCCGCTGCGCCAAGCCGTGCAGGGGAACCGGGCTTGGATGACCTCGCTGAAGCGGGACGATGGCCCAACCCGGGCCGATGCACCCATTGTGAGTTGGGACGATTCCTTCGGATTGGTCAAGATCAACCCCTTGGCAACGTGGACCAACGCTGATGTGGCGTCGTACTTGGCCGATCACGCACTGCTGGTCCACCCGTTGATCAGCCAGGGCTACCGATCTATTGGTTGCGCCCCGACCACCCGTCCGGTGGCCGAAGGCGAGGACCCACGGGCGGGCCGTTGGGCCGGACTCGACAAATCCGAGTGTGGGCTGCACGCTTAAGCAATGCCACGCGATTTGGATAACCCCTACGGGATGGAGTTCCGCGGTCGCGAACGCGGACTGAAATTCGTCCGTCCCTACCGCAACATCGGGGAACTGAATCCGACTGAACAGCTGAAGCTGTCTCGGCATCCCTTTGAGGTGGCCCAGGCCATCATCGACACCTACTCGAAGCAAGGGGTCGACTCCATCAACTCGGTGCCCGGGGAACTGGAGCGCTTCAAGTGGGTGGGGATGTACCCGCAGCGGCAAGGCGGCGATGCCTTCATGATGCGGATCAAGGTGCCGGGTGGCGTCATGACGGCTCCTCAGGTGCGCGAGATCGGGATAGCCGCCGATGCCTTCGCCGAAGGACCCGACGACAGCCCGGTGTTCGGGAACCGCTACGCCGACCTGACCACCCGCCAAGACATACAACTCCACTGGATCCGCATCGCCGACGTGCCGCGTATTTGGCAGCGCTTCTGGGACGTGGGATTGACCACGGTGCAAGCGTGTGGTGATTCGGCGCGCAACGTGTGTTCGTGTCCAGTCAGCGGGATTGATGCTGGCGAATTGGTGGAGGCATTCCCGGTGGCCCAGGCCATCTCCGCGTTTTTCACCGGCAACCGCGAGTACGCCAACCTGCCCCGCAAGTTCAAGATTGCCGTAACCGGCTGCCTGGAAGACTGCGCTCGGATTGAGATCAACGACATTGGGCTCTGGCCGGCCGAACACAGCGACGGGACCATTGGATTCAACGTGCTGATTGGCGGTGGGTTGTCCGACGGGGAACGGATGGCCTCTGACATTGATGTCTTCATCCGGCCGGACCAAGCGGTCGAACTCAGTCGCGGTGTGGCTCAGCTCTTCGGCGAGCTTGGCAATCGAGAGAATCGAGGCCTGGCCCGCATGCGGTACCTGGCCCAAGAGCTTGGCCCAGAGGGTTTCCGGGCCGCGCTCGACGAGCGCACGCGATTCCCGCTCGAGGTAGCAGGACGTGAGCTGACCAACCGATTCCGAGGTGACCACGTCGGCGTCCATCCCCAAAAGCAACCGGGTCTGGTCTACGTCGGATGTTCGGTGCCGGTGGGCCGCATGCACGGGATCGACCTGATTGAGACAGCGCGCCTGGCTGAGACCTATGGCGACGGCACCGTCCGTATCGGGACCGACCAGAATTTCATTCTCTCGGGTGTTCCCGAGGATCGGCTCGATGACTTGTTGGCCGAACCGCTCATGCAGACCTACACGCCATTTCCCGGTCCGTTCGAGCGGGGCGTGGTGGCCTGCACCGGTTCGGAGTTCTGCCGCTTTGCCGTGGTGGAAACCAAGGAACGGGCCGTGAAGTGGGCCCGCTCGCTCGACGCCCAGTTCTCGGCCGCAGGCGGCGACAAGAGCGATGCCGGCGTGATCCGCATGCACTTCTCGGGCTGTTCGGCCAGCTGCGCGCAGCCTCAGATTGCCGACATCGGTTTCCGAGGCGACATCGCCCACGTGGACGAGCACATCGAAGAAGCGGTCGACATCGGTTTGGGCGGATCGCTCGGTCCTGATGCGGCCTTCATCGACTGGGTCACCGGTGCCCTTCCGGTGGACAAGGTGCCGGATGCGTTGGTGCGTCTGGTAACCCGATACCAAGCTGAGCGGCGAGCGGAGGAGCCCTTCCACTCGTGGGCCCGACGCACCCCAGAGACCGACTTGGCCTCCACCATTTCCGGCGTGGCCGCCGAGGTCACGGCATGAAGCGCTACCGGGTGCGCGAACAGATGAACGGGATCACGGAACCTCCCGGCAAGGTCTGGTTCTGGGAGCTCGAAGCCGGCGTGATTCATGCCGATCGCTGCATTCAGTGCGGTACGTGCGTGGCCGTGTGCCCCTCCAACTCCATCGGGATCGACTTCGACACCAACCTGCCCGAGCTGGTCAAGATGTGCACCGGTTGTTCCTTGTGCTGGGATTTCTGCCCTCGAGGTGGCCTGCGTTACGAGGCCCTCTGGCCACCTTCGACACCCACTGAGGCAGAAGACGCTGAAGTGGTCCCCGAGCAGGTTCGCTCCGACTCTTCGGACACCTACTGGAAGATCACCGGTGGACCGCCGGCCGATGGCCTCGGTGCAGTGGTCGAGAGTTTCGCCGTCCGCGCCGCCGCTCGGCTGGACGACGTCCAAGATGGCGGCGCCGTCAGTGCCTTGCTGATTGGGCTCTTGGCCGCCGGTGAGATCGACGGGGCCTTGGTCTCGAAACCCAGCGGCGATCCCGACGAGCAGTGGAAGGGCATCGCCACCATTGCCACCACAGCCGCAGAGATCAAAGCGGCGTCCGGCAGCTTCTACAACCAGACGATGGCCCTGGCCGAGTTGGATCTGTCCAAGTACAAACTCGGGCCCAAACCTCGCATTGCCGTAGTGGGGACGCCGTGTGAGGTGCAAGGTCTGCGGGCCATGCAGGCTCGTCGCTGGCCCACCGGGGCTCACCGAGTGGATGCCGTGGTGCTCAGCATCGCGCTCATGTGCACCAAGAACTTCGACTACGAAGCGCTGACCTTGAAGGAGCTGCGAGACAAGCGCGGCGTCGATCTGGACCGGGTCTCGAAGATGGACGTGATCCGGGGTCGCATGATCGTGGAATACCGCGACGGCGAGCTGGCCGTCGATGAGCCGGTCAAGGATTTTCACGGTGCGGCCTTGAAGGGGTGTGACGAGTGCGCTGACTTCCTGGGGCGCTCGGCTGACATCTCCGTTGGCAGCGTGGGATCGATGGATGGATGGACCAGCGTCCTGATCCGCACCGAGCGCGGCCGCTTGGCCTTTCAGGCGGCTCGGGCCAAGTTGGACGTCCGCGGCATGGACGACCCTGCTGCTCTGCTGCGCCTAGACGCGCTCGATAAGAAAATCGCCAACCGGTCCCTGCAACGCAAGCTCGACCCCGACGCTCCGATGTTCATCGACTTCGAGGAACACGTGCGCGCCTACGACGGCACGGATCGACGTCCCGTGTTCATCCGTCATTAATTGTGAGCGCTCCTCCGACACTGCACCTGCCCGACGAACCGACGGTTCGGGCCGACGCGTGGGTGACGGCTATTGCCGAAGGGGCTGACCTCGTGGCCACCTTGACCGCGCCCGACGGACTGGTCGAATGGTTGTGGTCGCGGTGGAGTTCGCTGGCCCGTGCTGGTCTGTCGCACGATGATTTCGCCGACATTGTGGTGGAGTACCGACGTGAACTGTGGCTCTGGCTGGCCGGCGAGCGCACGTGGGCCCAGGCCTGTTCGGGTCTGGTGGGCCGGATTACCCGGCGTCTGGCGCTGGTCGACACACCAGCCGGGTGACATCGGTGGATGGCCGGGGTCCGGTCATCGCCCTCGAAGGCGTCACAGTTCGGCGCGAGGGCATTGTGGTGCTCGACGGCGTTGACTGGGTGGTACAGCCGGGTGAACGCTGGGTCATTCTCGGTCCCAACGGTTCGGGGAAAACCACCATGCTGGCATTGGCCGGTGCCCGGCTGTGGCCCACCTCGGGTGTGGTGGAGATTCTTGGCTCTCGACTGGGCCGAGTCGATGTGCGCACCTTGCGACCACGGATTTCGCTGGTCAGCGCCTCGGTCACCCGACAGTTGCGGCCCGAACTTGAGGCCCGAGCCGTGGTGGCCAGCGGCCGCTATGCAGCCCTCGAGACCTGGTGGAACCACTATTCGGACGAGGACTGGGCTCGGGCCGACCACCTCTTGGCGCAATCTGGAGTCGGAGCGATTGCCGATCGCCCCTTTGGGGTGATCTCCGAGGGGGAGCGCCAACAGGTGCTGCTGGCCCGTGCCTTGATGGGCCAGCCGGAGTTACTGCTGCTCGACGAGCCGGCAGCCGGACTCGACCTGGGCGCCCGGGAACGACTGCTTTCCCGGCTGGGCGCGCTGGCGTCGGATCCGGAGTGCCCCACCCTGGTCTTGGTGACCCATCACTGTGAAGAGATTCCCACCGGGTTCACCCATGCCGGCTTGGTGCGAGCTGGTCGGTTGATGGCCAGCGGACCGTTGGACGATGTCATCACCTCGCAACGCGTCTCGGACTGCTTCGACGTGGACGTCACCGTCGGATGCGATAACGGACGGTGGTGGAGTCGCGCCCAATGATCTGGAAGCCAACTCGCTGAACAGGGCATCAAGAAATTTCTTGCCATCGCCCTCCAATGAGGGTAGATAAAGAGGACAACGAGGAGCTGCACTGACGAGGTCGGCGCTGCGCATATCCCCACCATCCACCATTTGGAATTAGGCCCTGATTAGGGTCTTCTACGGAGCGAAGGTAGGTCGTCGGGGAGTGACGAGTGTGATCCTGCTGGTCCTCGTAGTAGCGCTATGGATTTTGGTGCTGGCACCCAGTGCCTACCGACGTGTGTCCGAACGCGGCGGGGCCGGGTCAATTGATCACTTCCACCATCAACTCGATCTGCTTGAGCACGCCGGGCCAAAGCTGGTCACCCCGGCCTACCGGCTGCATACCGCCGTTCCGGGCGGTGCTGTACCTCTCCAAGCCGAGCCGGAAAATTCGATGTACCGGGCCAAGCTGGTGCTCCTGCGTCCGGTCGAAGACGAGGAGTCGGCCGACATTGATGACGAGGACGGGGTGCACTACGCGCGCATCGGCGTCCTCGACAGCCCTGAGCCAGAGGTGCCCGACGATCGGTCGCGCATTGAATTGCGGGCGTTTCGCCGCCAAGAAGCGCGACGCCGTTGCTCCAGCTTGCTGCTGGTCCTGACTGGGTTGACCATCAGCACGGCGTTGCTGGGGATCATGCCGGCCCTGCGCTTGGCTTGGGTCTTCACCGGTCTCACTGCGGTGGCCTTGTTCGGATTGATTGGGTTGATCGCCTACGCCCGGGAGATTGAAGCTCAACGCAGACGGTGGGCCTCGCCGCCGACCTGGGACGAGATGGGCGAAGACCGTTCGTCCGACGACGACTACCTTGTCGCCGCCGAGTCGGGATTCCCGGGTGCCTGGGATGACGAGGATGACTACCCGCGCCAAGCCGTGGGCGGCAGTTAACCCGGCGAACGCTCCAACAGGATGGCGGCACACCCATTGGCTTGGATCGTCCGCAGGGGGTGCCACCCATCGGCCAAGAGCGCCTTGTAGAGAGGGCTCAAACTCAGCGGCGGAGTTTCGACGAACCACAAGCGCGAGTAGGAGGAAAATCCTCGGGCCCAAGCCTTGGGATCCGAGCCTCCTTCGTAGTACTCCGACGGGGCGATAAAGACACGAGGCTGGGTGCTGATCACCGTAAAGCCGGCCGCGTACTTCGAACTGAACGCCAAATGCAACGGCGTGTCCTCGTAGTAGGCCCACGGATAGCGCATGAGTTCATCGACGACGATGTGATCGCCCGGCTTCATTTGGTGGGACACGACGGCGGCCAAGGCCCGGGTATCCGTCGCTGGGTAGGCATTGGCTACGCCAATCCCGCCGATCAAGAGTGCGGCCACCATGACGGCCGCGGTGCCGCCGAAGGTCATGCGTCGGGTCGAGGATGAAGTGATCCGGCTCGCGAGCCACTGGTGGACTGATGCGATTCCCGAAGCGATAAGCAGCAGCAGAGCGGGGTAGAGCACCACATCGGTGCGACCGGTGCCGAGCGGGACCTCTCCGAGGGCACAGGCCACCAAGGCAGCGCCCATCACCAGCGCGGGAGCGAGCATGTCGCGCCGTGACCGCAATCCGAGAATGATCAGCGCTGACACCACGACGAAGAGCAACGGTGGCCCCCACTGCTTCCCATCTCCCAACCCGATCATGCGGACGTACAGGCTGGAGATAAAAGCGCAAGCGCCTGAGACGAATGCGTGCGGCGAAGAGAGGTTGAAGTAGTTCCCGACGAAGTCTCGGCGAATCACCGGCGAGAGGTGGCTGTCGAAGATGGCCGCGATGCCGAGACAAGCCACGACGGCTGGTCCGGCCACCATGAGGCACCTTCGTCGAGATTGCGGGTCTCGAAGCGCCGTGGCGGCCACCACGAACCAGACGCCAAGAATGACCGGAAGGGTGGAAGCGGAGATGGCGAAACTGCACACCGTGATCAGGCCCAGCCGAACGAGCTCTCGGCGTCCAGGATTGCGGCGAGCGGCCTCACCGAGTCCCAAGATGAGGCAGGCCAGCAAGAAGTCGCCCCCGTATTCCTTGATGCGCGTCGAGTAGATCATGCAGGTCGGACTGACACAGATGGTGAGCGCGGCGCCGAGGCAAAGCCACCGGGGGAATCGGAAGTATCTCGTCAGGGCAAACGCAGCCGGCATAGCGGCGATGCCCATGAACAGCGGCGGCATCTGATCCCACACCGTTGAGTTGAGGTGGAGGGCGATCCAGGTTCGTTCGATGAAAAAGAATCCCGGTGCCGTCAGCCACATGTGCCACGCCGTACCGAGTCCGACTCGAGACGACATGGCGACCCAGGCGTCATCTCGCCAAAGTCCACCGGTGGTCAGCCCGCGGAGCCGAAGGAGGGTGCCAACGACAGTGATGATTCCCAGTGCCAACCAAGTGGCGCGGTGAGACCGGTTGTCGTCGGGAGGTGCTGGTGTTGGCAGCGTGATTGAGTGGGAGCGCGGACGCTCCAGGACGTCAGTCATGAACACCCGCAGCACGCGCGCAATGGACCTCAAACTGCATCTCTTTAGGGTAAGTGGATCGGTGGTCGTTGCCTATGGGTCGAAAGGTTCAGATTTGGGCCTACATCACAGGAGAATGGCCGCTCAGACTGCCTGTTTGCGAACCCATTTGGTCCTTTCGGCCCATAGGACTGAGGGGGTTGTCCCCGTAGGATTTAGGGGGAGATCAAACCTCTCACGGGGGAGTTGTTCGGCATGTCACTCGTAACACCTGGCGGGCTTTGCACCGTCGCACGGCAAGTGACGGTTGATGTCGAAATTGTGGTGCCCGTTTACAACGAAGCTCCCCAATTGGTGGAGCGGATCACCACGCTGCGCCGCTTTCTCGATGAGTCGTTTCCGTTCCGAACCTTGGTGACGGTGGTCGACAACGCCAGCACCGACGAGACCTTTGCATTGGCCCAACAGCTGGAAGCCAGCACCCCAGGCATAGCGGCGATCCACTTGACCCGAAAAGGCCGAGGGCATGCCTTGCGGAGCGCCTGGTCGACCAGTGCGGCCCCGGTCGTGGCCTACATGGATGTCGACCTGTCCACGTCCCTGTCTGCTCTTTTGCCCTTGGTGGCGCCGCTCATTTCGGGACACGGCGATGTGTCGATCGGGACGCGCCTGGCTCACGGGGCCCATGTGGTGCGTGGCCCTCGCCGCGAGCTGATCAGCCGGGCCTACAACCTTCTGCTCAAGCTGTCGTTGCGGGGCCGCTTCAGCGATGCCCAATGCGGCTTTAAGGCTCTGCGAATTGAAGCAGCCCGCGAACTCCTGCCCAAGATTGAAGATGACGAATGGTTCTTCGACACCGAACTCCTCATCACGGCCGAGCGCCTCGGCATGCGCATCAGCGAGGTGCCCGTCGATTGGGTTGACGATCCGGAGTCGAGTGTCCACATTGTGGACACGGCTATGCAGGACCTACGAGGCGTGTGGCGGGTCTCGCATGGAGCCAACCGGCGTCCAAGTTTGCGTTCGGTGACCGATAGAGATGCCATGTTTGGACAAGTCACCGCCGAGCAACTCTTTCGATTCGCCGGCGTTGGCGTGATCTCCACGGTGGGATACCTGCTCTTACTCCTGGCCTGGCGTCCGCTGGTCGGCATGCTGGCAGCCAATGCGCTGGCGTTGGGGATCTGCACCATCATGAACACGGCCGTGCACCGGGAGTTGTCGCGCAACTTGCACGGGCCGTCTGCGGCGGGCCGATTCTTCGCCGCCACCGCTGGGCTCTTTCTGATCAGCCTCAGCCTGACCACGGTGGCCCTCGTCGCAGCGCATGCGGTGTCACCAGATTCGCTGGCCTTGGCGCTCGTCGCGGTGACCGTCGCCAACGCCGTGGCATCCATTCTGCGCTTTTCCATCCTGAGGGCCTGGGTGTTCCGTCCTGGCCTGGTGGCATGAAGCGAACGCCATGACAGCCCTCTTACCCGATGTGCAGATTGCTACGCCGCCTGCGATTGAGGCGGACGATCTCGAGACGACCGTCGAGACTTCGCCGGGCAAATGGTCGGCCCGCCTGCACCCCTTGCTCCGACCGGGTGGTTACTTCTTGGCTTCCAGGGTGGCGGTGCTTTTCGCCGCTCTTGCCAGCAAATGGCTGGTCCCGCGCATCCACCCCTTCACGTTGCTGGGGAACGGGTGGGACGGTGCCTGGTACACCAAGATCGCCCAGTACGGCTATCCCCATCGCGTTTTCGATGAAGCCGACGGCAGCCGATGGGGGTTCTTCCCCGGCTTCCCTCTCGTCATACGCGGCACGGTTGATGTCACTGGACTGAGTTACGCCCACGCCGCCGTGTTGGCCGGGACGACCTTGGGACTGACGTCTGCGCTGGCCATCTGGTTGGCCGTGCGCGAGGTGTTCGGTTCCGTGGTGGCCGATCGAACGGTCCTGCTCTTCGTGTTCTTTCCGGCGGCCTACGTCCTGAGCATGGGCTACTCCGAAGGGCTATTCCTGACTGCATCGGCCGCCTGCCTGTTCGCTCTCTCGCGCCGTTACTGGATTACCGCCGCGCTCTTTGCCGTCGTGGCCAGCGTGACCAAAGACGTAGGTCTGGTGCTCATCGCCTGCGTGGCCGTCGCCGCCATCCCGGTGATCGTCAAGGAACGCAAGACGCGACCGTTGGTAGCACTGGCTATTTCGCCTCTCGGTTTTGGGGGATGGCTGCTCTACTCGTGGCACATGACCGGCACGCCTTTGGCGTTCATGAAAGCCGAAAAAATCTGGGGTAACACACACTTCAATTGGTTCTTGGCTCCGATCTCGGCCATCGTGCGGCTCATCCACAACCCCCATGATTTCGCTCGGGGCCAGGATGTGTTGGCAGCCATCGGATTCATCTTCGTCTACATGGGGCTGGCGATTTTGTGGCGAACCCGACGCGAAGGCATCGCCGTTCCTCTGTACTGGTGGGTCTTCACCTTGGGCAGCATTCTCGCCATGGCAGCACCCGACTTCGAACAGAGTCTTCTGCGCTATTCCATGGCGGCCTTCCCGCTCTTCGCTGCCTACGCCTGGAAGATCCGCCCAACCTGGGAAGGCGCCATTGCCGGCACATTGGGTCTTATGCAAGGCGCCCTGGCATTGGTGATTTTTGTCGAGGTCCTGCATCCGCATACGTCCCACCTGTGGCCGTAGAACGAGCAAACCTGTTTCGAGGGGTCGGTGCCAGCGGGCTCCTCTCCGTTGGCTAACCTGTTCCTTCTCCGGGGGTGTAGCTCAGCTGGCAGAGCGCTGCGTTCGCAATGCAGAGGTCGAGGGTTCAAATCCCTTCACCTCCACCGGAAGAAGCCCAGGTCACAGGCATCAAAGTCGCTGGCCGTGGTGGACTTCAGATTAAGTAGCATCTGTGCTATCCTGCCGCGATGGCCACCGTCGGACTCCGAGAACTCCGTCAGGATGCGTCGGGTCTCGTACGCAGGGTGCAGAGTGGCGAGGAGATTGACGTCACCGTTTCGGGTCGACTGGCCGCACGCATCGTTCCGGCTGCACCGAAGCGTTGGCAGAGCTGGGACGACATTGCTGATGTCTTCACGGGCCGACCTGACCCAGAGTGGGAGCGGGATCGCGATCTGATCGACCAATCAATCTCCAATCCTTGGGAGCACACTCCTTGAAAGCGATTCTCGATACCAGTGTGTTGATTGCTACTGACGTGCAACCGCTGGAAGGTGAGTTAGCCATCAGCGTGGCCACGCTCGCCGAGCTGCATTTCGGAGTGCTCGTCACCGCGGATCCCGCGGTCCGGGCCGAACGACTTCGACGACTGTCAACCCTTCAGCTCAAGTTTGACGCCTTGCCCATCGACGATGATGTCACCATCAGTTTTGGCGAACTGTCCGCGGCTGTGGCCGCGGCAGGTCGGCAACCTCGATCGCGGGTCATGGACATTCTCATCGCGGCGACTGCCCACGCCCACTCGGCGCGTCTCTATACCCGTAACGTGGCGGATTTTGTCGGCCTTGAACATCTGGTCGAAATCATTCCGGCATAGCGAGAGAATGGGCTCACGACCAAACCTCAAGCGGACCCGCCTCATGAGTCCTGGTCTTCTCGGGCGTAATCTTGATGCCGTGCCCGTCCGCTGCTCCCGAAGATCTTCGCAGTCGAGTCGCTCTGCGACGACCGCTGAATGCGAGTCGCCATGACCGACGTCCAAACTTCACGCCTTGAGCTGTATGCGATCGATGTCGCAGAGGCTGAACGTATCGTCGCTCGAAGCCCGGGACCGGCCGATGTGTGGGCAGATGATTTTCCTTTCGAAGGCGACGTCGTCGCAGCGGGAGGTTTCCTACGAGCCTCGGCCGAGATGGGGGAACAGCGGCCCTTTGGCTTCTACCGCATCACCCGGCGTTCCGACGGACGGGCAGTTGGGGGAGTTGGCTTTAAAGGCCAGCCGGATGGCGGCTCTGTCGAAATCGGCTACGGCTTGGCTCCATCGGCCCGTGGCCTCGGATACGCAGCGGAGGCGGTCATTGCTTTGTTGACCGTGGCCGCTGGTCATGGGATCTCCAAAGTGATCGCCGACACGACTCTCGACAACATCGCTTCGCAACGAACCCTGGTCCACGCCGGATTTCACCTGGTGAGCACAGACGACGAATTCAATTACTACGAGGTGCTTCTCGACTCCGCCTCGTAGTCCACTTCAAAAGAGAACTGCTTCAGCTGCCGCGCCGCGGATCTCGAGGCCTCGCACCGTCCAGGCATCCATCGAAACGAGGTCGTCGATCACCACGGCGATCTGGGCGTTGCACAACACATTGCGAAACTTTCGAGTCGCACGCCTGGCAAATCCGCCAATGATGATGTCACCAGTTTTTTCATCAAGGAACACGCCGACCGGGCTGTTCTCGGTGGCACCGTTGGCATTCACGGTGGCGACGCTGCCGAGTGGCTGGCTCTGTAGGTAGGTTCGTCCTCCGCCCGCCAGTTTCATTGTACGACGCCGAGCACGATTGCTTCAAACCAGGATCCCGGCTTCACTCAATCCGCTCGTGCTCGACGCCGGAGAGCACACTGATCATTCACCAAAAATAGAGCGGTCCGGAAGCTCAACACGGCAGGGGAGACTTTATGGAGCTGACCAACTCATCGGAAACTCTCACGAACGCAAGCGTTGACATCGAAGGCGCACCTTCAGCGATGGACGACGAAGTGATCATCGTGGGTGCCGGCCCAACCGGTCTGATGCTGGCGGTAGAACTTTGTCTGGCTGGGGTGCGGCCGCTGGTGCTCGAACGTCAGCCGAAACCCAGAGACAATCCGAAAGCCGGCGGTCTCAGCGGACAGATTCTGGAGCTCTTGCACTACCGAGGGCTGTTGGAACGATTCGAAGCTGCGGGCACCGAGGCCGTTCCGGCTCCTCGACTTCCCTTCGGCGGTTTACACGTGGACTTCACCCGACTTGATCCACCTCCGATGCGCTTGTTGATGCTTCAGCAACCGCAACTGGAGAGCCTGCTCTCAGAAATCGCCATCGAGCGCGGTGCCGAAATTCGCCGCGGACACGGTGTCCTGGGCCTGAGTCAGGACGACGCCATCGTGACGGCGGACGTGCTTGGTCCCGATGGCCACTATCAAGTGACGGGCCAATACATCGTTGGTTGTGATGGCTCGCAGAGCCGGGTCCGCGACATGGCAGATATTTCGTTCCCTGGCACCACGTACCCAGAAGTCCAGCGGCTGGCCCAGTTCACCGTGCCCGAGTCGGTAACCGTGCTCGAGAATGGCGACCTTGAGGTGGAAGGTGTGGGTCGGTTCAGCTTTGGCTTCACACGTAACGACCGCGGTGAGTATGCGGTTGGGTCGACCAACCCTGAATTTATGGGGCTCTTCACCAGTGAACACGAAACGGCTGACTACGACGACGACGAGCCGATGACGGTGGACGAGATGCGGGACAGCATCCGCCGCGTGTTTGGTGTGGAACTCCCTTTGGGGGAGCCGACACGGCTGACACGTTTCACCTTCCATGCCCGCCACGTCCAGCGCTATCGCAACGGGCGAGTCCTGATGGCTGGCGACGCCGCCCACCTGTTCCCCGCGCCAGGAGTGGCACTCAACGCCGGCATGATGGATAGCGTCAACCTCGCTTGGAAGCTGGCTGCGGCCGTCGATGGTTGGGCGCCGGTCGGGTTGTTGGATTCGTACCATGTCGAACGCCACCTCGCCGGCGAGCGCACGATGCTCCACACCCAGGCCCAGATGGCGCTGCGACGGGGACACGACGCTGCTGCCGAAGCACTCCGCACACTCGTGAAGGAGCTACTCCTTGATGAACAGCCCCAGCGCCGTATCGGCGCCTTCATTGCCGGCACCGACATCCGTTACCCGTCGGCTGGCCGCAATCCCCATCCCTTAGCTGGGACTTTCGCACCAAATCTCACTCTGAGGAGCGACCCGGGCACCATCACCGTGGCAGAGCTCATGCACGCGGCCCGTCCCGTCCTGCTCGACCTCGCCGATCGCTCAGACCTCCGCGAAGTGGCCCGAGCCTGGGAGCATCGAATCGACATACGCACCGCAGTGACCGATCACCGACCAGCCGACGCCGTGCTGATTCGCCCCGACGCTCAGATCGCCTGGGCCGCAGCGGTCGACGAAGGTAGTGAGACGGCTGTTCCCGCCCTTCGAGAAGCTCTGGCCACTTGGTTCGGCAGATCCTTAGCGGATCACCGCCCCGTGTCCGGTGACTTATGAAGTTTGGGTTCTGAACCAAGCGTTAGGGTCGCACCATGAAATTTTGGGTGACGTACCCGTTGATTCCGCATCCTTACAATCCAGAGCTGCTGACGAAGTCGGCGCTCACCCGATTCTGTGTGGCGGCCGAAGAAGCCGGATTTTCCGGAATCGGATTCACGGATCACCCAGCGCCCACCGACCGTTGGTTGCAAGCCGGTGGACACGATTCGGTCGACCCATTCACCGCCCTCGCCTTCTGTGCCGCGGTGACCGATCACATGCGGTTGATACCCAACATTGTGGTGCTGCCGTATCGCAATCCGTTTGTGGTGGCCAAGGCTGCCGCGACACTGGATGCTTTTTCCGGGGGACGATTCACCCTCGCTGTCGCTACAGGTTACCTGCGAGGCGAGTACAAGGCGTTGGGGGTGGATTTCGAAAATCGCAATGCACTCTTCGACGAGGCCATCGAAGTGATCCGGGGCATATGGAGCGAGAACGATTTCGCCTTCGAAGGGTCCACCTTCAGCGCCGTAGGCCAGACAGCCAACCCTAAGCCCGATCCACATCCACCCATTTGGATTGGTGGTAACTCCCAAATGTCTCGGCGTCGAGTCGCTCGGTACGGGGATGGATGGAGCCCTTTTCCCGCGCCGCGGGTGTTGGCGAAGACGTCCAAGACGGTAGTGCTGGAGACCGTTGACGACTTGCGCCCCATGCTGGACGAGCTCTGGAGATTCGTGGATGAGGCCGGTCGAGACCGGTCCAAGATCGATGTGTCATTCGGCACCTACGCCGGTGGCGATCCCGGCAGTGACCGATTCAACCCAGCGGCCCAGTTAGAAGCCGTGGCGGAGCTGGCTGACCTAGGGGTGAACTGGTCTGGGGTCGGGGTGCCTGGTGATTCGATCGAACATGCCGTTGAGACGATGCAGAAATTCGGTGAATTGGTGATTGCTGCGCAGGCCTAGTCCGTTTGTGTTCCTGACGTTGGCAAGTGCAACTTCTCAAAAACTCGATCGCGAAAGATGAGATATTGGTCCTGCGCCAGCCAAGGGAAAGCCGGATCTCGGTCAATGAGGTGTGGCGCTTGAATGGTCTCGTCCTCAGCGAATTGCTGGCTCGTCAGGTCCAGATCAAAACCGACCAATCGGTTCCAATAGTGGAACCCTTGCCGTGAACCGTCGGGACGAAGCACTTCCGCTTCGAGGAGTTGGCCGCCGATCAGGTCGTGTACGACCAGGGCAGTCACGGCGCACTGACCCCGGGATGGATTTTCCGGAGTCCACACAGGAGCATCGGTCGGATCGCAGGTGTCGATACCCCATGAGTGGCGAATGGCCGCTTCGACATCTGCCAGTGTCAGGGACACGGCTGTCTCATCGAACTCTGAGGACCCACTGGACTTAGTTAACACCTTCGCTCATTCTAAAGACCACTCCTCGCTACCAAATCGGCATCACAGATGCGCCGTGTGCCTGGGCCAGAATTGACAGTGGGAGCGCCCCGCCGAGCGCTCCCACTGAAAAGTCCGAACTCAAGTTGCCTAGCAGATGGTGCCGAGGATCTCCCCGGTGCCCGTGCCCCTTGAGCTCGATGAGCTGTAGCCGTTGTCGACATTAATGATCACAATGTGCAGGATCGTGCCGCTGACCGTTGAACCCGATTGGGTTGCCTTGCTCGAGACAATGACTTCCATCTCGCCTGGTGTTGACGATGGAGGGTTGGTGAGGTTGGACGTGCTGCTCGACCATGTGCTTCCGCAAGTCAGGGCGCCCGAGTAGCCGACGTACCCCTTCATGGCACTCGGGGGAGTACCACCGCTAAAGGAGTTGTTGCTGGCCCAGTTGGTGCCCCAGAACGTCACGTTGTTCCCGATGGTCGGACTGCCCGCTGACTTGTCACCGATGACGAAGGCCCCAGTGTTCGACGGTGAGGCAATCGTTCCGTCAGTCGAATCACTAGATGCGTCGTAGTAGGCGTCTCCGGCGAAGATGGCGGAGATCGGGAACGAACCCATGCACATGGTCGCCGTCTGGTTGACCGAGGTAATCACGCAGGTCGCCGTGCCAGTGGAGTTGGTCGTCCCGCTACAGCTCTGAGCATTGTTCCCAGATCCGAGTGTCAGCGTGACCGTCTTGCCCGGGAGGGGAGTGCCATTGGTGGTGAGGACACCCGACAGCGTTGCTGGCTGGCCGTTCACCACCACCGTGGCGCCGGTGTAGGTGAGGCTGGTCTCCGCCTTCGTGACAATGAAGGTGTTGGAGCCACTGCTGGCAAACAGCACCGGCGACTTCGTCGTATCTCCAGCAAAGCTGCCGGTCAACGGGTACGAACCAGCGGGCTCGCTCGGCGTGATGGTGCACGAAGCGACTCCGGTGTTGTTGGTGATCCCGGTGCAGGTTTCATTGCCGTCGAGCGTCAGTACCACGGGCTCGCCCACGATGGCGGCCGACGTATTGGCATTCGTCAACAAGGCAGACACCGTGGTCGGTTGACCGTATTCTCCGGTTGCGGCGTTGACCTTCAGCGTGGTGGTGACGCCGACGGTCAGAGTGGCCGAGGTGGACGATGACAGGTAGTAGGTCGTGCCGGCGAAGCTGGCTGTCACCGGAACCGTGCCGACTGTCTGAGTGACCAGGCAGATGGAGCAGCTGGCCGAACCGGACGAGTTCGTCGTGCCGCTACAGGTCTGCAACGTCTTGCCCGAGCCGATAGTGAAGACCACCGTCTGGCCCGAAAGCGGCGTGCCGTTGGTGGTCAAGGTGCCGGACACCGTCACCGACTGGCCACTGGTGGCAGTGGTCGCTCCGGTGTAGACGATGGCGGTCGGTGCTGGCGTCACCACGAAAGTGCTTGAGCCGCTGCTGGCCAGCAGGTCAGGGTTGGGCACCGTGTCGCCGGCGAATGTACCCGTCAATGGGTACGTCGCTGGTGCCTCAGTCGGTGTGACGGAACACGATGCGGTGCCGGTGCTGTCGGTGGTGGCCGTGCAGCTCTGTGAGGCGTTGAGCTTCAAGGTCACCGGCTCACCTGAGATCGGAGCCCCCGTGTTCGAGTTGGTGAGTACGGCCGACACCGTGGTCGGGGTGTTGTACTGGCCCGTGGCCGAGTTGACCTTGAGCGTGGTCGGCACCGCCGGAGGGGCGCTGATCTTCACGCTCGAAGATGCACTCGAGGAGAGGTAGTACGGCGTCCCGGCGAAGACGGCAGTCACTGGTACCGAGCAGACCGACTGGTTGACTGAGGCGATAGTGCAGCTGGCTGCACCGGACGAGTTCGTCGTGGCGCTGCAACTCTGCGCCGTGCTGCCCGAACCGAGGGTCAAGGTGACGGTCTGGTTCGCCAGTGGCGTGCCATTGGTGGTCAGGGTGCCAGACAGTGTCAGCGGCTGCGTATTGGTAGCCGTGGTCGGGCCGGTGTAGACGATGGCCGTCGGGTCGGGCGTGACCACAAAGTTGTTCGAACCATGGCTCGACAACAGGTCAGGGTTGGGCACGGTGTCGCCGGCGAAGGTGCCGTTGAGGACGTACGTTCCCGGAACCTCGCCAGGTGTGATGGTGCACGAGGCTGTCCCTGAACTGTTGGTGGTCGCCTCGCAGGATTCGGTGGCATTGAGCGTCAGGGTCACCGGCTCACCGGAGATCGGGGCCGACGTGTTCGAGTTGGTCAGCACACCGGTCACCGTGGTGGCGACGTTGTACTCACTGGTGGCCGCGTTGACCTTCAAGGTGGTCGGGATCGGCGCCGGGTTGCTGATCTTGACGGTCGAAGAAGCGCTAGAGGCCAGGTAGTACCCGTTGCCAGCGAAGCTTGCCGTGACCGGCAGTGTGCACACCGTCTGGTTGACCGAGGCGATGGTGCAACTGGCCGAACCCGACGAGTTGGTCGTCGCCGTGCAACTCTGGGCCGAGCTGCCCGAACCCAAGGTCAGGGTCACAGGCTCGTTACCCAACGGTGTGCCGTTGGTGGTCAAGGTGCCCGACAGGAGAGCCGAGGAACCATTGGTCGCCGTGGTGACGCCCGTGTAGACGATGGCTGTCGGGTCAGGAGTGACGACGAAGTTGTTCGAGCCGCTGCTGGCCAACAGGTCAGGGTTGGGCACGGTGTCGCCAGCAAAAGTACCCGTCAACGGGTAGGTACCCGAGGGCTCATTTGGCGTCACCGTACAGGTTGCCGTACCGGTGCTGTTGGTTGTGGCCGTGCAGGTCTGGGTGGAATTGAGCTGCAAGGTCACCGGCTCACCAGAGATCGGTGCCGACGTGGACGTCAGAGTCAGCACACCGGTCACCGTGGTGGCGACGTTGTATTCACCGGTAGCCGCACTCACCTTCAACGTGGTCGGGACGGGCGCCGGGGCGCTGATTTTGACGCTCGAAGTGGCGTTGGAGGCCTGGTAGTAACCGTTGCCAGCGAAGACGGCGGTGACTGCAACCGTGCAGACGGCCTGGTTGACCGAAGCGATGGTGCAGCTGGCCGAACCGGAGGAGTTCGTCGTGGCGCTACAGCTCTGGGCCGTGCTGCCCGAGCCGAGGGTCAAGGTGACCGTTTCGTTCGGCAGCGGCGTGCCATTGGTGGTCAAGGTGCCAGAGAGAACAGCTGACTGACCGTTGGTGGCTGAAGTCACTCCGGTGTAGACGATGGCCGTCGGGTCGGGTGTGACCACGAAGTTGTTGGAGCCACTGCTGGACAGCAGGGTCGGGGACACCGTGGTGTCGCCGGCAAAGGTGCCGGTCAACGGGTAGGTGCCTGAGGCCTCACCGGGTGTGATGGAGCACGATGCCGTACCGGAACTATTGGTCGTGGCGATGCAGGATTCAGTTCCGTTGAGCTTCAACGTCACTGACTCACCAGCAATCGGGGCCGACGTGTTCGAGTTGGTCAGCACACCGGTCACCGTGGTGGCGACGTTGTACTCACCGGTGGCGGCGTTGACCTTCAAGGTGGTCGGGATGGGCGCCGGG
>Ga0182030_10007751_pt1 | contig 22346 bp, 20 predicted proteins | sample 812S3MmetaG_FD_121299 | JGI IMG/M metagenome (GOLD analysis project Ga0182030, IMG submission 121299) | Permafrost microbial communities from Stordalen Mire, Sweden - 812S3M metaG (Illumina Assembly) | ecosystem: Environmental > Terrestrial > Soil > Wetlands > Permafrost | place: Sweden... | reverse complement strand
CTGGTTCTCGGAATTTTGAATCCTTGATCCTTGCCGCTGCCATCTTGGTTGGCTGTCGAGGATGGCGGATTGAACGCCCACACAGGTTCAGCCAATGTTGGCGCAACAGCTCCGGCGTTAGAAGATCCGCCAGCGGTTGGAGTTGTGGTCTGGTTTGATCTCCACCAGCATTCATTTGCATTTTGCTTGGTACCACTAGCTCCGGTTCCATAATAGTAGTTATCGGAGGCGTAGTAGTGCTGGACTCCGGAATGTAAGTGACTGAATGCGCTCGCAGTCCCTTGACTGGCGTAGTTTTTGGTTGGGTAGCCCTGCAAGCAATTGCTATTTGAGGCACCGTATGAATCTGAACCAGATTGGCTGATAGCGGAGAAACCAATTAAACCAAAGCGGCAATCAGCAAGTGTGGACAGTTTGTAGAAGAAACCATTTTCAGCTCCATCGCATGCAGTTGCATATGGTTGTGATTCAAGCATTGCGATTCTTTCGTATGCTAGCTGCCAGTATGCATTGACAGCTGCGGAAGAGCTGATGGCGGTGGTGGTGGCTGGCGCAGCAGGTAGAACCGAAGCCGCACCTGTTGTAGCAGATGTGTAAGGACGGATGATAACGTTGCCATCAATGCAAGCATTGGTGTAGTTATTTGTACTATCGAGGTTGCCTCTGGCTGCTTCCACAACCGTAGCCAGATTCTGGAAGTTATAGCTATTTCCAGCGAGTCTGAGATCGGGCTCGTCAGATGGGAAGGTCATGTTGAATCCGGTAAAGAAGAAATTACTGATTGTAGAAGCTGTGATTGGAGGTATTGGCTGAGTCGAGTACGAGCTGCCACCACCAGTCGGGTCAACGATATTTACTACCAGATCTGTGAAGTACTGATTGTCGTTCTTCATATCGTTTGCGATTGCAAGATATGGTGAGTTGTTTGCTGACGCTTGAGGTGGGTAGCCAGCGTGATACGTGGCTGTAGCACTTTGTTGGGAATACAGGGATACGCCCCAGGCGTTTGGTTCATAATCAGTTGCTACGGCAGTAGCGGTGGTCGAGTTGCCTACGTACTGCGACTGAGCGGTGAGCGCGCTCACTAGAAGACTACCTGTTTGTTGACTCGTTCCTGATACGTTGGTGAGAAGGGTCCCTGTTGCTGGTGTAACGCCCCCGAATCCACGGTGGTTCCACCACATTGATGGCGTTCCATTTCCGGCAACGGTGTGATAAGCATCGACTTTCTGATTTGAATCGCTAAGTGGGCTGTCCGGTGGAAGAGAGGTCACATTTGCGACACTCACGACTCCTTGATAGTTAGCTATGGCCTGTGTGTTTACGAATACTGGTTTGTAGTTGCCTGGTGGTTGTCCGTAGTCGGCGCTGCTGAGCGTTATGTTCTTGCCACCTGGGGACGTGAATGGCATGTAGTGAACATGATCTGCGTTGCCGCCTGACTGCATGCAGGGAGTTCCTAACCATTGCGCACAGAAGATAGGATTAGATCGCAGGGCATTTGTATAGGTCAATGGGTTGCCGACAGCAGTGTTACCACTACCGACTGCTTGAACGTTTTGCGGGGGAAGAACGTTGGTTCCTGAACCTGCAGGTTGAATAGTGTAGTTCCATTTTAGATAGTTAGAGAAGAGGTTGTTACTACCGGGAGTGGCTCCAGTGACGACGGAATAGAGAGGCGTTCCTTCTCCCGTTGTCGCAGGCCAGTACCATTCTCTTCGGACAAAAAGAACAGAGGTGAAATCGTCCATTGAGCCAGAGAAGTCGAACACGACTACGGCGTCAACTTGCGGTAAGCCGCCGAAGGAAGCGGCGTTCAGTGGCGTGACTTTTACACCGAAGGGGACAGCGGAAAGAAATGATGGTTGATAACCGTAACAAGCAAATATTTCAACTGTTCTGCCAGCTGGATCGCCTGCATACGGGATGCCTGCAAAGCCATTATTAGGATCGCCCAGTGCGATGATTATGTTGCACTGACCCGGCGACGAGACCGCACCTAGTGACGCTGTTGAATTTTGGAGTACTGCGTTACTAAGAGGTTGTCCGAGAACCACCGCACGGCGGAACATGTTGTATGCATATCCTGCCGCAAGCTGTTGCGCAATGGCCAGGCTTACCTGCCCGTTGGGGCTTGTGTCATAGCTTGCAAGCATGGCGGTGCCTGTGATACTGGCAGAGTCGCACGCTGCTATCAGTTCCCGTTGACACATTTGCGCTCTATTTGAATCAAAAGCGAATAGCCCGAGGAATAAAACAAAAAACAGAATGGCGATAACAAGGCCAATCATGGCCCCGCCTCCTTTCGTTCTTAGTCTTCGTTTTTTGACCGACATTTGCGTAACCTCTCTTCGGATGGTTTGAACTATTCTACTAAGCCTGGTGGGTTCTCAAATTGGGCTTGGCTCTGAACTGCCATATTCATTGGACCGGATAATCCTGGTACAGTCGAAGCGCCGAAGCTTAAAAAGGGTATTGGTATAAACGGTTGGATTGTACCGACGATGACTACACTAAACTCGCACAGATAGAGGCTGGAGTTAGGCACGCTGGCTACCGGGGATTTTGTTGTGCCGCTTACGTAAGTCAAAGGTCCTACGGGCGGAATTGAAGGTGGGGATGAGCCGACAGCATCAGGGAAGGGGACGAACTCTATCCAAATTTTAGGATACATAGCGTTGTTCCACGAAATTCCACCGAAAGCATTTTTGACCTGCAATGCTCTCGTGTAAGCGATAGACAGCCCTCCGTAAAAAACCTGACCTCCTATAGTGATCGGATTAACAAGCGTGTGGGCTTTGGATCCGCCCATGGCTGCCTGGTTACAGGCGAACCACAAGAAAAAGGCTCTCAGTCCGAGGACACCGTAATCCAGCAATGGTAATGCAAAGAAGAAGAAGAGCACATAGAGTGACATTGCCCACTCCGCGGTCAATGCTCCGCGACGGGTTCTTGCTGATTTGTGTTGGCTGATCATATAAAAGACCTGCTAGTAATGCTTATGGTTCTTGTACATTTTACCCGTACCTATCCTCACGCTATCACGCCAAAAAATACACTGTCAACATGACATTGGTCATACGAAAGGGTCATACACTGAGCCACTGGCGTTTTTTGAGTAAAGTATCTCGGCTGCTGTCACGAACCGTCAGCCGCCATAGAGGTTGTTTATCAAATACGGTGTTAATTCTTGGAGTGGTATGGGAGGAGTCAGATGTGTATCTCCTGGTTGCAATCCGTTCGCTCTATCGGCCTGTGCCTCTGTTTGAATTTGAACATAGAATTTTTTCAGAGCAACTTGAGCGGTAGGATTCTGGAAACGTTCCAGGGCAGACGTGCATTCGGAGAGGGCATTTTTAAAATCGCGCGCGAGCAACAAGCTTCTCAATAATCCCTCCTCTGCATAAAAGTTCTCAGGAGCTAACTGAGTGGCGTCCTTAAAATTGCTAACCGCCTGTGCCGCATTACGCTTTGCATAGTAAGCACTCGCGAGCATGCACTTATCGTAGACCGTAGGCTTAGTATATTTGGCGATCGCCAGAAGTACTGAGATTGCTCGATCCGGCTCATTATTCAAAATAGTGGTTTCAGCATAAAGCCTTCTTGCCTGCATAGTACGCGGGTCGCGTGTAATTGCTGCTGTGAGAATGCTTATGGCCTGGCCATATTGCTTCTGATTGCTGTAGGTGGCGGCTTGTTTGCAAAGCGCTATTGTTTGTGCGTTTTCCTTGTATTCGACGACTGGTGCAGGCTTCGACCCGTCTTTACCAACTGCCGCCTGGTCGCTGTCGTCTGTAGCAGCGGAGTCGTCGTTGATGATAGTGGCTCCAGCATGATCTCTAGCTACAGGCTTTTGAGGCGCAGCCGTCGTGACCGTTGTCCGACTCGTGGCAGTAGAGGCATTTGACCCGGTTGACGCAGAAGAAGTAGTGGTCGCAGCTGGTTTGATCGCATCGGATGATGGAGAGCCGACACTATTTTCATCGGCTGCCAGCAAAATCGGTTGATCATTTAAAGCCCAGGCGGTCGGTCCCGGAAAACATTGGAAGCTTGACGCCATTAGTAAAGCGCTCAGTTTAAAAAGGACGTTGCGTGAACCTTTATTTGTCCTGGCGATTTTCATAAAGGGTAGATCCATCCTTTTCGATTCGGGTTCTATCGGGCTTTCTAGCTGTCAATTGACTGTCCTGTTCTACTAATTTTAACCAACAAAGGTTTTGTTGACTTCAACATGCCAGATTTTAGTGTTTCAGCCGGGCGTGCTTTTCCTTCGCAACTGCTGTCAGACCTGCTTTATCGCCTGTTGCCCTGTAGCAATCTTCAAGATTCTTGTAAAGAAATGCAAGCGAGTCGCCCACTCCTGCGTTTGGATCGTGACTTATCTCTTGAGCCTTTTTTAGGTAAGGCAGCGCTTTGTCGAATTCTTTAAGCTCCGTCAGAGATATGCCGGCGAACCAGTTGGCTGCGAAGTTGTCTACTAATGGGGCTTTTATTTTACCGAACAGATTTACGGCTTCGATGGCTGCGTCCGCAGCTGGTTTATATTCGATTGCCCACGAGTGCGCTTTGGCTAACCGCTCGAGATACTTACCGTATTCAAGAGATTCTCCGGCTTCTGATTTGGCTTGCGCTTTTGATGCTTCCATCAGGCGCACCATGTCGTGATATTTGTGTGTCTGAAATAGTACGCCGGCCTCTTCGAAATTCTTTTTCCAGGTGCCGGGTGGCAACGTTTGAACCTTGGTCCCTTTTAATGGTTCGTCTGTATCTTTACTACTGTCGGTAGCAGTTTCAGAGCAGCCTGTCAGCATCAACGACGTTAGTCCGATAATTGCTAACGAGTTTTTGAAAGACGAAGGTCGGCAGAAGCTTTTCATTCAATCACCAGACTAGTTGAAATACTTGAGGGCAGAGTGACAGACTCTTTGTACCATAACCTGATTGATCTCGACCAGTTTATAAAAAGGCCATAAATTGCTGATTCGCTAACCCTGGCTTCGTCGATATTTGTAGAGGATATATGAAATCGCGCCGAAAGCAGTCAAGAAAATGAGCTGCGAGATTGCGAGAAGCCGCACAAAAACGAAGCTCGATAAAAATTCGACGCGCGGCTCGAGTATTGAGGCTATGAGGAAACTGAGCAAATAGCTGAAAGCCGCCTGGCAGCCAATATACAGTCCAGGTGAAGCTCTTCGATGGTACTTCAGATTGTATTTCAAGAACTGAGAAAAGCTCGTCAATGTCGTAAGTGTGGCGGCAAAACCAGACAAGAAAAGTCCAATGAACAGCGTTGGTCCAGTGGGCTTATAAATGCAAAGAGCGCAAGAAAAACAAGATAGAAATACTGCAACAAATAATCTTGAGATACGCAGTTTGCTTGTCGGGATCAAACAATACAGAGCTCCAAAGAGCATGCCGATTGCGGTAGCTGACCAGAAGCTAAAGAGCGGAATATTCGCTACCACCTTGTTGGAAAGGGTCATGGTTAACAGGGTTACTGCCGTAGCGTTTGCGGCGATTGCCAGAAACATTGAGCTCAACGGGTAACGCTGCAGAATTTTTCCCCGTCCCATTTTTTCAATAAGTGGAAGTTCTGGAATAAGTGGAAGTTCTGAGTCTGCATTTACAATCTCTGCAACCTTAATTGCCTTCCGCGGCAATTTGGATTTGCCAATGCCAACGACGTATGCAAAAGCGCTCAGTAAAAAAGTGGCCGTCAAAACCAACGAACTGATTCGCACCGCGTATATTGCGGGCAGTAATTCTGCCACTATTCTGAAGCCATTGACGCTTAAGGCTGTAGCTGCCACTTCCGTTAGGACCAGTTGTACAAGAAGGGAGTTGACCCGATATCTCGTGGTATCAGAGATGATCTGACTCCATGCGCATATTCTGCCGATCTCCAGGCCGCCTGCAAGAAAGACGACGCTGCCAGCAATTATCGTGGTGGCAAAAATTTGCGTGCCGATCAGAATCGACATTGTGGCGAGCCCTATCGCCAGAACGACCAGCGTCTTGGTGAGAGCTGAGTGGGTTTCCTTTGGGCAGAAGTAACCGGCTGGTATAGCCAGAATTGCTGCTGGCAAGAGAAGAAGTGATGTGTCGGGTGCAAACCATTCTACGGTTGGAGGATTGAATTGAACTGCTGCCAGAAGCGACATCTGTGAGTATCGGCAGCAGAACGTCATAATAAAGAACGTCAGCAGCAGATTTCCCGGCCACCGAGTGCCAGGATTTGTCTTATCTATCGAAGTGTCTGCTTCGATAGCCTCTGCGGAAAAACTTTCGCGCGTTTTAAGCGAAATCATGGAAATGCCGTAAAATACACTCTCATTCTATCTTGGAAAGCCTAGACCTTTGTCTGTCGCCGTGGTTCTACTGAGAGAATATATTTTCATTTTTGCAAGACGGGACGTAGATGAAGAACTGGATGCTTTCTTTCACTATTTTTTCACTTCTTTTGCAAGGGACGCCAGCTCTTGCAGATCACTCAACCGATTCGGGAATCGCCGTGGGAAAAGGAGATTCTATTCCAGCCACTACCGCTTCACACCGGGAGGGTGCTCCTTGCTTACGGTGGGCACCTGAAGAATCTGAGCCACAGGCAGCCATTTTGTGCGTTCACGGTCTGGGCTTGCACAATGGGAGCTACACCGAGTTTGGCAAGCGGATGTCTAAGTTGGGTTACGTAGTCTATGCCGTCGATATGCGCGGTTTCGGTTCTTATAAGGATTCCGAAGGAAAAGAACAAGTTGATTTCGACGGATGTCTGGCAGATATAAAAGCTACTCTAAAAGTTTTGCACCGGGCTCATCCCAAGCTGCCTGTGTACTTGCTTGGGGAGTCGATGGGAGGAGCGATCGTCATCCACGCGACTGCTGCATTCCCTGAACTTATCGACGGCACCGTCTCTTCGGTTCCGTCTGGTTCCCGTTTCAAGCAGGGGAAGTCAGCAATGAGTGTTGCTATGCATGCGCTGGAAGGCGGATTGAACAAACAGTTTGACGTTGGCAGTGGGGTGATCAAGCAGGCTACAGTGAAGCCAGAGTTGCGAGAAGCCTGGGGCAGTGACCCGCTCAATCGCCTGAACTTAAGCCCACGTGAACTAATGATTTTTCAAAATTTCATGGATCACAATCACAACGTCGCGCCACTGATCAAATCTACGCCTGTGCTGGTTGTGCAGGGGTGCAAAGATAAGCTGGTAAAGCCTGAGGGCACAGTTGAGCTTTTCAACGAGTTAGGCACTAGCGACAAAAGAATTCAACTTGTACAGAATGGCGAGCATCTTATTTTTGAAGAAGGACAGGCTAGTGATGCAGCACTTGATTCCTTAACGAATTGGCTTGAACTGCATACGCTCTCTTATCGGGATAATCATTCGAGGGGAAACAGCGAGGAAGCGAAAAGTGATCATAGTTCCTCCTAATTCATGGGCGCGCGTAGTTGCATCTGTTGAGGTAATCGAAAATGCATAAATTATTTAGCTGGATACAGGTTGCGCGACTGGTTCGCATAGTGTGCTTATCAAGTCTGGTGCTTGTGTCGTCAACCTATTCTCTGTCTTTTGCAAGTGAGACTGATGACGGTAACACGATTTTAAAGTCTAAGGCCAGGAAAGCTTTCTTGGAACAGTTGAATAATCCAACTGAAAAAATGAACGTTGGCTTGAGTTACTGGATAGAGCTAACGCGCGACAACAAGACATTTCGCAGCAATAATAAAGCAAGGTTTAAAACCGGCGATATGATCAAATTTCACATTCTCGCGAATGCCCATGGCTTTGTTTATATCGTGTTGAAAAAAGGCAGTAGTGGGGCGCAAACCCTGTTGTTCCCTGGCACTGAGACGGGCATGGATAACGAGATAAACGTGGCTCGTGATTATGTGGTGCCAACGACGACGGCGTTGCAGTTCGATGCCAAACCAGGTGTTGAAGATATAGCACTTATCTTTTCTCGCACCCGTTTGGATCCAAAGCAGTATCTTGATCCGAAGTTATTGACCTGTTTTGTGTCACAGCATAAGGACGGCTCGAAAGATCTCGTACCGACGCGCATGCAGCTCTCCTGGGATGATCCAGATCCGGTAATTATTCCGCAGGATATGCTTAAATCATCTGCACCGCAGGTGGTGAGCTTCAGCGGTTCGTCTAACGTGAAGCTAAATGTTGATGCTTCTCGCACAGAGCTGCATGCAACCGCGTTGAAGGATAAGAGTGCTGTATACGTAGTTAATGAAAAACCAGACGCGATCCTGGCTTTAGAGGTCGCTCTGCAACATGACTAAACAAGGCTGTTTCGCCCTGTCGCTCTCTTTTTGCATTGTCGCAGTAGTTTCCCTGTTTGCGGAACCGGCTACTGCTATTTCGGCAACGGGTGAGACGGAAGATAAAACTGATAGAACTGATAAAACTGGCACACAATCAGGTTCGTCGTCTTTTACTCAAATCCAAGACATGAATAAAGCTGATTCTGCATATGCCAGGGCAAATGCATCCGTGTCATCAGGCGATATTGCAGGCGCTCTGCTTTTGTACCAGAAGGCGATTCAAGCAGAACCTCAATCAGCGGATGTACATAATGATTATGCAACCGCGCTGGCGTTGAAAGGGAGTTGGGAAGAGGCGTCCGCCGAGTATAAGACCGCTACGTTACTTAAACCAGGAGACGAGCTCTTTCATGCGAATTATGCGCGGTCGCTCATGAAGTTAGGGCGCAAAAGCGATGCGGAAACTGAACTTAAGCTAGCATATAAAATCAATCCTAAAAATAAGACCGTCGTGTCTGCTCTTGCCGATGTTTGTGTGAAGCAAGGCGACTTGTCTCGGGCGTCATTGATTTTGAAAGAGGGCTTGCAAATCTACCCTAGTTCCGCAGATTTGCAGAATCGTTTGAGCTATGTGCTCGCCCAGGAGTCTCAGCAGCCTGGTGACGAATGGGTACTGGAGCTTGCCCTGGAGCATGCTAACGATGCAGTCAAAGCTGATCAAAAGTCCATTCAAGCACTCTTGAATTTAGGATCTGTACAAATTCTCAAGCACGATTCTGCAAATGCTGTTGGAACATATCGAAAGGCTGTTCAACTTGCGCCAGGTAACGCCGAGACTTACTATCTTTTGAGTTCTGCTTTAGAGAAAAATGGTGATAGAGCGGGATCAGTAAAGGCTTTGCAGAAGTTTCTCGAATTGGGATCGCCTGCAGATCCACGTGTCAAAGAGGCGCGAGTTAAGCTATCGTCTTCATCTCCTGTTGACGGAAAATAGATTGTGACATCTTCCAGAAAATTCCTGTTGGCAGCTTTAGTTAGCGCCGCATTTATCTGTGCAAATGGTCTGTGTCGGGCAGACAACAACCTTCCGCGCAATGCAGCTCCAAATTCGAATCTAACTTCAAAAGAACCAATCACTGACGTCACAACTCGCCTCGATCGGTTTATTCAGATGCGGGTAGGGCAGCTTGAAATTCCGGGATACTAACTGGCAATACCGCCATCTTTCGGAAATCGAAGAATGCTGGCGATGAATGGTGGCGTTCCAGGTGTCGCCTCTAGTATTTTGATTTTCCCTGATGAAAAAGTAGCTGTCGTTGCCTTATCAAATTTGCGTAAGAAGCCCGTTCACAAAATTGCCAGAGATGCCGCTCAGATTTACTTTAACCAGGAACGCGCCGTTGATCCAGGCGAGGACGATATTCCAGATGCAGAGCCGGCTGGAGTTCCGATGGAAGTAATTAAGCACGTCAATATCGTTTCTTCTGTTCCCAATTCCACGCTGATTCGATGATGTCATCAATCGTGCATTTTGTTTGCCAGTTCAGAACTTCTCTTGCTTTGACTGCGTTGGCGACCAGTTCGGGCGGGTCTCCCGGGCGGCGTGGACTCTTTTTTACGGACACTCGACGTCCGGAAATTTGCTCGCACTTAGTTATAATTTCGAGAACTGAATTACCGTTGGTTGTACCGAGATTAATGCATTCCGCAACACTTTTCTCTTTCTTCAACAGTGATAGAGCATCAATGTGTCCGTCTGCCAGGTCATTGACATGGATGTAATCTCGAATGCAAGTACCGTCTCTGGTCGGATAATCAGTGCCGAGAATTTCTATGCTCTCGAGTTCTCCAGTGGCCGCCTTTAAAACTCTTGGCAAAAGATGAGTTTCGGGATTGTGGCTTTCGCCTATATGAGCTGCAGGCTCTGCGCCGGCCGCATTGAAATAGCGCAGGCAGGCATATGACCAGCCGGAAGTCTCTGCTAACCTACCGAGTATTTGCTCCACCATGAGTTTAGTCATGCCGTATGTATTAATTGGCTTCTGCGGATGCTTTTCATCGATAGGTGAGTAGACTGGTTCACCATATGTGGCGCATGATGAGGAGAAAACAACCTTTCGAACATGGTGTCGCTCCATCGCTTCGAACATCGTCAAGCTTTTCGTCACATTGTTTTTGAAGTATTTGAACGGTTGTGAATGTGACTCACCGACATAAGCATGGGCGGCGAAGTGAACTACTGCTTCTATATCATATTTTTTAAAAATCTCATCTAAAAGTTCGGCGTCACCTATGTCGCCCTTAATTAAAGTGACACGTTCGAACTCACTGAGCGCCTTTTCGTGCCCCTCCGAGAGGTCGTCAATAACCACTATTTTAGCTGTGGTATCACGACTGATGGCGCGATAAACGAAGTGACTGCCGATATATCCGGCTCCGCCGGTGACCAGTATCATTATCGGTTTTTAATACCTCAGGGGAAGGAACGCCGAGTCCTGCAAGCAAACTTGTCTTGAGCACTTTACCATTTGAATTACTTGTCGGCGATAACTGTTTCAAATGAAAAATCTTTTCCAAGTTGAATCAGCACCTCTTCTGGTATCAGTCATAGTGTCATTAGAAGCGATGAGTTGCAAAATAAGTGGGCCACTTTAAGCCTCTCTAAATTCTGTCTCTCCAAGCTCGGGAAATTTATTGCATTCTCTCGAAGCACTGGAGTCCTTCTTAAAACCTTCATTTGCTTGGCGCGTTATTTAGATAAAACTTGTCTACCTGGTTATTCCTTGCTCATCCGTTGGACTACCCCAATATTAGTTTTTTGCATTTTTTATGATTAGATTGATATTGATTGGTCAAAAAATGCCGATTGGCACTCCAGCCTAATAATCTGGTCTGAGCTAGACTGCCTGGTATCGTGGGCTAAACCGAATGGGTGATATGAAGTCGATCGAAAAGGTGATATCAAAAAGGGTGATATCAAACTGGGTGGAGTTTTGCTCTGAGCTTTAGTCTGAGCTTTACTGTTAAAATGACGAAGGGATTTCGATAAGTCGAGTGTGTGATTGATTGATGGATACATCAAATTCTGCGCAGATCAAAATTTTTATAGCCGACGACCATGAAATAACCAGGGTGGGTTTGAAGTTGACGTTGCAAAACGTTCCTGATTTCAAGGTTGTTGGTGAAGCTGAAGACGGGCGAGAGACGATCAGGCTGGTCAAAGAGTTGAAACCAGACGTGGTTTTGATGGATATAGGTTTGCCCCTGATGGACGGTATCGATGCCACAGGCAAAATTAAGGACGAGACACCTGATACCAAGGTGATCATGCTTACTTCTCACGACAGCGATCGAGACGTCTTTGCGGCGCTTGGTGCCGGAGCCGACGGTTATTGCTTGAAAGAAGTGTCAGGCAGTCAGTTGATTAGTGCAATTCGGGCAGTTGCTGATGGTGTGGCATGGCTTGATCCTGGGGTCGCAAGTCGAGTACTGCGAGCCTGCGCAACCAATAACCCCTTGCCCGGTTCTACGGAAGAGATGACTCCAAAAGTGCTGACTGCTGGTGTCCCGGTATCATCTCTTTCGCAAAGAGAATTAGATGTTCTGCGCCTGGTTGTTGAAGGTCTGAGCAATCAAGAAATAGCGACACGATTGATTCTAAGTGTGGAGACTATCAAAACCCACATGCGTCACATTATGGAAAAAATGGCAGTCTCGGATCGTACGCAGGCTGCCGTAAAAGCTATGCGCGAAGGGCTCGTTTAGCTTCGAGTCTGAGCCATTTGTTCAAGCCTGGCAATTCGTTCGGCTGTCGGCGGGTGCGTCGAGAATAAGCCGGCAAACCAGGTCTCTGGGCGTGGCATTACCAGAAACAACGATGACAACGCTGGATTTAAATTGTTCATCGGCAATCGCTGAGTGGTCTGTTCGATTTTGGCAAGTGCGGACGCCAGTGCTTCAGGATGTCCGCAAATGTGAGCACCACTGGCGTCTGCCTCAAACTCGCGTGATCGCGAAATCGCGAGGTTGATGAGAGAGGCTGCAATCGGCGCCAGGAGCATCAAAAGTATGGTGAATATTGGATTCATCCGTCTGCCGTCTTCATCGCGAGGAGCACCGAGGTAAGATGCCCAATGCGCCAGCGACGTCACTACACCAGCCATTACGGCGGCAATGGTGGCGATGAGAACGTCTCTGTTTTTTACGTGACTTATTTCATGAGACAGCACGGCTTCCAACTCGCGATTGTTTAGCAATCGCATTATTCCTTCAGTGACCGCGACTGCTGAATGTTTTGGATCGCGACCTGTGGCGAAGGCGTTCGGAGAAGAGCTCGGGATCATATACAGTCTGGGCACCGGCATGCCTGCATTCGCGGCCACTCGCTCAACGATAGCCGATAATTCTGGCGCTTCTTCCGGGCTTATCGGTTGCGCGTTGCTCATAGCGAGAGCGATTCGGTCTGAGAACCAGTAGCTGCCGACGTTGGTTATCAGTCCGATGACAAAGGCAATTATTTCGCCATCTCGACCACCGAGCACTCCACCCACGAAAACCGCAAGTGCTGTCAGTATGCCCATTAAAACGATGGTTTTGAGTGTGTTCATTGGTTACTCCGGCACAGATGACCTGATTTACTTATAACGTATCATTTGTTCGTCGTAGGCTTAATCAGACGCCAAAAGCTAAAGACTTTGCTAAACCTCGTGCGACATAACAGCTCTGACTGAAGTGCCCTTGGTGGTCTTAGCCTGCGAGCCATGATAGTCGGCGTTATAATTGGCGTTGTCTGATTGGGTCTAATGCTTGTGCTTTAAAATGCCAAGTCGAGGAGAAAATATGGCTGTCAAAGAACTGACCCGTGTCGAGCATGACTCTATGGGTTCAATGGAGGTTCCAGCCGTTGCCTACTACGGCGCGAGTACTCAGAGAGCCGTTCTTAACTTTCCGGTTAGCGATCTGCGCTTTTCACGTTCGTTCATTAAGGCGTTGGGCCTGATCAAGACTGCTGCTGCTCAAGTCAACAAAGAGTTCGGCGATGTTGATGCCAACGTTGCTAACGCAATCATCGAAGCTTCTCAAGAAGTCATCGATGGAAAATTCGATAGCCAGTTTGTCGTCGACATTTTCCAGACTGGTTCTGGAACGTCTACGAACATGAACGCCAACGAAGTGATAGCTAATCGGGCAATTGAGATCCTTGGTGGCAAGAGGGGTGATCGAAATCTCGTACATCCTAATGATCATGTCAATCATGGGATGTCATCAAATGATGCCATTCCAACAGCTATTCATATCGCGGCTTTGATCGACATCAAAGAGCTATTAATTCCCGCAATGGAGAAGCTTGAGCAGAGCCTTTCGATGAAAGCGAAAGAGTTCATGCCTGTAATCAAAACAGGTCGAACACATTTGCAGGATGCAACTCCGATCCGTCTGGGACAAGAGTTTCTCGGTCACGCTGGCCAGATTGAAAGGGCTGCAGAACGTCTTCAGCATGCTCAAGTCCGTCTTTCACAAGTTGCGCTCGGCGGAACTGCAGTTGGTACTGGCATCAATACCAGGCCAGAGTTTGCTAAGAAGGTTCTTGCTGTGATCAGCAAATCAATTGGCATCGAGGTCAAGGAGACTACCAATCATTTCCAGGCACAGAGCACGCTTGATGAAATAGTTGAGGTATCAGGAATTCTCAAAACTATTGCCGTTAGTCTAATGAAGATAGCGAATGATATGCGCTGGCTGGGCTGTGGTCCGAGAGCCGGCATTGCAGAAATTGCGCTACCAGAAGTACAACCTGGTAGTTCGATTATGCCTGGAAAGGTCAACCCTGTTATTGCAGAAGCTGTTTGCATGGTGGCCGCTCAGGTTATAGGCAATGACGTTACAGTGACTATCGCCGGTCAGTCCGGAAACTTCGAGCTTAACGTGATGCAACCAGTGGCAGCGTACAACTTGCTGCAGTCCATCAATCTTTTGGGAAATGTCACCAACAACTTCAGAGAAAAATTAGTGGATGGCTTGAAAGCCACAGAAAATGGTCCGCACCTGGTTGAGCGCGGACTTTCGCTCTGCACTGCTCTAGTTCCAGAGATAGGTTATGACCTGGCCGCATCCATTTCGCACGATGCTTTTGAATCGGGTGAGACTATCAGGCAGGTCGCTAAGAAAAAGACTAAACTTACAGATCAAGACCTGGAGCGTTTACTAGATCCATCCAAAATGACAGAGCCGAGCATTGACTGATTTTCGCACCCAATTAGAGGCATTCGACGACTTTTTGAAGACGACCACTTTCGGTCTAAAGCAGAAGTTCGATAATGCAACGTTTAAAATGCTGGTCAACTGCCTCAAAAGCGAAGACCCTGAATCGGTGCGGATTGCGATTTTGCAGCTGGCCAAGGAAAAAAATCCGCTAGCGATTGCGCCACTTTATGTAGTGGCGAAGGCTCATCCCAGTTCGTTTTTGCGAGATCGAGCCTTAGAAGCTCTGAAAATTCTTGACCCGGATGGCGAGGCCATGAAAATTGCTGATGGGAAAGATTATAAAGTTGCTGTAGCTGACCTGGTAAAGCACTTCGGTAACTATAAGGGCAAATAGCCTGAATGTTGCGCCTGACAGTCAACTTTGAAAAGCAATCGCGGGTTTTATTAACGTCCCTGCTCATTGCAATAATGGTTCACTTCGTTCTTCCGGGCGCGGTTGAGAAATCCTCCGCCGCTAGTTCGACAGCGGATGGTTCGACAGCAGATTGTCTGCCACCACTTTTTGCTGGTGCCTGGTACGACAAAGAGCCCAGTAAGTTGAAAGCCTCCTTAGATAAGCTTTTTGCCAATGCCTCGGCGAGACCTTCAATCGACCAAACGGCCCAAACCGCCAGACCCTTAGTATTCGGAGTGCGCAGTAAGTCGGTTTCTGGAAAAATCATCGCTGCGATCGTGCCTCATGCTTCCTATCAATATTCGGGAAGTACAGCTGCTGCATTCTATGGGAAGGTGCGGGGACAAAAGGTGACGAGAGTTTTCATTATTGGCCCCGCGCACCGAGAGCATTTTCATGGATGCGCATTGCCAGTCAATAAATACATGTGCTCACCACTAGGTAAATTGCCGCTGGATATAGCTACTGTCCGGCGTCTTCAAGCGTATCATTTGTTTTCCGCACCTTACGACCGCATGAAGAAAGAGCATTCAATCGAGATGCAACTGCCTTTGATTCAACATGTTTTTGGAGTTGTGTCGATTGTGCCTATCGAGGTGGGACAGCTGCAGGACGTGGCAGAAGTACGTACCGTAGCGAAGTTGCTCAGGAGGTTTATCCGCCCGACCGATCTGATTGTGGTCAGTTCTGATTTTACTCACTACGGACCACGGTATAAGTTTCAGCCTTTCGGCAAGGACCCGATCAAGGATATTCGAACCCTCGATACTTCCGCTTTTGAGAGCATCTACAAACGTCAGCCAGGAAACTTTATCGAGTTTCAAAAAGAAACTCATGACACTATATGTGGTTTGTATCCCTGTGCTATTTTACTAGCCATGTTGCCTGCCCATTGTGAAGCCTCTTTGCTTGATTATGAGAACTCCAGTGGTGTAAACAAAGCACCAGATGGCAATATGGTTTCTTACATGACTATAGTCTTTACAGAAAAGAAAGCGGGCAGCAGACATTAGTCTATAATCGAATTCGTTCTACAGGCTCGAGTGCATGCAAATCAACTTTCGAAGATCTCAGTTTAAGATGATCATTCTGCCTGCAATATTAGTGGCTGGCTTGGCGTTATCCCTTTACGACTACCTGGAGTACCAAGAGGGTCTGTCGAGCAATGATTGGTTGCCGGCTCAGGGAAAAATTCTCACTAACACGATTCGAACCGAAAGAACATTGATGAGCAAGATGATTTTCATCCCTTCAGCGTCTTATTCCTATCATGTTAGCGAAGATGAGGTACTGCGAGGTGACCGGGTTTCTTTCCCTGATCATGTTGCCGCCCCTGAAAAAGACCTGAAATCGCTATTGGAAAGGCTGGAAGTGGGTCATAAGTGCACTTCTTACTACGACCCCAAAAATCACGCGCACGCCACTATGGTGAGAGGCGTCCGGCACTCTAAATATTTCACTCTTTTCCTACGAGATGCTGCAATCACCGTTCTCAGCGGTGTGTTTGCGTTGTCGTCCTGGTTGCGCCGTCGAGAAAAAGTTTGAAACAAGACCTGCTAGTATTTATAAGCAAAACATGAGGGTCTGACGCAATGAAATGGGCTTCTGCATTGTCCGGGAACGATTTTCTCGGTGGACGAAATCAGGGCAATGTCCGAGAAGCTTTGCGTGAATGCGTCGAAAAAATTCAATTTCAACTCGAAGGCGAAAACCCTGATTTGTTAATCGCTTTTTTCTCGCCACATTTTCAAACTGAATATAATGCGCTTCCAGAATTGCTGAATAATCAGCTCAAGCCAAAACATATTATTGGATGTTCTGCTGGCGGTCTGATCGGCGGAGGGTTAGAAGTCGAGCGTGAAAAGGCGCTCGTGCTGACTGCTGCAGTAATGCCAGCCACATCGATCAAGACATTTCATATAAACGATGATGAATTGCCTGATATGGACTCTGGTCCTGATGCCTGGGAACAGCTCGTGGATGTGAAGAAAGAGGACGATCCAGCGTTCATTCTCATGCCAGACACTTTCAGTTTTAAGGTGGACTCGTTAGTGCAGGGGCTTGATTTCGCTTTCCCAAAATCTAAGAAAATTGGCGGTGTCGCTAGTGGAGCATCGCAACCAGGCATGAATGCTTTGATTTGTGAGGATAAGGTTTATAGAGAAGGCTGTGTCGGCCTTTCAATTACAGGCAATGTAGTTGTCGATTCGCTGGTTGCTCAGGGCTGTCGTCCTATAGGCGCTCCGATGCGAATCACACGATGCAAAGATAATTTTCTCGTTGAGCTAGACGGCAAACCTGCTGTTCATGCGCTTAAAGAAACTTTGAATGAATTGAGCGATCACGATCAGGATCTTGCTCGTAACTCTTTATTTCTCGGTATTGCCATGAACGAATTTAAAGATGATATCAAAGCGGGCGATTTTTTGATTCGCAATATCATGGGGATAGAGCCTAGAACCGGTTCGCTTGCGGTCGGGCAAGTCTTAACCAGCGGACGTACGGTGCAGTTCCATATTCGCGATGCAGCGACCTCGTCCGACGATTTGCGTCATCTTCTTAAAGAGTATAGACACGACCAGACCTTAGGTCAGGCAAGTGGCGCCCTTTTGTTCTCATGCCTGGGCCGTGGACGCCATTTGTACGGCGAGCCAAATCATGACAGTGACTGTTTTCGGGAATTCCTGGGCGATATTCCGCTAGGTGGATTCTTTTGCAACGGAGAAATCGGACCAGTTGGAGGCACCACTTTCTTGCACGGCTATACTTCCTCGTTCGGCATATTTAAAGAAAAAATTTCGGTGTGACCACTGACACGCTTTATTTCTCATTCCCTAAAACTCAAGAGGAACTGTATGTTGAAGATTGAACAGGGTTTATTGAATGCTAGACAGGTAACGGCGTTAGCCATCCTGCTAAGCTTTTCGCCAGGGCAGCAAGCGCAATCTCAAACCGCGCGTCCTAAGACTGCACCACCTCACAAAGTCGTTCATACTAATCCTGCATCAAAAGGCCCTGCTGCACCATCTCAAGCTTCGAGCGCTCAGATCACGGCATATTTGCAAAGGCTGCGCGGGAAGCTTATTCAAGCCTGGATCATTCCTGATGGAAATAACCACGTCACGATTAGTGGTAATTTTAATCAAGATGGGTTATCCGATAACTTGAAGGGCTCGAGCGCCCCGCGCAATGAAAACGCGGAGCAGGCAGCAATGGCTGCTTTTAATAAGTGTATGCCGTTAGAGACTCCACCATTAGGAATGAACAATGGGAAGGTGACCGTTGAGTTTCTTTCGACTGCCGATCCGCACGGTGACAGTAAATCGAGTATAAATTTGCGGCTTGATCCTGTAGCGCAACCGAAGGGACAAGCAAGCGCTCCAGCCTCAGGTGGGCAAGCCGCACAGCCTGCTGAAGCTGCTCAATCTGCGCCGCCCGCCCAGGCCGCCCAGCCCGCCCAGCCCGCTGCTCAGACTACGGAGCCGACCCCACAGTTCCTACAGCCAGCACAGGTCGCACAGCCAGCTGCACAGCCAGCGACACAGCCAGCCGGCGCTACTCCCGCGACTGCAGAACCAGCAAAATGAGTGACACTACAAACATCTCGATTTGCTGATTGCAATCTGCTTGTCTCTTTCCCTTGAAACTGTTGCAGATCATTGTCCGTCTGCATTCCTATCGCCGCAAAAGTTGTATTCTTAATACATAAGGATACGGTGACCCACGCTTTCGGGTCTTATAAGCGACTTGATCTTCGACTCTGGTATCAGTTTTTGTCTGGGTTCCTTCTCCTCAAGACAAATGTCCTTGAAGCTTTCTCAAATTTCAGCTCCGATACTCGCGCTTACTCAATTGCAATATGAATAATATTTTTGGCAAAGTAATCGTCACTCCTTCTGATAGGCGCAAGCCGTCGTTTGCCGGAAGTTGGTATGAGGCTGACGCGAGTAAGCTTCGACCGCAACTGTCTGATTTCTTGAAGACCGCCGATGAAGGGCTGAAGCTTCAACCTTTCGATCAAACGTTTTCAGGAAACGAGGCTGTTGCTGGCACTATTTTAGGCGCGATTGCGCCTCATGCCGGATATATGTTTTCGGGCTCGACTGCAGGATATGTTTATGAGTCCTTAAAGATGCGCAAGATCTCGCGCGTGTTTCTGTTGGGACCAAGTCACTATGCCCCTCTTCACGGATGCGCTTTGCCTGTCGAAAAAACGTTTGCCACACCTTTAGGTGACTTGCGTGTCGATACACGAGTAATCAATGAATTGAAGGATTTCCCCTTATTCAAGCTAGCCCCTGAAATTCATAAACAAGAGCATTCGTTGGAAATGCAACTGCCCTTCATCAGGCAAGCCCTGGGCGATGTGACCATTGTTCCTATTATCGTTGGCGCATTGAATGATGAAGGAGAAATGCGCACTGTAGGTCAAATGCTCAGTCGTTACTTGAAAAATGGTGACCTTGTTTTGGTCAGTTCTGATTTTACGCACTACGGACCGCGTTATGACTTCACTCCATTCGCAGACGACGCTGCGAGGCAGGTTCGAGAACTGGACCAGAGCGCTTTCCAGTTTTTGCATGAAGTGGACCTTCGAGGATTTATAAATTTTCGTGAGCGCACGCGTGACACTATATGCGGTTATTATCCATGTGCGGTGCTCCTTTCGATGTTGCCTCCGGAGAGTCACGCTACTCTCCTCAGCTACAGAACGTCTCGAGACATAGTCGATACTGGAGATGAGAACTCAGTTTCATATTTAGCTGTCGTTTTTTCGAACAACACAGAAAGTGCCGACCTGTGGCAGAAAAACTCAGAGGAAAACTTGCCGCTGTCGGCAGATGAGCAGGCTGCCTTGCTTGCACTTGCTCGCAAAGCGCTAGTCGAGCACGTAAGCAATCAAACGACTGCGGACGCATCAGAAGTTGTGAAAAAGTTTCCCCGTTTAAGTAAACCGGCTGGCGCCTTCGTAACCCTTTACAAACGTCCTTTGGGCGGTGATGTTCATGGCGGACACAAAGAATTGCGAGGTTGCATCGGATATATCCTGCCAGTGAAAGGATTAGCTCAGGCAGTCGTTGATAATGCGATCGGAGCTTCTTCGCGAGATCCCCGCTTCTCTCCGGTCGAGACTTCAGAGCTTGATGGACTGCAAATCGATATCAACGTCCTGACACCACTTACTCCTGTCGGCAATTACAACGACATCAAGCTAGGACAAGATGGTGTTATTTTGTACAAAAACCTCAAGCAAGCTGTTTTCTTGCCTTCAGTTGCCACCGAGTTTGGTTGGACGCTGGAAGAGATGCTCTCCCAGCTCTCTATCAAGGCGAGCTGTGGGTGAGACGGTTGGCGCACTGGTTGCCGCTTCGATGTTTTTCAGGCGCGGTCTTTTGAAGAAGGCGGCGATTAGAACTTGACGAAGTGGATAAGCGCTTGCTGCAGAAGTACCTGCACTATGGCGAATCCCAGAAATATAAGGGTCGGTTCCGTTTTTGAAAATCTTGTCAATTCTCGTTCGACACTGGGAATGCCCGTCGGCTGTTCTTTTTCAAGAAGCAGTTCTGGCACCACGAGTCTTGGATTGTTGCGCCACAATCCATAGCTGAAAACTTCTGTTTCAGCGGAGTTGATGACGGCAAATCTGCAACCAGCAATATGCAAAGTTTTGCATCGTTCATTTATTACTGCCGCAAGTTGAGGATTTTGCGCTGCCAGTTCTTCTAGCTGCACAAAACGAGCTTTGAAGTACATTCGTTCGCTTATGTCCATGATGATAGGCAACAGCATTACGAACAGGATGTTCCAGGACAGGGTCATGATCGCCGCACCACGTGCTCCGACTTCATTGATGTGAACGAAGTGCGCGAGTGGGATGGTCAGAACCGCTCCGACAATAAAGGCGAGCGCATAATAAAATTTGAGTATGCGAAACGGTGTCACCAGGGCTCCTCAGGATTTTGTCTATGTTTAGTGAGACTTGAGTCCCTATATTTATTGTTCCCGCCAATAAACGATTAAAACAGCAATAATGGCTATTGACAAGCCTCCTGGCTATGTTTCAGGCTTTCGCCGATTGACAGGCAAATAATTGTGTTGCAAATGATCCGATAACGTTCCTGCTGTGATTAGCGCTCGCATTCTAAAATTATGAAGTCTGTGGGCATAAGTAAAAAATGACAAGCAAAATTCGAATTCTTATCGTTGAGGATCACAGTGCGACGCTAGAAGGGCTGTCTATCGGTCTGGGCAGAGAGGCTGACCTGGAAGTCGTCGGCGCTTCTGAAAATAGCGATGAGGGACTGTTACTGGTAGAGCAGTTAGTGCCGGATATCGTAGTTCTTGATTTGCATTTACCCGGTAGTCTTAGCCCAAAAAGCATGGTTGAGACCTTCGCCAGGCAATGTTCTGGCAAGCTCATTATTTTTTCTGCGGAAAACAGACTGGCGCTCGTGCAGACTGCATTACATATGGGCGTTGCTGCTTATTTGCTAAAGTCTGAACGCGTTACCAGACTGGCTGAGGTGATTCGGGACGTCCACGGGGGCGCCAGCGGCATTAAGTCTCCGCAACTAGGACAGGATGCCTCCAAGCTTACAAAGGCTGAGGAAGAGATTTTGTCAATGCTCGCAAACGGGCTGCGCTATCATGAGATAGGCGAAAGCCGGTTCACTTCTCCCTCGACGGTTCGCAAACAGTGCGACACATTGATATTGAAACTGGCACTGGAATCTCGTGAACAACTCATCGCTTGGGCTGTTCGGAATGGCTACGGCACTCTTGGAAGTAAGGTTTAAAACAGAATTTGAAACTATCCAAGTATTTGACTAAATTTTTCGCAGGGGGCGACGAAACGTCGAATCTATCTGATGACGATGGCGATGAGTCATTTTCTTTAACTGACGATGTTCATAAGCGGTGCGTAGATCTATGTGATAGCCTCTTCAATTTTTCGCTTCAGGTCGTGAAAGCTTCGACGAATAGCAAAATACGCACGGTAATGTTCACTAAGCCTCGCGAAGTTGTGGAACCGAATGCGTTTCAAAAATCAGTATCACCAGCGATGGCTGGATCCGAAATGCGTAGTTTCTATAGATGGCGAGCGACGGCTCAGTCTAAGACTCTATCTGTGAGAGCTGCTCAGAACGAAATAGAGTTTTTCATCGTGCCTAATCAGTCGGTGAACTTCTTGTCTATCGCAGAGTTCGGAGCTAGACGAGTGGGCCGTATGCAACTGCGGTCGACCGTATCCGGTTATGTCTGGTTGATAAACAACGAGAAGGTTTCGCCTGCTAGTGCAGAGGGTTTCATCCATCAGCGTCTGGCCGATATTGTTTCCTCAGATCCTGATGCAGACCCTGATAAGCCCGATGAGACTATGGCCAGACTGCAAGACGACCACAACCGCACTGTCGAT
>Ga0182030_10007750_pt1 | contig 22348 bp, 20 predicted proteins | sample 812S3MmetaG_FD_121299 | JGI IMG/M metagenome (GOLD analysis project Ga0182030, IMG submission 121299) | Permafrost microbial communities from Stordalen Mire, Sweden - 812S3M metaG (Illumina Assembly) | ecosystem: Environmental > Terrestrial > Soil > Wetlands > Permafrost | place: Sweden... | reverse complement strand
CTGAATCGCGGTACACCGCCGCTGAATGGGCGCGAATGGGCGAATGGCGCACCGAGCTGCAGACACGGTTGAACGCCATTGTGGCCGAGGCGAATTCGGTGGACCGGAAGTTGGCGGCGGCGATCACCACGGCCGACGGCGACGCGCCCGACGCGCTGCGGGCTGTGCCGCAGCCCTTGCCGCAGGATCCCAAGCAGTTCAACGACGTATGGAACAACCTCACCCCGGAGGAAAAAGACTGGCTCTACAACCAGGATCACAACATCGGCAATCATCCTGGGATGCCTTGGGATCCAACGGATCATCTGGGCAAGGACCACTACAACCGGCGTCATCTCTCCGAACTTCACCAACAATCGCAAGCCGATGTTGACCGCCTGCAGCACCGCGTCGACGAATTAGTGCGCCAGGTGTACATGGGTGATCGCAGCCAAGCAACTGGCGACGAACTCGCCACGCTCGCGCCACAACTGCTGGTGGCCAGACGCAGCCTCGATGGCTACCAGGCGGTGCAGGCCGACTTGAACCGCAGCGATGGGGTGCGGCGCTATCTTGGTCTGATCGACGACAAAGGTCATGGGGCAGTGGCGATCGGGAATCCCGACTACGCCAAACGCAGTGCAATCCTGGTGCCCGGCACCGGCCAAGACGTCTCGGCCTTCGAAGACAGCGATCTGAAATCGTTGCGGATGTACGACGCCGCGCTGCGGGTTGACCCCACCCTGAGGCCGGGCGATGTCGCGGTCACGACCTGGATGGGCTATGAGCGCCCGATGAATCTTTTCGAGGCCGCCTCACCTGATCGCGCCCGTGCGGGCGCGGCGGCTCTCGATTCGTTCCAGAACGGGCAGCGCGCCTCCCATGTCGGAGGGCCGTCGATTGACACCGTGATCGGATACAGCTACGGCTCAACGGAAGTCGGTGCCGCCGCCACAGGAGGACACCACCTCGACGCGGACAACGTCATCGCCGTCGGCAGCCCCGGAATGCTCGCTCATCACGCCGGCGACTTGAATCTGACTCCCGGCGCCAACGTCTATGCCATGCGGGCCCGCAACGACATCATCGAACTGGTCACTGGCCTGACGCTGGGGCGGGACCCCGTGGCCCCAGAGTTTGGTGGCGCCCGATTGTTGGCGGCACCAGGATCCAGCAGCGACCCGACCGGGTTGACCCCCAGTGTCGCGGCCCACAGCAGCTACTGGGATTACGACAACCCGGCACTGCGGAACATGGGCGCCGTCATCGCCGGCGTGATGCCTCCTCAGATCCTCCTCAACGATGGGGGAGGCTAGGTGCATGAACCGTCGAGGCCGACGACCCGGAGCGCGCGTTGTCGGTGCTCTATTGATGGTCATGTTCGTCGGTGCCTGCAGTCACGAACGCCCGCTCGGGCCGTCCACACCGACCGGCGCCACCGTCCTGGGAGGACCGCCCATGGAATCCACACCACCACCGCCACCGGGATTCACGCTGCAGCCCGTGATCCCGAAAAGCCAGCAGCAGGCTCAAGATACGGTGATCGGCTACCTGAAGAAGACGTTGCAGGCACTTCCGCCGGGAACCACGCTTGACGCCACCCGTTACGGCGGCGTTGCCAGCGTCGCCCCATGCAAAGACATCATCAGCGGTACACCACCGGTGGAGTTCTCGACGGTCGGCGACCTCAAGCCGCCCGCCGGCACCGAGCTTGGCGCCATCGTCGCCCAGGTAGGCGACATTTGGAAAAGCTGGGGATGGCACGTCTACGAACGAGACGGCTTCTACAAGCCCAACCGCTTTGGATACGCCCCCGACGGATACGGCCTCAGCATTGAAGCCACCTCCCGGCCGGACTACCCGCCCACTCTTGGCGGCGTTTCGCCTTGCCTTGCCGCCGAAGCGGCGGAGGATCGCAGCCCCTTTCCGATGATCCTGGGCGGGTGACGCGGAATCCCAGAACGGCTGGGGCTCAATCGCTATCGCTGACCACATGGTGGAAGCGGCACCGTTGCCCGCCGCCGGGGCCGTAGCCGGGGCTGACAACACCACCTCGCATCCGCTCACCGAGAACGCGGCGAAGGCGATGATCAGGGCGACGCCAATTTTGCTGACTGGACGAGACATGACCGCTCGATTCCTGCCAGACCCCCTGGCCCCCTGGAGGGAACCCAATGTCGCTGGGGGATAGGCCCGCTGGGTGGCCGCAATTCTGTTAGTGCACGGTTCATTTGGCGGTCAAGCAAGTTGCGTCAGATGACTACGAGCTGACCGGAGGGCAGTCGATGCGTGTCGTCCAGGCAGGCTCAGAGTGCCTTTCCGGCGCCACGCGGCTACTATTCCGGTTCATGAGGAGTGTCCCTGGCCTCCTGGTATGTGCATTTTTCGCCACTGTGGCGTATGCACCGATGGTTCGCGCGGACGCTACCGACGATGCGTTCATCACCGCCCTTCAGCAAAAAGGGGTGACGGTCGCCGACCGTGACGCGGCGATAGCGGCAGGCCACTCCGTGTGTGTCGCGTTCGCCCAAGGTGGCACGCGCGCTACTGTGGTGAAAAGCCTGCTGGCGGACGGATTCTCGGCACAGGATGCCGGGCGCATGATGGCCGTTTCGGTCTCCGTCTACTGCCCGAAATACAGAAGCGCGGTTGATCCGACGCCGTAACGGCCACCGTCGCGTCTTGGAGCTGACTGGCTGACTATCGGCGGAGCATCCGCTTGCTGTCAAAGCTGTTCCACGCTTGCGGACGGAGCTCGATGACGACGCGGTCCTGCCGGGCCAAGACCGCGGCGTCCAGGCCGGCCATTTTGCAGAACTGCGGGTAGAACCATTCGGCCCGGTTAGGAGGACACTGGTGGGGTGGTGATGAACGAGCTTGGAGAGTGACGTGCGAACGGTGACATCCCGCAGGTGGGTAACCCTGGCGACCGGTCTTGGACTACTGGGTCTCGCAGTGGCGGTGTCCATCGGTGTCGGCCCAGCGATGCCGCCCCGGAGCGATGCAGCGGGCTCGGTCGCAGTTCCGGCACCCGATGTCGACGAACCCGTGCCGGCGTCCGCCGGAAGTGAGACGGCGGTCCTGGCCGGCGGATGTTTCTGGGGCGTCCAAGGCGTGTTCCAACACGTCAAAGGGGTAACCGCGGCGGAATCCGGCTACGCCGGAGGCGCCCGGACGACCGCGAACTATACCGACGTCAGCAGTGGCGACACCGGGCACGCGGAGTCCGTGCGCATCACCTACGACCCGAACCAGGTGACGTACGGCCAACTTTTACGGATCTTCTTCTCGGTGGTGCAAGACCCCACACAACTCAACCGGCAAGGTCCCGATGAGGGCAGCCAGTACCGTTCCGAGATCTTCTTCCAGGACCCGACCCAACAGCGAGTCGCGGAGTCCTACATCGCTCAGCTGACTCGGGCCGCTGTTTTTCCCGGTCCGATCGTCACGAGGGTAGCGCCGGATATCGGGTTCTTCCCCGCCGAGCAGTATCACCAGGACTTCATGAACTCGAACCCCTCGAATCCATACGTCGCGATCAATGACATGCCCAAGCTGCACGATCTCAAGCAACTGTTCCCGGCGCTCTACCGCGACCAGCCGGTGCTGATGCTCGCCGGCGGATAGAAGTTGGACAGATTCGCCTGTCGGTCAGCTTGATAGCGCTCCTCACTCCGAATGAATGTCCGCTCCGCCAATGCCAGCGTCTCACTAGCCCGTCGGAGCGTCAGCACGTTGAACAGGCTCGCAACCACGATCGCCACGATAGCGACCGCCACCGCAGCGATTGCGACCCACGCCGAGGCATTCATGGCGAAAACGTACCGCCGAGTTGCCGGACCGGATGGGACGATTAAGCGCGATGCCACTCAGCGGCTAGCACTTGGCAGCCGACGTAGTACTCACTCAGAACGAAACATCGCCAACTGCGCTCTCTGTCTGTCGGTCAAGATCAGCGCCGGGTTCATTGACCAACCCCCGGAACCCCTTTAAGAAATTAGCTCGGCCCCCCGGGCGCCTCGCATAAAGCTTATGCAAGGCTGTCACGCCCGAAAAAGCAAATAGCCTGGTAGAGAACCCAGCACACGTGTACACCAAACTCGGCCTGACCTCCCGCGTGCAACTCGTCCAAGAAGCGGCCCGCCGTGACTGAACGGCTGGACGTGGGACACCCGCCCACGTGTTTACGATGCCGTTTCTTGTGCGTCGTTCTCGTCGCTGCGGCGGCCAACCAGAACCCGTAATTGCTGGAAAACGGATACCGCGCGGTGCAAGATGGTTCCTCAAGCAGGCGAAGCCAGGAGGACGAGGCGTTGACCACCGAAACAAGCACCGCCGAGTCAGGCACGGCGCTGGCCCCGCTGCGTGCGGTGGTGGCCGACGACGAAACACTGCTGCGCGAGGGCCTGGCCAGCTTGCTGGACCGCTCCGGGTTCAAGGTCGTAGGCCAGGTCGGCAACGCTGTCGAGTTGCTGGCGCTGGTGCGCAAAACCAACCCCGATGTGGTGGTGGTGGATATTCGGATGCCTCCCACCCACACCACCGAGGGCCTGGAAGCCGCCCGGGTGATCCGCCAGGAATTGCCGGACACCGGGATTCTGGTGCTGTCTGCCTATGTCGACGTCGAGCATGCGATGGAGTTGTTGGCCAGCGGCCGCGGTATCGGGTATCTGCTCAAGAGCCGGGTCACCGACGTCGCCGATTTTGTCGACACCCTGCAACGGATCGCCAAAGGCGCTTCCGTGATCGACCCGGCGGTGGTACAGGAGCTGGTGTCCGGACGGCGCCGTGACGATCCGCTGTCGGTACTGTCGCCGCGCGAACTCGAGGTGCTGGAGTTGATGGCCGAGGGCCGATCCAATGCCGGCATTGGGCGGCAGTTGTGGGTGACCGAGGGGACGGTCGAAAAGCACGTCCGCAGCATCCTCACCAAACTCGGCTTACCGGAGACCAGCGACGACCATCGTCGCGTCCGTGCGGTGATCACGTTTCTCGACTCGCGGTGACGCGTTGCCGCCCGCAGTCAGTGTGGCGCCGGCGCTAAGCACCCATTCACGCCGTTTGCGCCAGGTCCGATGAGTTGCCATAGCCCTCGTTCCGGCCAACCTCGGTGAGCAGCATGCGTAGTCGGCGCCGGCCGCGATGTAGGCGGGACACTACGGTTCCGATCGGCGTGTTCATCACCGCCGCGATTTCCTTGCACTGGAGTCCGTGGACATCCGCGTAATAAACCGTGAGGCGGAACTGCTCGGGCAGGGCGCGCATTGCGGTGATGACGTCGTGGTCGCCAATTTTTTTCAGCGCTTGGTCTTCCGCCGACGGCATTCCCGTTGCCGAATGCGCAGCGCTCACCATCACGTGCAGGTCCGAAATCGCCTCCGCCAAATGCTGCGCTGGGCGCCGCTGGGCTTTGCGGCAATTGCTGATGTGGGTGTTGACCAAGATTCGGTACAGCCAGGCGCAGATGTTGCTGTCCGGCCGGAAGGAGTCAAACGCGGCGAAGGCTTTTGCGAGCGTGTCCTGGACCAGGTCTTCGGCATCGGCGTGATGGTGGGTCATCCGCAGCGCCTGCCGGTATAGGTCGCCGAGCACCGGAGCGACTTGGTTTTCAAAGCCGGCCTTGGGGTCCGCGTCGGCAGTCAATTCCACTGGCAAGGTCATGATGCACCTCTCGTGTCGCGGGCTGAACGGCTCCCGTCCGGCTCCTCGCCTTACTACATTTGCGTCCGCGCTGGCCCACGTCTGCACCGCTGGCAACCATGGCGGGTTCTGGTCAGCCGCAGTCGGCGCCTCCGGGTAGCCGGTACCTGGCCGCGGACCAGTAGCTGCGGCGCTCGGCAACGCCGCGGCCCAGCCCGCCAACCCCCCCTACCTGCGACCGGCGTCACACAGGCCCGCCAATCCTTCCCGACTCGGCACAGATTTCCTGCTAGCTTCCATGCGATCGGTTCGCTGCTACCCCAAACTGAATTCATGACAGTTGGTGAGCGGACGCGTTGCGTCATTGTCGACGACAACCGCGACTTCCTCGATGCGGCGACAAGGTTGCTCGAGCATCAGGGCATCAGCGTGGTGGCGGTGGCGACGTCCTCTGCGGAAGGGCTGCAGTGTGTCGAGGAGCTGCGGCCCGACGTGACGCTCGTCGACATCGATCTCGGCGAGGAGAGCGGGTTTGATCTCGTCGAGCGGCTACAGGGGAATGGATTCGGCGCCGCGGTGTCGACGATCTTGATCTCCACCCACGCCGAAGAGGACTTCGCCGAATTGGTTGCCGCCAGCCCGGCTTTGGCTTTCATTCCCAAGGCCGCGTTGTCCGGTGCGGCCATCCGCGACATCCTCGGACTCGCCGGATAGCCGCGCCACTCCGCCGGGCCCGTTCCATGACCGCGGCCCGCAGATGGCCGGTTGTTTTCGACCGACGGTCCTCGCATTGATTTCAGCCCAGAGCATTTTTGCCGCGACTGCCTTCGAAAACGCTCGCCCGCGATACCCGCTAGCGGCGTAGACCAATTGGCGTTGCCGGTAACGACAGGCGGATGTCAACGCGCCATCCTGGGTGTGAGCCGATTGAGAGGCACGCGAAAGCCGAAGCGCCTCAAATGTAGATCGCTCATACGAGGGCACGGATGAACGAGGTGAGGACAGGACATGTCAGCTGGCTACGGCTCTTGCCGCGTACCGGCGATGTCTGACACAAACGATTACGGTTCGCATCTCGCCGGCGCCTGGGCGGACATCCCGCCAGGCGGCCTGCACCCGCCGCACCGGACGATTCCGCGGGCCGCGCACCGGCAGACGCCGCCCACCGCGTCGTTCATGTTTCGTTATCTGGGCGCGGCCGCAATCATTGCGGTGCTCAGCGTTGCCGCCGTCCTGTTTGTATTTCCTAGCGTCGCGAGATCGCCCTTCGCGTCTAGCTCGACGCGCCCGCAGCCGCCGACCTACGTCACTGCTTACTGGATTGAGCAAGTGGCGGCAAGGGTGTTGCCCAGCGTGGTAACTCTGCAAGTCAGCGAAGGCGACCACTCACTTCTTGGCTCGGGCGTCATCATCACCGCCGATGGACTGATCATGACCAACAACCATGTCGTGGCGGGGCTCGCAACCGGGCCGCAGACGCCGGGAGGCGCCCAGGTGACCTTCCACGACGGCCGTGTCGGCGCGGTCGAGGTGGTCGCCGCTGATCCGCAGAGCGATATCGCGATCGTTCGGGCTCAAAACTTTTCGGGGCTCACCCCGATCTCCATGGGATCCTCGGCCAAACTGCGCGTCGGTCAACTGGTGGCGGCGATGGGTTCTCCCCTGGGCCTGCAGGGGACCGTCACCTCCGGCATCGTCAGTGCCCTGCACCGCCTGGTTTGTCCGGCCGCCGACGGCGACCACGGCTCCGGGTTCTACGCCATTCAAACCGACGCCGCGATCAATCCGGGCAACTCGGGCGGCGCACTCGTTGACATGAACGGCGACCTCGTCGGCGTTAACGCGGCAGAGTCGGTGGTGGGCAGTGCCGACGACTCGAACAGCACCCAGCACGGATCGATCGGCCTGGGGTTCGCCATTCCCATCGATCACGCCGCGCGCATCGCAGCCGAGCTCATCACCACCGGCCGGGCCTCGCATGCCTGGCTGGGAGCACAGGTGAGCGGCGACGCGGATCCCCACGGCGCCAAGGTCGTTCGGGTGGAGAGCGGTAGCCCCGCTGCGGCCGCCGGGCTGACCGCGGGTGCGGTAGTAACCAAGATCGGTGAGCAACGGATTGGAAGCGGTAATGCGATGCTCGCAGCGGTGCACTCCATGGAGCCCGGCGACTTGGTGACGCTGGTATTCACGGACGGTTCGGGTGAAACCAAGAGCGTGCAAATCAAACTCGGCTCCGACTGGGGTCGACAGTAGCCACGCCCAAGAACGCACTCATTGCGTCCGCTTACACGCAAGAACACAACTGGTCTCAGCGCTGTGCTTGCGCTCCTCACACCGAGTGGTCGCGATCGTGCTCGCAACCCCGTATTGAGCGGCAGGCGCGCGCTGTGTGCCATAGCGCGACTGATGCGATACCGGATCAGGCTGCAAAACAGGGGATTTCGGCCGTCAGCGCGGTGCCTTCACCGTCCCGGCTGGTGATATCCATATGCCCGCCTAACGCCTCCACGCGGTCCTTCAGGCCGATGAGCCCCGACCCCCGAGGATTGGCACCGCCGATCCCATCGTCTGACACCGAGAGGCGCACCCGCACATCATCGGCATCCACGGTGACGGTGACCGTTGATGCTTGTGCGTGCTTGGTTGCATTGGTCAGGGCTTCTGCAACAACGTAATACACGGCCACCTCCACCGACTCGGGCAATCGCCGCTCGACATTGACGCGTAGCTCGACGGGCATGGCCGCGCGGCGGCGCAGGACGCGCAGCGCTGGACCCAGGCCCGCACTGGACAGGGCAGCCGGGTGGATGCCGCGTGAGAGCTGCCGCAGTTCCTCGCTGGCCGCCGCGAGTTCCTCAGCGAGATCAGCGATCTCGTGTCTCAGGTGGCTCTCGGTCGGCAGGGATTCCTCAAGGGAGCGCATGCGCAGCCTCAGCGTGACAAGGCGTTGCTGTGCACCGTCGTGTATGTCACGCTCGATGCGACGCCGCGCCTCGTCACCGGCAGTGACGATGCGTGATCTCGAGGCCATGAGTTCGTCACGCGCCTGCGCATTGGCGATGGCTGTTGCGACCAGCTCGGCGAAATCCGCCAGCCGTGCATCGGTGTGGCGCGGTTGCGGTTCCGGCCCGGAGGAGGCTATGACCGCCGCCCCCCACAGTCGGCCGTCAACCTCAATGGGAGCGCCCACCGCCGAGCGAATGCCAACGTCGCGGACCGCTTCGGCGATCGGGCCGGCCGCGTCCTTGTGGCTGTCCATCCTGGCCGTCGCGCCGGTGCGAAACACCATCGCCGCCAGGTTGTCACCTTCCAGTGGAAACACCGCGCCGACTGGGAGCCTCTCCAACTGCACCTTGTCGTGGGCAGCGACCAGTTCGCAGAAGTCATCCCCTAGGTAACGCACCAGCACGCAGTTCTCCACCCGCAGCGCGTTGGCCACCTCGTCGGCAACTGCGGTGAAGACCTCAGATGGCGAGACGCCTCGGGCCACCAGCGTTGCCACCCGCCGCAGCGCGGCCTGCCGCTGCGCCAATTCGCTGACCTGATCTGCCGCGAGTCTTTCTTGCGCCGCGCGCACTCGGGCGCGGCCCGCTAATGCAGTCGTCAATAGGCCGATGGGCAAAAAGATTGCAAGCGGGACGAGTTCGGTGGGGCTCGCCGGCAGCCAGCCACTGTCCGCGTCGAGGTGGCTTTCCAGGTACACCGCGGCGCTGACGAATGTCGTCACTACCGCTAGACGAGTATCCCAACCAGCGGAGATCACAAGCACCCCAAGCAGATACACCATGCCAAAGGTGTTGTGCGGTTCAACCGACGCGAGCACCCGCACAAGTACTGTTTCCGAGACGATCAACACCACGGCGACGACAATTCCCAGCCACAGCGGCCGGCCGGGGAACATCGGCGGCGGTGCGGGGTGCCAGCGCGACGGGTGAGAGCAGGTCTGGGTTCGGATGATTGGCCACTCTTTCGGTGCCATCGCAGGTCGACCTTGATCGGTGGCGCTTGGAACGTTCTGAACGGCTGTCACTGCTTGTCTGGCTTAAAGCTGACCACGACCATGACGGCTGGGGAGCCGCTGCCCGCCTAAGCGGCGCGAAAACACTGACGTGTAGTGTGCTGCCGCGCCTGAAGTTGCGGGTTAGGCCCAGCTGGACCCAACGGCGCTGTCGGTGCTGGCCATGTTGCTGCCCGCGGTCTGCACCTTCTGCCCGTGGGCGTTGGCCTGCTCGTAAATCACCTGGAAGTTACGACCCAACTGGGTGATGAACTCCTGGCAGGCCACCGAACCGGCACCACCCCAAAAGTCACCAGCAGCAATCACATCGCGAACGATGGCCTGGTGCTCGGCCTCCAGCGAGGCGGCCTGCGCGCGAATAAGGGCGCCGTGGGCGTCGACATCGCCGAACTGGTAGTTGATGCTCATTGTTTACGTCCTCCTGAATTAAAAGTATTGGATAGCAGCGGTTTTCGCGGCTAGTGGCTGAGGATCTGCTGCGAGGCCTGCTCTTGGGTCTCGTAGTTGTTGGCGTCGCGGATCAGCCCGTCCCGAACCCCGTGCAGCATGTTCACGATGTTGGTGAACGCCTGATTCATCTGACCCATGGTGTCGTAGGAGGTCATCTGGGCCTGCCCACTCCAGCCGGCGCCGGCGATGTTCTGCGAGGACGCCCACATCTTGCGGGCCTCATCGGCCACGGTCTGGGCGTGCATCTCAAAGCGGCCCGCCATGGCCCGCATCGCGTGCGGGTCGGTCATAAAACGTGTTGCCATGTTGGCTGTCTCCTTATTACTCAGTTATTTAGGTTATTACTCGGGCAAGATTGCCGATGCCGTTGGCGATTGCCGCGCCTTGATACACCTGCTCGAGGTGGCCCTTTTGGCGCGGCCCGCAAAACCGTCATGGCTCCGCACCAAGGCCTCACGCGTTTAGGAGGGCGCAGGTATCTCGAAGGCGTTGAGGATTGCGCACACGGTGTGATAAATGCCGGTGAGTATGACGGTTTCCATGACCCCGTCGGCACCGAGCGTTGCTTCTGCCTCGCGGTAGAGCGCCTCGCTTAAACGATGCTCGACCGAGAGTGCGCGGGCGACACGGTGGACAACCGCCTCTTCGTCTGTGAGTTCCCGCGGCAACCCGCCGTCGGCAAGTGTCCGTACCGCGTCGTCGGAGTGACCGACATACCGCGCAACGGCGCAATGCGCGTAGAGCTCGTAGGGGGCCTGCCAGACCGCCCCGACCGTCAAAATGATGACTTCCCTACTGCGTTTGCTCAGCGATGTGTGTTTCTGCTCGGCGACCGCAAGGTCGAGGAAGGCCGCCGAGATGTCCGGCGTCAGCAAAGCCGGATTGAATGGTCCAATGAGCCGGCCCGTTCCGGTGCGGGCCTCGAAATCCGCAGCGTCCGCCCACGGAACCGCCACATTCATCAGCCAGTCGTACAGCGCTTTCTGTGCTGGATCGAGCGCTTTGTGGCCGTAGAGCGGAAGCCGTCCGCCTAGCCCGCTTTCGTCGGCCGACATGAACACTGTCCTGACTTCCCTTCCCGTTTTGGCGGTTTTCAACTTGCTGCGTTATGCGATCTGAGGCCAAAGTTATCTCGTTCGAACCTGTCCTCGTGCGCCGAACAGCTTGCCCCCAAAACATTTTGACCTATTGCACGCTGCGATATCCGTTCCCCCTTAGGATGCCGCGTTCACACACATGTGTCGTTACCGCCAACCAGAATCGATATACCCGGCCAGCAGGTAGCGCGAGGGTGCGAACATCACTCGATGGGCGGCAACCATTGAATGTTGGGCTGCGCTGGACCACTGAAACATTCCATTCGAGGAAGCGGCCGAGGTTGGCCGTCGTCGTGCCATCGGGCATGGTGCATGCCGAGCCCGTTACATGTGAAATAGATTGCACTGCAGCGAGGCTCGAACGAAGTGACTGTCGGAGGGCGCCGGCTCTATCGGGCTGGCCTGCCGTGCTGCGCGACGTTGTTGACGTGATGATCGTTTGTTCGCCGGATTCAGCCAAGGGATTACGGCTAGCAGGGGGCCTAATGGGCCGCTAGCCCCGACGACATCAGAGCAAGTCGTCACACATCCTACATGTTGAGCTCGGTCGTCGCGGATTTACTCGCACGACACGCGTCAGTCAACCGACATGCAGTCCGAATGAGTCACTGGGAGAAAAGAATATGTCCTTCGTAACTACGCAACCTGAAGCGCTCACAGCGGCGGCGGGTAGCTTGGCGGCTGTCGGCTCGGCGATGAGCGCACAGAACGCGGCTGTGGCCACCCCGACCATTGGGCTGGTGCCCGCCGCCGCAGAAGAGGTGTCCGCGCTGACCGCGGCAGCGTTCGCCGTCCACGGTCAGCTGTACCAAGCGGTCAGCGCGCAAGCGGCGGCGATTCACCAAATGTTCGTGGCGATGTTGGAAGCCTCCGCCGGGTCGTATGCGGCCACCGAGGCCGCTAACGCGATCGCCGCCCGCTGAAAACCGGGAAAGAAAAATGGATTTCGGAGCGCTGCCACCGGAAATCAACAGCGGCCGAATGTATTCTGGTCCCGGCTCGGGTCCGATGCTGGCAGGCGCGGCGGCCTGGGAAAACCTAGCCGGGGAACTGTTCTCGGCGGCGGCCTCCTACTCTTCGGTGATATCCGGGCTGACCGACGGCAGCTGGCGGGGCCCGGCGTCGGCATCCATGGCAGCCGCGGCCGCACCTTATGCCGCATGGATGAACGCCGCCGCCACCCAGGCCCAACAGGCAGCGACCCAGGCCGAGGCGGCCGCGTCGGCATTCGAGACCGCGTTCGCTGCCACCGTGCCACCGCCGGTGATCGCTGCTAACCGGGCGCAGTTGGCGATGTTGATTGCCACCAATTTCCTGGGGATCAATACCGCGGCCATCATGGCGACTGAGGCCCAGTATGCCGAGATGTGGGCCCAGGACGCGGGCGCCATGTACGGCTACGCCGGCTCCTCGGCCGCCGCTGCAACGCTGACCCCATTCACCCCGCCGCAGCAGAACACCAACCCGGCCGGTTTGGCGGCCCAGAGCGCCGCGGTCGCCAATTCCGTTGGGACGCAGACCTCGACGTCGGTCGACACGATCATCCAGCAGATCCTCGCCAATATAAACAAGGCGCTGGAGCCGGACACCGTCAACTCGGGAATCAGCGCTTTCGCAACGGTCCCCTCCATTATTTTGTCGGCAGTCTCCGCTTTTTCGACCGGGTCGAATTCCGCGGCGACCGCCGCCGACTCAACGGTGGCGGCATTGACCGACGTGAGCGCTGGACTCAGTAGATTGGCGGGCCCGCTTGCATCGGTTGGCTCAGCGGTTAGCTCTGCTCAGGTCGGCGGCGCGGTGTCCGCCGGACTGGCCCGGGCGGCCAGCGTCGGTGCGCTGTCGGTACCGCCGGCTTGGGGCACGTTGGCCTCCGCAAATGGCTTCTCTGCCAACACATTACCGGTCAGCCTCGTCAGCGAGACCCGGGACGTAGCGGCGTTGCCGCCGCCGGTCGGCCTGGCAGGCGCGCCGCGGGCAATGGCAGGCGGCACGGCGCTGCGGGGTAACACGCCTGACGGAACGACTTTGCGCTCTCTGATGCGGCCCAACATGCTTCCGCGTCAGAAATACATCGGATAGCTAGCCGCTGGCCCGGTCGGCCACCGCGTCCGACGCCGACGCTTCAACCCGCTTCACCTTCGCAAGGGGGCGCGCGCGAAGACGAAGACGTTGCTTGCCACTACGGCGAAGGCTGCGACGAACCAATCCCCGCGACGATGTCCGCCGAAACGTGGCCGGTGGTGCAGGCTGGCGCCTCCTTGGACAGATAGCCAGTGCCAAGGCCGTATACGGCCGTGTAGCGGCGAATGAACCGCGCCACCAGTGGGGTTGAAATGCTAGCCATCCCACTGCTTAAACTGATTGTGTCGCTCGAGTACCGCGTTGCTGTCGCGCAGTGCCCAAGCAACAGTGAGCAACAGGAATAAGGCCAGAAGCGCGGTTAACATGACACCAGCATGGCCGCCGACGGTCGAAATGTCGCCCACGCTGACGTCCCTTCATGGTTGCAGCTACCTTCAGTTGGCCGGTTGCCACTCCAGCCGTCCGCGTCGCGAAAGTGCTCCTGGCACAGCAACTGTCGTAGGTCGTCCTCAGGCCACCGTGTAGTGAGTGTTGGCATTTTTATCGGCTTGACATCGCTGGCCGGGTGCACCGCGGTGAGAGTGGCTGCGGCGGAAGCCGCCGCGAGTTTTTCGTGCCGCTGCATCATTGGCTTCGCTCGGTCCGCCATGGCGCGTGCACGAGTCAGATGTGCTGCGGCGCCCCGTCAGTTGAGGGGAAACTGCTGGGCTTTGATCGTGCCTCGTAGCGCGCGCCGATACCGTGACCACACCGGTACGTACAAGCACAGCTCGTTGCGTACGGCCTGCACCACGTCTCGGCGATTGATTGTGACGTTCTCGTAGTCTCTTAATGCGGCTCGTTGTTCCTGCGGCAGGGTGTCCAACCACATCTGAATGCGGCCCGTCGAGCCCTGGTCAGCTTCTACTTGTCTTACCCATTCGCCTAGCTGAACAGACTGCTGGTACGCGTAAGCAATAGCCAGGTCGGCGGTTTGGTAATTGCCGGTGAGCGCCAGCTCGCTGATCACCCTATCGATCGCTTCGGCTTTTTCCGTGAGAACTTCCCTTCGGATATCTGGCGGAAGCGCCTTGAGGATTTCCAGGTCCCTGCCGATTCTCAATGCCTCGGCGTAGAGGGTCTTCATCTCCTGGTAGTGGAAGCGGTTGTGCTGTGACCGTCGGTCGATCGCACCCGTGCTGAACGCGATGATGCCCGCGAAGACCACGAACGCGCCGCCGAGGAGTGTGCCTTGTCCGGGAGTCAGGCCATGCCAGAAGTTGATCAAGCCGCTCATCTTCTCCTGCCTAACGCCTCGGCCATGGCCCATAGTGAAATTCGCGTGGTAATCCGCAAGCCGCACCCTGCGGTTAGCGGGGGGCACGCGAAAGCTACTGCGCCCACCGGCTTTCGTTCACTCACAGTTCGGCAAGCGCGATGCCGGTGAGCCCCATGCCGAGGTGCACCAGTTCCGTGTCGACGCCGGCGTCGAGGTTGACGTAGCGGATGCTGCCACCGAGATCGCCGACGTAGAACTCGGACTCGGAGACGGCAGCGACGCCGATCGCCTCATGGTATCCGCGAGAGAGGATCTCGGGTGTGCCGACGCTGGGCTGCACCATTGCACGGTTGAGCGTGTTGCCGTCGGGTTCGGCGCCCCGATCGGTCCACACCAGCGTCGCCCCACTGAATAGGTGCAGATCGATGGGCTCCGGCAGGTCCTTCCACAGCAGCTCGATGTCGTCGCGGTGCTGGGCGCTGGTGCCCGGCCGGAGATCGAGGGAGGCACGAAAGATCCTGCCCTCACCCGCTTTTGGTGCACCCTTCTGCGTCCAGTACAGCAGGCGCCGATCCAGATCCACGGCGATGCCGACGCAGTGATTACTGGCCGCCTGCGCGGCCTCGTCACCAACCGCCGGCACCACCAGTGGACGCAGCTCACTACCGTCAAGGTTGCACGACAGCACCTGCATGCCCTCGCGATCGCACCAGTACAGCACGCCCGCCTCGAAGTCAGCGGCCAGCTGTTTGCCGGTCGTGAAGGTCCCGCGCGGCACGATCGTGACGCGATTGCTCCCGTCGAGATCGGCACGCTCCAGTGACCCGTTGCGGGCGTAGGCCTCTTCCGAACGTGGGTCGCTCCCGGGGTCGGGAGCGCCCATGTTCGTCCAGTACACATGGCCGCGCAGCGGGTCGACAACGATGCCGTCGGCCCTCTCGGCGATTCCGGTGATCAGGGTCCGCACCCGAGTGCCGTCCAAAGACACCGCCTGCATCTCCTGTTTGCCGTCGTTGAGCACCAGCAGCTCGCTCATCAGCGCTCGCTTTCAGGTCCGTCGACCTTACCCGCGGAGAACGCGGGCACGGCGTCGCAGATCGTCGCAACGTTCCGGCCGGCCTGCATGACGGCGCCGTCGGGCCTGACAATGGCGGCGGTCGCCCGGCCTTGCTTCAGCCAGCTGCAGAGTTGGCTGTCCCGGGCGACGGAGACGATCGCGGTTCCGCGGCTCTTGAGCTCCTTGTGTTGCGCAGCGCTCAGCGGGGACGAGGTGACCAGCGCGAACCGGTTCCCGACAACCTGGTCGAAGCGCAGGCCATCACGCAGAACCGGGTTGGGGCACAGGGTTCCGGCGAGCTGCCCGGGAGTGCGGGATTTGATCACCAGCGCTGACTTGTGCAGCCCAGGGGCGACGCCGTCGGCTGCGCTGGTGCGGGTGCCCGGCAGGCGCAGGTGCGCCAGCCGCGGGAACACCACCTTGCGGACCACGTCGCCGACCCGGCCGCCGCCGCTCATCGCCGCTCCGACCGACACGGCCATCAAAATCATGGCCGCCGCATGGGCTTTGCGCTCCTGCTCGTAGGTGTCCAGCACGCTTTCAGGCAGGGTCTTGCCCAGCACGCCAGCCACTTTCCAGCTCAGGTTCAGCGCGTCGCGCAGGCCCGCTGCCATACCCTGGCCGACGAACGGCGGGGTGAGGTGGGCGGCGTCACCGAGGACGAACACATTGCGGTCGCGCCAACGACTGGCCACCTGGGCCCGGAACGTGTACGCGGTGACGCGAACCAGGCGCAACTGGTCGGCGGGTGTGCCGCCCAGCCACGGCTTGATCAGCGGCTCGATGTGCTCGATGGTTTGGTAGTCCGCGGCCGTCTCGCCGTCGAGCAGCCGAAATTCCCACCGGTAGCGGGTCTGCCCGACTCGCATATACGTGCCGGCGCGTTCGACGCTGCACAGTTGGTGGCAGCCTTCCCACTGGCCGAGCTCGGCGTCGGTGTCGACGTCGATGACCACCCAGTCCTGTTGGAACGGTAGCCCGTACATGTGGGAACCGATCGACGCCCGCACCATGCTGTTGGCGCCGTCGGCGCCGAGCACGTAGCTGGCCTCCACGGACTGCTCGCCGCCGCGCACCCGGTCAAGGAAGCTCACTCGCACCCGGCCGGGCCGGTTCTGGGTGACGCTGGTGACCTCGACATCGCCCCGCAATACGACGTGCGGGTACCTCTTGAGGTTCGCCCGCATCATGCCTTCCAACTCGGGCTGGTCGAACATGTTCATCTGGGGGTAGCCGTTGGCGCTGGGCTCTGGGCTGCGCTCCAACTGCGCCAGCACCCGCATGTCGGTGTCCAGCAGCCGAAGACCCAGCGCGGACCGGCGGTGGGCGGCGAACTCGTCGCCGACGCCGAGGCGGGCCAGGATGCGGTAGATCTCGTCGTCGGCGTGCACCGCGCGCGGCAGCGGGTAGACGGTCTCATGGCGGTCCAGCACCAGGGACGGAATGCCGTACTGGCCCAGCATGGTGGCCGCGGTGATGCCGGTCGGGCCGGCACCGATGATGATCACCGGCACGAAGTCCGGCAATGACGCCGGGGCGCCGTTGGATTGTGCGTTCATGCGTAGACCACCTTGTTGCGTTGGATGCCGAGGTCGATGGCGCCGTCGTCGGTGGCCACCGTGGCCTCCACGACGTCACCGTGATGGAGGTAGTTGGCGTTCTTTGCCTGAGCGGCAAGGAATGTCGCCATGTCGATCTGGTGCGGGTTCTCGATTCCACGCGCCGTGATCGCGGTGCCGACCGGGGTGCCGGTGAGCACGATGTCGCCGGCGTCGAGCTTCTGGAACTTCGCCAGCGTCTGCAGCGCCTGCACCGGCGAGAAGAGCATGTCGCCCTCGACCACCATGTTCTGGCGCACCTCGCCGTTGACCTTCAAAAGCACCCGCAGGTCACCGAAGCGCTTGAGCTCATCGGCATCGACCAGCACCAGCGCGGGGCCGACCGGGGTGAACGTCGGATACGACTTCGACTCGTAGAACTGCGCTTTCGTCATCTGCACGTCGCGCGCGGACACGTCGTTGGTGACCAGCAGCCCGTGGACGTACTCGGCCAGGTTGGCCTCGGTCACCTCGGTGCCCACCGGCAGCTCGCGGCCGATCAACAGACCGATCTCCACCTCGTAGTCCAGCAGCTTCACGTGGGGAGGTTTGACGATGTCGTCGAACGGACCGCTGACGGAGCCCGAGGCCTTGCGGAAGAAGGTCAGCGGAGTCTTGGCCGGGTCACGGCCCACGTCGCGCACATGCGAGGCGTAGTTGGTGGCCTGAGCCACCACGCGGCACGGCGTCGTGACCGGCGACAGCAGCTTGAGGCTGTCCACGGGCACGGTGTCGGTGGAGTGCGCTGCGGCGTCGATGGCTGCACGGTCGGCCAGCACCTCGGCGGTGCTGGCGACGTCGGTGCGGATTCGGGCGGCGCCGCTCGGTGTCTGCACCCACCAGGCGTCTGCGGTGCGCAGGATAGAGACGGTCATAACGGGTCCTTACTTTCTTTCGTTCTGGGTATTAGGAATTGGCTACGTGGAACAGCCCGCGCAGGGCGGACAGGTCGAATTCGTTGTCGTGGCGCAGCGCATCGAGCATCACGGCGACCTCCTTCGCGGTTTCGGCCGGCGATCCGATGCCCAGGAAGTCCTTGCTTGGCGGGGGACCCCACTGAGAGAGCCCGGAGGCCGTCAACGGGGCCCAGCCGGGCTCAAGCGTGTTGTCGAACATGTCACCGTCGGCGAAGTGCTCGACGAGGAAATCACCATCCGGGTCGCGCCAGTAGTCGAAGATCTGGCTGCCCTGGATGTGGCGGCCGATGCCCCAGGAGCGGAAATACCCTTGCTCGCGCAGGTATTCGCCGCCTGCGGCCAGCGCGTCGAGGTCGCAGACCTGATACGCCGAGTGCACGTAGCGGTTGGCCGGACCCAGCGCCATCGCCAGCGTGTGGTGGTCGGCGGGGGTGGAGCCGCGGTCGCAGCGGATGAAGCTCATCACCGGTCCCCGCTCGCGCTGGCCGGGGTAGTGGCAGAAGTCGCTGACGATCAGCCCCAGGTGATCCAGGTACCAGTTCAGGGCTTCGAGGTACTTGGTGGTCTGCAGCACGATGTGCCCAAGCCGCTGCACCGTAGTGGGCACCCGGGGAGGCCGCTGGGTGGAGTTGGCCCGGAGCACGTTGTGGCTGGCGCCGAAGTTGAACACGTGCGGCGTTTGGGAGGACAGCGCATCAAGCTGGTGCGTGCCCGAAACCACCCGCAACGGAATGCCGCTGGGGTCGACCAGGTCGAGCGTCACCCCGCCCAGGGTCTCCGGCAGCGGGCGCACGGTCGTTCCGGTCGCATCGGCTAACCGCAGCAGGTCGGAGTGATCGGCGGCGACAAAAGCCGGGCCGATGAACCGCGAACGCGATCCACGGTGGATCAGCACACACGGCGCGCCGGGGTCGCTGCCACGCAGGTGCAGTTCGTCGTCGGTGCGCAGCGCGACGCTGAACCCGAAAGCCAGCGCAAACGCCTCCGCTTTCTTGAGGTCCGGCTTTTCGAACTCCAGCCAACTGACGTCGTGGACCTTGATCACCGGGTTGGCTGAGCGCCCCGGGTGGTCACCCGGAAGAGCGCCCTGCTCGCTGTGCAGGCCATTGTGAGAGCCGATCAGCTGCTCAGTCATTGTCGGGCTCCCGGAACGTAGTCGGTGGACGGCATGGTGCTCCTTCCTAAAAGGCTGTATTGCCAAGGCTTTCGGCGAAACGCGCACTCGCGCGCCGCATTCGTGACTAAGCATGCCGCTACTACGAACGTCTGTCGTTGCGGCTGACGGCAATATGGATACCCTGCTAGCAGGTATTCGCGAGTTCTGACGAATCGCCAGACTCGCATTGGATCACAGAGTATTTAGCGATCCGCACAGTATTTAAAGGACGCCGTAAGCGGATGCCACCCACGCAAGCGCGTCGGTGCACAGCGAGCCAGTTGGCGTCGAACGGCGAAATACCTTATACCTATGTGGTTTTCGAGCAAACCCACGATATCGACGCCGGAGTCATATCCCGTTTCTGTTATGTGGGATTGTGATGGTAAGGGCTGTCCCGCCTCCGAGAGGACTGGCGACCCATAGGTTCCCGCCGAGTGCCTCGATACGGTCTTTGAGCCCGATCAGTCCCGAGCCCTTGCCCGAATCCGCCCCGCCGATCCCGTCGTCGGCGACCAACAAGTCGAGGCTCTCGTCGGTTATCCGGGCCGTGACCTTCACCTCGGAGGCGCGAGCATGCTTTGCGGCGTTGGTGAGCGCCTCGGCGACCACGTAGTAAGCGGCGACCTCGACCGATTCGGGCAACCGTTGCTCGATCGCGACGTCGAGATTGACGGGCACCGACGAGCGGCGCGCCAGCGTCTTGAACGCCGCCCGCAGCCCACCCGTGGACAGGGTGGCCGGATGAATGCCTCGGGAGAGCTCCTGCAGCTCTTGAAACACATCGGTCAGGCCCGAAACCGCCTCGGCCAGCATGCCTTTCAGATCATCGCGCTCGGCTGGCACCGACTCCTCGGTCAGGCGAAGTTTCAGTCCCAACGAGACAAGCCGTTGCTGGGCTCCGTCGTGAATATCGCGTTCCAGGCGGCGTCGGGCGTCGTCGGCGGCGGCCACAATCCTTGCCCGCGAGGCGATCAGCTCCGCGCGGGTGGTCGCCGCGGCAATTGCGGTCGCGACCAGCTCGGCGAACTCGACGATGCGAGCTTCGGTATCCGGCGGGAGCGGGTCGGGCTCGGTGGTGGCGACGATGGCTATGCCCCATAGCCGCTCATCCACCACAATCGGGGCCCCGATGCGCGACCGGACGCCCAACTCGCGAACGCGTTGGGCAATCGGGCCGGCGGCGCCCTGCCAGGTGTCCATCCGCGCCGACTGCCGTGTACGCGAGACCGTGACGGCGACGTTGTCACCTTCGGTGGAGAGGCGTTCCCCCAGCGAAAGGTGCGGCACGCCGGGCTCCGCGTACGACGCCACGACGACGATCGCTGCGCCGTCGTCTTCGAAACGGAGCACCTCGGCGTTACCCACATTCAGGCAACCGGCCATCTCCTCGGCCACCGCCGAGAACACCTCCGACTGACTGACCCCGCGTGCAACCAAAGTTGCGACCCGGCGCAATGCGGTTTGCTGCCTGGCCAGCACGCTAAGGCTGTCGGCAAGCTCGCGCAGGCTGTCGCGGCCGGCCTGCAGTTCGGCCCTGGCGGCAGCGTTGGCGATGGAAGTCGCCACCAGATCGGCGAAGTCAGCCATGCGCACCTCGGTGTCGGGCGGTAGGAGCCCGGTTCGCGACGCCACTGCGGCCGAGCCCCACAGCTGTCCCCCGACGACGATGGGAACACCCACCATGGACTGGATGCCTAGGGCGCGGATGAACGCGGCCGTCTCGCCGGCCGCGTGCTCGTGGGTGTCCATCCGGGCGGGCCTGCCGGTGCGCAGAATCATCGGGGCGACGTGGTCGCCCTCCAGCGGGAACCGCTGGCCAACTATCGGAGGGTTTGGCAGGTCCTGGTTGAAGCTCGCAATAGCCTCGATGACGAGAAAGTCCCCTTCGTGGCGGATCACCGTCGCATTGAAGGCGTCCAGGCAACTGGCCATCTCCTCGGCCACCGCGTTGAACACCTCGGCCGGCTCCGCCTCGCGGGCAACCAGTTCCGCCACCCGCCGCAACGCCGTTTGCTGTCGAGCCAGCTGACGCAGGCTGTCCCGGCTGGAATTCAACTGTTCGCGCGCCGCCGCATTGGCGATCGCGGTCGCCACCAGATCGGCGAAGTCTGCGATGCCTACCTCTGTGTCGGCCGGCAGCGGCTCGCCACGCGAGGCCACGGCAGCCACGCCCCACAACTCTGCCCCGACCATGATCGGGACGCCGACCATGGATGCGACGCCCATCTTGCGGATGCGCGCGGCCGAAACACCCGCCGCATGCTCGTGACTGTCCATCCGAGCGGGCCGGCCGGTGCGCCGAACCGTCACGGCGACGTGGTCGCCGTCCAGCGGGAAACGCTCGCCGACGGCCGGCGGGTTTGGAATGTCCACCTCCGGACGCCCAAGCGCGGCAATGACGATGTCATCGCCGTCGTAGCGGCCCACCGTCGCGTTGTGGACGTCCAGAACGGTGGCCATCTCCTCGGCCACCGCGTTGAACACCTCGGCAGGCTCCGCCTCGCGGGCGACCAGTTCTGCCACCCGGCGCAACGCCGTCTGATGCCGGGCGAGCTGACGCAGGCGATCGCGGCTGGCACGCAGGCGCTCCCCGCTGGTATCCAGTTGCTCGCGCGCCGCGGTATTGGCGATCGCGGTAGCCACCAGATCGGCGAAGTCTGCGATGCGCGCCTCGGAATCGGAGGACAGCGGTTCCCGCTCCGAGGAGCCGGCCGAAAGCACCCCCCAGAGCCGGCCATCGACGATGACCGGAACACCTAATGCGGTACGGATGGCGGCTCCTTGGCGGGCCGGCTGGCCAGTGCTCAACACCTTCGACAGGAGTTCGTCGTCCGACAGTGTCAGGCGGGTGCCGCCCGAGAGGTTCTGCATCCCTGGCTCATGCCGGGCGGTGAGGATGGTGGCCGTCTTGTCGTCGTCGTAGCGGGACAGCCGAGCATCCGTCACATGCATGCATCGCGCCATTTCGTAGTAGACGGCATCGAACACCTCCACCGGATTGGCCCCGCGTGCAACCAGGGTTGCCACCCGCCGCAACCCCGCCTGATGCTCGGCAAGCTCACGCAGCGTGTCGCGGCTGGCCTCGAGCATGGT
>Ga0182030_10007748_pt1 | contig 22353 bp, 16 predicted proteins | sample 812S3MmetaG_FD_121299 | JGI IMG/M metagenome (GOLD analysis project Ga0182030, IMG submission 121299) | Permafrost microbial communities from Stordalen Mire, Sweden - 812S3M metaG (Illumina Assembly) | ecosystem: Environmental > Terrestrial > Soil > Wetlands > Permafrost | place: Sweden... | reverse complement strand
TCCATCGCCCGCCGCGTCCTGACCGTCGCATCATCGGCGTCGATCTCGACGTCGCGCCAGCGCAGCACGGCGCCATGGGCGATGTCGTTCTTCAGTTTGAGGCGGTGCGCGAGGCCGATCGGCAGCGCGCCGGCCGCAAGGCTCGCCGCTGCCGGCATCAATCTGCCCCACACCGTATAGCCGCCCTCGCCGTCGAGCATCTCGCCGGCGCGCAGATCGCGTTTTGCCACCGCGGCGACGTCGCCGCGAAATCCCCGCGGCTGCCCGGTCGGCTCCCGGCGCAAGGCCGCGGACAGGATCGAGATGTTCAATTCCAGCCCGATCAGATGATAGGGCTTGTACATCGCCGCATAGCGGCCGCCGGCGTCGGTCTTCAGGCCGTATTGCCTGAAGCAGTCCGCGGCATAGTCGTTGGGGGCTTCGAGCACGACATAGACGCCCCAGCGCAGATCGCGGAACACCGGGCGGCCGTCGCGCTCCAGCGAGGACACCACTTCGACCACGCCGGATTTTTCCAATACGCCGCCCGCCTCGCGCGGCCGCATCACATGCGGCAGGTCGTCGACGCCGCAGGGCGGAAACAGCAATCCGCCACTGGGCACGTCGAGCCCGGTGGCGTTGGCGATCGCCGCCATCTCGATCGCCGATTTGGTGCCGTCGAGAAACGAGTTGAACATCTGCGGGTTCATGCCGGCCGACTGCGCCTCGTCGGCGGAGAGCCCGTAATGGCTCCAGACCCCCGACGGCGTCACGTCGTGATAGGCCGGCAGGTATTTTGTGCCCTTCCCCGCCGCCACCACGCGAAAACCGGTGGCGCGGGCCCAGTCGACCAGCTCGGCGGTCAATGCCGGCTGGTCGCCATAGGCCAGCGAATAGACCACGCCGGCCCGGCGCGCTTCCTCCGCCAGCAGCGGCCCCGCCAGCACGTCGGCCTCGACATTGACCATCACGATGTGCTTGCCGGCCGCGATCGCGGCACGGGCATGACGGATGCCGACCGCGGGATTGCCGGTCGCCTCCACGATCACTTCGATATCGCCCGAGGTCGCCCCGGCGGCGTCGGCGGTGAAACGGGTTGCGGCAATCCGGGCGGTATCCCAGCCGACGGTGCGGCAAGCCTCGCGGGCGCGGTCGGGGTCGAGATCGACGATCACGGGCACCTCGAGCCCCGGCGTATGCGGCACCTGCGACAGGAACATCGAGCCGAATTTGCCGGCGCCGATCAGCGCGACGCGGACGGGTTTTGCGGCGGCAAGGCGGGCGTCGAGCAGATGCGCGAGGTTCATGGCGCTAACCTTTCAGCAGGCCGGCAAAAGTCCGGGCAAAGGTATGAACGTCGCCCGGCCATCGCGCCGAGACGTAGTTGCGATCGCGAACGACAAAGGCCGGCGTCGCATCGGCGATGGAATCGCGCTGCAGGCCCGAAGTTTTCCGGCGATAGTACGGATCGGATCTCGGGACATCGCGGAAATCGTCCGTGCGCGCCAGCGAACGTGTCACTTCCTGCTGCACCGACATGAAACCCGTCGGCTGTCCCTCCGCTTCCGGATAGGTCCGGTAATACGTCGGATCCCAGAATCGCATGATGCGCGCCAGCGACCAGGCGCTGTTTTCCAGCGCCCAGGTCAACGCCGTGGTCTGGTAGCCATGCAGAACCGAACGGCCGGTTCGCGCCGAGATGCTGCGCGCAGCCAGCAGCACGCCGTGACAGATCGCCGCCACCGGCTTTTCCGCATCGAAAAAAACGGCGACATGGCGTTGCAGGATTTCGCTTTCCAGGTAGTCGCGCATGCCTCGCGCGCGATGTCCGCCGGGCAGCAGCAGCGCATCGAAATCGGACGGATCGATCATGTCCCAACGCCACGGCGCGACATACAAGGGATCGACGATCATTTCGGCATAGGCCTTGCGTGCGTCGCGATTGGCCCGCAACAGCAGGCCCACCAGCGGCCAATTCCGCAACAGCGGAATCGCCCCCCACGGATCCAGGCCCTGCCCCGTCAACATGATGTCGTCGGCTGCCGCGGGCCGCCCATCGGGGGTGGCAAAGCTGACCGCGTGTCCAGCATCGACCAGCACCCGCCAGCTCACCGCGGCTTCGCTCGGATCGAAATCGCGCGCCGGCAGAAGGCAAAGAATGCGCGCCATGGCCGGCAGCGCCTCGCCTCAGACCAGCAGCACCGTCGATCCCGTGGTCTTGCGCGCGGCGAGATCGGCATGCGCCCGGGCGGCATCCTTCAGCGGATAGGTCTGGTTGACCTCGATCTTGACCGCGCCGGACTGCACCACTTCGAACAGCTCCTTTGCCATGGCAACGAGCTGGTCGCGCCTGGCGCCATAGGTATTGAGCGTCGGGCGGGTGACGTAGAGCGAGCCCTTCTGCGCGAGCAGGCCGAGGTTGAGCGGATCGACGCTGCCGGAGGACTGCCCGAACAGGGCAACGAGGCCCAGCGGCGCCAGGCAATCGAGCGATTTCAGAAAGGTGTCCTTGCCGACCGAGTCGTAGACGACAGGCACTTTCCTGCCTTCGGTGATTTCATCGACGCGTTTGACGAAATCCTCGCTTGTATAGACGATGGTGTGGGCGCAGCCATGATCCCTGGCGAGCATCGCCTTGTCGTCGCTGCCGACGGTACCGATCACGGTGGCGCCGAGATGCTTCGCCCATTGACCGAGGATGAGGCCGACGCCGCCGGCCGCGGCGTGCAGCAGGATGGTGTCGCCGGCCTTGACCCGATAGGTCTGGCGGATCAGATACTGCACCGTCAGGCCTTTCAGCATCATCGCCGCGGCAGTCTTGTCGTCGATGCCGTCGGGTAGCTTGATCAGGCGATCGGCAGGAATCAGTCGCGCTTCGGCGTAGGCGCCGAGCGGCGCGCTGCCATAGGCGACGCGATCGCCGGGTTTCAGATCGGTGACGCCGGATCCGACTTCCTCGACGACGCCGGCCGCCTCGCTGCCCAGCCCGCTCGGCAACTGCACCGGATAGACTCCGGCGCGGTTGTAGATGTCGACAAAGTTCAGTCCCACGGCGGTGTGGCGGATGCGCGCCTCGCCCGGGCCGGGTTTGCCAAGTTCGACTTCCTCCCAGACCAGAACTTCGGGTCCGCCGGGTTTGTGAAAACGGATGGCGTGCGTCATGGAATGGCTCCTCACATGAGATGCGACAGGACGGAAGCTGCCCCAGCAACCGATCCGCTGGCAGCGATCATGACAATAGGCGCCGAAGGCAGCAGGCAACAGGTCGCGCGGCTAAAATCGGCTAATGGCCGGCCCGCGGCTCTCGACCGCAGCGACAGTTCAGTTCGGTTTCTTGCCTGTGTCCGCGGGTTCGGGCGGGCGGGCAATCCCCCAGGGATCATATTTCTTCTTGGGTTCCGGTATGCGCTCGAGCGCAGCGTTGTAGGCCTTCTCATCTACTTTCGGTTTGTTGTCGGTCGGATAGGGCTCTCTGCCGCCCTTTTTTCCCATACCCTGGGCGAAGGCCGGCTGGATCAGCGAAATCACAGTCACAGCGACGGCAAATATCCTGATCGCCTTGGTTGCGCCGATCATCTGTCTCTCCTCATCCACGATGTTTCCATGTTCCAAGCCGTCCGGCCGCCATGCCCTTGATCTTACGGCCAAACCGCACTCCGCCGCATCTCAATAGAACGAAATTGGAATGAAATCCCCGTGCGCTGCAGCATAAAGAGGGTAAGTACCACTGCCTTTATATTTAATAAATCAGCCCTTGCTGTTGCACCGCGATGAGCGATAGCTTTTTAGGCATGTGATGATGGATTGTGCCATGCGCGCCAACATGAATTTGCCAGCGGCCAGGACAACGAAATCCGAAACCAAAATACCGGCTCCAATCTGGATAGGAGGCACGGCTGTCCGCACGGTTTTTCTGGTTCTCCTGACGGTCCTGACCGCGCGCGTTGCCAGTCCTCAAATCGAAAACATCTGGTCGGTCTTCGAGACACCGGGCGATCTCATTCGGGTGGCATTGGGGCTCGTGGTCTGTCTGTGGCTGATAGCCAATCTTTTCATCCTGCCGAAAGACCCCGGCGCGTACCGGACCTGGCTGTATCTTGGCGTTACCGTTCTGCCGTTGTGCGTATTGTGCGCCTTCGTGGTGTGGTGACGCCGGTTTCCGTGCGGATGGTTCTTCAGGTTGAAGCAACGTCAATCTGATCTGAAGGCATCGTTTAGCCGAAAGCACGATCGTCGACGCAATCACAAGCTGGCTATTCCGTTTTGGCGACAGCGGTCAGATTCGCATCCTCCTGCATCGCACATTGACGCCAGTCGGGCGTCGTGCAGCCGGCAGGCCAGTTGCCGCCGAGTGCCATGAACAGGGCCGCGGTATCGGAGAGACGATTGGCTTCGGACTGCACACGCACCACCGCGGCGGTCAGATAGGTCTGCTGTGCATTGAGGACGGCAAGCTGGTTGACCTGGCCGGCGCTCAACTGTTGCTGGACGATATCAAGACTGGCTTTGGCGGCAACTTCTGCACGTACCGCAGCCTGCAGCGCCCTGCTATCGGTCTGCAGCGCTCGCAAGGCATCCGCAACATTCTGGAACGCGGTGATGACGGTGGCGCGGTATTGCGCCTCGGCCTGTTCCAGCGCAGCCTCCGCCGCCTTCTGCTTGTAGTACAGGCTGAAGCCATCGAAAATCGGCGCGGTCGCACCCGCCGCGAGCGTATAGAATCCGGTACCCGGCAAGAAGCTTTGTGCAATGTTGTAGGCGGCGGATCCGCCATTGGCCGAGAGCACGAAATTCGGCAGCCGCGCCGCGATCGCGACCCCGACCAGGGCGCTCGCCGAATGCATGTTGGCTTCCGCCGCCCTGACGTCGGGCCGCTGGTCAACCAGCTTGCTGGGCAGGCTGACGGGCAGGTTGGTCGGCAACCTGATGCTGGCGAGATCGAATTTCTGTACGATCTCATCGCCCGACAATTGACCGGCAAGAGATGTCAGCAGGTCGCGTTGCTGGGCAAGCTGCTTGTCGAGCGGTGGAAGCAGTTCTTCGGCCTGCGCCAGAGCCGCGTCCTGCGCGAGCACGTCCGCCCGCGCCGCCTGGCCCAAATCGAACTGGCGCTTGAGAATATCGAGGAGGTTGCGTTCAATGGCAATAATGCGCCGGGTCGCCGCGATCTGGCCGCGAAGCGATGCTTCCTGTATCGCGGCCGTCACCACGTTGCTGGTCAGCGCAAGATAGGCCGCCTCCAACTGGAACAATTGCTGCTCGGCCGTCGCATCCAGGCTCTCGACAGCCCGGAAGTTGGCGCCCCAGACATCCGGCACGAATGACACCGTCAGCTGATTGGTGAACAACGTGAATGCCGACTGCGGTCCGACTGTCGGAATCGGCGGCACCTGGCCGGGATTGGCGATCAGATTGTTGGTGGACGTCGAACTGCCGGTGATCTGCGGATAGAACAGGCCGCGCTGGGCCTGGGCATTGTATTGCGCGATCTTGATCGCCGCCTCGGCAGCCTGCAGGTTGGGATTATGATCGACCGACTGCCTGACGAGTTCGTTGAGGCCGCGGGATTTGAATGCCGCCCACCAGCGTGCCGAAACGTCTTCGCCGGTGACGAAATGCTGGCCGGCGACGCGAGGTCCGCTCGGCTCCGAGCCCGGGGAGGCCAGCTTTCCCGGGACGTAGCCGGTGGCGTCGGGCACAGCCGCCGGCTGGAAATCCGGGCCGACGGCACAGCCGGAAACGCCGGCAGACAGAAGGGTGGCAAGCGTTACGCAAGCAACTTTACGCCGCGTCCGGCCGGAAGCAGTGGCGCCGGCCTGGATGAGTGACCATCGAAGGACAGTTCGTCCTGGACGCAACATTTGATCGAATCCCCCTGAACTCACTGTATCCTGGCCCAATCAAATTCCCGAACCGGTATCGGTGGCCGTAACGCCTTCTTCGCTGTCGTGCGCGGGTGCACTGTCCCGCGACAGAAATATCTTTCGAAGCGCCGGCGCCACCACCAGCAGCAGCAGCGGCCCGATGAACATGCCGCCGACCACCACGGTCGCCAGCGGACGCTGGACCTGACTTCCGATGCCGTGCGAAATGGCGGCCGGGAACAACCCGACGCCGGCCGAAAGCGCGGTCATCAGCATCGGCCGCATCCGCTGCTCGGCACCGTGGAATACCGCCTCGGCAATGTCCATGCCCTGCGCCCTGAGTTCGCGGAAATAAGTGATGTTGAGAATCCCGTCCATCACGGCGACGCCAAACAGCGAGATAAATCCGATCGCCGCCGAGACGCTGAAATCGAGGCCGGCAAAATAAAGCGCGATCAACCCGCCGCCGATCGCAAAGGGGATGCCGGCGACGGCCAGCAGGCTGTCACGCAGCGAATTGAACAGCCCATAGAGCAGCACCAGGATCAGGAGCAGCGTGATCGGAACCACGACCAAAAGCCGCTGCTTGGCATTTTGCAGGTCTTCGAACTCGCCGGCCCAGATGATCCGGTAGCCATTCGGAAGCTTGACGGCTTTCGTGACGCGCCCCTGGGCTTCCTCGACCGTACTGCCGAGATCGCGGCCGCGAACACTGAACTTGATCGGAATGAAACGCTGGCTGCGTTCGCGATAGATGAACGAAGCACCGGTATCGAGCGTGATATTGGCCAGTTCGCTCAAGGGAACGTAGCCATTGGTGCCCGCCGGCGTCGTATAGGCGACCTTGACGGTGCGGATGGCGTCAATGCTGCTGCGGTATTTGGGATCGAGCCTGACGGCCAGGTTGAACTGCCGGTCGCCTTCCAGCACGGTTGTCGCGGTGGTGCCGCCGAGCGCCGCCTGGACCACGGTGTTGACGTCGCCGGTATTGAGGCCATAGCGCGCGGCCTTCTCGCGGTCGATCTTGATGTTGAGATTGGGTTGACCCAGCAAGTGGAATATTCCGAGGTCGGCGACACCCTGCACCTTGGTCATTTCCGCCATCACCTGGGTCGCTAGCGATTCCAGGGTCTCAAGGTTGGGCCCGACGATCTTGACCGAGTTGGCGCCCTTGACCCCCGACAGCGCTTCCTCGACATTGTCCTGGATGTACTGCGAGAAGTTGAAGCCGATGCCGGGCAACTCCTCCTCGAACTCCTTCTGCAACTGGTCGGTCAGTTGCTCCTTGGTCAGGTCCGCGGGCCACTCGTCGAACGGCTTGAGCGGTGCGAACAGCTCGACATTGGAGAACGGCGAGGCGTCGCTGCCGTTGTCGGGACGTCCGTGCTGCGACACCACCGTGAGCACTTCCGGATGCCGCAGCAGGATCTCGCGCATCTTGCCGGTGGCGACCGTTCCCGCATCGAGCGACATCGTCGACGGCATCGCCGCCCTGATCCAGAAATTGCCCTCCTCCAGTGCCGGCAGGAATTCGCTGCCGAGCCGCGACGCTGCGGCCACGCTCAGGCCGAGGAACACGATTCCGACGATCACCGCGACCGTGAGATTGCCGAGCGCCCAGCGCAGCACCGGCGTGTAGCTGCGGCGCAGCGCGCGCACGATGATGGTTTCGGTCTCCTCGATGTGCTTGGGAAGCAGCAGCGACGCCAGGACCGGCGTCACCGTGAAGGTGGCAAGCAGCGCGCCGGCCAGCGCGTAGCCATAGGTGCGCGCCATCGGACCGAAGATCTGGCCTTCGACACCCTGCATCGTGAACAGCGGCACGAACGCGGTGACGGTAATCGCCGCCGTGAAAAACACCGCCTTGTCGACCTGCAGCGCGCTGACAAAGATGACACGCAGCCGCTCGCCCCAGCGCTGGCTCGTGGTGGAGGGGCCATGCACCGAGGTCGGATCGGGCCCCCAATAACCTTCCGACAGGTGTTGCAGCAGCGTCTGCCGGTGCTCGGGGGCCGACTGGAAGTTGCGGTAGATATTCTCCATCATGATCACGGCGGAATCGACGATGATGCCGAAATCGACCGCACCAAGCGACAGCAGGTTGGCGTCTTCGCCCTGCAGGACCAGGATGATGATGGCAAAGAACAATGCGAACGGGATGTTGGCGCTGACGATGATGGCGCTGCGCAGATCGCCGAGAAATACCCACTGAATGAAAAACACCAGCAGACAGCCGAAAATCAGATTGTGCAGGACGGTGTGCGTGGTCACGCCGACCAGCGAACTGCGGTCGTAGTAGGAAACGATCTTGACCCCGGGCGGCAGGCTGCCATCGCTGTTGAGCTTTTCGACCTCGGCCTGAACGCGCGGAATGATATCGTTGGTATGCTGCGTCCGTCCCATCACCACAATGGCGGCGGCAATGTCGTCTTCATGATCCCTGCCGCCGATGCCAAGCCGCGGCACGTAGCCAACGGAAACGTTGGCGACGTTCTTGACCTGGATCGGAAGACCGTTCGACTGGGTCAGGACGATATTCTCGATGTCTTGAACCTTGTAACCCTTGGTGACGTCGTCGGCGCCGCCGCTATCGACCAGTCCGACACCGCGGATATTGACCGACTGTTGCCCGATCGTGATCTCGCGGCCGCCGACATTGACATTGGCGTTGCCGAGCGCCGTGATCAGTTGCGGGAGCGTGATGTTGTAGGCTTCCAGCTTGCCAAGGTCGGCATCGACGTTGAACTGCTTGGTGGTGCCGCCCCAACTGTTGATCTGCACCACGCCGGGAATCGTCAGCAGACGCCGGGTGATGACATAGTCCTGCAGGGTGCGCAGGTTGGTCAGTCCGAAATGCGGGGGACCGACGACCTGATAGCGGTAGATTTCTCCGACCAGGCTGGATTGCTGAATCTGCGCGACCTGGTTGCCCGGCAGGTTGACATTCTGCTGCAGGCTGATCGACGCCTGGGTGAGGGCGAAATAGAAGTCGACCCCGTATCTGAAGGTGACTCGGACAAACGACAAACCGTAGAAAGACGTCGAGCGGATGTTGATGACGCCGGGTGTCGGGTAGAGCCCAACCTCCATGGGAATTGTATAGTATTTCTCCATCTCCTCGGCGGACAGACCCGCCGCCTGCGCGGTGATTTCCAGAATAACCGGCGCCGGATTTGGATAGGCTTCGATGTTGAGCCGTGAAAAGGCCACGAGTCCCGCGGCACAGAACACCACAAGCCCCAGCACAATGATTGCGCTGCGCGTCAGACCGAACACAAGGATGGATTTGATCACAAGACCCCACAGAACGCGTTTGGAAGACCTGGTGCCGGGCGGATCAGCCCGACGCCCCCAGCAGAAGTATGTTGCTCAGGAAAACCGCGCCGTCGGTGACCACGGTATCACCGGGCTGCAATCCCTCCAGGACCTGGTCCCAGCCATCCTGCTGCAGGCCGATCTTGACCGTCCGCTTGACAAAATGGCGACGATCGCTGGTGATCCAGACCGTCATGGTCCCGTCGCCCTCCCTTACAACCCCATTCACCGGGACCGCAACCGAGCGCACCGGTTCTCCGACCCGAATCACGAAGCTGGCATACATTCCCGACCGCAGCAGATGCTGGGGATCATCGATTTGCGAGCGCACCAGCTGCCGATGGCTGTTCGGGTCGATGATTGAACCGATCGTCGTGACGCGGCCCTTGAAGACCGTGTCGGGATAGGCCGGGACGGTAACCTCAACCTCCTGACCGATCTTGTAGGCCGGCGCATCGGTCTCGATGACATTCGCGATCATCCACATGGTCGAGAGATCCGCCACCGAATACGGCGCCGGCGGATTGCCCGGCTGGGTGAGGAATCCCGGGGCCGCGCTGCGCGCCACGATTCTCCCGGAGATCGGGCTCGGCACCAGAAGGGTGGAATCGACCTTGCGATTATCCACGACCTGGTCGATCTCCGCGTCGGTCTTGCCGAATATCCGCACCGAATCTCTTGCGGCCTTGTAGTTGCCTTCCGCGGTCTGCTGATCCGAGGTTGACTGATCGACGTCCTTCTGCGCGCTGCCGCCGGCCTTCAAAAGACTGGTTACGCGCGCCAGGGTGCGTTTTTGCAGTTCGAGCACGCCCGCGGCTGCAAGCAGGGTCGATTCGGCTTGCAGCAGGTCCGGGCTGTCGATGGTGAAAAGCACCTCGCCAGACTTGACATCGTCGCCGATGTTGAAATTCGCCTTGAGAATCTTGCCCGGGTATTGGGAAAATACCTGGACCAGCAGATCCTCGTTGAAGTCGATGGTGCCGACTGCGGTCTTGAAAAGCGTAAAGTCACGCGATGGCGCGGGGCCGATTTTGAGCGTATTGGCTTGCTTTTCCGACAAATCGACAAACACGTCGTCCGAGGACTTGCCGGATCCGGATTGATCCGCCACAGCCGCGTCCTGGTCCTTGCGTCCTGCCTGGCCATCGGCGTGGCCAATGAAACCCTTGCTCCAGAACAGCGCGACTCCGCCGACCACTACCAAAGCGAAAACCGCCGCCAGAGAGCGTCTCGACAAGTTTCCGAAAATATTCACCGACTTAGTCCCCGTCCTGGTCAGCTCTAATCTGACAACGCGATTGTGTTGCAGTACAGCATTGAACTTACACCAGCCTTACGTGAGAAGCACAATTGTCTTCGTGGAAAGCGGTGGAATAAAAATAGTCAAAGAATAAAAATAGCCAAAACCACGGGAAAATGCCGACTTGCCCAAGCATTCTTCTTTTGCCGTCATTATGGGCAGGTGGGGAATGATGGACGACAGCGGTTCGTGAGCTCTGCTACCGGGTCGGCAGCTGGACCGATCGCAATATTCCTTATTCCTTGCGATCGAGGCCGCCGCGCGACGGCCCGTCGATCCGGTATTTCCCAGGCTTCTCGGAACCATTGCCAAGCCCGCCGTTACACGGGCGGTTCGCCATCGCGAGACGGAAGGCGACGGGCGGAGCACGAAGGCGATCGAGGTTCTCTTCCCTGTTGCGGCGATTCGCGCGCGCGAGACACCACGTCGTTTGATCGTTTTCCCCGACTGGTTCGGGTGAAATATCCGGCGGCGCGGCGGTCCGCCTGCGACGCGTCAGAAGTGAATGATGATATCCGCCGAGGCGATCAGGGCCTTATTCTTGTTCGGCGCAATGCCGAGATTTGAATTGCCGTTGAACGCGTCGGCGTCCATGGACCAGTAATACGAAACCTCGGGACGCAGCTCGATCTGGGGCGAGAACCAGTGCTGCCAGCCGATGCCAGTCTCGATATATCGGGTCTTGGTGCCGGTGCGCTGTCCCTGCTCGTCGTTAACGAATTCCGCCCGATACGAGATGTTGTCCAGCGGCGATACCTTGTAGTTCAGATACATCAGCGCCGTCTGAAATGTTGCCGTGCAGCTGACCACCGCGGCGTTGCTGCAAAACGCGCCGCTGGGAGCGTTGAACGGCATGTATTGCGGCGAGAATGGCGTGCCGCCATTGGCGATCGCTGCGACCGCCACGGGATTGTTCAGATTGGCGACGTTGTTCTGGTGTTCATTGTAGGTTTCGATCGAGATGTGCCACTGGTCGTTGAACTTGTGATAATAGGTCAGGCCATACCACTGCAGATTGTTGTACCCCCACTGGCCGCCATTGATGGCGTTCGCCACGATGTTGAAATCGTCATTACCGTTGTCGCTGCTCCAGCGCACGCCGCCGGTAATGCTCGGAGTGGCACCCGGATCCTTCGGCATGGTGGTTCCGGGAAACAGCGGATTGGGGTCCGGATTGGCGATCATTGCGCCGACATGCCAAGGCAGCGATTCCGTGCCGGTGGTAATGCCGAGCTGGAACATCCAGTTCTTGGTCGCCGCCAAGGTCGCCTCGATTCCGGTATTGGTGTAATTGTCATAGGTGTAGGTCATCGAGTGCGAGTACATGTAATTGTTCGGCGCCAGCTGGGCTTCGATGTCCGGGATCGAAATGTAACGTCCGATCCGAATCATGAGTCCTTCGGCGACCTGCGGAATGAATAGCTCGCCGTAGACCATCGGCAGGTCGAAGCCGCTATTCAGGTTCTGGTTCAAAAGCTGACTGCTGAACAGTCCGTAGGCCGTGGTGTAGCGATAGTTCTCGCCGTAGATCGGCGCGACCCGAAAACCCCAGTCGAGATGATCCTTCTGAACAGTGTCGGGCAGACGCTCGAAATAGATCACAGCCTGGTCGAGCTGCACATTGTTCGGATTGTAGCTGTAGGCCGCGGGCGCGTTGCCGCCTTTCACCGTGCTGGTGCTGAGGTTGCCGCCGGGATCGACCCAGCCGTAGATCTGGATGTGGTTGTCGTTCAGCGCCTGGCCGAACGCGGTATTGCCAAGCGCCGCCATCAGCGGACTATCGACCGAGCTCGCCCGCGTCACGCCGAGGTTGGTGGTCCCGCCATAGGGCCACTCCGAGAACGGCATCGGCGGCGTGCTTTGCGGAGTCGTCGGCCATTCCGGGCGACTCCCCGGAGGCGCCTTCGGATCCGCTGGCGCCGCTTCGTGTCCCCATTCGAGCCGGTAGTAGTTGACCAGGCGGCTCATGAAGTCATTGCCGAGATAGGGATCGAGGCACGCGTAGTTCTTGTAGGGATCGCCGCCATAGGGACATCCGGCCTGTCCCGACGCGTTGGCGTCTGCCGCATGTGCCGCGCCGAACAGGCCGAACGCGGCCAAGGAGACGCCCGCCAAAAGAACTCTTTTCATAGCCTCGCCAAACTGTTGTTGCATGCGCACTCACGCGCTCTGTGCAAACGCTGCGCAGCTCCCACAGGTGTGCATAGGAGATCGGGTTGCTGGGTTCAGGGCAGGCGCGTCTAGTTCTCTGCCGGACCGCGCCACATCGGGGATTTCGGGCCGCCGTAATAGCGCATGTTGCCAAGTCGAGCCGGCTCTGGCGTCACGAGTTGCGCGTGGCTTTCAGATAACACGCTGCGAGCATGCAAACGCCCCTTATGGGCCTTGGCGAGAGCATCACCGCAGATCCCGGCAGTCAGAGCCGCGGCGACCAAGGTGACGAACCCGATCCGTGCACTTCTGATAGTCATGCTAGTCATCATTTAAGCCTCCAGAGAAATTTCGCGAAACTACTCGCCTGACCACATCGGAGATTTGGGACCCCCTGAGTAGCGAAGCTCGGTGCCGGCACCGGAAGAGTCCGCTGCCGGCGCCGCCGTATCGCCGACGCGTCCAGTCACGGCGGCGCACAGCGCCGTGGTTGCGATCATGAGACGGATCGTTCGCATTGAGGTTGAATCAATCACCATCGACTCCCCGGCAATGTCGAGCTTGCGCCAATCAGCCGAAGCCAGGTCAATACTTCGCGACGACAGGCCCTCCGAACTTGTAATCGAGACCCAACGTCACGACCGAGTAGGTGCTCTCGGTGGTATAGGGCAGCTGGCCGTTCGAGGTGAGACCGGTCGCACCGACCGCGGGGCGGTTGTAACCGTTAAAGTTGTAGTAGCGATATTCGATCTTGCCGATCAGATTGTTTGTCACCGCGTAAGCGATGCCGCCGCCGGCGGTAAGGCCGTTGGCGTGAACCGTGAACCGATCTATTCCGTTGATCGGATCGGTGTTGGTGTGCGCAATATCGCCGAATGCCCAGCCGCCGGTGAAGAACATCAGCCAGCGATCGACGGTGAAACCGCCTCGCGCCACCAGCGAACCGACCCAGCGAAGATTGTCCTGGTCGACCGAGGCGATGGCAAAGTTGCCGGCGGCGACCTGAGCGGCATCGCTGCCCTTGATGCCGGACCAGAACCCCTGGGCTTCGATGCCGACCAAGACGTTGCCGCTTTGAATATTGTAGCCCCCCTCGCCGCCGGCCACCGCGCCTTGCGAAGTATAGTTGGCGGTGAAGTTGGCAAACGGCGTATTGGGACCGTTGGCGTCGTTGACATTGTGGTTGCCGTAACCGCCGCCCCCGAATACGCCGACATAGAAGCCGGACCAGTCGTAAACCGGCGAGGCCAGTGCCGGAGCCTTGGTATAGGCCGGAAGATCGGCACCGAGCGCCGGCGACATCAGGCCCAGGACCCCGAGCGAGACGGCGGTGAGAAGAATTCGCTTCATTGTAATCCCCTGTCGAATTTGTTCCGATGAAATGTCCGGCGGTTCAAGCCGCCATGACGGTTCCATGCATCAGAAGTGAATGATGATGTCGCTCAGCGCGATGATGGCGAAATTCTTGTTGGCCGGGATGCCGAGGTTCGCATTGCCGTTGAATGCGTTCGCATCAAGCGACCTGTAATAGGAAACCTCGGGGCGGATCTCGATCTGGGGCGAGAACCAGTGCTGCCAGCCGATGCCGGTCTCGATGTACCGGGTCGCAGTACCGGTGCGCTGTCCCTGCAAGTCGTCGACGAATTCCGCGCGATACGAGATGTTGTCGAGCGGCGTGACCTTGTAGTTCAGATAGGTCAGAAAGGTCTGGTAAGTCGCGGTACAGGTCAGCGTGACTGTGCTCTTGCAAAACGCGTAGCCCGGCGCGTTGGCCGACATGTATTGCGGCGAGAATGGCGTGCCGCCATTGTTAAAGATCGCTTGAGCAGTGGGGTTGTTCCAATTCAGCACGTTGTTCTGATGCTCGTTGTAGCTCTCGAACGAGATGTGCCACTGGTCGTTGAACTTGTGATAGTAGGTGCCGCCGAACCACTGCAGGTTGTTGTAGCCCCAGGTGCCGTTGTTCCAGGCATCGGCCACAAGGTTGATGTCGTCATTGCCGCTGTCGCTGGTCCAGCGCACGCCGAACGTGCCGCTCGGCTGCGCACCCGGATCCTTCGGCATGGTGGTTCCGGAAAAGATCGGGTTCGGGAATGGATTGGTGATGGTTTGACCGAGATGCCAAGGCATCGCCTCGGTTCCGACCGTGACGCCTGTCTGGATGATCCAGTTCTTGGTCAGCGCCAGGGTCGCCTGGATGCCGGTATTGGTGTAGTTGTCGAAGGTGTAGGTCATCGAGTGCGAGGACATGTAATTGTTCGGCGCGAGCTGCGCCTCGATGTCCGGAATCGAGATGTAACGGCCGATCCGGATCAGCAGGCCTTCGGCATACTGCGGAAAGAACAGTTCGCCATAGGCCATCGGCATGTCGAAGCCGTTGTTCGAGTTCTGGTTCAGCAGCTGGCTGCTCCACAGCCCGTAAGCCGTGGTATAACGATAGTTCTCGCCGTAGATCGGCGCGATGCGGAAGCCCCAGTCCACATGGTCTTTCTGAACAGTGTCGGGAAGGCGCTCGAAATAGATCACCGCTTGATCGAGCTGCACGGTGTTCGGATTGTAGCTGTATGCTGCCGGCGCGTTGCCGCCCCTCACCGTACTGGTGCTGAGGTTGCCGCTGGGGTCGATCCAGCCGTAAATCTGGATGTGGTTGTCGTTCAGCGCCTGGCCAAACGCGGTATTGGAAAGCGCGCTCATCAGCGGACTGTCGACCGAACTCGGCCGCGTCACGCCGAACGACTGCGTTCCACCATAGGGCCATTCGGTGAAGGGATAGGGCGGAGTGGACTGGGGCGTTGCCGGCCAGTAGTCGCGCCGTCCCGGAAGCGCCTTCGGGTCAGTCGGCGGAGCCTCGTGCCCCCATTCGAGCCGGTAATAGTTGATCAAGCGGGTCATGAAATCGGTGCCGAGATAGGGATCGAGGCACGCATAATTCTTGTAAGGGTCGCCGCCATAGGGACATCGGGCCGTTCCCGCATTGGCGTCGGCCGCATTTGCACCCCTGATCATCGCGATTGTCGCTAAGGAAACGCCCGCAAAAAGAAGTTTTTTCATAGTTCTGCCCCAAGCTTTTTCACAGTTTTGCCCCAAGCCGCTGGTACGAGTGGCCTTAAATTTATATTCCGTTGCGCCCAAATTTATATTTCTTTGGGGAACAAAAAAAATCGATGCGGCTTTCGGCGCGATTTCATAAAAATAAAATATACAGAATGCCGTCTCTGGCGCTGTTTGCTTGAATAAGTATCAGCTGCCTCTCGTGCTGCTCAAAGGCACGGCGAAAAACATGACGTTTTGGCAATTGTGCACAAAGCACTGCAATAGTTTCCGACCCGATGTGTCATTTTCGCCATACTCGGCGCAGGCGGAACGGATCTTGTGCGACAGCCTAAAGCGTCCGCCCACTTAAGATATTATTTTGCTATGTAAACGACCGCGGTTATCTATCGAAGATATATGTCCCGACTGGTTATGCTGCGACGCATTGAGCGAGATGCACTCGCTCATCGCGAGGCGGGACCATGGCAGTCGTGGCAGAGGTTGCAGACGATTCGGGCGTTGCGGCTCTCGCGGGTCGAAATGAGAACTTCGACCTCAGTTTCCTGCCGCCGAGCTTGACCGCGCAATGTCAAAGTCTGATCGAAAGTTACCATGAATTGCACGGCTACGCCTGCCTGCCGAACATTTTGTGGAAGGCCAGGCTGGGCCAATTTATCGAGGCGCATCAGGAATTTCGGCAACTTCTCAGGAAGGCCTCGACGACCAGGAGCGCAAAGAAATCCAATGAAGGCTTTGTGCTGATCTCGACCACGATTCTATCGCTGGAGATATTGGCCAGCAGTTTCGCCGGTTGGAGCGCGATCTATCCGGAAGCAGGGTTGATGGCACGCGCGATTCTTCAGCGAAAGGCGCCCAGTCCGCATATGCCTTTGATGGAATTCTATCTCTATCCGCCGAAATATATCAGCTCTGCGGCGATCGCGACGCTCGCTCCGCCTTTAAGTCGGCATCCGAGCGATGCGGATCTGTATCGGACATCGAAACCGGAGCTAGCCGGTGAAAAACAGGCGCTTAACTTCGCAAATGCGATCCAGCAGTCGCTGGATCGTGGGTTGCCGCACGGCGCCACGGCTGCATCCAATTAAAGCAAAAGCAATCGCAACCTGACATGCCGGCTGCTCTTGAGGGCATTGATCGGCAGTAGCGGTCCCTTGCCCGAGATATGAAGCGCCCTGCCAAGTCTTCCCGACATGGCCGCGCCGACTCCATGGGAATCACACGCGATCAAAAGATATAACTTTTATATTTTTCGTGCCTCTTAACGGCATAGATTTTATACGTCGATTTGGAGAATGCTGGTACCGCTGGGTAGTTAGCGACGTCGGGGTAACGATTGACATAGAGATATGGAAAGTCCTTTTCGCAAGCGTCGCGGTTAGCGACGGCTGAGCCTTGCGAAGTGGTATTTCCGTATTGTGATCAATTATTGCCGGGGCGCGATCGTGTGGCCGCTGTTAGCGAGCCATGGCCACGATCGTTCGATGTCCTTCTCTACGAAAGCAGGTTTCTTGAGTTCTTATCTGCCCATCGTTCAAAAGCCCGCGAAGGCGCGCGCGAGGTTGGTAGGAGGCAGGGACAGGGGCGCTTCGCAGTTGGACGAAGAGCCAAGGTCGCGCCGTCCCTTGCTGACGAATTTCCTGCCTTTGCTGATGTCTCTGGCGAGCGTCGGTCTGGTTACCGCCGTCCTGCTGTTGTTTGACCATGCCCTGGCGCTCGATCTTGTTCCGATCGCCTATCTGATACCGGTCATCGTCGCTGCCACCCAGTGGGGAATCTGGCCAGCCACTCTGGCGTCGGTTGCGGCCACGGCAGCAGCAGACTTCCTCTTCATTCCCCCGCTCTACAGCTTCCAGGTCGCCGATCCGAAAGAGGCGGTCGATTTGCTGCTGTTTCTGGTGGTGGCGCTGGTGAGCAGCAATCTGGCCTCGCGGCTGCGGCGCGAAACCGAAGCGCTGCGCGAGCGAGAGAAGGAGATTCAACATCTTTACGAATTCTCGCGGCGTCTGGCGGCCTGCTTCACCGTATCGGACCTGATCTCGGCAATTCAGAATCACCTCTCCCGCACGCTCGGGCAACAGGTCGCGTTCTTCGCGGCCACGGCCGACGGTCGTTTTGAACCGAGCGAATCCGGATCGATGCCGAAGCCGGTCCAGGACAGCGTCGCTTCAATGGCCGCGAAAATCGGGGTTGCCGTCCACCCCGTCGTCGATGAGCCGGCACAGAACGTGTGGTTGCTGGGGACGGTATGTTCCGAAACCGCGGTTCACGGTCTGGTTGCCGTCAACATCGGTAGCGGCAGCCACGAAGCCGTCGATTTCAAGACGCGCCGGGTCGAGGCCATTCTTGAGGAAGTGTCTTTGACGCTGCAACGTCTCGATATTGAAAGGGCGATGGAGGACGCCAGGCTGCGTCTGCAGGCGCAGCTGTTGAGGGACGCGTTCCACGGCACGCTCTCGCATGAACTGTGCTCGCCTCTGGCGGCCATCCAGGGTTCGGCAAGCGTGCTTGATTCGATGCCGGTGATCAGGGGCGACGACCGGATGCACTCGTTGGTCGAGGCTATCTCCGACGAAGTCGCCCAGCTCGACGGTTTCATACAAAACCTTCTTAGTGCGTCGCGGGTGACCGCAGGCGGCGTCAGCCCCCGCCTCGAATGGACCGATCCAAGGGACATCGTCAACGCGGCGATCAGGCGAAGAGCCCGACGGCTGGCGGCGCACAAGGTCGAGATCGCATTCGCTGAAGATCTGTTGCTGGTCCATGTCGATTCCGGACTTGTCGAGGAGTCGTTGGGGCAACTGCTGGAAAATGCCGCCAAATATTCTCCGTCCGGCTCGACGATCTCGATCAGCACACGGGCCGAACAGGGACACGTCATTCTGTCGGTGTCCGATCAGGGCGTCGGGATCACGCCGGATGAGCGGCAGCAGCTCGGCCAAAGGTCATTCCGAAGCCAACGGCATCAGGCCACGATCCCGGGGTCAGGCCTGGGTTTTTGGATAGCGTCAACCTTTGTCAGGGCAAACGGCGGAACCATTGACGTCATGAGCCGGGGACAGGGACAGGGAACCACGGCTTCCATAACCCTTCCCGGCTCTCACATCAAAACTTCCGAACTGACGGCCTTGACAGATGAGTAAATCCACCAACCTCGTGCTGCTGATCGACGACGAACCGAAAATCAGGCGGTTTCTTCGCGCCGGCTTTGAACTCCATGGCTTCTCGGTGATCGAAGCCGAGAACGGCGCCGATGGACTGAAGGCGGCAACCTTCAGCGCGCCGGATCTCATCATTCTCGATCTGGCGTTGCCCGACTTGCACGGCGCCGAAGTGCTCGAGCGGCTCAGATCATGGTCGAACGTGCCCGTCATAATTCTTTCGGTGGTCTCGAGCGAGGACGAAAAGGTTCGACTGCTGCAGTCGGGTGCCGACGATTACGTGGTCAAGCCGTTCGGAATGGCCGAACTGCTGGCGCGCAGCGAAGCTTCCTTGCGACGATATTTCAAGACCGCCACCGAGAACCCCGTGGTGATGGCCGGCCCTCTGTCGGTCGATCTCGTCGGTCGAACGGTGTCGCTCAACGACAACCGGATCAGGTTGACCCGCAAGGAATATCGCCTGCTCCACATCCTGGCGACGCATATCGGCCTGGTGGTGACGCACGACCAGTTGCTCAAGGAGATTTGGACCGGTAACCAGCGAGACAATATCCAGTACCTGCGAATTCTCGTTCGCAAGCTGCGGCAGAAGATCGAATCCGATCCCAATCATCCGCGCCTTCTCGTGACCGAATCGGGTGTCGGCTATCGCCTGCAGGCGCGCCTTGAAAATAGTTCGGCGGACTAAAATGAATGCCTTTTCCGTCAACCTCTAGCGATCGCTGCGAGAAACCCTTTGCTCGGGCCGAATAGGTCTAGATCGGTCATGCTCCGTCCTTCGCCGCGCAGGTCATTCTACGTTGCTGTTTCCCGGATCGGGAACGATCCGGACTCCTGGTGCTGGGAAATACGCCGCAAGAGAAGGCCAATGGGCGTCAAACTGTGGGACGGCGGCTTTCGGTCCTATCATGCCGCCCAACTGGCCGGAAAACACGCTCTGGAAGATTTTCTCAATGGACTGTCCATCGAGGCCGGTTCGAAATCTCGTCTCTGACGACGGGTCCGGGCCCGGGCTCTGAAGCGGCCCGATGCAATGATCCGGTACGATGACTGAGTACGATGCTGGAACGATATTTGCTTGAGGGCGACACCTGGGGAATGCATCCTACAAAGAGGCGTTGCCGTGACCTTTATTGTGCACGCGTCAAGATCCGAAAGAGCAACGACCACCATCCGGTTGGGCGTCGTTGTTGCAATCGCGAAGGGACGGGCTCTTGCAGAAGAAGGCTGGCAGGTCTTCATCACCGGACCCGATGGTATCCGCTACGATCCCCTTGAGTTCGACCAAATGCTGTCGCTTGGCCCCGCGCTGCATCCAAGAGAATGATTTGAGTGCGGAAAATTGATCCTCATTCAGCCATTTCTGGCGAACCGGCAGACGCTCCAGAGCAGCGCGCGGTGCGGCGGACGGCTTGCTTCAGACTTGATTGCTTCCCGACAGGAAAAAGACGCGCCCGGCACTCCGGATATAAAAATAATATATTAATTCCGCTGAAACAGAAATTTTGTCCACACGAAATTCGCTTGTCCCGCTCGCGATTCGATTCGCGAAAGATGAGTTTTTCCACCGACCGCCGGGGGCAATTTATGCAGCATTTTTTGGCCGGCCAATGGTTGAATACGAACCGATGACGGGCGACCAGCCACCAGCGCCCGATTCGGATCGCCAGCCCACGGTCGAATCGCCCAGCGGAGCCATCGCCGGCGACCCCCCTGCACACTTGCCGAGGCCACCCGAGCAACGCCGCAAACCGCGCGCGATCCGACGCGTGCCGAAACCGAGGATGACCGGCCTGCTCGACTCTCCGGTCCGCAATCTCACCGCCGGCGTCGCCTACACCATTACGGTGATGATCGTCGCGACCGTCGCTTATATGGCGACCGGCTGGAGTTTCAGAGACGCCATCTACATGGTCATCGTTACCGTTTACACCGTCGGTTACAACGAGGTCCGGCCGATCAACACGCCGGCGCTGAACATCATCACCATCGGGTTGATCGTGCTGGGCTGCACCGGCATCATCTTTCTCACCGGCGCGCTGGTGCAGTTCTTCACCCTCAACCAGCTCAACAAGATCACGGGTCTGAAGCGCATGAATACGCAAATCGATGAACTCAAGGAACACGTCGTCGTCTGCGGCTTTGGCCGCCTCGGCACGGTGCTGGCGCGGTCGCTGCGAGCGAGCAGCGCCGGGTTCGTGATCCTCGAAGAAAACGAGGCGCGCGCCACCGAGGCGCGCCTGCAGGGCTACCTCTGCATTCATGGCGACGCCACCAGCGAGGCCGTCCTGCTCGCCGCCGGCGTGATGCGGGCGAACGCGCTTGCAACCGTGCTCTCCAATGATGCTCTCAACGTTTTCATCACGCTGAGCGCCAGGGCGCTCAACCCCAACCTGTCGATCGTGGCGCGTGGTGAATTGTCGAGCACCGAAAGCAAGCTGCTGCAGGCCGGCGCCGACAAGGTGGTGCTGCCGACCCATATCGGCGCCGAGCGCATCGCCGAGGTGATCCTGTACGAGGAATCGGCCCGCTTCATCGAGGGACTGGAGCGTTCCCATGGCTTTCAGCGGGTGCTGCACAATTTCGGCATGGAACTCGAAGTCGTGACCGCCGCTCCGCAAAGCCCCGCGGTGCGCATGACGGTGGCCGCGATCGAACGGCAGGCCAAGGGCGCCTTCTTCATCATTCAGATCAACCGCCGCGACGGTGACGTGTTCACCGCTCCGCCGGCAACCACCGTCGTCGGAGAAGGCGACGGCGTCGTTTTGATCGGCCGCCCCAACCGCGCCGAGGTGCTGACCTCATTGTTCGAGCCGCGGGTGCGTGGCGCGAGAGGGTGACAAGGCGGCCCGCCGCTTCGCACGACGCTTGAGGCCACCCGCTCGGTCCGGTTCTAACCCATCAGCGAAAATCCCCCTTGGTCTCGGGGATCAGCAACGCACCTGTCAGATAGATGACGAAGATGACGGCAACGAAGACCGACAGCGACATCGGGATCTGCGCCGGCCCGGCGCTCGCCAGCGAAACGAACGTCGGCATCATGCCGCCGAGCGCAAACCCGATATTCCACGACAACCCTGTTCCACTGGCGCGAACCTCGGTCGGAAATCGCTCATTGAGGAAAATCAGGACCGGCGCGTAGCCGGCGTTGCCAAGGAAGGCGATCGCCAGCGCATAGAGCGTGATGGCGGTCATGCCGGTCGCCTTCGCCATGCCGAGATAGCAGACCGGCAGCAGAACCGCCATGCAGACCCCGACCACAAGAAACGTCTTCTTGCGGCCGATCAAATCGCTGATGACACCGACCAGCACCGCAGAGACCAGCGCCGCCACACTGGCGCCCATCAGGATCAGCGATGACATACTATTGGGCACCCCGTTCACCAGCTTGAGAAAAGACGGCAGGTAGCCCGAGGTCAGGTAGTAACCCGCGCCGCCACCGAACGTCAGCAACAAATTGAGCAGCAGGATCTTGCGATAGCGGCTCGAAAACAGGGTCTTCACCGGCGCCCTGGTCGCCGCGACCTTGCCG
>Ga0182030_10007747_pt1 | contig 22353 bp, 25 predicted proteins | sample 812S3MmetaG_FD_121299 | JGI IMG/M metagenome (GOLD analysis project Ga0182030, IMG submission 121299) | Permafrost microbial communities from Stordalen Mire, Sweden - 812S3M metaG (Illumina Assembly) | ecosystem: Environmental > Terrestrial > Soil > Wetlands > Permafrost | place: Sweden... | reverse complement strand
CTTCAAGATTCCCGAAGCCCTGTAAAACAGCACATCGAATTTACTTAAAGCTTTGCGGGCCTCGAGCATTTTATCATCAGTAAGGTCAATATTGCTGGCGTAATGCGAGAATAAAAAGAACATTTTGATCTCATCAACACTATTTTTAACTAATGCCTGTTGGATCGTCACAAAATTACCTGATGATTTGGACATTTTCTGGCCCTGAATGGTCAGCAATCCATGATGGATCCAGTATTTCGAGAATGGCAGGCCGGTCAAAGCTTCGGACTGGGCGATCTCATTTTCATGATGAGGGAAGATCAGATCGCGGCCTCCGGCGTGGATATCCAAGGTCTTTGTATGCAGATGTTTCATGCTCATGCATGAGCATTCAATATGCCAGCCAGGGCGCCCTTTGCCCCAAGGACTGTCCCAGGAAGGCTCTCCGGGTTTGGAAGATTTCCATAATACAAAATCCAAGGGGTCTTTTTTTTGAGAATCCTTCTCAATGCGCACGGCCTCATGCATCCGATCAATACTCTGGCCGGAAAGTTTGCCATAATCTTTGAAAGCCCGCACGTCAAAATAAACGTCCCCACCCGCAATGAAGTAAGCAAAACCTTTGTCGATGAGCCCTTGGATGTGGCTGATCATATCCGCAATATTGTCCGTGGCCTTGGGTTCTACATCACCCGGAGCCACGCCCAGGGCTTTTAAGTCCTCTTCATAAAACCGGATCTGCTCTTCGCTGACCTCCTGGGCCTTTCGTTTGGTCTCATTGGCACGAATGATGATCTTATCATCGATATCCGTGATGTTACGTACAAAGATCACATTAAACCCGCGATATTTTAAATACCGGCGGATCACGTCGAACACATACAAACTACGCGCATGGCCGATATGCGAGCGGTCATAAACAGTAATGCCGCAGGTATACATCCTGACATCATTGCCATTAAGAGGAACGAAATCTTCTTTCTTGCCGCTTAAAGAATTATAAATTTTTAGTGCCATAGGTTAAATAGTAAAATCCATCTCACTCTCGTCTTTAGATGTTTCCATGCCGGTTCTTGCTTCCAGTTTTTTGATGCGTCCAAGCAGCCTTGACATATATTCCATGACCGGATCACTGACTTGCATATGGGCTAACTCCATATCGATCTTACGGCCTTCCTGCTTGGTTATACGTCCCGGGATACCGACGACCGTGGAATTAGGCGGCACATTCTTGATGACCACCGCATTGGCACCGATATACGAATTGTCACCAATGGTGATGTTACCCAAGATCTTTGCCCCGGCGCCCACCACCACATTATTTCCCAAGGTCGGATGACGTTTGCCTGTTTCCTTGCCGGTACCACCCAAGGTCGTGCCTTGATATAAAAGGACATTGTCACCTACAATAGCCGTCTCGCCGATGACGACCCCCATCCCATGGTCAATAAAGAAACTCTTGCCGATCGAGGCCCCGGGATGTATCTCTATACCTGTAAAAAAACGCGCTGTTTGCGAAAGCCAACGGGGAATAATAGGGATTTTCCATGCCCACAACTGATGGCTTATGCGATACAACACCAGAGCATGCAGACCCGGATAAAGCAAAAGCACTTCCAGGGCGCTTTTTGCCGCAGGGTCGCGGTCTTTGACCGCTTTGATCTCGTCGGAAAAAATTATATAGATCGCCATAAAAACAATGATACTAAATAATATTATTAATAAAGCTATCATAAGCTCTCTCCTAACAGGACCCCGCCGCTTGGACCATCAGTCCAGGCGGGGCCTAACAGGACCCCGCAGTTTGGCCCATCAGGCCATGCGGGGCCTAACAGTACCCCCGCAAAAAATCTGCGGAGCAGGCCGCCCCCATGCCGCTAACGACTGGTGGGGCTATTTCTTTAAAAGCACAACCGCATACGCGGCAATACCCTCTTTTGCGCCGATAAAGCCTAGCCCTTCATTGGTGCCGGCTTTGATATTGACTTGAGATCCGTCAATGTTCAATCTTTGCGAAATATAATACTTCATTTTAGGCTTATATTCCTGTAATTTCGGTTCCTGGGCCAGGATGATCACATCCACATTCTCAACAGCCCATCCAGCGTTACTGATTTTCTTATTAACTTCTTTTAAAAAAATAGTGCTGGAAACCCCCTTATATTTCGCTTCTGTGTCTGGGAAATGTTCCCCAATATCACCCAAGCCCGCGGCACCCAACAGGGCATCACAAATAGCATGCAAGACCACGTCTCCATCAGAGTGACTGCTAAGACCATGGGTATACGGCACTTCAATGCCGCCCAGCATCAGCTTGCGGCCAGGGACTAGCCGGTGTACGTCATGACCTATGCCTACTTTAATGCTCAACTGCATTGGTTCGTTCCTCTGGGTTGCTTTCAGCTTCATTGCGCTCTTGCTTGGCTACCTGCTAGGGGACACGGCTAAAGCCATGTCCCCTGGTTGGCCTACCTTTAAGTTAGAAATTGTTTAGCTAAAATTATATCTTCCGGTGTTGTGACCTTGATATTCTTATAACTACCCATGACCATCTTGACTTTGCCGCCCATACACTCGACCAGGATCGCGTCATCAGTTGCTTCTTCTTTATACTTCAAAGCGTGCGCCCTGACTAAAACATCTTTATGAAAACCTTGAGGGGTCTGCGCTTCCCATAATAGATCCCTCGCAAGAGTCGCTTGGATATCTAAACTTTTGCGATCAACTCTTTTAACCGTAAATTTAACCGGAACCCCAACAATAGCGGCTTTATTCTTCTTAAGGATGGCAAGCAAGCGGTCAATCATCACCCCGTCGACAAAGGGCCTGGCCGCATCATGCACCAGTACGACCTCTGTATCAGGCGAAAGTGCCTTAAGACCACACTTAACCGAATCCGAACGCTTCAGCCCACCCGCCACCACCGCCCGCACTTTTTTAAAAGGCCTTGTCAAACGGTTAAACTGAACAAGAAACCCCTTAGCCCCGACCACCACCACCCCATCAATACCAGGATGCGCTTCAAAAACCTTCAAACAATAAGCGATCAACGCCTTGCCCTTAAGCAAAAACAAAGCCTTTGGAACCTTGGAATTCAACCGCTTCCCCACGCCAGCAGCGACTACGATGACTTCGGTTTTCATTAATATTACTTTCCAAATTCAAATTAGAAAAAGAATAGATTGACACGATTACTTCAATTTGATATATTATCAAATATAATTGTCCTACTAACAAAGCTAAGTTCGCCCCGGTAGCTTAATTGGATAAAGCTATCTTCCACCGAAAGATCAGATGCGGGTTCGAATCCCGCCTGGGGCGCGCTAATGGGACACATAGAAGCAGGTGGAAGACTTCTTTGCGTCCCGCTCTTGACATTATAGTTTAATATGATATATTTAAAATGTCTTTCGGTGGAGGATTGTTTATCCAAAAAAGGGGCAGGGTGAAATTCATCCTGTCCTTTTTGTTTTCTTTGACTAAAAATCTTAAGTCTATCTCTAATTCTCATCCCTTCAACTCCCCACTCTTATTCTAAATTTGTTGATTCGCAGCAATTTGCCACTCTAAACCATTAGTAGGCTGATGCTGATATGTTTTTTCTGCGTGAGAAATCTGACAACGTTGCATCCGGCTCAACTTTTTCGCGTGACCTCTATATTAGGCAAAAACGGCTCCAGCGTGAACGTCAGATTTTAGCAGAAAAAATATATCGGCGTCAGCCGTCCATGCGTACAGGTTTTTCTATCAGAGATTGCCGCGTCGCCTTCGGCTCCTCGCAATGACAAAAAATTCTATTGCCGCTCCATCTTGGCGAAGATCATGCGGCCGGCTTGAGTTTGCAGGGCTGATGTTATATAGACCTTGACTGTCTGCCCCAAGGCCCGGCGTCCGTCGCTCACCACCACCATGGTCCCGTCTTCCAGATAGCCGATGGCCTGGTTAGCTTCTTTGCCTTCCTTCAAAAGTTTGATCTCCAGCTCCTCACCGGTAAACACCACCGGCTTGACCGAATTGACCAGATCATTGATATTAAGCATTTCCACACCCTGGATCGAGGCAATACGGCTTAAATTAAAATCCGTCGTGCAAATGCGGGCATCCATTAATTTGGAAAGCTTGACTAATTTCAGATCCACAGCCTCAGGACCGGTCAGGTCATCTTCATGGATGCGCACATCCGACGCGGGGTCTTTTTGCATTGTTTTTAAGATCTCCATGCCGCGGCGCCCGCGTTGGCGTTTGGTATCATCCTCGGAATCCGCCAGGCGCTGTAATTCATGCAGCACAAAACGAGGCACCACCAAGCGCCCACCCAGAAAACCGGACTTAAAAATATCAGCAACACGACCGTCAATAATGGCACTCGTATCCAGCAGCACGACACCGTCCTTGAGGTCTTGCCGTTTAAAACGCACATAAGGGATGATCAGATTGAACTCATCCTTGCCGCGCAGGGCCATGACCGCGCCCAGATAAGAAAAGCCCAAGGTCAGGATAACCCTCAAAATGGGCTTGATCACATCTCCCAAGGGAAGTAGTGAAGTAATGTCCGAAACTAAATTTGCCATGAAAATCCCCAACAATAAACCGAAGACCATGCTGGAAAGACCTCGCACCGACACCTGCTTTAGGTTGGCCTCAATAAAAATAAGCAGGCTTCCGCCCAAAACACAGGCAATGACACCTATTAAAGGATTTTGATTAATGACGCCGATTTGATAGCCGATAATACCGCTGATGATCAAGAAAAAAATACGGATGAACAACAATGTCATGAACTCCCCCTCCCCTAACCCCTCCACTAGGAGGGGAATAACTTTATTTATAACTTATCCAGAGCTTCCTTGACCGTTGCTACCGGTATTAACTTAATATTAGAAGGCTTAAAATCGTTTTTGTTCTTTAAATTATTCTTAGGAACTATGCAACGGGTAAACCCGAGTTTCTGCGCTTCATTGACCCGGGAGGCGATCTGGGCCACACTGCGCACCTCCGCAGAAAGGCCAACCTCCCCTAAAATAGCCGTATCATGGGGCACTATCTTTTCCAATAAGGCGGAGGCAACCGCCAGGCTCACCCCTAAGTCCGCGGCAGGGTCCATTACCTTGACACCGCCGACGACATTTAAGAAAATATCTTTGTCCCCGAGATTCATCCCCAGCCTTTTTTCCAAAACAGCCGCCAATAACGCCAGGCGGTTAGCATCAAAGCCCTGGGTTTTCTGGCGCACCATGCCAAAAGCACTGCGGGCAACCAACCCCTGGATCTCCACCAAGAATGGCCTTGTTCCCTCGAGGATCGGCACCACAACTGAACCGGAAGTACCTTCAGGGCGCTCGCAAAGAAAGATTTCCGAAGGGTTTAACACTTCCTGAAGACCTGTAGATGTCATCTCAAAGACACCGATCTCATTAGTGGAACCGAAACGGTTTTTGTTGGCCCTCAGGATCCGATAAGACGAATACCGCTCACCTTCAAAATAAAGCACTGTATCAACCATATGCTCCAGCACCCGCGGGCCTGCCAACATCCCTTCCTTGGTGACATGCCCGATGAAAAAAAGAGCGATCCCCCGGGCCTTCGCTACCTGGGTCAAAACCGCGGCACTTTCCCTGACCTGGGAGACGGACCCCGGTGAAGAAGAAACTTCCGCTAAATGCACCACCTGGATCGAGTCAATGATGACCACTTGCGGGGAAAATTCATGGAGTAACCCTACAATTGCCTGCACATCGATCTCATTAACGATGAAAAAATTTTCATTAGCGCTCTGGGCCACCCTGTCCGCGCGCATCTTAGCTTGCTTAACAGACTCTTCCCCGCTGACATATAAAACTTTTAAACCCGTGCGAGCGAGGGAACATCCTACCTGTAAAATGATCGTCGATTTGCCAATGCCGGGATCTCCGCCGATCAAGGTCACGGACCCGGGAACGATACCGCCACCCATCACCCGGTCAAATTCTCCGATAGCTGTCAGGTAACGTTTGTCCTGGCAGACATCCACTTCTTTCAATAGGACCGGTGCGACAGTACCACTGGCAGCAATTTGGGCCCGAAGACTTTGACCCGCGCTGCGACTGATGTCTGCTTCCTCGACATAGGAATTCCACTCCTCGCAATTAGGGCATTTGCCCACCCAGCGCGGGGACTGAGAACCACAAGATTGACAGACGAATACGGTTTTGGTTTTCATTCCTTAAGCTTGGGACGGTATAACAGTTTCCAGGGATTGCTTTTTAAATCCAAGGTCAGCTCATCAAGATTATTATAAATAGACTCATCGGTCAAAAGCTTGCCCAGTGTTCCATGCCCCTCTTTTAAATCCGTGCCCAAGGCACTGAAGTTTTCTAAAGCCACACTGATGGATTTTTTATTTTTATCAGTTAAAATGCCGTTATTAACACTGTCGATCGTCAGGTCCAATTTGGATATCAAAGAAACCACCCGTTCAGTGACCTTTTCGATCGGCACCGGATCTTGCCCGATGATCACACCATTATCCTTGATCATATCTGTTGAGGGACCAGGGATAATTTCAAGATATTTCTCTCCCAGGATCCCCAGCTGGTTGATCATGATCTGGGAATCCACGGGGATGTCAATATCATCTTTGATCCAGGCATTCACCCGCACCTTGGTTTTACCGCCGTCGCTCTTGTCCGTATAGACCTGCAATTTCTTGATCAGGCCCACTTCCACTCCGGCCAGGCGCACGGGGGCTGCTTCGCGAAGCCCACTGGCAAACCCGAAAACAACCTGGATATGGCGCCCTTTTTCAAAAATGGAAAGATCGCTCACCGAAATGATAAAAAAAGTGAGGGCCACCACCGCCATCAACACAAATGAGCCGACTTTCAATTCCAACGCGTTATCTTGAGACATAAACGATTCTCCAGTCGAATTGTCATTCTGAGGCAAAGCCGAAGAATCTTTAAATATCTTAAGAGATCCTTCGCCAGTTGGCTCAGGATGACACTGACAAAAGGCCCAATTGCTTAGACATCGCTAAGTTGAGCCATTGCGCAGTGTCATTTGACATGGCCAAAAATCAAACTCTCGTCATCGGTGATGGGGCCTTCACTGACACCATGGATAAACTGCCGGACCACCGGGTGTTGGGAATTCCTGATCTCATCCGGTTTGCCATCGGCAATGACCTGGCCCTTATAAAACATGGCGATCGAATCCGCCACCTGATAAGCGGAATTCATGTCATGAGTCACAACAATGGAGGTGACTTTAAGCTTGTCCCGCAGTTCAATGATCAAACGGTTGATCGCAGCCGCAGTGATCGGGTCGATCTCACTGGTCGGCTCGTCGTACAAAATAATATGAGGTTCCATGCACAGCACCCGCGCGAGACTCACGCGTTTTTTCATGCCGCCTGATAGCTGGGAGGGCATAAGGTTTTCAACATCTTTTAAACCCACCAGACTCAACGCATCATGCACTTTGTCTTTAACGGTTTTAGGTCCCAAGTCCATAAACTCATTAAGAACAAAGCCGACATTTTGTCCGACATTCATGGAGTCAAACAGTGCCCCGCCCTGGAACACCATCCCGATCTCCATGCGCACACGGTCATAATCCTTGTCATTCAGGTTTGTGACTTCCAGGCCGTTAATTTTGATCGACCCGCTGTCCGGGCGGATCAGGCCAACGATACTTTTTAAAAGAACGCTTTTCCCCACCCCGGAGCGGCCGATGATGACCTTCGTCTCACCGCTCTGCACGGTCAGGTTCAAATTATTAAGCACCATCTGCTGGCCGAACACTTTATGCAGGTTACGTATCTCAATCATTATAAATAACTCAATGTGCCTCTGTTTTTTCAGTTTCTTGATAACCGAATCTTATTAAGAATAAATTAATTACCATAAAGAATAAAAGGATAAAACTGCTATGAAAATAAATAAACGAAACCAAAATAAACTCTGAAAAATCTTTGATCTCATAAATTCGATTTCCATAATTTAAGATATGTAAGAATTGAAAAACAATAGAACAAATAAAAACAACTACAAAAATACCTGCCTTGTAATAAGAAGTCTTCGATAAACAAGATGATAAGATAGCGCCAACCAGAAACAAAATCGCCAATCTGCCATCTTGAGCTACGTCCTCCAAACCGCCAAACCCTAAACCCGCATGTGTGTGAAAGAACAAAAAAATGAAATTAATCATGCTTAGAAAACCCAACACATATTCCAAGCCAAATCCTATACGTTTATATGAAATCACAGGATTCTTGATACGTTTCCTTTCCATCTCCCCTAACCCCTTTTTATAAAAAAGAGAGGAGATCACTAGCAGGCTGATGCCGATATTTTTTTTCTGCGTATAGAAACCTGACCATTCTCATTCGACTCAACCCACTGCCTAACCTCTCAATTGGTCTCAACGATACCAACACGAACTAAGGTTTTAGCAGAAAAAATATATCGGCGTCAGCCATCCACGCGTTTATGGATTCCCGCTTTCGCGGGAATGACATACTTTGTAAATGCGAATGACATTCTTTTTATCTAAAAATGCAATAAGAAGTAAAAAATAAAGGTGATGAAACAATCTGACATGATGATCAGGATAAATGAACGCACGACCGCGGTGGTGGTGGCTTTGCCGACCCCGTCTGCTCCGCCTTTGACGCTCAAGCCCTGATGGCATCCCACAATGGCGATGATCATGCCAAAGAAAACTGTCTTGATCAAGCCTGTGCTGATATCTTTCATCGTCAATGCCCTGAAGGTCATCTTCCAGAACATCTCATGGCTGATATGCAATTTAAAAACACAGATGAGATATCCGCCCCAGATGCCGATCACATCCGACAGGATGGTCAAAACGGGCAGCATAATGATGAGCCCTAAGAACCGCGGCACCACCAGATACTTGACCGGATTGACTGCAAAGGCCTTGAGCGCATCCACCTGTTCCGTGACGACCATTGACCCGATCTCCGCGGCAATGCCCGCTCCGATGCGGCCGGCCACGATCAAGGCCGTAAGCACGGGGGTCAATTCACGGGTCAAGGCGACCGCGATCACGTTGGGGATATAAAGCTCAGCGGAAAGCTGTACCATCTGATAGGCCATCTGCAAAGCAATGATCATCCCTACGAAAAAAGCCACTAAGGCTGAAATGACAAAACTGCCCGGTCCGATGCGCTGGGCTTGTGCCAAAGAACGAGCAACTTTAAACGGAGGAGTAAACACGCACCCCACCGTGCGTGACAACAATATCGATAATTGCCCTAGATAACGGACCCATTCATTGGTAGCACTACCGATCCTGAAAGCCCATTTGTTCATGGTTTAGGCAAGTACCAAATTATTATCCCGACGGACGACCGTAACCTTGCTGCCTTCTTTAAACCGTCCTGAAATAATTTCTTCGGAAAGCATATCTTCCACGTAACGCTGGATGGTCCTCTTTAAAGGCCTGGCCCCGTACATAGGGTCGAAACCCTTTTCCATAAGGAAATCCATGGCCTCATTCGAAAGGCTGATATCGATCCCCCTGCCTTTCAAACGCTCAATGACTTCATTGATTTCCAGCTTGATGATCTCGGTCAAATCCGCCCTGGTCAAATTCCTGAACACAATGATATCGTCGATACGGTTCAGGAATTCCGGCTTAAAGGCTTTTTTGACCTCATTGAGCAATCGTTCTTTGACGGCATTGTATGAGGTGTCCTCTGTCTGGGCCACAAATCCCAGCGACCCGGCATTACGGATCATTTCCGCCCCCACATTCGAGGTCATAATGATGATGGTGTTACGAAAATCCACCTTACGCCCCAGGCTGTCGGTCAATTGTCCGTCTTCAAAGACCTGTAAAAGTAAATTAAATACATCCGGATGGGCCTTTTCGATCTCATCTAAAAGCACCACCGAATAAGGACGACGACGGACTTTTTCAGTCAGTTGGCCGCCCTCTTCGTAGCCTACGTATCCCGGCGGCGCACCGATCAGGCGGGAAACATTGAACTTGTCCATATATTCGGACATGTCGATCTGGATCAACGCATCCCGGTCACCGAACATGAATTCTGACAAAATACGGGCCAAGAGGCTTTTTCCCACACCTGTGGGCCCCAAAAATATAAATGAACCGATGGGACGGCGCGGATTTTTAATGCCTGCCCTTGAGCGGCGCACGGCACGCGAAATGGCCGAGACCGCTTCATCCTGGCCGATGACCGCTTTCTTCATCTGGTCTTCCATTTTAAGCAGACGGTCGCTTTCTTTCTGTTCCAGGCGGATAAGCGGGATCCTGGTCCACTGGGAAACCACCCGGGCGATATCATCGTCGGTGATCGTCAGGGAAACGTCATCGCGCTTTTGCATCCAATCCGCGCGTTTGCGTTCCAGCCCTTCACGCACCTCGCGCTCCTGGTCACGCATTTTGGCCGCCCGCTCGAAATCCTGGATCTTGATATAGGATTCCTTCTCTTTTTTTAACTGCTCGATCTTTTCTTCAAGTTCTTTAATATCATCGGGAACAACCATGGCCTGCAAACGGGCCTTGGCCCCTGCCTCATCTAAAATATCCACAGCCTTGTCCGGCAGGAAACGGTTGGAAATATACCGGTCTGACAGGCGAGCCGCAGCCTCGAGGGATTCGTCGGAATATTTCACCCGGTGATGGGCTTCATATCTGTCACGCAGTCCCTTAAGGATCAATATCGTTTCTTCCACCGATGGAGGCTCTACGATGATCGTCTGAAAACGGCGCTCTAAAGCCGCGTCTTTTTCAATGTTCTTGCGGTATTCGTCCATGGTGGTGGCACCAATGCACTGGATCTCGCCGCGGGCCAAGGCCGGCTTTAAGATATTAGCCGCATCTATGGCCCCTTCGGCGGCACCGGCACCGACCAGGGTATGGATCTCGTCGATAAAAAGCACCAGTTTTCCCGAACGCTTAAGCTCATCCATCACCGCTTTGATGCGCTCCTCAAACTGGCCGCGGTATTTGGTGCCCGCGATCATCATGGCCAAATCCAGGACCACAATGGTCTTGTCACGCAAAAGTTCAGGCACGTCCCCTGAAACGATCTGCTGGGCCAAGCCTTCGACAATGGCGGTTTTACCGATACCGGCCTCGCCTAAAAGTACGGGATTGTTCTTGGTGCGACGGGATAAGATCTGGACCACACGTTCAATTTCATTTTTGCGTCCGATCACCGGATCAAGTTTGCCTTCCCTGGCTAATTTATTCAAATTACGGCCATACGCGTCAATGGCCGGGGTTTTACCTGCCTTAACGGTTTCCGGCTGTTGCCCGTAGCCTGGAATACCGGAGCCTAATAATTCCATGACTTCGTTACGCAATTTGCCTAAATCCAAGCCTAAATTTAAAAGCACGCGGTAAGCCATGCCTTCGCCTTCTTTGACCAAACCTAAAAGCAAATGCTCGGTGCCGATATAATTATGCCCAAGGGCACGGGCTTCCTCAGCGGAAAGCTCCAACGCCTTTTTGGACCGCGGGGTAAATGGAATATCCCCTACCACCTGTGTGGCGGGACCGGCTTGCACTAATTTTTCCACCTCAAGCCTGATGGTCTCCAGGTCCAACCCCAGCTTTTGCAGCACCGCTGCGGCGACCCCTTCACCCTCTCGGATCAACCCCAGCAATAAATGTTCGGTGCCAATGTAATCATGGTTAAAACGTCTGGCCTCTTCCTTGGCGTAGACGATAACTTTGCGTGCACGTTCTGTAAATCGATTAAACATCTTGGACTCCTTCCTTAAGACGGTACTAAATTATCTCCAGGATTGTGCCGTTTCCTTAATCAATATTAGATGAACGGCCTAACTTCTGGCGGATAACTGTCGCCCTCTTTGTATCGCGTTCGAACGCGTTTAATTTTTTACCTTCGATTTTTTGTAAATGTGCCGGTTGGATCATGATGAACAATTCATTAAGCGCCTTATGGTCGACGTGTTTAAGAATTCCCATGTCCAATCCCAGACGCACCATGGAAAAAAGTTCTATGGCCTCCTGGCTGGAAATAATGCGCGCGGTACGAAGCAGCCCCCAGGAACGGCAAACTTTGTCCTCGAGCATTGGCTTGTTCTGCAACAATAGGGCCTGGCGGGCCTGCTCTTCCTGCTCAATGACCTGGCGGATCAGCCCATTGATATTCTGGATGATGTCCAATTCGCTGTGGCCCAACGCCACCTGATTGGAGATCTGATAAAAATTCCCCGAGGCCTGGGTACCTTCGCCGTAAAATCCCCGGCTGGCAAAACTTAATTTGGAAATGGCGGCCAGCACCTTATTGATCTGCTTGGTCATTACCAAGGCCGGCAAATGCATCATCACACTGCCCCGCATCGCCGTACCCGTATTGGTGGGGCACGCGGTCAAAAAGCCCCAGCTGGGGTTATAGGCAAAGGCCAGCTCGCGCGATAAGGCATCGTCAATGGCATTAATAATATTCCAGGCTTCGCTTAAGTTAAGACCCGAGCGCATCACCTGGATACGCAAATGGTCTTCTTCATTGACCATGACGGAAACCACTTCCTCGGCGGTCACCAAAAGACCTTTTCCTTCGGGATTGGAGGCATGCTCGTGGCTCATCAAATGCCGTTCCACCAATAGTTGGCGGTCCACCTGGTCGATCTGGGTCATATCAAATAGCGTCGATCCCTTCAATGCGCTTATACGGTTGACCGCTTCTCCAAAAGCCTTTAAGACTTCATCCAGTTCTTTTTTGCCGGATTTGCCGGGAAAAGTCCAAGCCGCTAAATTACGAGCCAAACGCACGCGTGAACTCATGACAATGTGAGCAGACGGACCTGTGCCCCTGAGCCATTCTCCGGTATGATTTAATAATTCTTCTATACGCATATAAGCCTTAAAAGGGGAACCTTACCCCTGTTCTAAATTTTTAATCCTGTCCCTGATAATGGCTGCTTTCTCGAAATCTTCCCCAGCAATGGCTGAATGCAACTGCTGTTTTAAATCCGACAAAACTTCAGAGGGCAAAAGTTCAACTGTTGCCCCTTGTGAAACAGACGTCTTATTCTTTTCCTGATAAATCGCAGGTGTTTTGCCTAAATATTTGTTCGAGCCGTGGATCTTTCTCAAAAGCCCGGTTAAATGCTCCTTAAAAGACATGTAACAATCCCCGCAGCCTAAACGCCCGAACTTGCGAAAATCCTCATAGGGCAAGCCGCAACGGGAACATTTAAGGGCGGTTTTTTCGCCCTCTTTGGATGCCGGGACCTTGCTGGGGTCTGACAGGCCCGCCAACAGATCAGCCAACCCAAATTGCTGTTCCATCTGGGAACTTTTCTGCCGGGCGCACTCTTCACAAAGGTGCATCTCCGACATTTGTTCGTCGACGATCTCAGTCAAATGCACGGTCGCTTTTTTCTTGCCGCAAATATCACAGGTCATATTTAACGCCATCTTTTTTAGTTAATTGATGAAAAGCCTCCAACAGCTTCTGTGTAACCGGCCCGGGCCTACCATCACCGATCATGCGGCCATCCACCTTCACCACAGGTATCAACTCCGCCGCGGTTCCGGTTAAAAAGCATTCATCTGCATTATACACCTCATGACGGGTGATGTAACCTTCAAACACCTTGATCTTCATTTTAAGCGCCAGCTCCAGGATGGCGCCGGATGTAATACCCTTTAAGCGCCCCAGATGTGGTGTAGAGAGCACCCCGCCTTTATAGATGAACACATTATCCCCGGTGCACTCACTGACATAGCCGTTGCTGTCCAACATGATCGCCTCATTATGTCCGCTTAAGGAGGCCTCGATCTTGGCTAATATATTGTTAAGATAATTAAGCGACTTAAGCTGGGGGTCAAGCGCGTTAACATTATTTTTAGCGGTTGGCACGGTGATGATCTCCATGCCCTTTTGATAAAGCTGGGCCGGATATAACGTGATCTTGTCTGCGATGACGATCACATTTGGTTTGTTATAGCATTTTCGGGGATCAAGCCCCAGATCGCCCTCACCGCGGCTGACCACCAGGCGGATATATCCGTCCTTGATCTTGTTGGCGCGCAGTGTTGACACCACAGCATCAATCATCTGTTTTTTGGTCATATGCGGGTCGATCAAAAGCGTATGCATGGTTTCATATAAACGGTCAATGTGCTCTTCTAGGCGAAACACGCGCCCATTATAAGAACGTACCCCTTCAAAGGCCCCGTCCCCATAAAGAAACCCATGATCGAACACCGACACCTTGGCGTCACGCTTTTCCACCAATTTTCCGTTAAGGTAAATTTTCATAATAGCCCTTTCACTCATTGGTTCTCATCAAAAATAGGGCGTTGCTCCCTATTTTATTTTAGCAGTTACGTTCTGCCTACAAACAGCGTCCCCTTCTTGCGCCTGCGTTCGATCATATGAACAAAGTCCCATGTTTGCATGAGCCACTGCCAGCGTTGAGCATAAGTCGTTTTTTGAAGATAATGATCAAGGTGTTCATAAACTTCCGGGATATTTTTTTTGGCTTGTGATCGTTTTTTCATTTTCCTTGACGGCATTTCTTAATATGTTTAAGTTGAACAATATCATCCAAATCTTTTGCTCTGGACGCTTTTTGTTTTAATCGAATAAGATGGTCAATGGCAATCACAGGGACCAGGACGTTCTCAAGTTTAATTTTCTCATGCAATCTATAAATCTCATCAAATTTTATTGCTTTATTGAGGGCCTTAAAAACTTTTTCATAATTCATATACTATCTCGCCGTAATTCCCACAGATTTCTCTAACAAGCCATCTTTCATGGCAATAATACGCTGCGTGCGGCTGGCAATTTTGTCGTCGTGAGTCACGATGACCACCGTGGCCTTATGGGTCTGGTTCAAACGCAACAGCGTGTCCATGACCGCCTGACCGCTCACTGAATCCAAATTGCCGGTGGGCTCATCGCAAAAGACGACCTTCGGGCCATTCATCAGAGCGCGCGCGATGGCCACCCTCTGCTGCTCACCGCCTGAAAGCTGATTGGGCCTGTGCGATGCGCGTGCTGAAAGTCCCAATGACCCAAGCAATTTTAAGCCGTCCGCCTCAATAGTGCTGGTCTTTCCGGAATTTTCCTTGATCATGGCCGGCAAGATCACATTTTCCAAGGCGCTTAATTCCGGCAATAAATGATACGATTGAAATACAAATCCCATCTCGGTGTTACGCATCTGGGCACGCTTAAGATCGCTTAAACCGTACAAATCCTGGCCATTGAAGATCACCTGGCCTTCTTTGGGCGCATCCAAGCCGCCTAAAATATGCAATAAAGTCGATTTACCGGCACCTGACGGGCCCTGGATGGCCACCACTTCACCGGCTTCAATGGTCAAATCAACTCCTTTAAGCACCTGTAAAGGGCCGGGATAGATTTTATGGATATTGTTGGCCTCAATTAACAATTTGAACTCCCCCTAAACTCCCCTAACCCCTCTTTATAAAAAAGAGGGGAAAATAATTTATACGAAAGTGGGGAATTATTCATATCTTAAAGCTTCCACTGGCTCAAGATTTGCGGCTTTGATCGCCGGGTAAATGGTCGCAGCGTAAGTAATTAGCATGGCTGCTCCTACGATCAAACCCACATCAGAAGCCTGGATCACGACCGGTAAATGGTCGATATAATAAATGTCCTGAGGCAACTTGATAAACTGATATTTCTTAAGCAACATGATAACCCCTACGCCACCCACAAATCCCCAAAATGTCCCCATCGCTCCCACGGCCAGTCCTTGCCAGGTGAAAATACGGTGGATGCAGGCCCGGGACGCACCGATGGATTTAAGAATACCAATATCCCTGACCTTGGCTGTCACTGTCACGATCAAGGTGCTGACAATATTAAAGGATGCCACCAGCACGATCAAAGTCAGGATCACAAACATGGCAAATTTTTCCAAAGCCAGCGCCGCAAAAAAATTGGCATTCGTCTCCATCCAGGTGCGCACCAGATAACTAAAACCTATAGCGTTATAGATCTCTTTTTTGATCATGGGCGCACCATCAGGGTCTTTTAATTTAAGGCCGATACCGGTGACCGTTTGACCTATATCAAAAATTTCCTGGGCTTTGCTTAAGGTGATCAATATCAAGTTCATGTCGTAATCGTACATCCCTGAATTAAAAATACCTGCCACTTTAAATTTATAACGCCATCCGGTACCGGCAATGCCTGACGCCGGGGATATGAGCGTTAAGGTGTCTCCCACTTGATAGCCGTAATAGGAAGCCAGCTGAGAGCCGATCAAGACACCATTATCTTTTAAATCCGCTACCTTTCCATGCGCCAAATAACTGTTGATACGTGTCACTGCCCCTTCGCTGGACGGTTCCACGCCGCGCAAGATCAAACTCGCGGCCCTGGTCCCCGACTCAAGAAAAACATTACCGTGGATATAAGGAGTGCTGGCAATAATGCCCGGCAGATTCTTCAAACGGGCATTTAATTGCTGGTAATCCTTAACCCCGGTTTCGCGCTCAACGAAAATATGCGCGTTGGCACCCACTATCTTCTCACGCAGGTCATGATCAAATCCGGTCATTACACCGATGACAATGATCAAAGCCATGACACCTATCGCTATACCAGCGATGGCCACAAAATTAATGACCGAAAGGAATTTGTCCTTTTTAGCCGTCAAATACCTTAGTGTTAACCACCACTCGAAATTCATAGAGTTATTGCTCAGCTTTCATTAAAGGAAATAAGATCACATCCCTGATCGATGCTGAATCCGTCAAAAGCATGACCAAACGGTCAATGCCGATACCCAAACCGCCGGCCGGCGGCATGCCGTACTCCAGGGCCCTGACAAAGTCCTCATCAATAACACGATTGCCTGTTTCCACATCATCTTCCAGGTCCGCGACCAGGCGCTTATATTGCTCCTGGGGATCGTTGAGCTCGGAATAGGCATTGCCTACTTCCATGCCTGCAATAAAGAATTCAAAACGCTGGGCCACGGCCGGATTATCTATCTTGGCTTTGGCCAGCGGGGACAGAAATGTAAAATAATCCAGCATGAACACCGGATTTGCCGATTGCTTTTCATCAAGAACATCCTCGACGATCTTCATGATCGCTGAACGAGTGAGCTTATCAAGCTTCACATTCCCTGATTTTCTCGCTTTTACCTTATCCAGCATCGCTTGGGCCGTATCCTCCGGATTGATATCAAAATGCTCTTTAACCACTTTCGCAAACGAGCGGCGTTCCCAGGGGGTCGTAAAATCTATTTCCTGGCCTTGGTAATTTATTTTATAAGTGCCATACAATTTATATACCAAAGAACTGATAAGCTCCTCGGTGATCTGCATCATGTCCTCAAAATTCCCGTAGGACTGATAGACCTCGAGCATGGTGAATTCCGGGTTATGCCGGGTGGAGATGCCTTCATTACGGAAATTACGGTTGATCTCATAGACCCTTTCAAGGCCGCCGACAAGTAGGCGCTTCAGGTAAAGCTCAGGTGCAATACGCAGGTAAACATCCATATCCAGCGCATTATGCTTCGACTTAAACGGCTTGCCGCGCGCCCCACCTGCCATAGGCTGGAGCATCGGCGTTTCCACTTCCAAAAATCCTTTAGCGTCGAGGAATGATCGCACGTACGAAACAATATGGCTGCGTTTGATAAACACCTCCCGCACTTCGGGATTGGCGATCAAATCCACATAACGTTGGCGGTAACGGATATCCACATCTTTTAAGCCATGCCACTTTTCCGGCATGGTCTGTAAAGATTTAGAAAGAACCTGATATTTGGAAACGCGTATGCTATTTTGGCCTGTTTTGGTTGTGAATGTTTCGCCTTCGACGCCGATGATATCGCCTAGATCTAAACATTTAAGCATCTCATAAGCATCAAGCCCGATATTATCACCTTTGATAAAAAGTTGTATGCGCCCGGTCTGGTCCATCAAATCCATAAAATGGACCTTGCCCTGGTCACGGTTGGCCATAATGCGCCCGGCAGTAACCACTTTGACACCTTCTTTAAAATCTTTCAAAATATCCGCGACTGAATGGGACCGTATAAACCGCTGGGCATAGACATCAATACCCTTGGCCCTTAGAGCATCCAGTTTCTTTATCCTAACAGCTTTATTTTCATCGAGTTCCATCATTTAGCACCTTCTTTAAAAACATGACTTATTTATAAAATTTGTACTATCTGTGAAGGGGTATTATATAGAAATAAGATAGGGGTGTCAACCGGGTAATACGACGCCAAAGAGTTCGAATAAAAAAATTAAACTTTTCAATGCTATATCTTAATTTCAAGTAATTCGTCCCATCGGGTAGTATAGCGTTGAGATTTCCGCGACTGCTTCATAAACCAGGGCTTCCCCAACCCCTCGGCCGCAAAGAACAACTGCCCGCTATTTGCCAATCGGTTATACCCATCCATTACTTTCATCAACCGCTGATTCGAACTCTCTGTATAGACAGGTTTAAATAAATCCTGCTGAACCAAATTTTCATCTGAAAAATTGGTCAACATGACCCCACAGCTTTTATAACGATAACCCTCTTTGTATATCTTTAATAAAAGCCTCTTGGCCGTCTCGACCAACTGCGGTGTATAGGCCGTTGGCGGTGTCATATCAATACCGGCCGAATTTTGATAATAATGTCCTTTAAACGGGTTCGTTTCAATAAAGACCTGCACATAGCCAGTCAATGAATTTTGATGGCGCAATTTCTCCGCGGCCTTTGACACATAGGCCGAAACAGCTTCTTGCATCTCTTCCAGGCCGCTTACCTCATAACCAAACGTGCGCGAGGTTACAATGGCCTTCTTATTGGGTTGAATTTCATCAAAGGATATGCAAGGCTCCCCTCTAAGCTCCCTAACGGTCCGCAGGGTCACCATAGTTAAATGCTTTTTTACCCACTCATCCGGTGCTTTTTTTAATTGTAACGCATTGATGATGCCGTTACGGCTCAAAAATAAAGCCTTTTCATGGCCTATCCCCCAAATTTCCCGCACCGGCGTCTTTTCAAGCCACTGATCAATGTCCTTTTCGTCAATAAAACAAAATACCCCACCCATCAGCGGGTTATCCTTGGCAATATGGTTTGCCACTTTGGCCAGGGTCTTTGTCGGGGCAATGCCAACGGAAACAGGAATGCCGGTCCGTTCACGAACGGTACTGCGGATCTTCCTGCCGTAAGATAAATATCCATAATTCTCAAAACCTTCCAGAGACAGGAACGCTTCATCAATCGAATATATCTCTAAATGGGGGGTAAATGATGCCAACGTGGCCATGACGCGGCCGGACATATCCCCATATAAAACAAAATTAGCCGAGAAAACTTTAACGTCATGCTGTTTAACCAGCTGTTCACATTTAAAAATTGGTGCGCCCATGGCAATACCAACGTCCTTGGCTTCCTGGGATCGTGAAATAGCACAACCATCATTATTGGATAAAACGACTACGGGCTTATTTTTCAAGGCAGGATGAAACACTCTTTCGCAGGATACATAGAAACTATTGCCATCAACGAGGGCAAAAAATTTTTTCATATTACACCGAATGGATTACATTAGTCACTACTCCCCATACTTCAAAATCCATGCCCTCTTTTATTTCAATCGGACCATACTTAGGATTCTCCGATAACAAAGACAACTTCTCTCCCCTTTTACTGATTCTCTTAACGGTAAAGTCTCCATTGACAACAGCGACAATAATACGTTTATCTTTAGGTTCAAGGGAACGATCAACAATAAGAATATCACCGGTGTTTATCCCGGCGTCCACCATCGAATCCCCTTTGACCTTTACAAAAAAGGTCGAAGCCGGATGTTTAATGAGGTGCTCATTCAAATCCAATTTCTTGTCTAAATAATCCTCTGCCGGAGATGGAAACCCGGCTTTAATCCGGGAAAGATAAAGCGGCAGGTGCCTACTGGTGACTGTATCCGCCCTAAATATTTCTATAACCTTTATCATGCGGCAATTCTACTCTTAACCACTAATTTGAACAAGTTCAAAGATTTGGGCACCTGGGTGCTGTTACCTATTATTCCTAAGGATTGAGGCGGTACCAGTAGCGGAATTTTTTCTTTTTAATTTTTATGCCCTTAAACCAGTAGTTAAATAACTGAACAACAGAACCCTTCAATTCTTTAAAAGTAAGATCATTTTTCAATTCATTGAACCAGGCGCTGGTCATGACGATGTTCCGGGGATCGCCGGGGACCAAATGGTCAAATTCCAAGAAATAAGGATCACTTTTATTGAAGACATTAAGCTTCATTCCGGTATAAAAACAATAATAGCCCCGGTTTTTACGGACATCGTCCTTAAGGGCCTCCTGAGCCTCGGGGGGAAATCTTTCGTTTGTCAACCGTGCGCAGAAATGGGAACACTCGCGGCAATAAGGAGACTTATCCGAAAACCCCCGCTTACCGCAGAGAGAACATTTCACACCTCGCTTTTCAGCCATCATGACTCTCCTAACAGGACCCCGCCGCTTTGGCCATCAGCCCAGGCGGGGCTATAAATAATTATAATTAAGTTGTGTGTCACCATAATTTTATCTATTTCCCACACTCTCTCTATACTGGCAATAGACGCAATCGGGGCCTTGCCGGGGGATTTCGTTTGAACTTAAACATTCCTGGATGTCTTGGATGACTTTATCGATCCATGTACGTTTACCTTTATAGGGAATAATCGTTACATCAAAATCCAATCGTTGATTAAATGCTTCCCTATCTGTTAAACCGTTGCAATACAAAAAATATCCCGTATCACAGACCTTAAAGCCGTTTTTGCAAAAAAGCCATTGATAGATTTCCATCTGTCTTTTATAGCCTATTTGCCAATCGGCATCAATAGAAACCGCTTCAGACTTGGCCGTGGCCTTATAATCTACAATGATCAACTCTTCATTTTCATTGATCCAAATATCGTCCACACCTCCGGTTATCAGAAAATTCGTGCCGGGATACGCGTAAGTGATACCACCTCTTAATGAATCCCGCCAAACATTAATCTGGGGATGATCATAAGGAACAGCCTTGATTCCGGCCTTTTTCATCAAAGGATGGATTTTTCTTTGCGTGCGATATGTATCGAATTCTTTTTTTAAAAGCAAATCCACAGCAGCGTTGAGACTAAAAGGAAAAGAAGGAGGCTGATTGATACCTAAACGCCTGTCTAGATAAAAACACTTTGGACAATTAAGAAACATATCGATCTTGGACCTGCTGATCTTAAACAAATCGCCGGATTGAGGAACATATAAATTGCGTGTTCTTTGGGAATTATAAAACTTGGACAATTTTTTCTCCGCCCGACATGAACCTGGATCCATCTAGAATTAAGTTGTGTGTCACTATAATTATACTCTTAGCCACTATCTTGCCCACTTATATCAAGAGAATCTGTAAAAGAAGAACACAACATGGGTCATGGTGTAGCTGGTTAACACTCAGTATTTTGAATGCTTGTACAATGCCTTTTTAGTGTTGAATAACTGATTAGATGTTTTTTTAGAGATCCTTCGGAGCAACTGCGAATGTCCGGTTTGAGGACCTGCGCTCAGGATGACGGATTGTCCTGTTACGGGAATGATATTCTTTAATTTGAAATAAAAAAGCCCCGTAATTACGGGGCTTTTTTAATTTATTTCTTGATTCCCGAAAGATACATTCGGGAATGATATTTAACTTTCTCCAGCTTTTCTTTGGAACATTTTGGGGGCGACCTTGGGTTTAGCAGCAGATTTCTCTGTTTTCTTTACATCAGCCTTGGAATGTTTGGCTGTGGGCTCTGCTGTGACCGGTTTGATCTCGGCGTCCGTGATTGTCTGGACATCCCCTGCTGCCTTGCCTGCATCCTTGGCATTTTCTTTGGGGACCTTGACGCGCTTGAGATTGGTGATGATCTCTTTGCTCTTTTCAGTGAGCTCCAAAAACGCTAATTCGGCATTGTCACCGGCACGCTGGACATACGGGATAATACGCGTATATCCGCCCTTGCGGGACTTGAAACGCGGGGCGGTTTTATTAAATAGATCGGAGACCATATTGTGATCACACAGGATCGCAAATGCCCGACGACGCGCCACCAGGGTGTCTGTTTTGCCCAGGGTGATCAGCTTCTCAATGAATTTCCTGGCTTCTTTGGCCTTGGCGCGGGTGGTGCAAATGCGCTCTTGCACCAGAATGGCCCTGGCCATATCGCGTAAAGTCGCTTTTCTTAAACTTCTATTACGGCTTAAACGATTACCGGCTAGTCCGTGTCTCATTATGAATCACCCCCACCTAACCTCCCCCATCAAGGGAGAGGAATATTTATCTAATAGTTATTTCGTCCGTAATTTCTTGGTATCGACCT
>Ga0182030_10007746_pt1 | contig 22356 bp, 19 predicted proteins | sample 812S3MmetaG_FD_121299 | JGI IMG/M metagenome (GOLD analysis project Ga0182030, IMG submission 121299) | Permafrost microbial communities from Stordalen Mire, Sweden - 812S3M metaG (Illumina Assembly) | ecosystem: Environmental > Terrestrial > Soil > Wetlands > Permafrost | place: Sweden... | reverse complement strand
GGTACGCGCGGGGTTGAGATTGGCGCTCGCTGCGAAGCCGATACCGCCGGTGACCGCCCCGGCGAGGTCCGAGAGGATGTCACCGAAGAGATTGTCGGTCACGATGACCCCGTAACGTTCGGGACTCTCGACCAAATAGATGCAGGCCGCGTCCACGTGGTTGTAGTCGGCCTCGACGCCCGGGTACTCCTTGGACACCTCGCGCACCACGCGGTTCCAGAGATCGCCGGCGAACGTGAGCACGTTGGTCTTATGCACGAGGGTGAGCTTCGGACGCTCCAGCGCTGCGGCTCGCTCGAAGGCGTAGCGCACGCAGCGTTCGACTCCGAAACGCGTGTTGACTGACCCCTGGGTCGCGATCTCGTGTGGGGTGCCGTAACGCAGGACGCCACCCTCGCCCGCGTAGGGACCCTCGGTGTTCTCGCGCACGATGGCGAACTCACAGCCCTGGGCGATGGATCCCGACACGCCACGAAACGGCCGGTAGTTGATGAAGAGGTCCAGGCCGAAACGAAGGCGAAGCAGCAAACCGCGTTCGAGCACCCCACCGGGGATGCGCGTGTCGCCAATGGCGGGTCCGATCGCCCCGAGAAGAATGGCGTCGTAGCCTCGCAGTTCCTCCAAGGTCTTGTCGTCAAGTATGAAGCCGTCTCGGAGGTAGCGCGCGGCGCCGAGTTCATAGGGCGTCGCGTCAATGATCACGCCCGCGGCCGCCACGACCTTGAGCGCGGCGTCGATGACCTCGGGTCCGATGCCGTCACCACCGAGCACGGCCACGCGATGGGTGCGCTGGTTCATTGCTCGTCGTCTCCTCGGTTCCCACCATTTTGGTCGCTGAGCCGACGTCGTCGCAAACTTGAGGCGTCCCGGATGCCGTTCCGTCGGTAGAATCGGGTCTTCTCCACTAGTTGAGGTAACCCCATGGCGGCCGAAATCCACCGCATCACCCAAGAAACACTGGACAAGTTGAAGGCCGAATACCTCGAACTGACCACGGTCGGTCGAACGGAGATTGCGCGCGTCATCGAGTCGGCACGACTGCTCGGCGACCTGAGCGAAAACGGTGACTATCACGCCGCCAAGGACACCCAGGGCAAGATGGAGTCGAGGATCCGCCAGATCGACAACGTGATCCGAAACCACGAAATAGTCGAGCGCGATAGCAACGCCGACGTGGTCCAGCACGCCACGATCGTCAAGGTCATCTACGAGGGCGACGACGACGCCGACTTCCAAGAATTCTTCATCGGCTCGATCGAAGAGAAGCCCGAGAACGTTCTCGTCGCCTCGCCCACCTCGCCACTAGGTGCCGCACTGCTCGAGCGCCGGGTCGGTGAGACGGTCGACTACGAAGCCCCTTCGGGCATCTTGCGAGTGAAGATCGTGGGGCTGCGTTAATCGTGGCCGGACAGACGCTCTTTGAAAAAATCTGGAATCAGCACGTCGTGGCCTCACCCGAGGGTGAGCCCACGCTTTTGTACATCGATCTGCACCTGGTCCACGAGGTCACCAGTCCCCAGGCCTTTGACGGACTGCGCCTGAACGGCCGGGGCGTGCGTCGCCCAGACCTCACTCTCGCCACCGCCGACCACAACGTGCCCACCGACCCGATCTCTACGCCCGTAAAGGACCCGGTCTCACGACGTCAACTCGAAGCACTCGAAGAGAACTGTCGCGAGTTCAATATCACCGTCTTTCCGCGCGGTCACGAGAACCAGGGCATCGTTCACATAATCGGACCCGAACTCGGTGTCACGCAACCCGGTATGACCATCGTGTGCGGCGACTCGCACACGTCCACGCACGGCGCCTTTGGTGCGCTCGCCTTCGGCATCGGTACCAGCGAGGTGGAACACGTCCTGGCGACCCAGACCCTCCCCCAGCAAAAGGCCCAGACCATGTCGGTCACGGTGCGGGGCAAGGCGCCCTCGGGCGTGAGCGCCAAGGACATCGTGCTCGCCATCGTCGGACGCTTAGGCACCGGCGGAGGTGCGGGCCACGTGCTCGAGTACCGCGGCGAAGCCATCACCGACTTGTCGATGGAAGGCCGCATGACCGTCTGCAACATGAGCATCGAGGCAGGTGCGAGAGCGGGACTCGTCGCGGTGGACGACAAGACCATCGACTACTTGCGTGGACGTCCCGGGGTGCCCGAAGGCGAAGCGTTCGAGCGACTCGCCGAGCATTGGCGTAGCTACGTGAGCGATAAGGACGCCGTCTATGACCGCGAGATCGTGATCGAGGCGAGTCAGTTAGTGCCGTACGTCACGTGGGGCACCAATCCCGCCCAGGTGGTGGCCCTCGACGGCGTCGTGCCCTCACCCAACGAGTTCGACGATCCCGACGAACGAAACGCCTCCGAGCGTTCACTCGACTACATGGGTCTCGCACCGGGAGAGCCGATTCGATCGATCCCGGTCGACGTGGTCTTCATCGGTTCGTGCACCAACGCACGCATCGAAGACCTGCGAGCGGCCGCGGTCGTGGCGCGTGGCCAGCGCGTGGCGCCGGGCGTTCGCGCCCTGGTCGTGCCCGGTTCGCACCGGGTCAAGCGTCAAGCCGAAGAAGAAGGACTCGACGAGATCTTTCTCGCCGCGGGTTTCGAATGGCGTGAACCGGGCTGCTCGATGTGTTTGGGGATGAATCCCGATCAACTCGGTCAAGGCCAACGCAGCGCTTCCACGTCGAACCGTAACTTCGAGGGTCGTCAAGGTCGAGGAGGCCGCACGCACCTGGTCTCGCCAGTCATCGCGGCGGCAACGGCGATCCTCGGTCACTTCGCCTCACCCGAGGACGTGAACGGATGAAGCCGGTTCGCGTGATCGAGGGCCGCGCCGTCCCTCTGGAACGCTCGGACGTCGACACCGACCAGATCATTCCTTCGGACTGGTTGAAGCGAGTCGAACGAACGGGATTCGGTCGTGGACTCTTCAGCGAATGGCGCGACGACCCGAGCTTCGTCTTGAACGACCAGCGATACGTCGGGGCGAACATCCTCGTCGCCGGACCGCGCTTCGGAACCGGATCGTCACGCGAGCACGCGGTGTGGGCTCTCATGGACTACGGCTTCGCCGCCGTGGTGGCGCCGTCCTTCGGGGACATCTTTCGCAACAATTCATCCAAGCAGGGCCTCGTCATTGTCCAGTTGGCCCAAGAAGACGTCGACGAACTGACGCGACTCGTCAAGGAGGACTCCACGCGCCTGGTCATCGTTGACGTCGACCAGATGCAGGTGGAGGTGCCCCAAGTGGACTGGCACCGTTCCTTCGCGCTCGATCCTATGATCCGCGAACGACTCCTCTATGGCTGGGACGATATCGGCCTCACGATGCGCCGCGAGGCGTCGATCACCTCTTTCGAGGAGCGGTCGACGGCTCCCACGCTGGAGGGCGTCTTTGACGGCGCGGGCCACGTCATCGCCCGCTGAGGATTCGATGTTTCACCGGTGACCTTGGTCACTGGCAATGGGTTCGCACCGGACCCATAATCGACTCATACTGGAGTTGGGTGACGCCCGTCGCCCAAGAAAGGGTGCGATGACCGACGCCGTGAACCGTCTGACCCATCCTGACACCACGAGCGAAGGGTCGCCCTCCATGGCCAAGCCCTACCCCGCCCAGCTCGAATGCGACATCATGACGGTGACCGGCGTGAAATTGCACATGCGTCCGATCCGGCCCGACGACGCACAAAGTCTCGTGAACTTCCACCTTCAGCTCTCGTCGGGTTCGATCTACCGGCGATACTTCGCCGTGCACCCCGAGCTCTCGGCCAAAGAGGTCGAACACCTCACCACGGTCGACTACGTCGACCGATTCGCCTACATCATCGAAGACGGTGAGGAGTTGGTCGCTGTCGGCCGTTACGACCGAATCCCCAAGACCACCGACGCCGAGGTCGCGTTCCTCGTCACCGACCATTACCAACACCACGGCATAGGGATCCTCCTGCTCTGGCACCTCGCGCGCGCGGCGAGACCCAACGGCATCACGCACTTCGTCGCCGAGACCCAAGCGGATAATCGCGGCATGCTCGGGGTGTTTCGAGATTCGGGCTACCCACTCACCACGAGCATCGAAGACGAGATCGTCAGTCTGCGCTTTCCAATACAGTCCACCGAACAGAGTCACGCCCACTTCCTTCGACGCACGACGTTGTTCGAACCCGAAGAACCCGGCGACGAAGGGTCTTCGTAATGCTCATCATCAACGGCAGTACCGACGACGCCGGACACGAGGACCCTGGACATCCCGAGCGGCCCGAACGTCTCGCCGCGGTCCTGGCGGGCGTCGAGGACCTTCACCTCGGCGACGATCTGCTGGCCGTCGCCCCGTACGCCGCCTCGCGGTCCGAGCTCGTTCGTGTTCACGAGAGCACGTACCTCGACCAGTTGGGCGCGTTCTGCTACGAGGGCGGAGGTGACCTCGACGAGGACACCTACGCCACCTACGACTCGTGGTCGCTCGCTCAGTACGCCGCGGGCGCGGGACTAGCGGTCGTTAGGGAAATGCGAATCCGTGGTGACGGTGTCGGATTCGTCGCCGTGCGCCCTCCAGGACACCACGCCCTGCGCGACCGCGCCATGGGTTTCTGTCTCCTAAACAACATCGCGGTGACGGCCGCCGAACTCACGAGTCTGGGCGAACGCGTCCTGATCATCGATTGGGACGTGCACCACGGCAACGGGACCCAGGCCATTTTCTGGGAGGACCCCAACGTGCTGTACGTGTCTACGCACCAGTGGCCGCTGTTTCCCGGCAGTGGCGCGCCGTTTGAGATCGGTGGACTGAACGCCCTCGGCGCGACCGTGAACCTGCCGCTTCCGCCTGGTGCCACCGGTGACGTCCTGCGCCAGGCCCTCGAAGAGACCGCCGTACCGGCAATTGACGAATTCAAACCCACGTGGGTGCTGGTCTCGGCGGGCTTTGACGCGCACCGGGCCGACCCGATGGCCGACCTCGCCCTGTCGAGCGGCGACTTCGCCCAGATGGCCACGTTCGCGGCGAGTCACGCACCGGCGCCCGGTCGCATCGCGTTATTCCTCGAAGGAGGCTACGACCTGGCCGCCCTTCGTTCGTCGGTCAACGCCACTCTCGGATCGCTGTTGGGGGATGGCGTCGCGAGTGAAAACCCCACGAGTGGCGGACCCGGCGCCGACGTAGTGCGAAGTACCAGGGAAACCCGTCTCGCGGCACTGCGAATCGCCCACGACGCGGGTCAGTAAGGAGAGGACATGAAACCGATTCACACTATCGCCGTCGGGTTCGACGGATCCGCGGACTCGAAGGTCGCCGTGCGTTGGGCCCTCACGCTCGCACGTCACTACGACGCGCACGTCGTCGTCGCGCACGCGGTCGGTCTACTCGGACGCTTTGACGCGAAAAACGTCGCGGTGGAACTCGAAGAGTCCCTCCTCGCGCTCTGTGACGAATGCGGGCTCGAGCACGCACGCGCACGCCTGGAAATCACCGACGGCGACGCGTGTTCGGTGATGCTGCGAATGGCCGAACCCCCTATAAGTGCGGACTTGCTCGTCGTGGGGACCAGAGGACAAGGAGCACACGCGGGACTTCTGCTCGGCAGCACCAGCCTCGAACTCGCCGAGCACTCACCAATACCTCTGGTGATCGTTCCCAGCTCCTAAATCGAGCAAGTCAGTCTTCGGCGACTTCACGCCACAAGTCGATATGACTTTCGCGAGCGAACTGGTCTATCCGGTCGAGTTCGTCTTTGGTGAAGCCGAGGTTGTCGAGCGCACCGAGATTCTCGTCGAGCTGGCGCACGCTGCTCGCACCAAGCACCACCGAGGTCACGCGCGCATCACGCAGCGCCCACGCAATCGCCATCTGGGAGAGTTTCTGACCTCGGATCTCGGCGATGGCCGCGAGTCCTCGGACCTTTTTCAGGTTTTCCTCGCTCAGCATGTCCGCGCTGAGCGAGGTGGCCTTTGACGCGCGTGATCCTTCGGGCACGCCGTGCAGATAACGGTCGGTGAGAATACCTTGAGCGAGTGGCGAAAACGCGATGCAGCCCACGCCCTCTTCGGCCAAGACGTCGAGCAGGCGGTCCTCGATCCAACGATTGAACATTGAGTAGGAGGGCTGATGAATCAACAGCGGCGTGCCGAGTCGGCGAAGGATCTCGACGGCCTCCTTGGTTCGCTCGTCGGAGTAGGAGGATATCCCGACGTAGAGGGCCTTACCCTGGCGCACCGCCGTGTCGAGGGCGCCCATGGACTCTTCGAGGGGGGTGTCCTTGTCGAAGTGGTGGTGATAGAAGATGTCGACGTAGTCGAGGCCCATTCGACGGAGGCTCTGGTCGAGGCTCGCCAACAAGTACTTACGCGAGCCGAGGTCACCGTAGGGCCCGGGCCACATGTCCCAGCCCGCCTTAGTGGAGATGACGAGTTCGTCGCGCAGACCGGTAAAGTCTTCGCGCAAGAGACGACCGAAGTTGATCTCCGCGCTCCCGTAGGGCGGTCCGTAATTGTTGGCGAGGTCGAAGTGGGTGATCCCCCGGTCGAACGCGCGACGGAGGATCGAACGCTGCACGTCAACGGGGACATCGTCACCGAAGTTATGCCAGAGACCGAGTGATATCGCCGGTAGCAGCAGTCCGCTGCGTCCCGTTCGACGATACGTCATTGCGTCATAACGAGTGGGGGAAGGTTGAAACGTGCTCATGCGTTGATGGTACTTGCGTGAAGTTGCCCTCACAAGAGCACGCTCCCTTCGCCATGGCGAAGGGAGCGCGCTCGATGACCAAAACTAAGGTCAACGTGATTGGCTTAAGGCTGAACTATTTGACGATCGTCACGTGACCAATGTACGCACGTGAGCTTCCTCCCGTGACCGTGACCGTTGCGGTGAACGGCGCGCGGTTTGGATTCAATACGAAGAACGCGCGGGCGGCACCAGCGATCGTAATGGTCAGATTCTTAGAGGAGTTCGCATCGAGAGTCACCGCAACGCGACCAATGAGAATCGTCGCACGCGTGATTGCGCGGCTATTGGCCTTCATACGTCCGGTCACTACTGCCGTGACCGTTGCGGTGTCGCGGCACGAAGCCGCTGCGCACGTGAAGTGTATGAGCAAGCCCTTCTGATTAGCTGCGATTGCGGCCCTCTTTGTCGCCACCTGGGCGATACCGTTCCCAACACTGAAAGTCACGGTCGTTGCGGCTGACGAAGCGGGGACGTACGTTGTGTCACCGGCCTTGGTAGCGGTGACGCTACACGTACCCACCGTCGAAGCCGATAGGGAACTACCACTCACGGCACAACCAGTGGCGGTGCCGTTAGCCACCGTGTAAGAAACTGCTCCCGTGCCTGAGCCGCCGCTCGTTACAAGCGTGAGTGGCGTACCGACCGAGCCGGTAACGCTCGTGAGCGAAAGCGCGGTCTGAGCCGTACCCACGTAGAGCGTGAAGGTCCACGTACCTGAGTCACCCGAAACGTCAGAGTCGGTACCCGAGATGGTGTAAGTTCCCACGGCCAGCGTGGTCGTACTAGTCACCAGGCCCGTGGGCGAGATACTCACTCCGGTCACGGGCGCCGAGGACTCGACGAAGTTCGTCGTGCCGTTGTTGCCGGTCACGACGAGTTGCGTGCTCGCGGCAGTGCCTGGAGCGACGACAGCCGACGTGGGCGCTGCTTGGGTGATTGGACCGAGCGCCGCATTGAAGTTGAAGGACGCGTCAATCCACGTCTTGCCCGCGGGAGCTGGACCACAATCACCAGTCGCGTTCGCGTCGTTGCTGGGATAGGGCGTGAAGTTCAACTCGCAAAGATACGCCTTATAGGCCGTACCCAGTTTGAGCGAGCCAGGAACGCTGATCGTACCCCCGAGGACCGGCGCGTGCAGCGTCGTTCCGTCGTAGCAGTCATTGGAGATCGTCACACCCGCAGCACTACCGGCAATGGGGATGGTCGTACCCGAAACGAACCAGTTCACCGCAAGGAAAGGCGTCGGTACGTCGCCGTAGCCACCGGTCGAGGCGCACGTGGTAGGAGGTGCCTGGGGCACCGCCGGAATGGCGAGGGCCTGGATCTCTTGAATGGCATCTGCCCACCAGTAACCGGTGTTCCCCGTGGCGTCACTCACCTTGATAGTGCTTCCCGGCACGCCACTCGCGGACGTGGCAATTGTGGGTGCATTGGGGGGCGTTGCTTGGGTGGCGAAATTCAACAGGTACTGCGCCCCGGAGATTGGCGAAAGCGCGGAACTCGCTACTGCAATGTCGCATCCAAACAGACCTTCATTTATTTGCGTCTGCGTTGGCGCGCAGGCCGCCTGGGAGTCTGTCGCGACAAAAGTTGCGGGCACCGTGAAGACACTGATCGTGCATTGGCCGGCCGTAGCGGCTGGACAGTTGGTGTCCGCGGGGCTCGCGGTGAACGAACCAATGGCATTCGTGTCTGCCTCGGTCTGTTGATTGACCGTCGTGGTCACCACGGCCGCGAGAAGTGACGCTTCAGCGACGAACGCTGGATTCAGTGCCGGAGTCCCCGAAATGTTGCAGTCAAGGGTGATCTTGGTCGTTCCAGGCGTGACGCCGTAGATCAAGGTTCCCGCGACCGCACCGGTGCCCGCCGTGACGCTCACGTTGCAGGGAGCAGTGACGATTCGAGGCAACGAGCTCGCCGAGGCCGGTGAGATCGAACTCGCGACGAAGCCACCTATAAGCGCCACTGAGGCGGACGCCACCACGAGCAACGACGTGAACCGGGAGCGGATTGACCGCGTGTCCCTGCTGTTTCTATTCGCTATTCTCATATTTTCTACCCTTGCTTGTTGGAGGAAGTTACAACGCACTTCATTAAGTTGGATGATCCCTTGGAGACGATCGAGATCGGATCGATCATCGTGTTCACTCGCTGCACAGAAAGTATTTCCGTTGCACGAACCTGCTTCCTTCAGCGATATTTCGCGTCGTGCGCTGGTCACCCCAGCGTACTTGGGTGACAATTGACAGCGCAACGACCAATCGTGTCCTTACCCACGAGTAGGCGGCGCAGAAAACCACGGGGACTGAGGCATCCCCGCGAGTTTCCCGATTTCTTGTCCACGCGTTCTTCGCGTTGACAAGGCGCCGAACGTTCAACGGCTCACGACCGGTACTTTCCCGTCCTCGGTTGCACCGAAGACTTCACCGGGAGCGCTCGTCTCCTCGCGAACCACGGTATTGGTCGTCACAACATTATTGCCGTTGCTGATGTCGCGACGCTGATGGCGACCGTAGAGAAGTCCGTCCACACCGATCCAACCTGAGGTCCGCCACATCGTGAGGATCACGATCGCGAACAGCGCGTAGAACGCACAGACGCTCGCCGTTCCCGACATCACGTAGGTGAAGAGCAGGGCCAAACTTCCCAGTGCCGCCAGCGGCGTCAAGAATCCAACGGCCAGGCAAGCCCCTATTGCGAGTTCGGCAAAGGCGATCAAAACGCCGATCCAGCCCGCGTTCGGGACGACGAAACTATGTAGGAAACTCCCCCACCAGCTGTACGCGGCGACACCGTGCGAGGCGAACCCCGCGACGCCAGCGCCGTGATTATGGAGAAACGAAGGATTCTCTGCTCCCCATACCTTCGCGATGCCCGCCTGGAGCCACATGACGCCGAGCCAGACACGCATAGCGGTCCATACGACCGCCGCGCTCTTGGAGCGTTTCAACCAGTGCCAGTAGCGCGGCGCGTGAATCTGGGATGGATTGCCTAACAGCAATTCAGTGGTTTGCATGAGGCGACCAACTTTCTTTGCTCCTTGACGAACGGTTCGTCAGGGATCTTTGAAAAGCACTTCAGTATTCGACACATCATGATGAGATAACTCGTCTGATTCGTTCGTGACTTAGGGCGTCATGACGACTTTCAGGGCGCCGGTCTTAGAGGCGTTCGCGAAGGTGTCATATGCCTCGATGACCTGATCCATGCGAAAGTGATGGGTCACGAAGTCCGAGACGTCCAGCTTCTTGCTTTCGACGAGACCAAGCAGATTTGGAATGGTCCGAGTGTCGACGAGGCCCGCCGTGATGGTCACGTCCCTGCCCCAGAGCTTCTCAAGGTGCAAAGTGACGGGCGCGCCGTGCACGCCGATGTTGGCGATATGTCCACAGGGACGGATCAGCGTGGTGGCAAGTTCGAACGTGGTCTCGAGACCCACTGCCTCGATGGCGACGTCCGCGCCAAGGCCGCCGGTCAGTTTCATGATCTGCTCGAGCGGGTCACTCGTGCCGTTGTTGACCGTGAAGTCAGCGCCAAATTTCTTCGCCTGATCGAGACGTTTGTTGTCCAGGTCAATCGCCACGATTGCCCGCGGATTGAACAAGCGGGCGGTCTTTATTGCGGACAAGCCCACGGGTCCCGCCCCGACCACCGCGACGACGTCACCGGGCGCCACGCAACCGTTCAGGACGCCAATCTCGTAACCCGTGGGAACGATGTCGGTCAGCATCAGTAGTTCTTCGTCCGACACGCCCTTAGGAACCGGGTAGGTCGAGGTGTCACAGAACGGCACGCGGACGAACTCGGCCTGGGTTCCGTTGATGAGGTGACCTAGAATCCAACCTCCGCCGTTAAGACACTGGCCGAAATGACCCTCGCGACAGTATCGGCAGATGCTGCACGACGTGATGCACGAGACCACCACGCGATCACCCACCTTCACCTGCTTGACCGCCGTACCCACGGACTCGACGGTACCGATGGCCTCGTGGCCCAAGATGAGCCCGACACTGACCTCGGGTACGTCGCCCTTCAAGATGTGCAGGTCCGAGCCGCAGATCGTCGTGACGTCCACTTTGACGATGGCGTCCGTATCGTGCAGTAACTGGGGTTTGGGAACTTCGGACCACTTCTTCTGGTCCGGGCCGCCGTAGACGAGCGCGTGCATTGTCGACTTGCCCGATTTAGCTTGTTGGCCGTCAAGGACCGCGGTGTTGTTCGACATTGATTCCTCCTGGATAAGGAGGCGTCGAGCCCGACCGAGCGACAATCTTCTGGATCGTCCAACCCGAACTGGCGTCTCACGTACACCGTAATGGCGCACTTATGGCAACCCTACACGCCCTAGAACCTGGCGTGTCCTTGAACACTCATTGTCGCTCGATCGGCGGACCATCCAGGGTCCGCAAGTATCGTTCTACTCTTAGTCAGTTATCGAACGGAGCAGCAATGAGCGACTATCCCTACGCCGACACTTTCGAAGTCCGCCGGACGTTACCCGAAGAGGGCACCGCAAAGGAAACGATCCTGGCGGAGTTGGCGACCATGTCAGAGTCAGAGAACAAGGTGTGGGAATCGGGTCAGTGCTCGGGCACGATGTACTGCGGTGACCACGACCATTACGACTTTTTGAACGAGGCGTTCGCTCACTTCTCCTACGTCAACTCGCTCCAGCGAGACATGTGCCCGAGCGCGACCAAGTTCGAGGCCGAGATCATTGCGATGACCCTCGACATGCTCCACGCCTCTGCTCGACAGGACTCGACGCCAGTGGGACTGGTCACGAGCGGTGGCAGTGGCTCGATCGCCCACGCCATGCTCGCCTATCGCGAGTTCAACGCCCGAAGAGTCGAGCGACCCAACGTGATCAAGCCCGAGACGGCCCACCCCGCCTTCGACAAGGCTTGTCACCTCTTCGGCATCGAACTTCGAATCGCCCCCGTCGACCCCCTCACGACCCAAGTTGACCTGGACTGGGTGGCGACGCACGTCGACGCGAACACCGTCGCTCTCGTGGGTTCGGCGTGCAACTACGGCTACGGCACCATCGATCCCATCACCGAACTGGGCCAGATCGCGCTGGAACGCGAGGTCGGGCTTCACGTGGACGGCTGCCTGGGTGGGTTCATCTTGCCCTTCGGCCGTGAACTTGGTTACGACATCGAGCCCTTCGATTTCGAGGTCCCCGGCGTCACCAGCATCTCGGCGGACACTCATAAATACGGCTACGCGCTGAAGGGCACCAGCGTGCTCAGTTTCGCCGATCAGGCACTTCGCAACAGTCAGTATTTCTATCAGCCCGACTGGTCGGGCGGGAAGTACTGCTCGCCGGGCATGGACGGATCTCGCTCGGCGGGCCTGCTCGCCGCGACGTGGGCGGCGATGGTCCATCTCGGACGCAGCGGCTACCGGCGCTACGCGCAAGCGATCTTCTCGACCTCCGCCCATATGCAAGAGGCCGTCACGAGCCACGACTCACTGCGACTGATGGGAAAGCCCAGTTTCCTCTTTTCTTTCACTTCGGACGTCTTTGACATCTATCACGTCAATGACTTTCTGCGGACCAAGGGCTGGCGCATGAATGGTCAGCAGTACCCCAACGCGATCCACATGGCCGTCACCCGGCCCCAGACCCAGCTGGGCACCGTCGAACGCTGGACAGCGGACCTCGCTGACGCCGTCGATTATGCGAAGGCGCACGCCGGCGAGAAGCCCAAGTCCGGAGCCATCTACGGGGGCGTCGAGGGGGGACCCAACGAAGAGGCCGACGAGTTCATCAAGATGTTCATGGCAATCATGATGGATCAGCAGTCCTCGATTCCGGCGTGACGACGAACGAGCTCTGTCTGAGTGTCGATCTCGGCACGGGCGGGCCCAAGGTGGGCGTGGTGACCCTGGACGGTGAAGTCATCGTCCACGAACTTCACCACGTACCCACGCACCACGACGATCGAGGGGGCGCGACCCAGGACGCGTCACTGTGGTGGAGTCTGATCAAGGATTCCGCTACGAGACTCTTACAAGACCCCCGCGTCGATCCTTCGGCCCTGAAGGTCGTCGCGATCACTGGTCAGTACGCCTCGACCGTGCCCGTGGACGAGCGCGGCGAACCGGTTGGCGAGTGCGTCACCTGGCTCGACACGCGAGGCGGCGTCTACAGTCGCCGCGCCGTAGGCGGTTCCGTGCAGGGTTACAACGCGCGAAAGCTCCAACGATTCATCCGTCGAACCGGCGGTGCTCCTTCCACCTCCGGAGCCGATCCGGTGGGCCAGATCCTGTTGCTCTTGAACGAGCGGCCCGACGTCTGTGCGGCCGCGCGCTGGTTCATGGAACCGATTGACTACCTCGCCATGCGATTTTGCGGGATCGCCTCGGCGACGCACGCGTCGCGCCTGGCCATGTGGATGACCGACAACCGCGACCTGCGCCGTCTCGCCTACGACCAGAAGTTGTTAGCGTCGGTGGGCCTCACGGGCGAGAAGTTGCCAGATCTCGTGGGCGCGCACAGTGTGCTCGGTCCCGTGCTCGCTGACGTGGCCCGCGAACTCGGTCTGTCCCTCGACACGGTCGTTGTCTCTTCGATACCCGACTTGCACGCTGCGGCCTACGGCTCAGGCGCGACGCGACCCTTCGCCACGCACCTGGCGCTGTCGACGACGTCGTGGATTAGTTGTCCAGTGCCGAGCAAGAAGACCGACGCGCTGCACTCCATCGCCGCGGTACCCGGGCTGACGAACGATTCCTACGTGGTGATCGACAATCAGGAGACCGGCGCGAAGTCCCTCGAGTGGTTTCAAGCCATACTGGCGAGCGGTGGCGAGAAGATGAGTTACGACGACATGACCGCCCTCGCCGCTACCTCACCGCCCGGCGCCCGGGGCGTCTTGTTCTCGCCCTGGCTCGCGGGCGAGCGTTCACCGGTCGACGACAAGCGATTGCGCGGTGGCTTCTCGAACCTCTCGATCACCACGACCAGCGCGGACATGATCCGCGCGGTCCTCGAGGGCGTCGCCGCCAACAGCGCCTGGCTATTCGGGTACGTGGAGAAGTTCGTGGGCCAATCGCTCTCACCGATTCGTCTGATTGGCGGCGGTGCCCAGAGCGAACTCTGGTGCCAGATCTTTGCCGACACCTTGTGTCGTGAGGTGCACCAGATCAAGAACCCGATGACCGCCCAACTTCGCGGCGCCGCACTCGCAGCCTCGGTCGCGCTCGGTCGTCGTTCACTCGACGAGCTGGACTCACTACCCACACCGGTCACCGTTCTCACGCCCGACCCGGGCGCAGCTCGCACCTACCAGCACCGGGTGCGCGAACAAGTCGGACTCTACGAGCGCGAGAAAAAACGGACCCGTTCGCGAGACAAGCGCTAGTCGGCGAAGACCTCGGCGGCGATGAGACGATCTCGCGCCTGATTGTGGCGCCAGGACGCGAGCGAAGCGATGATGAGACTCGCGGTCCCCGCACAGAAGGTCGAGATGAGCGGTGCCCACAGGCGTACGCCCGTGTAGTACGCGATCCACAGCCCGGTGCCGCACACGCCAAGCACCCAGGAACTGACCGACACACCACTGGCGTCCTCGTGGCGGACTAGTTCGACGATCTGGGGAACGCGGTTGGCGACCATCGCGACACCCGTGCCGTACACTCCTCCGGCCCAACCCCACACCAACGTGGGCAGCACGCACGAAGCGACGAAGAACGCAAACGATCGAACACTCACCGGCCAACGTCGCCAAGGTTTCAGTCGCACCACAATCGACGCCTGAAGGGGAAGCAGGAGAAGGCTTCCCAGTACGACCTGCCACGAATGGGCCGACACCGCGCCGTAGGTGATCCAAAAGGATCCCATCAGTACGAAGAGCACCCACGTCGCGAGCGAAACGCCTTCGACGCCGAGACGATTGATTCGCACGTATTGTGCGACCGTGCCAACCAGACCCAGTGCGACCGCCAACCAGCCCGCCTCGAGCAGGATGGCGTGCGCGTTCATGCAGCCATTTTAGTTGTCCGGACTTTAACGGCGGCGGTTCGCCGCCGAGATGACCGCTTCGAGCGAGGCGTCGAGGATCGACGAGCTCATTCCCACGCCCCACCAGGTGGTGCCGTCGATTCCTTCGGCTTCGACGTACGCCACGGCCGAAGCCTCGGAGCCTGCGGTGAGGGCGTGCTCGTGGTAGTCGCGCACCTTGAAGTCCACGTCCATCTCGTTGCGCAGACCCGTCATCAGTGCGTCAATGGGGCCGTTGCCCTCGCCCTTGACGGTCACGTGCTGACCGGCCACGACGAGTTGGGCGAAGATGCGCGTGTTGTGCTGATCGGCCGTGACCTCGCTCGAAAGCAGCTGAATCGTGGCGTTTTCGGGTTGGTACGTGGTCGTAAAGACGTCCCATATCTCGGCGGGCGAGATCTCGGTGCCGGTCTGCTCGGTGAGTTCTTGGACCTGCTTGGAGAACTCCACTTGCATCGCGCGAGGAAGATCGAGTCCGTGCTCGGTGCTTAGAAGATAGGCCACGCCACCCTTGCCCGACTGGGAGTTGACCCGGATGATCGCCTCGTACGTGCGCCCGGTGTGCTTGGGATCGATCGGAAGGTACGGGACCTCCCACCGGTCGTACGTGTCGCCAATGGCGAGCATGCCCTTTTTGATCGCGTCCTGGTGCGAGCCCGAGAAGGCGGTGTAGACGAGCTCGCCCACGTAGGGATGACGCATGTGCACGGGCAGGCGATTCGCGTACTCGGCGATGTGACGAGCCTTGTCGATGTCACGGATGTCGAGCTCGGGGTCGACGCCTTGACTGAACAGGTTGAGCGCCAGCGTGACCACGTCGACGTTACCCGTGCGCTCCCCGTTTCCAAAGAGCGTCCCCTCCACACGGTCAGCCCCCGCTAGTACGCCCAGTTCGGCCGCGGCGACCGCAGTACCGCGGTCGTTGTGGGGATGCAGCGAGACCAGTACCGCGTCGCGTCGCTTCACGTGTCGACAGAACCACTCGATCGCGTCGGCGTAGAGGTTGGGCGTGTACATCTCGACGGTCGCGGGAAGGTTGAGGATGAGCGGTCGTTCGGGCGTGGGTTGAATCACGTCGCCCACCGCGTCACAGACTTCGAGCGCGTACTCGAGTTCAGTACCGGTGAAACTCTCGGGCGAGTACTCGTACAAGAACTCGGTCGCGGGCGAAGAAGACTCGAGGCTCTTACACAACGCCGCAGCGTCAGTCGCGATCTTCTTCACGCCTGGCATGTCGAGGCCGAAGACCACTCGTCGTTGCAACGTCGACGTCGAGTTGTAGAAGTGCACGATCGCACGATGGACGCCTTGCAAAGAATCGTACGTACGTCGAATGAGGTCCTCACGGCATTGGGTCAGCACCTGGATGGTGACGTCCTCGGGGATGAGCCCGTTTTCGATGATGGCACGCACGAAGTCGAAGTCGGGTTGGGACGCCGAAGGGAACCCGACTTCGATCTCCTTAAAGCCCATGGCGACCAATTGGGCGAACATCGCGTTCTTGCGTTCAGGGTCCATGGGGTCGATGAGCGCCTGGTTGCCGTCACGCAAGTCCACGCTGCACCACTGGGGTGCCTTTTCCAGTCGCCGATTGGGCCAAGTGCGGTCAAGTAGTTCGACGGGCACAGTCGGCCGGTACTTGTCGAACGCCATGGGGCTTGGTTGTTGGTAGCGCCTCATGAATTTCCTTTCCGCTCGGGTCAAAACGAGAAACAAAAAACCCCCGCCATGGCGGGGGCGTCGGGCGAGCAGGTGCTCGCCCTATCGAAGCAGTAGCTCGCTCTGACCAATTGACATAGCTGCATTGTACCGCGGTTTTGGAAATTGTCCAGACACCGAGCAGTAGCCTGAGAGTCATGGGATTCTTCAAGGCACTCGTCAAACTGACACTTTTGCTACTCGTCGCGGGAGCGGTCGCCGGCGTCGTGGTCTTGGTGAAGCGCCCCCAACTCTCGGGGCCAACGTCGTACGAGGAATGGCCCGACGTGCCCTCGAACCCCGGGTCCTAAGACCCACTCAACTCTCGAAGGAGCGATCATGGCAGAAATGGAATACCGCCGACTAGGACGGTCGGGACTCAAAGTGAGCGTGCTCTCCTTTGGCAGCTGGGTGACCTTTGGCAACGCCAACCAACTCGAGACCGCCCAACAGGCCGCCGAATGCCTGAGTGCCGCCAAGGACGCCGGCGTCAATTTCTTTGACAACGCCGAGGCTTATTCCGCCGGTGAATCCGAGCGGGTCATGGGTGCCGCCATCCGTGAATTGGGCTGGAAGCGCTACGAGTACATTGTCTCGACCAAACTGTTCTGGGGCCTGCACGACGTGCCCAACATGCGCAACACGCTTAATCGCAAGTACCTTGGCCAAGCCATCGACGGATCGCTCGAGCGCTTCGGGCTCGACTTCGTGGACCTCGTCTTCTGTCACCGCGGGGATCCCGCGACGCCGATCGAAGAGACCGTGTGGGCCATGAGCGACATGATCAGTCAGGGCAAGGCCCTCTACTGGGGAACGTCCGAGTGGACCGCCGACGAGATTCGCGCTGCCTACGACATCGCCGATCGTCATAACTTGCACAAGCCCCTCATGGAGCAGCCGCAGTACAACATCCTCTGGCGTGACAAGGTCGACAATGAATTCAAGCGCCTTTACGAGGACATCGGTCTAGGGACGACTATCTGGTCGCCCTTGGCGTCGGGTCTGCTGACCGGCAAGTACTTGCACGGTGTCCCTGAGGGCTCGCGCGCGACGCTACCGGGCTACGAATGGCTGAAAAATACGTTGACCGACGAGGGACGCAACAAGAAGGTGGCCGACCTGAAGGTCATCGCCGACGAACTCGACATCACCCTTACCCAACTCGCGCTCGCCTGGTGCGTGAAGAACCCCCACGTCTCGACTGTGATCACCGGTGCGTCTTCCGCCGCGCAGGTGCGCGAGAACATGACGGCCCTGGACGCGGTGCCCTTGCTCACCAAGGACGTCATGGACCGCATCGATCTCATCAGCCTCTTCTAGTCCCGCTCGCACTACGGAGCGAGCAGGACCCGCCCGAAGGACTGACGACTCTCGATGTACGCGTGGGCCGCGGCGGCGTCTTCGAGGTCAAAGACCCGGTCGATAACGACACGCAACTCGCCACGAGCGATCAACTCCAGATGAGTGGCGATCATGGCGTGCAAGCGAGGATTCAAGAAGAGCTCGGCACCCATGTAGTAGCCCGAGAGCGTCTGGTTATTACCCCGCATGTTCGAGATGACGACCTTTTCGGCCGACGAGCGTCCTGCGTCACCCACGGTGACGCACCGACCCCGGTACGCCAGCACATTGAGACTCCCCTGCAGGGTGAGGCCACCCACCGAGTCGACGACGACGTCGACGCCACGACCGTCGGTCAGTCGACGCGCCTCGACGACGAAGTCGTGGGTGACGTAGTTGATCCCTTCGTCGAGGCCTAGGTCCTTCAGGCGTTCGAGCTTCTCGTCGCTCGACGCCGTCGCGAACACGCGCGCGCCCGCACGCTTGGCCATCTGGATTGCGGCGATACCGACGCCCCCCGCTCCGGCGTGGATCAACGCCGACTCACCCGCGGCGAGGTGCCCGAACTCGAACAAGCAGTCGTCGGCGGTGCCAAAGGGCACCGGCACGCACGCGGCGTCCTCGATCGACAGACCGTCGGGGAGTTTCCAGGTGAACGCTTCGGCCGCTGCGCGCAGTTCGGCGTGCGATCCATCGACGCCGGTGGTGACGACCCGGTCGCCGAGCGCGAACTTGGTCACGTTCTCTCCCAGCGCCACCACGACCCCCGAGCACTGGTAGCCAACGATGTGGGGCACGTGGTTCATCTCGCCGCGCAGGCGATTGAGCGTGTCACCGCCCTCAATGCTGACGAAGGCGACCTTCACCAGGACCTCGCCCGGTCCCACTGCGGGGTCGGGAACCTCCTCGTAGCGAAGGACGTCCGGCGTGCCGGTCTCGTAGTACACCGCTGCCTTCATGGGACCCCCTCGTTGCCTCCGTTCTAATGCCGAAGCGCGTCGACGTGTCGAGCCAACGGCATCAAACGCCAGCCTCGCGAAGGTACCGCTAACGAAGCGTGATGAGGTGGATGTCCTGAATGCCGTCGGTGTGGCGCAAGGTGTCGACGACCTCCTCGGGCGTGGCGACGTCGGTGGAGAGCACCATCAGGGCCGTCTTGGTCTTGGGATCGGGACCCACCGCCATCGAGACGATCGAGATGCCGGCCGCACCGAGGGCGACGCCCACGAGGCCGATCATGCCCGGACGGTCGTCGTTGTGGACCACCAGCATCGAGGTGCCGAGAGGAATCTCCACGCTGTGACCGTCCACGGCGACGATCCGCGTCTCGAGGCGCGTGCCGATGGTCATCAGTGTCCCGGACACTGCGTGCTCGCCCGATCGAACGGTGATCAAGTTCACGTACTCGGGAGAATCGACGACGGCGATCTCGCCGTAGGTGAGGTTGTGTTCGCCGGCCAGTTGGGGCGCGTTCACGAAGGACACACCCTCGTGGCCGGTGGCGACGAGCAGTCCCTTCAGGGCGCAGAGCGTCAGGATCTTGGTGCCCGAACCGGCGAGTTCACCCTGGTAGAGCACTTCGAGGTCCGCGGGCTTGCCGTCGAGCAGGCCGCCGATGAAGCGCCCCAGTGCCTCGGCGAGTCCCATGAAGGGCCGCACCACGTTGGACACTTCGCCGGCCGCCACGTTCACGGCGAAGGGCACGAAGTCCCCGGCGAGGGCGAGTTGCACCTGCTCGGCGATGGTGACGCCCGCCTTGTCCTGCGCCTCGGCGGTCGAGGCGCCGAGGTGCGGTACGACTACGACCGAGGGAAGTTCGAACAGCGGCGACTCAGTCGTCGGCTCCTTCTCGAAGACGTCCAACGCCGCGCCCTGGACGTGGCCGCTCTTTATCGCCGCGGCGAGGTCGGCCTCGTTCACGATGCCCCCGCGCGCGACGTTGATGATGCGCACGCCCTTCTTGGTCTTTTTCAGCGACTCCGCGTTGAGGAGATTCGTGGTCTCCTTGTTCTTGGGAAGGTGAATCGTGATGAAGTCGCTCTGGGCGAGCAAGGTGTCGAGGTCCACCAGTTCGATGCCCATGTGGCGTGCGCGTTGCTCGGAGATGTAGGGGTCAAAGGCGACGATCCTCATGCCAAAGGCCATGGCGCGCTGAGAGACCAGGGCCCCGATCTTGCCCAGACCAATGACGCCGAGGGTCTTGCCGTGCAGTTCGACACCCTCCCACTTGCTGCGCTCCCACTTGCCGTTCTTCAGCGCCGAGTGCGCCTGGGGGATGTTGCGAGCTTGGGCGAGCAACAACGCCATGGTCTGCTCGGCCGCCGAGAGGATGTTCGAGACCGGCGCGTTGACCACCATGACGCCCAGTTCGGTCGCCTTGGCGACGTCGACGTTGTCCAGGCCGATCCCGGCGCGCCCGACCACGACCATGTCCTTGGCGGCCTCGAGCGTGGCGGCGTCGACGTTGGTCGCCGAACGGATGATCAGCGCGTTCGCGCCCACGACGGCCTTGAGAAGCTCCTCGGGCGTCAGCCCGAGTTGGACGTCGACCTCGTGACCGGCGTTTCGCAGTTCCTGAAGGCCGGAGTCGGCAATCTCTTCTGTGACAAGTACTCGCGACACCTCTGAACCTTTCGTTTGGTCCCCCAAGACTAAAGCAAATCCAGAAGGGCTCAGCCCGCGTTGACCAGACCAGCGAGTCGCTCGAGGCCCTCTTTCAGGTCGTCGTCGCCCAGCGCGTAACTGAGTCGAAAGTACCCGGGGGTCCCGAAGGCCTCGCCCGGCACCACCGCGACCTTGATCGATTCGAGCAGGTTGGCCGCGAGTTCGCTCGACGTCGAAGCGACGGCGCCCCCGAGGGATCGACCGAGCAGACCCTGTACGTTCGGATAGCAGTAGAAGGCGCCCTCGGGCTCGGCGCAACTCACGCCGTCGATCGCGTTGAGCATCGAGGTCATCAAACGACGTCGACGGTCAAAGGCGCTGCGCATCTCGGCGACCGCCGAGATGTCGCCGTTCAAGGCAGCCACCGCCGCGCGCTGGGAGATGTTACCGATGTTGGACGTGGTCTGACTCTGGTAGTTCACCGCGGCCTGCATGACATCGGGCGGTCCGATCATCCAGCCAATGCGCCAGCCGGTCATGGCGTAGGTCTTGGCGACGCCGTTCACCACGATCCAGCGGTCACCGAGCTCGGGCGCCACGACGGGCATCGAGACGTGGGTCGCGTCGCCGTAGACGAGGTGCTCGTAGATCTCATCGGCCATCACCCAGATATCGTGCTCGGCGGCCCAGCGACCGATCGCCGCCACGTCATCGGGTCGCACCACCGCACCCGTCGGGTTCGAGGGTGAGACGAAGACCAACAACTTGGTCTTGGCCGTGCGGGCCTTCTCGAGTTCGTCGACCGTGACGCGAAAGCCGTCCGCGTCGCTCGTCATCACCGGCACGGCCACGCCGCCGGCGAGATAGACCGATTCGGGGTAGGTCGTCCAGTACGGCGCGGGGATCAGCACCTCGTCACCCGGGTTCAGCAACGTCATGAAGGTCGTGGCGACGGCGTGCTTGCCGCCGTTGGTCACGAGGATCTGGTTCGCGCTCACGTCGAGGCCCGAGTCGCGCTTGGACTTAAAGACAATGGCGTCGCGCAGGTCGGCGAGTCCCGCGGTCGGGGTGTACTTGTGGTTGCTCGGGTCGTAACAGGCCTTGGCCGCCGCCTCGACGATGTGCGCGGGGGTCGGAAAGTCCGGTTCCCCGGCGCCGTAACCGATCACTGGCTCGCCCGCCGCCTTGAGGGCCTTGGCCTTGGCGTCCACGGCGAGCGTCGCGCTCGGGGCGAGTCCCCCCAGGAGGTCACTGACTCTCGAACTCATGGCCACCTCGTTCTATTCCCTAGAGTAGAAGTCTATGAGTTCCCCCGACACCTTACGAATTCCACCTGACCTCCTCCCGCGCGATGGACGATTCGGTTCTGGACCTTCCAAGGTCCGCACCGACCAACTCGACGCGCTGCTCGCCGACGCACCGAGCTACCTCGGCACCTCGCATCGACAAGCCACGGTCCGCAACAAGGTCGGCGAGGTGCGCGACGGACTGGCGGCCCTGTTCAACCTTCCCGACGGCTACGAAGTGCTGCTCGGCAACGGCGGCACCACGTGCTTCTGGGACGCCGCCACGTTCCATCTGGTCAGTGAGCACTCCCAGCACCTCAGCTTCGGTGAGTTCTCCTCGAAGTTCGCGAGTTGCGTGAAAGAAGCCCCGCACCTCAAAGAGCCCCAGATCATCACCAGTGAAGTGGGCACGCACCCGCTGTGCGTCGCGGAGGACTCGGTCGACCTCTACGCGCTCACCCACAACGAGACCTCCACGGGGGTCATGATGAACATCGAGCGTCCCGCCGGCGCCAAGGGTCTTGTTGCCGTGGACGCCACCTCGGGTGCGGGAGGGCTTGTCGTGGATCCCACGCAGTTCGACTGCTACTACTTCGCCCCCCAGAAGTCCTTCGCCAGTGACGGCGGCCTATGGATCGCGCTTTGCTCGCCCGCCGCCGTCGAGCGCATCGAGACCCTCGCCGCTTCGGGG
>Ga0182030_10007745_pt1 | contig 22358 bp, 15 predicted proteins | sample 812S3MmetaG_FD_121299 | JGI IMG/M metagenome (GOLD analysis project Ga0182030, IMG submission 121299) | Permafrost microbial communities from Stordalen Mire, Sweden - 812S3M metaG (Illumina Assembly) | ecosystem: Environmental > Terrestrial > Soil > Wetlands > Permafrost | place: Sweden... | reverse complement strand
TCATCGCAAAACGGACTCGTCACGGTGTCGAGTCCGTTCACTGCATATCAGGGAGTTTTCTCTGGTGGGGCCATCAACATAGGCTCCACCGACATTACAGCATCACCGACCGCAACCGGAACACAGGCTATCGGGGCAACTACGCTGGTCTTATCGAGCACGACCGGGATTTCGGTCGGTTGGTTAATGAGCGGGACTCCGTCTATCGATATACTTGCCAGTGTTCTGAGCGTCGTCGATAGCACTCACGTTACGATATCCAAGCCCCTTCTTGGCCCGATCAGTGGCGGCACGACGATCAACTTCTACACGTTAGTGACTACAGGCGGAATTGTTACGACCGGCAGCCTGGGTCTTGCGATGACGGCGCTTTCGGGGGCGCTGACGCTTGCCGCCGAAAGTGGCCAGCCTGTCCTGGTGGCAAACCCGGTGCAGTTGCCGTCATATACGATAGCCTCCGGCGTCAATCAGTTGCCGGCTGCAAGTTCGGGTTTGGTCGGGCAGATGGCGCAGGTCTCGGATTTCAGCGGCAGCCCGACCTATCGAGGCGCTATCGGTGCGGGCGGCAGCAACGTGGTGGTCAACGTGCTGTGCATCAACTCAACGACGTGGGTTACCGTCTGAGATCAATCTTTGCCGAGGTCGGCGAGTTTATGGTGAACTACCTCCGCCTAAAGGCGGAGGCCATACATCCCCGCCCTGAAGGACTAGGCTTTACGACACGGAGATGGTAATGGTCGCGTAGCCGAACCGGGCGGGGCCATCCGGGCATTTCCAGACGTTGCATAGGAGTGCCCGATGGTGATCTCCCGCATTCTGTTCGGTGTGCGCCGCCCAGCGGCCATGCCGGCAGTCCAGGAATAAGTGTCATGCCGTGGGGCACGGCTCTATTAGCCGTAGGATCAATCGCTAGCGGGGTCATCGGTTCCGACGCGAGCAAGAGCGCGGCGAGCCAGCAGGCGCAGGCGGCTCAGAACGCCACCAATGCCGAACTCAGCATGTATAACCAGACGGTTCAGAGGGAACAGCCGTTCCTCACCGCTGGCACAAATGCGCTGGGGTCACTGCAAAACCTGCTTGGCCTCAACGGCGGAGGATCAGGCAGCAGCCCGATCCTCCAAATGCTGGGCATCGGGGCGGGAGGGGCAACTGGCGGTGGCATCAACCCATCCACATTCCAAGGCTCGCCAGGCTACCAGTACCAGCTACAACAGGGCATGAACGCAGTCACCAACGCCAACGCCCCAAACCCAGGCGGCAATGCGCTGCGCCAGTTGCAGCAGACCGGGCAGGGCTTGGCCAACCAGAACTGGAACCAGTATCTCGGGAACGCCAGCGGCGCTTGGCAGCAGCTTCTGGGCGGCGTGGGAAGCCTTGTCGGTATCGGGCAGAATGCGGCGGGGAACCTTGGGAACGCCGCGCAGGCAGTTGGCGGGCAGATCGGGAGCAATGCCATCGGTGCCGGCAACGCTCTGGCGGCAGGTACGATCGGCAGCGCCAGCGCGCTTGCTGGCGGGGCGAACGGGGCAATCAACAATTCTCTGGCGTATCTGCTGAACAACCAAGGGGGCGGCGGCACCAACCCCATCACGGGAATCGGCAACCTCTTATCCGGCTACAATTACAACGGCATGGCTGGAGGCTCGATGCTGTCAGGACTAAGCGACCAAGCCGCGAGCAACGTTGCGGCGGGCGGGCCATACTAAGCCATGTCCGACCGGGTCAACGCCTCTATACCTCTTGGCTTCAACCCCTCCCCGATCGGCCCGAACATCGGCCAATCGATCGCGGCGGCGAACTCGCTGTTGCAATTCCAGCAGAACCAGCAACAGGTGCAGCGGCAGAACGCGCTCCGAAGCATCCTCGGGACACCTGGCGCGATAGATGCCACCGGCCAGCCAACGCCAGAAACGATGACGCGCGTTATGGGCGTAGACCCGAACACCGGGCTTCAGTTGCAGCATAACGCCTTGGTGAACCAGCAGCGCAGGTTGCAAGTAGAAGCGCTGACCTCCAAGACAGCCGTCGAAGCCACATCCACGCTGGACGACGCCTATTCTCCGATCTTGCTGCAATACAAGCAGAACATCGCCAGCGGTATGCCGCCCGCAGCAGCACAGCAGCAGGCGCAGGAGGCCACCACAAGCACAACGGAAGGACTGAAGACTGGCGGGATGCTACCGCCGACTTTCACGCAGAACCTGCCAACGCAGTTCGATCCCTCGTCCTTCGAACGGATGGCGATGCACAACGGACTTCTTCAGCAGTGGCAGAAGGAGCAGATTGCAGGACAGAAGACGCAGTTCGATGAAGGCGTGAAAGCCAAACAACTGGAGATTCAGGAGCGCGAAGCCGGCTTCAAGAACCTCGGCAACCCGGTATCGGTGCAATACAAAGGTCCGGATGGTCAACCGGTCCAGACAATGGCGGTCTATGACAAGGCCAATGGGCAATGGCTGACGGCAGATGGCCGCAAGCCTATTCAGGGCGACGTGACGCCGATGAAGCCGTTGATCCCTGGCTCACAAGCGGCGACACGAGCAGCGATTGCAGACGATATCAACAACGATCCCGAGTTCAAGGATGCACCCCCAGGCAGGAGGGCCGAGGAACTTGAGACGCGACTGAAAATCGCGCAGGGCACGATGTCCACGCCCGAAGCGCAGCACAGTCTTGCCGAGTCGATCGCGAGCTATCAGTTGCCGCCACTGTCTGGCTTCGCGCTGTCACGACCGGAGGGACAGCGCATTCAGGCCGAGATCACCAGGATCAACCCAGAGTATCAGGCGACCGAATTCAATAACTACAACAAGACGATTAGCGGCTTTGGCGCGGGCAAGCAGGGCGATACGATTCGCTACATCAACAATGCCATCCAGCACATTGACGTCATGCAGAAGGCGGCCGACGCGCTGGGCAGCGGGGATATGCGGACGTTCAACACGCTGGCGAACGTCATCGGCAAGGAATTCGGCGTTGCGGCACCCACGACGTTCGACGGGTTGCGGCAGATTGTCGGCACCGAGATCGAACGGGCCGCAACGGGTGGTGTTGGCGCAGCGGTTGACCGGCAAAACCTGATCGAATCGCTGAACAAGGCCAACTCGCCCGAGCAGTTGAAGGATGTCTTCAAGAACTTCAAGGCGCTGTTTGGCGGGCAGGCAGCGAGCCTGAAGACGCAGTATGAGGATGGGACGCCGGATCGTCCGTCATTTCGTGGCGATGGGCAGTTCTCGTTCGACAAAAAGCTACTGCCCCAGACGCGCAAGGAACTGCCAGGGTTCGATCAGTCCCCCAGCGCACCGCGAAAATCGCCAGGAGCCAGCCTCCCCCCAGCCCAGCAGGACACCGGCGGCAAAATCCCCACTCTGACCGATGATGACGCTGGTCACGCTGCCAGGGCGGCTTTGCCAGACGGCGCGCAGTACATGTTCGGGGGGAAGGTTTTTATCAAGCACGGGCCAGCGCAGGCCGCCGGTGGAGCGGCCACGCCTGCCGCCGCTTCCCCAGCGGCATCGCCGGGACCGCCTGCGATCCTGGGTGGCCCCGCTGCGCAACCTGCCGCTACCCCAGCCCCAGCAGCCGCCCAACCAGCGCCAGGACCCGGCACCGCTGCGGCCCCTCTTCCGCTGACCAAGGGGATGAAGCAAAGTGATTTGGTGAAGGGGAAGGTCTATCAGATCAAGCAGGGGCCGGCGACGTGGGACGGCGAGCATTTCGTCCTGGTGCAGTAAATGCCGGACGGGTCTGGATTTCCACCGAAGATCGTTTCATTCGAGGACGCCTTCCCGACTGACGCGCCAGCGCCGGAGAAGCGGCGGGTTGTCTCGTTCGAGGACGCCCTCCCCACAGAGCAAGCCGTCGCCGCTCCATCAGTCACCGCAGCAAAGCCTGTGCTGCCAGCACCGTCAGCAGAGTCCAACATCCTGACGGCAGGCGCCAAGGGCTACCTCGAAGGATTCCGCAGCACACCCGAACTCCTGGCTCCCCAGGCTCAGGCCGTGCTGGACCGAGCGATCGAGCGTGGCGGGTTCACCGGCCTGGCGGCCGATGCCCTGTCGTCGCTGCTGAAGTACGGGAAAGCCCCTATCGCGGTTCCGGTTGGGGTATTCCAGGGATTCCAGGCCGCGCTTGCACAGGCTGGCGCCGAACTCGGCTATCCGCAGCTTGGGCGCGACCTGGCGGCGATGCCAGAGGCGTTCATGGGCATGCCCGGCGCGCTGCGTGTCGGAGGAGGTGCGGAACCGATTGCGCCTCGTGCGCGCGTGGAGCCGACCTTTGGCGAGCCTCCAGCCGGACCTCCAGGGCAGTTGCCGGGGCCAGAGACGCCAGCCGGACCAGCCGCCCCATCTGGCGCCATGGTGCGCGCGCCGCGGCTGATTACGTTCGAGGACGCGATCGGCGAGGGGCCGGAGACGACACCGGAAGCGCCTCCTGGTCTGCCTGCTCCGCCTGCCAGGCTTGCGCTGCCCGCGCCGGCCGAGCAGCCGCCGACCCCAACCGCCGCGCCCCCTGCGGCGCCACCCTCTCCCGAGTCAGAAGCCGCATCCGGCGAGACCATCACCGGCTCCGATCTCTGGCGCATGCCGCCAGAACAGTTGCAGGCGATGCTCGAAGAAAAATCGGAATCTGACCACGATAAGCTGGTGCGGGCGCTCGGCAGCGAGGAAGCCGCAAAGGAGTTTAACCGCCTCGACCGGAAGCAGAACAGCATCGATCCCCGGCGCGCGGATGAAGGCGCGCGCGAGTTCGACGCCAAATTCGGCAATCTGACCCCAGAGCAGGAGCGATTGATCTATGGCATCGGCGAGACCGACGCCCAGGCAGACGACATCAAAGCCGTCTTCGATGCTCACACCGCCCGCTCGGCTGACCCAACCGACGCGGCATACGAGGCGGCTATCGCCCTGCGTCGCGTTCCGTTGGCCGATATCATGGCCGTCCCCCAGGGCCGTGGCACCGGGATGGCTCAGGCGGCCTATGTCCGGCTGCGCAACGCCTATGAGGACATGCTGGCGGCGGGGGTGGCGCCGGACAAGATCAACTCCCAGATTTCCTCCGCTTTGGTCGAGCGTGGGGGCTGGAAGCCACATGATGCGGAAGAAATCGTCCAGAACTTCGCAGATCAGGCGCAGCGTGCCGCGCCGCAACGGAGACCGTCAGAGGCCGCGCTACCTGCCCCGTCAGTAGAGTCCGCAACGCCGCCCCCGGTAGAGTCCAGTCCAGCCCCGGTTGCCGCCCATGGCGGCCCGTGGACCTCCACCGGCAAGCGGAACCACATGGGGGATGAGGTTTACGAGAACCCGAACGGCGTCCGTGCCATCATGGAAAACGGCGTCCCGTGGACCGAGCGCACCACGATGGACCCCGAGAAGGGGATGATCCAGAAGAACCCCGGCGACCGAAAGCGGCAGTTCCTGACGGTGGATGAGGAATTCGGGGAGCAGAAGCCGAAGCCAGCGCCGGAGAAGCCAAAACCCGACTGGACCCTCCTTGGCACCAACGCTGATGGCCTACCGGTCTATACCAACCCCCAGGGCGTGCATTCCGTGGTCGAGAACGGCACGCGCGACGTGGAAAGCGTGCGCCTGCGGCCGACGCCTGGCGGCATGGCGATGGAGGTGCCGGGAGCGGGGGAGAAGGATGCGCGGTTCCAGGTGGTGGGGAAGGCCGAAGCACCCAAGACTCCTGCCGAACAACTCAAAGACCGCCAAGCGGAGACCGAACGCCTCGCTATGACGCAGGCAGAATACGACAAGCACATCAGGGACGCTGCTGAACGCAGGGATGCGCTCAAAGTAGTTCCACCAGAGGTCGGGCAGCCACCGGAGACACCTCCGGCTGCCTCGAAAGTGCCGACCCCTCCCATGGCGACACCGCCGGGCAGTGAGGCCCCGGAAAGGCCGCCAGCGGGAGGGGGCGGTGCGACCAAGCGCCAGCCTCGCCAGATCACGCCATATACCAATCCCCCCAAGATGCTGCGCAAGCCGGTTGACGCGGTGAGGTTTCTCGCAGCGAACGGGGGCATCCAGCCGGACGGCGACCTGCGGGCGATGGACGCCGACAAGATCAACGTGCCGTTCGTCGGCAAACTGGTGAAACCTGACGGCATGTCGCTGAACGCGGCACGAGAATTGCTGCAATCTCAGGGCTACCATCTTGAGGACCCGACCGATGATCGCTCTGTCTATTCGATAATCGACGAGCATGTTTCCGGACGCCCGGTCTACCGCGGCAGCGATCTGGCGGAAGCCGCCGAGTGGGAGAATATCCGGGCGCATAACGGCGAGATCGAGCGATTGGCGAACCAGTTCGGCATTCCGACGAGCGGATTAAGCCACGCGCAATTCATGGACCGGCTGGCCGACATTCTCTCGCAGGAAGAGACGGCGGACCTTGAAGCCGATCGCGCTACGGCGCATGATGAGTTCCTTGCCGCTGCGGCAGCCGAAGACCCCAGCTATGGCATAACCGACCCTCGCTCGTTGCAGGAGTTGGAAGATGAGTACCGACAGGAAGAGGCTTCTGGAAGACCGAGCGACCGCAGCAAGAGCGGTGGCGGACCCGAATCTGTCGGACCGGACGCGAGGACTGGCAAAGGTCGCGCTGGACAAGGCGGACGTGGCGCTGGGGTTGCAGGACTCGATGGCGAGGAAGGCGGAGAGGGAGAGGGGCCAGGTCTCGGGTTAGCCGATTCCCCCGTCCCGCTTTTCTCCCCCGTCGCCCGAGCCGTTGAGCGACTGAAGCAGGAGAAGGGCACCGGCCCACAGATGCTCGCAATGATCGAGCATTCCCCAGGCGTGAAGCCGGAAGAGATAGAGTGGATCGGGTTGCGGCCTTGGTTGTGGCAGCAGAAATCCGTCACGCGGGACCAAATCTCTGATTACGTGCGGGCTAATTCGCTGGACGTGCGGGAGGTGATGCGCGGCGGAACGGACGCAGAGCGAGCGCAGGTCCAACGAGACGTGGAGGCGCTTGGGTTAGACTTTCTGAACGCGAGCATAAACAGCATTGAACGCGCTGGCGGGTCCGAAGACTTAGCAGACAGATTCAGTCGGTATGTCTTGGGTGATGCGCGAAATCCACAGACTCGCTACGGCACCTACACGCTTCCCGGTGGTCAGAACTACCGAGAGTTGCTGATTACGATGCCGGAAGCGAAGCATAGCGACGTGTATCGGCTTGCGACGAAGACTGGACTTGCGGCGATGGCGCCGATCAAGAGTATTGAAGATGTGCCGCTATGGCGAAGGTGGAATCAGCGGATGTCCGAGAATCTATCGGACATGAGCGATGAGCGGCTATTCGATGCGCTACAGCGCGCAAGGTCTGGGGAGAAAGGAACTGAGGCGCCTGCACCTTACAAATCCCCCCACTGGGAAGAACCCAACGTCCTCGCCCACGTCAGGTTCGATGAGCGGACGACGCCGGATGGGGCGCGGACGCTTCTACTCCAAGAAGTACAATCCGATGCCCACCAGTCCGGTCGCAAGCAAGGATACCGCCTGCCGGAAGCTGAAGTGCAGCGCTTGTTCAATAGCGAGCAAGAACTGATCCGCAAAGGCACGGACGCAACGCCAGCCGAAAAGCAGGAATGGGCCGATATCAAGAACCGCTTGCAGGCGAATGCGAGCGCCGTGCCCGACTTGCCATACAAAGTTAGCTGGCCATCGTTGGTCATGCGCCGCATGATCAAGTATGCCATTGATAATGGATTCTCGCGGATCGCGTGGGCACCTGGGGATGTGCAGGCAGATCGCTACGATCTGTCGAAACAGATATCTGGAATTTCTTGGTCACCAACGACGGGCGATCTCTATGTCCGCAAGCCCGGCGAGGAACGCTACGACATTGCCGAGCGCGGCGTTCCCAAAGAAAAGTTGCCTGACACCATCGGTAAAGACGCCGCCGAGAAGTTGCTTGCATCTGCGCCGGCGCCTGACAACGGCATGCACGAGATTGAGGGGGACGATCTGAGGGCCGGCGGCTCCGGGATGAGGCAATTCTACGACAAGATGCTCCCCGCCGAGGTGAACAAGATCGCCGGGAAGTTTGGCGGGAGGGTGGGAACGAGTGTCATACCGGGCGAGGCAGACACGCGACCGACGCGGATTGCCAGCGATGGGGCGCACTACTGGGTGGCAAGCGCGGAGGGCGTTGGCGGCATGGGCGGTCGGCTGTCGCGCGATTTCGACTCCTACGGCGCCGCCGCCGATGAGCAAGCGGCAATCCGCAAGGGCCAGCAACCCGTCCACTCGTTGGACATCACTCCCCGCATGAGGGAAGCCGTCGCTTCCGAGGGGTTGGGCCTGTTTCAGCCCAAGCGCGTCCCACTGCCCCCGCCATCCGGCCCCGACCTGTTCGGTGGCAACCGTCCCGCACCCGTCCAGCGCGCCCCCGAGCCGACGATCCGCAACGACCCAACGCAGCAGGATATGTTCGGGCGCTCAGACGCCGCCGTGCAGGCGCAGGCCGCACGCGATCAGGCCGGACCGCGCAGTGGGCAGAAGGCGGCGGATGAGGGGTTGTTCAAGCGGGCGGAGACGGTGCAGTCGGAGTTGCCCGCAGTCAGAAAGCCGCCAGCCGATGATGAGGCAGAACGTCAGTGGCAAGAAATCCTCGCCAGAGGCGAGCGCCAACGCTCTGTAGCAGCAGCATACGCCGAACGTGGACAGCCGCTGCGCTATGGTGCGCAGAATGGTCGCCTGAAATACCTCGTTGGCAAAGACCTGAACCATCCGCCTGATGGGTGGCGGATCACGGCGTTCGACAAAGATGGACCGATCGGGCATCGTGAGTACCGCACTGCGCAAGAGGCGTTTCTCGACGCTGTGCGCGAGGGCCGGCTTGAAGACCAGCCGTTGCCTGCCCCCCGCACCTCCCGCTACCCCATCCCCACCGACCAACTCCACGAAGCCCCCGAGTTCGGTCACGCCGAAGCCGCCGATTGGGTGTTCCAACAGGGGCGCCGGACCGGGCATGAACACATCGCCGTGGTGGACAACGCCACCGGCCAAGTCATCCATGCCGGCACAGCCAGCAAGTCGAACTTCATTCCGTTCGACTCGCGCGCTATCGCGAACGAGCCTCCCGGCAGCCTGACAGTGCACCACAACCATCCGTCGGGGCGCTCTCTGTCTGTGCAGGACTTGCAGGTTATGGCGGCGGATCAGATCAGCCACGTCACAGCCGTTGGGCACAACGGCGCCACGTACGTCGCATCAGCCGGGCCGGCAATGAGACAAATTGTGCGGAAGCAAGGCCTCAATGCTGCGGTGCGCAAGATTACCACACAGCAGGAAGCCGCAGAGAGCAGGGCGATGGCGATTGTCCGTCCGATGTGGCTTGATGGGCGCCTTGATCCGGACACAGCGAACGCCACACTCTCTGACCTGACCAACCGCTACCTTAACGCACGTGGCATCATCAACTATATATCGTCGTATAAGCTACCGGAGGCGGTCAGTGTCCAGTTCACCCGAAGCCTTGTCGCATCTCCCGCGCACGCTGATCGATCCGCCAGGGCCGTTCAGCCCGCCGAAGCAATTGCAAGCCTTCCTCGACCAGTGGCAGGGCAAGCCCGAGGCGAAGGAGCCGGGGCTGGCGCTGCAACTGCGCCAAACGCGGGAGGCGTTGGCGATGCAGAAGGGCTTGCCGAAGAGCGACGCGCAGTAACCGAGACGCCGGAAGTTGTGCGGCCCGCTACACGTGAGAATGTAGCTGAAATGTACATCTCTGGACTATCGTCGCTCGCGATATCCAAAAGAGTTAGCGGTGCCTCCCTCGCAACAATAAAAAGATGGGTTTCAGACGAGGGTATCCAGCGGAGTGTTTCCGAGGCTAGGGGCGGTACTAAAGAAAAGAGAGCCGCTGCCGCTGATCTTTACAAAACCGGCCTGGGCGCATTCGAGATAGCGAGAAAGTTGGGCGTGACGAATCACGCAATTTATGGGTGGCTTTCAGATGCGGGCGTTGAAATCCGCTCAAAGAGCGAGGCTCAGGCGTTTCGCGCCGCTCAAGGAAGGCAACCAATCCGAGGCGTCCGCTCAACAATCGAAACAAAATGGGGGAGCATCTTGACCGACTCTCTCTTTGAGGCAGCTCGCCTTCGGCAACTTGAGGCGGATGATAGTGTGGCAGATGTGCGACGCGCCACAGAATCCATACCTTGGGGAGACGGCCAGAGGTATACTCCGGACCTCGTTGTCGCCTCTAAGGACGGGACAGTCCGAGTTGAGGAAATTAAACCCGCGTTTCAAATGGAGAGAGCTGACGTTCTTGCGAAGGCAGAGGCAGCTAGGCTAGCTCTTGGCAAAGATATTTCGTACAGACTTGTCTCAACGGATGACTTGGCGTCGGGGTTTGCGCTGCTTGACCCGAGCAAAGGCATCCGCTTTGCGTCGGACGAGGATGCAGATAGGTTTAAGCGCGCACTCGCTACGGCGAAAAGCGCGACGAAATCCGCCATCGGCAACCGAGGCACCTTCGACCCCCACAATCCCAGCATCCTAGCCGAAGACCGCGCGCCGTTTGGAGAGCCCCGCTGATGACCGATGACAACATCCCCACCGTCACGATCACCCCCAACGACCCGCCACAGACGGACGGCCCCGAGAAACTGTCCGGCGCTCCGACTGACAAAGCAAAGCCCCTGACGCGCGACGACGCGGCAAAGTTGGTGCGCAAGTACAACCCCGACATCACCAACGCTGCGGTGCAGGGCGAGGTGGACAACATCCTGCGGGAGAGCAAAGGCGACCCGACCGCTATCGGCGACCAAGGCACCAGCGCGGGCATCTACCAGCACCACAACACCCGCCTGACCGGCCTGAAGGCATTTGCCGTCAAGGAAAAGGGGGATTGGAAGGACCCAGACCTTCAGGTCCGCTACGCGCGGCTGGAAAAGGAACGCGACTACCCGGCGCTGCTGAAATTCCAGCAGACCACGGACGATCCGCAGGCGGCAGAGGAACAGTTCAAGCGCGTCTTCGAGCGCCCCGCCTCGGTCCTCTGGGCACACGGACCTGACGGCCAGCCCGTCACGGGAGCCGGCAAAGCACAGTTCTCCGACTATGCGATGGCCGACGCCAAGCGCCGCCTCGGCGACGACTCGATCTACTACATGAGCCCCGGCGAATACCTGGACCTGACCCCAGCGCTGGACGGCAAGCCGTTCGATAGCGCGTCGGGCCGCTCCCTGATGCGGAGCGTCAACCGAGGCGATCAGATCGACGAAATCCCTTCCCTCGAAACCAAAGTGGACGGCCCAACCGCCACCGTGACCGATCAGGATGGCCGCCACCGGGCCTTGCTTGCCCAGCAAGAGGGTGTGGAGGCGATGCCGGTGGCGATCCGGCAGCAGGGGGAGGGGAACCCCACAGAGATTGTCGGGCAGTCCGGCAACATCATGGCGCATGACTTTCCGAAGGTTGCGGGGTATCAGGCGCCGCCGCGCCCGCAATCCATGTTCGGTAAGATGGCGCAGGCGCTGGTCCCGAGCGCGGAAGCTGCCGAGCCGGTCAACCCGTGGGGCGATCAACCCGCGCCCGAAGCCGCGCCAGCGAAGGCCGCCGCAGTAGCGAACCCCTGGGGAGACCAACCGGCGGACCAGCAACAGCAGGGGGAGCCGGACAACGCGGCTCTGTCCTTCGCCAAGGGCGCGGCGCGCGGTCTGGGGGAAACGGTCCTCGCCGGCCAGCAACTCGTCGGCAAGGGGATGCAGGCTGCCGGCGTGCCGGGTGGCGAGTGGCTCGCCAAAGACGCCAGCCAAGGCGTCCAGCGATTGGAGGCAGAGGCCGCGCCGGACAAGGCTGCGCACCCGTACGCGTCTGGTATCGGCGGCTTTGCTGGAAGCATGGCGGTCCCAGGTGGTGTCGGCGGTCTGATCGGCAGGGGCATCGGCGCTGGCGCCGTTGGCATGGGCGCGCTGCAAGGCGGGTTGTCCGGTCTGCTGACGCCCGGGGGCGATGAGAACTTTTGGCGGGACAGGGCGCTGGGATTGCTTACGGGGACCGCTTTCGGTGGGGCCGCTGGGGGAGGAGCCAATGCACTTGCATCCGCCCTTCGAGGAAACGTCAGGCCAGCGGTGCGGGCACTTCTGAACCAAGGCGTTGAACTGACACCGGGACAAATGGCAGGGGGCACCGTGAAAGCTGCCGAGGACAAATTGATGTCGGTGCCGATCACCGGGGACGCGATTCGTGCAGCGCGCCGCCGCGGTCTCGAAGACTGGAACCGCGCGGCATACAATCAGGTACTCGCGCCGCTGGGGCAGCAGTACGTGGGCCGCGATGTCGGTTTCAATGGCATTGCCAACCTGCGTCAGGCGTTGAACGCCAATTACGATCGCGTCCTCAATGGCGTATCGCTCCGTTTGTCCCCGCAATACGCGAACAGCCTACAACAGTTGCAGCGCGACCTGTTGAATATGCCGGACGGTCTAACCCCGGAGCAGATGGCGCAATTCACGACCTTCATCGACCGGACGGTTTCCCCGCACTGGGACGCCAGCGGCCAGATGTCTGGCGAGACCTTCAAGAAGGTTGAGAGCGTCCTAACCAATCAGGCAGGTATGCTGCGCCGGTCGCCGGACCAAATGACGCGGAACTTCGGCTCGGCAATCGACGATCTGAACGGTGCGCTCCGGTCAGCATTGGAGGATCAGAACCCCGGAAAGCGGGTCGAACTGCGAGCGGCCAATGCCGCGTGGGCACGCTTCTCCCGCCTCCGCAAAGCCGCCACGCAGCGGCCGACCGACGAGACCGGCGTCTTCACGCCATCCGATCTGCTGCGCGCATCCAAGGCTGGCGACAACTCGCCAGCGAAGGGTGCCTTTTCCGAGGGGGATGCCTTGCTCCAAGGGTTCGGGCGGCAAGGCCAGGAGGTGCTGGGGCACAACTATCCAGACAGCGGCACCACGGGACGGTATTTGTTGTATGAGGCGATCGGCGGTCTTTTCACCCACCCCGAGGCTATGCTTGGGTTGCTGGCGGGCCAGACTGCCGGGGCTGTGCCTTATACCGCGCCAGCGTCCAGGGCGGTCAACATGGCGATGAACGCTCTTACACAGCCCGCAGGGCCGACCCGCAATGCGCTCGCCAACATGCTACGAATCGGTGGTCAGATCGCCCCGCCCATCGCAGGATCAGCCGCGGCGGCGCGCTTTGCCCAACCGCCACAGCCTGGACAGCAGTAGCCCCGCACCCCATCCCACCCGCTCCCCGAGGGTCATTGTCGGTCTCGCCTTGCGGTATTCCCGGTAGGCAGCGAAGATGCCGAACAGGCATCCTTTCAGCGCGACCGACAGGAAGGTTTCAGGGGTCATGGCGAAGATCATCATCGAGACCACACCGCCCGAGCAGATGCGGCTGGAAGCCTACCGAGAACCCGGCTGCGGCGACTGGTACTGGGACGTTGACGGCAACCTGCATGTCCAAATCGCGTGCTCCGGCGACCTCAACGTGTGGGATGACGAGACTTCGTTTCTCGTGGCGCTCCATGAACTATGTGAGTCGCGGCTCTGCTTCAAGGCTGGCGTCACCCAAGGGTCGGTCGATAGCTTTGATGCGGCGTTCACTGGGGAAGGAGAGCCGGGTGATGATCCCGCTGCGCCGTACCAGAAGCAGCACCGCGCCGCCATGCTGGTCGAGCACTTGATGGCGATCTTGCTCGGCAAATGGGACCACGGAGAGATGGCGTGACCCGCGTCCTCTGCATTGACACCGATCATGTCGGGTTGTCGTTCTGCCTACGGGCAGCGATGGCCGGCCACGAGGTAAAGTTGTTCAGATACAGCAAGAAGCCGACAAAATACGGGACGGGATTTAGCCAGTACTTTACGTTGGTGGACGACTGGCGGCAGCACATGGCATGGGCCAAGGATGGACTGATCCTCTTAACCGCCAACAATCGGTATGTTGGGGAACTCGACCGATACCGCGATCTCGGGTGGAAAACCATCTTCGCCCCCACGCCAGCATCCGCCCGGCTGGAAATCGTGCGTTCTGTTGGCATGGAGGCAATCCAGTCAGTCGGTGGCAATATCCCTCCGTACCAGACTTTCGACAGCCTCAAGGATGCCGAAGCGTTCGCGCGAAAATCGGATCGAGTCTGGGTAGCAAAACCAGCGGGCGACGAAGAAGATAAGAGCTTGACCTATGTGTCGAAGGACGCGGCTGATCTTGTGGGGTGGTTGCAGCGCCAGATGAGGCTCGGCAAGAAACTGAATGGAAAGCTGATTTTGCAGGAAAAGATAGAGCGTCTTGCAGAAATCGGTATTTCTGGTTGGGTCGGCCCGGCGGGTTTCTTGCCTGACAAGTATCAGCTATGCTTTGAATTCAAGCCGCTCCATGCTGGTGACATTGGCCAGAACACCGGAGAGCAAGGAACGATTACGAAATATACCGACTCGGATAAACTAGCAGATGAAATGCTCCTGCCGATGGAGCCTATCCTAAAAGCCCTGGGGCACACTGGGGACTTTGCGGTCGGAGCCATGATCGGAGCGGACGGAAAGTCATACTTCCTCGAATTCACTTGCAGGCTAGGATGGCCCGCATTCTGGATTCAGATGGCCTCACACCGCGGCGACCCGGTTTCTTGGATGTGTGATCTACTGAAGGGCGAGGACACTCTGAAAGTCAGCCATGACGCAGCAATTGGCGTCGTTCTGACGCAACCCTGCTATCCGTTCGACACTGCGCCACCAGAGCAGGTAGAAGGGATACCGATCCGAGGTGTGGATGAGACCATGCCGAACGTCCATCTGGTCGAGGCCATGAAGGGCGTCGGTCCGGTCATGGAAAATGGACAAGTGGTAGACCGGGATGTGATTGAGACGGCGGGGGAATACCCGCTCGTTGTTACAGCCTTGGGGACTACAGTGTCAAAGGCGCGAAAGCGTGTATACAACACGATCGACAACATCCATTTTCCTAATGTCGCCTATAGAAACGACATTGGAAGTAGGTTAGAAAAGGAGTTGCCAAGTCTGCACAAACACGGATTCGCGTCGGATGTCGAATGGTAAGCAGTTCATCGCGTACACCATATCTCTTGGTGGCATCGTCAAATACGTTGGAATCACAACCACAACCATAGAAATCCGGTGGAGACGCCACTGCGCCAATAAGAAGGATGGAGCGCTCCAACGAGCGATCCGGAAGCACGGGCGGCAGGCTTTCGTCATCAAGCATGTAGCCTCATCGTGGGATGTCAAATCCCTTAACGCCTTAGAGGCGCTCCTGGTCGCTCAGTATGGTACGTTCGGCTGGCCCGGGTACAATATGACCGCTGGGGGGTAAGGCGGCGCAAAGCGCCTCACAGCAAGCGCGATGGACCCCGGAAGCGCGAGCTAAGCAAGCGGAACGCGCAAGGCTGCAATTTGAAAAGCCGGGAGCAAGAGAACTGCGCAGCCAGCAATCACGCGCGATTCATTCTACTCTGGAAGCGAAGGCCAGAAACAGCCGGCAGGTAAAAGAGCGGCTGTCCTCCCCAGAGGCGCGCGCCGCCCACGGTGCTCGGGTGAAGGCCGGCCTATCTACCCCCGAAGCCAAGGCAAAGATGAGCGAGTCCCAAAGGCAGCGCTATTACTCCGACCCGGAAACTCGCCAAAATCTGCGAGCCGCCCATAAGGCGTATTTCGATGGCCTGCGAGCGGCGAAGATGGCAGGACAAGCTGATCTGCCCATCTGACCGCCCTCCAGCGCTTCGGCTACGCCCTTGACATGACCCCATAACGCCCGGTTGCACCGTCGCAGCCAAACCCCCTATAGTCGCCGCAGCCGAACCGGACGGACCTATCCGGGCAACGCAGCCTGAGAGCGGAGCCCGTCACGTACCGTGGTATTCCCGCAGCACCCTGTCGACCGGCGCACCCTCCCGCATCCGCTGGTACAGCGCGCTTCGGGTCACGCCGATGATGTTGGACCAGTCGCGCAGGGTGTGCGTCACGCCACGATAAGTGAGGCGGTGTACATTCCGGCGGTTGTTGGACTGGACCAGCCGCGTCGCCCAAATACAGTTCCCCGGCTCATATCCTCTGTTGTTGTCCTGACGCTCGATCGTCAGCCCCGGCGGGGCTTCGCCCATATCGGCCAGAAAGTTCTCAAACACCAACCATCGGTCACAAACAGAGATACCGCGCGCTCCGTAGTCCTGATGCGATCCCTGATTAGGGTTACGACATCGGTTCAGCATCGACTGCCATATGCCGTATGTCTTAGTGGCACTCATGGCGTGGGTTTTGCTGCGCTCTCCCATCGTGGCACGGCTGCCGGCGCATCCGCAGGAAGTGGTGTTTCCCGATCCCAAGTCACCGCTGCGCACAATCGCTTCGTTCCCGCACGCGCAGTCACAACGCCACTTGGTCGGATTCGTCCTACTGCCGGGGACTTTCTCGACCGCAGTAAGCCTTCCATAAACGAGACCGGGAGTGATTCGATTCTTCATAATGCAGATTATGCCACCAAACACGCCGGCACACAACGGGGACTACAACAATGACTACCATGTATCTGTCCCCCCTGCCTGTCCAGCAATTCGTTGATAACAACAACAATCTGCTTGCTGGCGGGCTTTTGTTCCTGTACCAGGCCGGAACGCTGACCCCCCAGGCCGCATATACCGACTCCACCGGCAACACACCGCTCCCCAACCCCATCATCCTGAACGCCCGTGGCGAAGTCGCGCCATCAGCGACCGGCACGTCTTGCGGCGCCTGGCTCGATCCGTCGCTGGGCTACAAGATGGTCCTGGCACCGGCCGACGACACCAACCCGCCGACCAACCCATTCTGGACCGTCGATAACATCGTCTCGCCCCAGGCCGCGATCCTGGCGGCTCTGGCCGAGTATGAGGCGTCCCTGGCTGGAGTGCCCATTGGGGCGATGATGGCCTACGGCGGAGCTACAGCGCCGTCAGGTTGGCTCCTGTGCTACGGTCAGGCGATCAGCCGCACCACTTACTCGTTGCTATTCTCGGTCCTTGGCATCGCCTACGGCGCGGGCGATGAAAGCAGCACGTTCAACCTGCCGGACAAGCGCGGCCGAGCCTCGATTGGCGCCGACAATATGGGCGGGTCCCCAGCGAACCGTGTCACGTCGGCCGGATCGGGGGTCAACGCATCAGATATCGGCAATGCTGGCGGGTCGCAGTTCGCGCAGACCGATACGCTGACGGCAACGACCACGGTGACGTCGGTTGACGCTGGACACACGCACGCGATTACCACCGGACCGGACTACGGCTACGGCGGCTACAATACGTTCTACGTGCCGAACGGGGGCAGTGGACAGACGATCGCGACGCAGATCGGCACGGCCAACATCACATCGACAGCCGTCACCACCGTCACGTCTGACCTTACCGGATCAAGCCAGAATATGCCGCCGGTGCAGGTCGATAATTGGATCATTTACACAGGAGCGTAACAGCCCATGATCCTCCGCATCCTCGCGCTCCTGCTGCTGATGTACGGTGCCGCGCAGGCGCAGTCGGCATCGACGCAATACTACATTCCCAATCAGGCGAATCCTGGCGTGACCCAGCCAGTAACGCCATCGACGCCGTTGCCCGTCACCGGCACCGTCACCACCGCGCCCCCGCCGACCACCCCAGTCACGGTCGGCGGCACCAATTACACCGCAGGAACGCCCTACACGATCCTGACGGCAGGCCAGTGCGCCGCAGGCTGCGAATTGCAGGACATCAGCGCGCAGGGCTTCTGGATCAACTACAGTGGAACCGTCTCCGTTCCGGCGCCAGCAGTGGCAGGCACGTCGCAATACGTTCCGGCCGGTTCGATATGGTCGCCAACTTCCGGCGCGATAACAACAGCGGTTTCGATCATGCCGGTGGCGACGGGTATCATCACCGGGAGCCACAACTGATGGGCAAGATCATCCTGCCGGAGCGCAAGCGTCTGTTGACGCGGCGCGGGCTGTTGCTGGCAGCCCCGGCGATCATTCTGACGCGGCCCGCGTTCGGAAAGGTGGACTTCGCGCCGCATCTGCCGGAGTTCTGGGAGTTCACCGGAGGACCAATCGCGACGCTGGGAAGCGTCACGGGTGGATCGGGCTACACCGCGAGCGGAACCTATACCAAGGTCCCGCTGACCGGCTCGATCTCCGGAGCGATCGACGCGCAGGCGACGATTGTCGTGTCCGGCGGCGCGGTTACGTCCGCCACGCTGACCTTTGGCGGCGGTGTGATCGGCGGCATTGCCGGGAATATCGGGGCGACTGGCTACTACACGATCGAAACTGTGACGTGCGCCAACACGTTCCTCGGGGGCGCTGGCAGCGGATGGTCCGTCCCGGTGGCAACCGTCTCGGGCTACTCGTTCCAATGTCCGCCCGGCATCTATGGTTTCCTGGTTGACACCTGCGGCGGCGGTGGAGGCGGCGGCGGTGGACAAACTACCAGCGGCTCGGGCGGCGGCGGCGGCGGGTCCGGGGCAAACTTGCAGGGCTTTCCCCTCGCGGTCCTCTCAGGCGCGATTCTGACGATCACACCTGGACAGCCCGGCGCGGGTGGCGCGATTGGCGCCAACGGCACGAGCGGAACAGCCTCAGCCATCACCGGAGCTAAGGATTATTTCACCTCGATCAACCCCGGCCTGTTCGGCAACTACGGCGGCAGCGTCACAACCCAGGTCGGCGGCGTCGGCGGCAACGGGGGCTCGCAAGGGCAGGGCGCGGGCGGCGCGGCGGCCACGATAGGCGGGTCCCCAGCGGCGCCAAACACGCCCACTTATCTCGGCGGATCAGGCGGCGGCGGTGGTGGAGGCGTTGCAAGTGCTGGCGGCGCTGGCGGCGGCGCCGGGCTTGGACCGTTCACCGGGGGCACGAGCGCCGGCACGGGCAACGCGGGCGGCGCAGGCGGAGCGCGCGGCTTGTTCGGCTTTGGTGGCACCGGCGGCGGCGGCACTACGCCGAGCGCGGGTCTTGCGCCAGTGCAAGGCTTTGGTGGCGGCGGAGGCGGAGGGGGGCAGAACAACGTCGGCGGCAATGGTGCTCCCGCCGTTTTTCGTCTCCGAGCATGACGCTGCGGTTTGCCGCAGCGATATGGCTGCTGGCGACTGGTGGCGCATTCGCCTCTGTCGCCTATGCGCCGAACGCGCCGGTCATCATCCCGGTTCCCTATGTCATCGACACCAATATCAGCCAGGGGCAAAGCTGGGAGGACAACACCTTCGACAGTTTCGCGTCGCCTTATAACATCCCGAACTTTCCGACGCTGCTGATCGCGCCTCACTATACCAATCCGGTGACCACCAGTGTCAACGGACCACTGCCGCAGAGCGCTGGCATCAACATCCCCGGCACCATCGACGGATTCACTTATAACCGAGCGACAGACCCATTTACGATCGGACTCGTGGGAATGTCAGCGCAGCAACTATGGCGCACCCGCGACAGCACGCCTACTCTCCCCATCCTGCAATTCAACGCGGCCTATCCAGCCTCGACATGGACCTCGGGGCTGGGCGGCGGCCTTGCGCCGGGCGCTACGTTCACGGGGTCGGTCACGAACAATCTGCTGACCGTTGCTTCGGGCCTGAGTGGCGTTGTGGTGACAGGGCAGATATTCGCGGCGACCGGAGCGCCGACCACCAATCCTTACCATGTGGTGGATTATGGAACCGGCACAGGCGGCTTGGGCAATTACACGATCCAGATTGTCCAGACCGTTATCTCGACTACGTTCACGATGACGCATTCCACGGTTGTGGCGAGCATTGGCGGTGCGGCGCCAAGCGATGTGATGACAGTTTCATCGGTCGTGTCTGGGACCGTCACGGCGACCGATGCGGTGCCTGCCCCGGCGCTGACCGGAACGACGTTGCTAGCATTTGGTGGTTCGTGCGACGGCAACCCATGCACCGGGTCAGGAGGTGCAGGAACCTACGCGCTTCAGGTCGGAACGGCACTGACGCTGGGCAGCGCGGCGATGGCGACCAACGGCGTGAGTTGGAGCAACCAAGCCACGATCCTGACGGCGTTGCAGACAACCGCTGTTCCGCGTGGCCAGATTTCCGGGGTAACGTTTTCGTCGGTCGATTACACGCAGGGCGGCGCAACCGATAATACCGAAGCGAGTAAGGTATCCGATCTCTCCGCGATGCTGACGGACTATGACGCGCTGAACCTGCCCGGCGTTGGCACAACGGGGATGAACTATTATCTGCAACTCCCGTCCGCCGTCAGCAACGCGACCGTGTTTCCAGTCACGAACTATGGCACCGTCGCCTTTGCTGTGACCAACGCGCCGGGCGCTGGCGGAACGTGGTCAGGTCGCGCGTTCCTGACCGCACCGTCCTACGCTTGGCCGTTCAAGGGTACCGATAACATCCACACCGGGGCTTACGGCACCGCACGGTGGGGCGAGTGGCTGGGCTATATCCGGCATCAGGTGCAGGACCTTGGCAACAAGTCGTGGACCCCGCTCTGGCGCACACTGAACACGACGCCAACGGTTAGCACTGTCGCGCAGACCGTGACGCTGGCTTACACGCGGCCTAACTCGACGGACTTCGCAAGCGGTGTGCTGGCGTGGCAGTCTCTGCCGAACGATGGGATCAAGGTATGGCCGCAATACGGGTTCGATCTCAAGGTCAACGGCGTCGATGTTCCGGTAACTCCGACGATCAGCGGCATGAATATCGTGCTGACAGCGGCGCCGGGATCGTGGACCTCGGGCGCATCGCTTGAGGTGTCCTATGGATGGTATGGTCCTGGCGGCCCGTCGCCCGGCAACAATTCGGGCGTCGGCGGCAACTTGCAGATGCAGGGACCGGCAAGCGTGCTGTTCGCCGGGGAGTATCTGAACGCCTGGGCTATTCAGTCGGATGAGACCGTGGTAGCGCCGTGACCCCAACCGATGCCACCCGGCCGGACACCGGGCGACACCGTACAGACCCAACCCCAGACGCGAAGGACCGCGCCAGATGCTGACGGAACGAGAGAATACCGGCTACACATCCTCGCGAGTGTGAGCGCCGTCACAGCACGCGGGGACGTTGATGGGCGATGATACTGAGAACGACACCGGCCGACTTCGCCTGCCTGATCCACGCCCTTTCGGAAAGCGTGATATTCGTGTTAATCGGCCGTATCGGGAGCAAAGCTGGGAGCTTTCGCCGGATGAGATCGGCCAGGTCAAATGGCTCCTCTGGATCATAGCGGCATGCCTCAAGGGCTGGGGTGCCCTTGTGATCGGTGTGCTTACCGGCACTGCCCCGATCTGGATGCCGCTGATCCTCCACCTGCTGAAAGGGCAATGACGATGCGGGAACGGATTATCTGGATGCACCACCGTTACTGGTGGCGGTGCGCCGCCAGTTACGCGGTCCTATCGGCCTTGGTGTCGGCGCCTTGGTGGATCGAGAGGCTGTTGTAGCAATCCAGTGCCTGACGCGGTAGCGTCCCTCTCCCCTGTCCCGGAGCGCCCGAGGATGCGCCTGCCGCCGATCCCGCCCGAGGTTCGCTTCCTAGCGATGCTGTCCGTTGGGCTGGGCGTGGCGGGGCTGCTGCTGTGCTGGGTGGTGTGGTGATGGCGGACAGGAATAGTCCAGGACCTGCTGTAGACGCGAAGGGTGTCTCGGTAATCGACCCAACGGCCAACGTGCGCGAACTCGTGATGGCCGAGAGCAAATACCAGAACGACATGCGTGTGCAGGAAGCGCGTTACCAGAACGACATGCGCGTGGCGGAATCCCGCCGGCTGGACGATCTCGCGGAACTCAGGGTCAAATACGAAGCCCGCATCAGCGAGGTTCTGACGGTCCAGGTGAAAACCACGTCGGAACTGATCTCGACGCAGCTTGACAAGGTGACGACGGCGCTGGGGCAGCAGATCACATCATCGGTCAACTCGCTCCTGGAGCGCATCGGACAGCTTGAACGGTTTCGGTGGGAGGTCGGCGGCAAGACTTCGGTGCAGGACCCGGCGCTGTCGGCCGCGCTGGCAACGATGACGGCGGCGATCTCGTCGTTGCAGACCTCGCGGGAGGCGGGCAGCGGCAGAAGCGTCGGGCGCACGGAGGTTCTGGCCTGGGCCGTCGCGGCGGCGGCGATAGCCGGCACGATCGTTGCGTTGCTTCGGTTCCATTCGTGATCGCGGCTACCGAGGCGACACCGTAACCCACATGACCGACGCAACCGCGCCGATTTGGTAGCTGCGCTGGATGACCGCTCGCCACTGCCTCACCATGCTGGCCCAATCCGTCCGCGTCCTCTGGTGCCGCGCGTTCGGCCACGACTGGACCGAGTTCGGCGACGTGCGGAGGTGTCGGACGTGCGAGACGGTGCAGCATCGGGTGGTCGGGCCGGGTGGAGAGCGGTGGGATGACACGATAC
>Ga0182030_10007743_pt1 | contig 22372 bp, 21 predicted proteins | sample 812S3MmetaG_FD_121299 | JGI IMG/M metagenome (GOLD analysis project Ga0182030, IMG submission 121299) | Permafrost microbial communities from Stordalen Mire, Sweden - 812S3M metaG (Illumina Assembly) | ecosystem: Environmental > Terrestrial > Soil > Wetlands > Permafrost | place: Sweden... | reverse complement strand
TCTAAAGTATGGAGTGCGGGAGCTTGCTCCCGCTTTTGGATGCGTGACTCCTCCTCAATCGGAGCAAGCTCCACTTGGAAAAGCGGCGGCAAGCCGCCGCACTCCATACTTTAGAGCGGCCCTACAGCGAGGGCGTTGGCCAGGGGGATTAAAGGTGGCCCGCAAATTCGTCCACCGTGATCCCCGCTGAACGAATCAAACTGCGCAAGGTCCCTTTGGAAACCTCTTTGTGATTGGGAATGGAGAGAGTTGCCATTTCGCCTTCTCTAACCATGATAATGTGACTGCCGCGCTGGCGGGCGATCTGCCAGCCGAGCTTCTCAAAGACCCGGACGGCCTTTCGTCCGCTTAATGCTGGCAGGGCAGGCATCAGACGAGCACTTCGACTTGGCGCGTTTCGACTGTGAGCGGCAGACCACGCTCCGCTCTGACTTCCAAACAAAGCGCAATGGCTTCTTCAATATTCTTCATGGCTTGTTCCTTCGTCTTGCCCTGGCTGACGCAACCGGGAATGGACGGGCATTCCACCACCCAAACCCCATCCTCGTCGCGGTCAATGGTCACTGAAAGTTTCATTCCCACACTTTAACAAAGGCCGGCTCTTTTTCAAGCCATTCCCCGCTCAGATAGTCCGCAGCATGGTCTGAGCCGTAAGTCATTGCATTGCAGCTACTTGCCACACCCGATGGGCGAAATTACGTTGACTCCTGTGACCACGTGAAAATGAAGATATGCCCTTGCAAGTTGGCCGCCTGTCCCGGACATTGTCGCCATGATGAACAAAGCCCTAATCATCTTCCTCGCCAGCGCCGCCGCCGCCTTGGCTGTGACGGCCCTTTCCGCCGCCGCCCAAACCGCTCCGAAGGCCGATTCGCCCGCCGCCGCCGGCAAAATCACTCTCAAGGTCGTCAGGGTTGACAGCGAGGAAACCGCCGCCGAGGACGGCAAAGGCGCCAATGCCGTGGACGGCGATCCCGCTACTATCTGGCATACTCAGTGGCAGGACGACAGTCCGGGCTGCCCGCACGAAATCGTCATTGAACTTGTCCCGCCATCCACGATCAGTGGCTTCACATACCTGCCACGCCAGGATGACCAGCCCAACGGCAACATCAAAGACTATGAGTTTTATGCGGGCGACGATGACAAGAACTTAGGCCAGCCGGTGAAAAAGGGAACGTTCGCGGACGGCAAAGACAAAAAAACTGTGAAATTCGACGCCAAGCCGGTTCGGTACATCAAACTCCGTGCCCTTTCCGAAGTCAGCGGCCAGGCATGGACTTCCGCCGCTGAAATCGGCGTCGTTGCAGCCACCAAAGAAGACATCGCACTCAGTAGAATCAAACTCAAATTCGTGAGCGCCGACAGCGAGGAAACCGCCGGCGAAGATGGCAAAGGCGCCAACGCCGTGGACGGCGATCCCGGCACTATCTGGCATACTCAGTGGCAGGACGCCACTCCGCCTTGCCCGCACGAAATCGTCATTGAAGTCGTCCCGCCGTCTACCATCAAGGGCTTCACTTACCTGCCACGCCAGGATGACCCGGTCAACGGCACCATCAAGGACTACGAATTCTATGTCAGCGATGACGACAAGAACTTCGGCCAGCCGGTGAAGAAGGGGACTTTCGAGGATGGCAAAGATAAAAAGACGGTGAATTTCGCCGCCAAAAAAGGCCGTTTCATCAAGCTTCGTGCTCTTTCCGAAATCAATGACAATGCCTGGACCTCCGCCGCCGAAATCACGGTCATTCCGGGCGACTGATGCCGCGGCCAAGTTAGCCCTCTGCCACCGACCTTTTGTCGTGCGCGCAGCGGCAGCAGGCGTAAACGGCGAAGGTTGCGGATGAGTCAATGGAAAACCCTTGCGCCGGGATTCCTTCCGCCTTACAAATTCCGGTGTGAACTGACTGAACAACCACTCATGAAAATAAATCTCTTGCTCGTTGTCGGCGGCCTTTTGCTGTGCGGGTGTGCGAGTTCGGAACCGCGTCACGAACAGAGCCGCTATTACAAACGGCTGGAAGTCGCGGAGTTTAATGGCGGAGGGCCGCATGTCAAAAAACCTTACGGTTCGGTGGTCCCGTTCAACACCGATGACGAAGCAAAACAACCGTACGAGCCGATAGGATTCATGACTTTTGAAGGCAAAATGTCCGAAGAATCCGGGATTCTTAAGGCCATGCTTGACCGCGCCGCCGACTTGGGCGCGGACGCAGTCATTCTAAATGCAAAAGGGATGAGCAGCGAACTCGTAACCACACGGGAAATGCGCCAGGAGAACGTGAACATGACCTACCGATGGGGGTGGATGGCACTCGTGGCGGGGACAGCCGACAGGTACGTGTACAGAGCGCAGGCAATTCGCTACAAAAATGCGCAGCCAACTTCCACACGTCCGTAACGTCCCGCCTTTTGTTTTCCGAAAATGCGTCCATGTCCCTGCCGGAAAATCAATTTGCGACCCAGACGCCGACAGGGAACGGCCCTCCGGCGAAGACGGCTTGGACGGGACGCACGCGCGGCGGCTACTTTGGCAACTGGTTTTTCATCCAACTGATCCGCTGGCTGGGCGTGTGGCCCGCTTACTTGTGGCTGGGATTTGTGGCGGCTTATTTCACCGTCGTCCATCGCGAGGCATATCGTGCCTCGGCGGATTTTCTGGGACGGCTTTTCGGGCCGCTGCCTTGTTGGCGGCGTCCGCTGCTGGTCTATCGGCACTTCGTGGCGCAGGGAGTCACCCTGGTGGACCGGCAGGCGGTGCTCATGGGCCGCAGCCGGATTGAATGTGTCTTCGATGGCGAGGAATTGTTCAAGCCGCATCTGGAGAAAGGCCGGGGCATCATTCTCGTCGGCGCGCACATCGGCTGCCCCGAACTGGGCGCGCATTTTTTGGGCCGCTTTGACATCCCGGTGAACCTGGTGGTAATCGAGCGCGAGCTGGCAGGCATCCGAAGGCTGATGAATTCCGTGACCGAAGGAAAGCGATTCCGCATTCTGACGGCGGACGATGACCCGCTGCGGAGCGTGCCCATCCTGGCGGCGCTGCGCCGGGGCGAAATCGTGGCCCTGCTGGGCGACCGCTCCTTGGGTGGCGCTGACGTGGAAACGAGTTTTCTCGGCGCGCCGGTGCGCCTGCCGGTTGGACCGTACCGGCTGGCGGCGGCCAGCGGAGCGCCGCTGTTCCATGTTTTCACGGTGCGCCAGAGGCTTGGTTGCTACCGCTTCGCGACTTTCCAGCCGGAGTTCATCAGCCGCGAAGAAATTCGATCGGGTCCCACTGCGCTGCCGGCGCGAGCGAGGCGTTACGCCGAACGACTTGAGGCGATCGTCCGCGAATATCCCTTCCAGTGGGGGAATTTCTTTCCCTATTGGGAACAAGAGCGCGGGACCCCGCCTGCCGCCCGGCCACTGTCAACCACAGCTTGAGACCAGTATCCTTTTCCATGAATATCACTTCCCAAATCGCATCCCGCCGCCGCATTGCCGGCTTTACCCAGCCTGCGCCCCGGCCGTATCTGGAGGAAACTTGCGTCATCCCGATTCGTTTCCATGAAGTGGATTCGATGCTGGTTGTCTGGCATGGGCATTACGTGACCTACATTGAAGAAGCCCGGCGCGCGCTGGGCCGCCGTTATGGGGTGGATTATACGCTGTTCTTTGCCCACAACACGCCAGCGCCGGTGGCGCAATTGCGGCTGGATTATCTGGCCCCGGCGCGGCTGGCGGACACGTTGACGGTGACGGCGCGCCTGTTCAAGTCCGAGGCGGCCAAGCTGGAATTTGAGTATGAAATCCGCCGACAGGCTGACCGCGGCCTTCTGGCTTTCGGGACCAGCTTGCAAGTTTTCACCAACCTGCAAGGCGAATTGCTCATGACGCTGCCGCCGTTCATGGTGGAACGCTATCGGGCTTGGGAGAACCAGTGGGTGCAACCATGACCGCGCAAGGAGTTGCCATTGCGGGAAGTGTCGGGGAGTCGAGCCAGAGGCTCGACGCTACACCAGTTGTCATTGCGGGAAGCGGGACGGTGACGGCGCTCGGCCTCGGCCGGGAACGGCTTGAACAGGGGTTGCTGGCCAACGCCAGCGGTCTGAGGAACTGTCCCCGCCTGGCGGGAAAAGGGTATCAATCCACTATGGGCGGTTTTGTGCCGGATGAGGTGTGGAGTGCGCTCAGGGGGCGCGATCCTGCACACGCCGATGCGCCGGCTTACCTGCTTGCCGATGCGGCGCTGCGCGAGGCCCGGGCCGAGGTTGGGAGCGGCGGACTCAATTCCGCGCCTGCTTCCCGTCGCGGCCTGGTGCTCTCTACCACCAAGGCGGACATCACGGCGCTGGAAGGCGACTTTCACCACTGGACAAGCTCCATCACGGCGCAGCGGCACCTCTTTCCGGCGCTCCTGGCGGCGGATTTGGGGGCGGCGCATGACATCGCCGGCCCGGTGCAATGCATTTCCACCGCCTGCGTTTCCGGTTTGCTCGCCATCCAGCAGGGCGCGCTGCTAATTCAGGAGGACAAAGCGGATTTGGTTTTCGTTGTGGGTGTGGACCTGTTTTCGGATTTTGTTCTTTCCGGTTTCACTCTGCTGAAGTCGCTCGATCCGGAAGGCTGCCGGCCTTTCGACGCGGAACGCAAAGGGCTGAGCCTCGGCGAAGGCGCTGGCGCGCTGGTGCTGGCGCGGCGCGAGACGGTGGCGTCCCCCGCGCTCACAGTGACGGGATGGGGGAGCAGCAACGATGCGAATCATCTCACCGGCCCATCGCGGGATGGCTCGGGCCTGGCGCTTGCGATGAACCGGGCATTGCAGAAGGCGGGGACCGCTCCGCACGACGTTGATTTTGTCCATGCCCACGGCACGGGCACGTCGTACAACGATGCGATGGAAGGGATGGCGTTGCGGTCGGTATTCGGGAACCGCGTGCCGCCGTATTGCTCCAGCAAAGGGATTTTCGGCCACACGCTCGGCGCAGCGGGGTTGCTGGAAACCATCGTGTGCCTGATCGCCACGCGCAATCAACTGCTGCCAGGCACGCCGGGACTTCGATGTCGCGACCCTTCCGTGCCGGATTCGCTGCTTGACAAGCCGCGAGCAGCCGGGTCGTTGCGGCGAATCCTGAAAATCAACGCCGGCTTCGGCGGCGTCAATGCGGCGCTGGTGCTGGAATGGGGGGGCGGATGAACGAATTCGCGATTCTCGCGGCCAGTTTCATGGGCAGGGAAGGTTGGGGCAATGACCGCACGCGGCTGCGCCCCTGGCCGGAATCCGTGGCCGGGGCGTTGCAACGCGGCGAGGTGGAGGCGCTGAGGTGGGGCACGCTGTTCAGCTCGGAGACTTCCCGCTTTGGCCGCATGGACCTCCTGAGCCGGCTCGGCCTGATGGCTGTGGAACTTCTCGACGCGGGTATTGAAACCATGGATGCGGCGCAACGGAACGCGGTCGGCGTGTGCGTGGAGACCCGATCCGGTTGCACCGCCACGGACGCGCAATTCCTCCAAACGCCGCTGGCCAGCGCATTTGCTTACACGCTGCCCAGCACGGTGCTCGGGGAGATTTGCATCCGGCATCGGTTCCGCGGGCCAGTTCTCTGCCTCGCGCCTGTGGCAGGGCAGGGGGGTTCGGTGGAAGCCGCCCTGGGCTGGCTGAATCGCGGCGAAGCGGGCGCGTGCGTGTGCGTGGCTTGCGATGTGATGGACAAAAGGTTTGCGGCCTCCGTGCTTTCGCCGCAAGATGTGCCCGGCGGAGGCTGGCAAGGCTGCGCGGTTTTGATTGGCTGTGGAACGGACGCGAGCGGCGGGCAGCCGCTCCAGCCGGATTCGCTGCCCCGGTTGGCGCGCTCGCTTGTTGCCTCGGGCATTGGTGCGCCCAACTCCGTCATATAAGTTCCTTTATTTTATGCAACCGCTGACGGATGAATTGAAGAGCAAGATCATCAAGGCGCTGAACTTGGACAAGGTCACGCCCGCGGACATCAAGCAGGATGAACCGTTGTTCGGCACAGGATTGGGACTAGATTCGCTTGACGCTCTGGATTTGGTTTCCATGCTTGAACGCGATTACGGCATTTTGATTCAGGACATGGAGTCCGCGCGGCAGGTGTTCGCTTCCTACGGGACGCTGGAGGACTATGTGCAGCGAAACCGCCGGTAATGTCTTCCCGCCGTCCAGTCGTCACCGGTGTTGGCATCGTAAGTGCCGCCGGGTGCGGGGTGTCCGCGATGTGGGACGCACTGCGAAGCGGACGTAGCGGGCTGGGACCATTGTCGCTGTTCGCTTCGCCGCGATATGGCCATTGTCAGGTGGGCCAGGTGCGGGAGGATGTGGACCAGTTGGCGGGCGATGCGAGCGGCTCGCGTTCTGACAAGCTGGCCTGGATTGCGGCGCGCGAGGCAATCCAGCAGTCCGGCCTGGCCATGCCGGCAACCGGCATTCGCGCGGAACGGACGGGCGTTCTGCTCGGTTCCACCGTGGCAGGAATGCTTGGCACGGAAGAGGTTGTCGGTGCCCTGCTGCGCAAGCAATGCCGCAACTTCACTCCTTTGCGCTACCACGAATGCGCGTCCGCCACGGACCTCTGCGCGCGGCGGCTGGGCGCGCGCGGGCCGACGGCAACCTTCTCGACCGCCTGCTCCGCCGGCGCGCTCGCCATCGCCACCGCCGCAGGGTTGATTGAAGACGACGAGCTTGATGTGGCGCTGGCCGGCGGGGCAGATTCCCTGTCCCGGCTGACGCTGAACGGTTTTGGATCGCTGTTGCTGCTGGATGCGGACGGCTGCCGCCCATTCGACGCGGCCCGCGCCGGAATCAGTCTCGGCGAAGGCGCGGCCATGCTGGTGCTCGAGGCCGAGGAAAACGCGCGAGCGCGCGGGGCGCGCATTCTGGCCCGGCTGTCCGGCTGGGGTGCGAGTTGCGACGCCAGCCATCCCACCGCGCCCGATCCGCAAGGTGTCGGGGCGGCGGCGGCCATGCAACAGGCGCTGGAACGCGGCGGGCTGTCGCCATCGGACATCGGCTTCGTGATCGCGCACGGCACGGGCACGCCGGACAACGACGTGATGGAGGCGCGGGCGTTGCGGCGCGTGTTTGGCAGCGCGGTGCCGCCCTTTGCGTCTGTCAAGCGGTTCTTTGGCCACACGCTGGCCGCCAGCGGCGCGATCAAGGCGGTGGTTTGCGTGCAGGCCCTGCGGGAGCAGGCCGCGCCCGGGAACCTGGGATTTGAGAACATGGACGCGGAGATCGGGATGCAGCCGGCGCGCGAATTTGAATCGCGCCCGGTCGAACAGGTGTTGAGCAGTTCTTTTGGCTTCGGCGGCAATAATGTTGTGCTCGTATTCTCGCGCGCGGATTCACCTCCGTCCTCCAGGGCGGCGGGCGTTCGGAGGCGGTCATCGGGGATTCCCCTGGCTGTGCTTGGCGCAGGCTTGGTCAGCGCTGGCGGACACACGATGGCTGGCGTTCGAACGGCGCTGGCTGCGGGCGGCGTCACGCCTTCGTGGCTGGAATCCCCTGCCCTGTTCCCGCTGGGACGGCTGCGCGGCTACACTTGCGGGGACTTTGGAGCAGGCGAAGCCATTCCCGCCGCCCGGCGCCGCCGTCTGGGGCGCTTGCAACAAATGGCGCTGGTGGCGGCGAAGAGGAGTCTTCCGCAAGGTCTGCCAGCCTCGATTTCACCGGAACGCGTCTGCGCGGCGATTGGCACCGGGCTTGGCTGCCTGGGCGAAACCGCCGCTTTCGTGGAGAACATGCTGATCAACGAGGAACGCGCGCCGCTGGCGGGACGCTTTGCCAACTCGGTTCACAATGCCTGCGCCTCGCAACTCGCCATCGAGCTGAATCTGCGCGGGCTGAACTCCACCGCGACCCACCGCAGGATTTCTTTTGAAGCCGCCCTCTGGCATTGCGCGAACGAGTTGCGCGAAGGCCGCGCGGACATGGCGCTGGCGGGCGCGGCGGATGAGTTAAGTCCTTACACGCAAGCCGCTGGCGAACGCTGGGGATGGTGGGACGAGAACGCGCCGGCGATCCGGCCCTTTGACCGCGAACTCACAGGCCGGCGGCGTCCGCTGCCCGGCGAGGGCGCGGCGGTCTTCGCGCTCGCCCGCGCCGGTGAGGCGTCCCCGGAATCGGCCCGCTTGAGCGGCGTCCATTTTGGACGTTTCGCCGCGCGGCCCGGCGGGCTGCCGGAGGCGCAAAAGGAAGCGGTTTGGATTCGGAATACATTGGAGCGCGACGGCATCCCGCCCGCTTCGGCAGACTTGCTGCTGACCGGCGCCAACGGTTGGCCGTCGTGGGATGATGCTTACCGCGAAGTCGCGTCCGCGCTCTCGGTTTTGTGCGGACACGAAGTCAGTCTGGGCGCTTACAAACAGGTCAGCGGCGAACATTATTCGGCTTCGGCCTTCGGGTTCTTCGTCGCGCTGGGCCTGGTGCGCGGCGAAATCGAGCCGGCGTTGTGCATGGCCGGAATGCCATCCGTCATCCCTGCGGCGGGGCAACCCCGGACGGTGCTGCTTTACACGCTTTCTCCCGGCGGGAGTCATGCCCTGTGCTGCGTATGCGCGTGACACGTTTCCAATTGCTGCTCGCGGCCACGGCGGTGCTGGCGGTCGCGGTGTTCTGCCTGAGCGCCGGAACGGCCCGCTGGATAATGTTGAGCCTTTTGTTCACTGCCAGCGGCTTGGCGGCGGGATTGGGAGTGTCGTTTCCGGAATGGGGCCTGTTTGGCTTCAGTTTGTGCCGCGTACGGACGATGCAGAAGGTGGTCTCGCTCACGTTCGATGACGGACCCGATCCGGCGAGCACGCCGGCGCTGCTCGACTTGCTGGCGCGGAGGGGAGTTCGCGCGACTTTCTTCTGCGTCGGCCGGCATGTGGCAAGTCACCGCGATCTGGTGCGCCGCATCGCGGCGGAGGGGCACCTGATCGGCAATCATTCTTTTGCGCACAGCCGGGGAACCAATTTGTTCGGAGATGCGCGGTTGCGCGCCGACATCGAACTGGCGCAACAGGAAATAACGCGGACCGTCGGGCGGACGCCGGAGTTCTTTCGTCCGCCGATGATGCTGACCAACCCGCGGATTTTCCGGGTGACGCGCGCTCTTTCGCTCACGGTGGCGGGCTGTGCGATCCGCTGCTACGACCTGCGGGGCGGGAGCGCGCAGGAAATGCTGGCTCGGGTGCAGCGCCGTCTGCGGCCGGGCGTGATCATTGCGATGCACGACGGGGGCGTGCCGGCGGAGCGGTTGGTGAATCTGGCGGGGCAGTTGCTCGACAAACTCGACACGCAAGGATACCGTTGCCTGCGTTTGGACGAACTGGTCGCGTGTGAAGAACCCGCATGAACTCACAATTTGATTCGCAGGGCAGGCAGGCTGAGACCCGAATTGGGCGCGCCGGCCCTGGCTTCCTTGCACGCCTGGAAATTGCCGTTGTCCTTGTGCTCATTGGGTTGTTTGCTTGTCAGCTTTCCGCGCAATCCACCAATCCAGCCGCCGTCCTGCTCGATCAGGTCGCCCTGAACGCGGGCCGCGTCGAGTCGGTGTTCACCCGGTTTGCGCAGGAGCGGCATCTGTCCTTGTTTCAAGAACCGCTCCGCACCGAGGGTTATCTCTGCTTTCAAAAACCCGGCCGCATCCGGTGGGAAGTCACGCAGCCCTATGAGTCCATTTTGGTATCGGACGGCAAGGGTGTCGCGCAGTTCGAGCGGGCCGGCGGCCAATGGAAGAAGCTGGACCTGGGACTGGCGGACGCGATGCAAAGCGTGGTGGCGCAAATCGGCGCAATCATGGAAGGCCGTTACGCCAGCCAGCAACGCGATTACAGCATCAGCGCAACCAACTCCGCCGATGGGCCGGTGCTCACTCTTATCCCCCGCCAGCCCGCGATGCTCAAGATGATGCAGGCCATCGAAATTTATCTCACCCCGGATTTTCGCGTGACGCGCCGCGTCGTGTTGCGCGAGCAGGACGGCGATTTCACGGACATCCGCTTCAGCGGGCAAATGGCGGAGCCGCCGTTGCCGGCGGGAACATTCGACCGCAATAAGCCGGCGGACTTGGAACTGATTCGCAAGTCGGTTGAACAGCACAAGGGAGCCTCCCCGGAAAATCCCGTTTCCAAATGACCAGACAATCCGGCCAGATCATGGCGGCCATTCGCGGCCTGGGCGCGGCGGCGCTGGTGTTGGTTTGCGCCGGCGGGTGTGTTTCCCATCGCGTGCTGGAAGCTTCCTGGCAGCCGATTCCGCCGTCGGAAGGCGACAGCGCCGCCTTCGCAGTGGCGCGCCAGACGGTACGCGAGGCGTTTCCCGCCTCCTGGCAGGCAACGCAGCGCGCCATTATCAGCGTTGGACGGCGGCAGTTCACCTGCGATGGTTTTCTGACGGCATCGCCCGCCGAAGGCTGGCATTTGGCGCTGATCAGCATGCTGGGATTGGTGGCGGACGTGCGCGTGAGGAATGATGGCTCGACCGAGGTGCTGAAAGTCACGCCGCTTTTTCGCGAGGATTGGGCTCGGGATTATGTCGCGCAGGAATTGCGCTGGCTTTTCACGCCGCCGCCGGAACTCGCGCCTGCCGGGCGCTTGGCCGACGGACGGCTGGCACTTGAAGCGAAAAGCGGAGCGGACGGTGCGAAGGCCCGTTATGTATGCAGCGCCGACGGCAGCCATTGGGAGGAAATTGAAGTTTGGGACGGGCCGCGCCGCCTTTTTCACGCGAAGGTCTCCGGCTACCGGACTTTCCCTGGCTGGCCGCGCGCGGTGCCGAGTGAATTCGATTTGGACGCGGGCACGCATCAATTGCAAATACGGACGGTGACGCTTGCCGCCGCCTCTCCGCTGAAGGAGGAGGCGCCATGAGCAAGTGGCGGCGCAGACTGCGCCGGCTGCTGTGGGTTGCGGCCGGTCTGGCGGGATTTCTGGTTGTCACCTATTGCGCCATGCTGGGGTTGATGTGGCATTGGGTGGCAACGCCGCCGGTGCTGGCGGAGGAGCCGGCCATCACCCGGATGACCAATGAAGTCCGCGGCGGCCGCGTCTGGCTGGGAAGGAGCTGGCTGGAACAGCGCGACGGCCTTTCGGTGCTTTATTTGACAGGAACTCCGTTTGAAATCGGCTATGCCGACGGCGCGCTCACGCAGCAGACGATCCGCCGCCAGGAAGACACCATGCTGGAATTGCTCCACCGCGTCGCCCCGTATCGCTGGACGCAGTTTCTGCTCAAGTTCTTTGTAACTTACAAGAACCGGAAGCTACAGGAGAACATCCCGGCCGAGTATCAAATGGAAATGTACGGCATGACACGGGGCTGCCCCGATCCTCATCCCGAATTGGGGCCGCCCTTTCACCGTGTTCTCAATTACCACGCCGCGCAGGATATTTCCTACATGTTGATGAACAGCCCACTGCTGCGCGGCGGCTGCACCGGCTTTGCCGCGTGGAACACCGAAACGCGCGATGGCCACCTGCTGGTGGGGCGCGACTTCGACTGGGAAGCGGCGCCGGTATTCGACCAGGACCGCATTGTCATTATCTGCGAGCCGGATGAGGGAATCCCGTTCATCTCGCTGGCGTGGGGCGGAATGGCGGGATGCGTGTCGGCCATGAACCGCGAAGGGCTGGCGGTCTTCGTCAATGGCGCGCCTTCCGCACTTCCCGGGGATGGCGCCACGCCGACGTGCATTGTGGCGCGCGACGTGGTGCAGCACGCGCGGACCATCGCCGAGGCCACCGCGATCATCCGCCGCGCCCGCGTCTTTGTGTCGGCGATGTTCCTGGTGGCCAGCCGGAGCGACGGACGCGCGGTAGTGATCGAAAAGACGCCCGCGCGAACGGAGGTTCGGGAGCCTGCCGGCGATCCCTGGATTATTTGCGCCAACCATTACATGACCGGCCCGCTGACCAACGAGGCCGTGAATCTGAAATACATGCGCATGGACACCTCGCCGGACCGCTATGCGCGAATGGAGGAACTCTTGAAGCGCGAAGCAGGCATCCTGGATGCCCCCCGCGCCGCCGCGGTGCTGCGAGACCGCCGCCTCACGGGCGACCGCGCCGCCGGCAACGGCCACCGCGATTCGTTGAACCCGCTCATTGCCACCCATTCGGCCGTGATGGATTTGACCGACGGCATCTTTTGGGCGGCGCGGCCTCCCCATCAATTGGGCGGTTATGTCGCCTTCGATCTCAGCGCGGTGGACCGGCTGCTGCCTGTGCGCGCGATCGCGGAAGACCCCATTTTGAACGGCGGCGAATATCAGCGGTATCTCGCCGCGCAGGCCGGCTTGGAGGCGGGCTGGGCCGCGTTGAAGAAAGGCCAATCTGCACGAGCGCTGGAGTGCGCGGATCAGGCGGAAAAGGACAATCCCGGATTTTACCGCAATGCCTGGCTTCGCGCCGAAAGCCTGCTCGCGCTGGGCCGTCGCGCGGAGGCGCTCGCGGCGTGTGATGTTGCGCTGGCGGGCCATCCGGCGCTGGGCGGCGAGCGCGCCAAAATTGAGAAGCTCCGCCAGCGGGCCGGCGACAACCGGTAGCGTATGAATTCCAATTGCGCCTTGCGCCCGCCGCGTCCGTATTTCCTCATGGTCCTGCTCTGTTTGACAGGCTATGTCAGCTATTTCCTGTGCAAATTGGTATTCGTGCTGGCGGGCGCGCCGGTGCTTTTGGTTCTGACTCCCTTTCCACGCGTCCGCTATCGGTTCTTGCAAATCACCCTGCGCGGCTTTCTCAGCGTGTTTGTTCGCGGCTGGCTGCCAGCGCTGGGCTTGTATCGCATTGTGGAAGTGTCGGGTCTTGAGCGCGCGCTGGCGGTTGGCCCCGTGGTGCTGGCGGCCAATCACCGCAGCTTCCTGGACTCGCTGCTTCTGTTGAGCCTGGTACCCCGGCTCGGCGTGGTGATCAAGGCCCGTTACACCAGCCAGCCCATCTATATCGTCCTGACCCGCACCTTCGACATGGTAAGCGTGGATGCGGGCCGGCTCAGTTCGGTGGCTGCCGCCCTGGCCGCGAGCCGCCGCATTCTGTCCGCGGGCCGCCGGCTGCTGGTTTATCCCGAAGGCACGCGCGCGCGGAGTGGCCGTCTGCAGCCGTTTCATCCCATGGCCTTTGAAGTGGCTTTCGACGCGGGGGTGCCGGTGGTGCCGGTCATCATTCATTCCACAGTGCCCATCATGGCCAAGGTGCCGGGCAGTGTCTTCCCACGCCAGCGCGTTGAATACCGAATCCGTTTCCTTGACGCTGAAACGCGACTGCCGGATGATACCGCCGATAGCCTGAGCGACCGCGTTTATCGCCGCATGGCGCGTGAACTGAAAATGCTGGACGCCGGAACCGTCTGGGAAAACGCCAATTGATCCTGAAATGAACCCACATCCGCCCTTTGAGTTGGAAGACCTGCTCCCAATCCTCCCGCATCGTCCGCCGTTTCTCTTCGTGGACCGCGTGACCGAACTGGAGCCGGGGAAACGCATCGTCGCAGAACGCCGGTTGCGGCCGGAGGAACCGCATTTTGCGGGACATTTCCCGGGCCGCGCCATCATGCCTGGCGTGCTGGTCACCGAAGCACTGGCCCAGACGAGCGGCTTGTTGCTCGGGTTGAGCGAGATGATCACCGGCGCGGCTCCTCCGGAACGGCGCAGGATGTACTTTCTCGCGTCCAACAATATGAAGTACAAACACCCCGCCGCGCCCGGCGACACATTGGAACTGCGCGCGCAGGCCGACGGCAATTTCGCCACCTTGTTTCGTTTCAATGTGGAGGCCTCGGCGGGCAGGAATTTGATCGCCTGCGGCACTCTCACTCTGGCGGCATTGGAGGAGAAGTCATGAAGGTGCTGCTGCTGCGGGCCAATCCGCGCAAGAGCGGCTACACGCAGCGGCTGGTGGAACTGTTCCTTCAAGGTCTGCGCGAGACGCCCGCGGAGATCACCGATGTGGACCTCGCCGAACAGCAGATTGCCGCCTGCCTGGGGTGTTTTCACTGCTGGCTCATCACCCCGGGAGAGTGCGTGCATTCTGACGACATGGGGGCGCTGTTGGAGCGGTTCCTCGAGGCGGATGTGATCGTTTGCGCCACGCCGCTCTACCACTACTCCATGAGTTCGAGTTTGAAGACTTTTTTCGAGCGGACCTTTCCGCTGACCAAGCCGGGACTCAGCCACTCGGCGGCTGGAAGGTTGCGCAACAACATCCGGCACCCGGAACGCTGGAAGGACAAGCGGCTGATTACCATTGTCACCGGCGCATTGACCGATCCCGAGGGGTTCCGCCCGGCCAACGAGACGTTTCAGCTCATCGCGGATTCCCTGGATCTCCAATTGGGCGGCCAGCTCACCCGTCCCGGATGCTACCTGCTTGACTATCCGCTCTCCAAGCCGAAGACCTTGAAACGAATCGAAACCGCCTTTATCCAGGCCGGACGTGAAGCGGGCGCCATCGGGCGGCTTTCCGCGGAAACCCAGCGCGATGCGTCGCTACCCCTGGCGGCAGATCTGGAACACTTCCGCGCCTATTCCAACATTTACTGGGCGCAAGCCACTCAGATGGGCGAGCAAGGCCTGGCGCCGGAGAAAGTCCAGGCGCGGGTGAGTGAAGACGCGGGCATCCTCATCCGCGAAATGGTGCGGAGCCTTGACCCTGGCGCCGCCGCCCGCACCAAGGCGGTACTGCAATTCGATTTCCCGGACAAGCAGCAACATTTCCGCGTGACCCTGGATCGCGGCCGCGTCAGCCTGGAAGAAACCATGACCGCCAAGCCCGACCTCCGGGTGCGCTGCGAGTCCGCCGTCTGGGCCAGGGTATTCACTCGCCAGACCGACATCCGCCAGGCGCTCCTCGACCGCCAAATCGTGTTGGAAGGTGACAAGTCCCTCTTCGCGCGCCTGGACCGCCTCTTCCCGCCGCCGTCGGATTGAGATGACTTATGACAAGCGAAACGACACGATTAAAGACAGTTGTCCACAGTGTGGAGCGGGCTGGAAAACAGATTAGCCTTCCCCCACGCCAAAAAAATGTTGAACGCGGGTCGTTCGACTTTACACTTGGATGACGGATTGGACGCAGTGAGTGTTTGAGTTTTGGAATCTGAACCTGAAATAATGAACTTGCAAAACAAACCTACATCCCGACGGCCCGGGGTTTCGGCCCAGCCCGCCGCGCCGCCGCCGCCGACCGGCGCTTCCGGAATCGCCCTCGTCAATTCGCTGGAGGGGATGGTCGAGGTGGCGCTCAAGAACCTGGATACGGCCGAGGCGGGCCTGTTGCGCAATGACCTGATCTTGCGCCTGCGCCTGGCGGGGGCGGCGGCGGCGCACCCGGTCAACACGCCTTACGTCAATACTATTCCGGCCGAATCGCAGCCGCGTTATCCCGGCAACCGCGACCTGGAGCGTCGCATCAAGAGTCTGGCGCGCTGGAACGCGATGGCGATGGTTGTCAATGCCCAGCGCAACGAATCCGGCGTGGGCGGTCATATTTCGAGCTACGCCTCGATGGCAACGCTTTACGAGGTGGGCTACAACCACTTTTTCCGGGGCGGCGACGGCAGAACGCCCGCAGACTTGATTTACTTTCAGGGGCACACGACGCCGGGCAATTATGCGCGGGCGTTTTTGGAGTATCGGCTGGAGGAGAGCCATTTGCACAATTTCCGCCGGGAACTGGCGGCGGGCGGCGGCCTTTCTTCGTATCCGCATCCTTATTTGATGCCGGATTTCTGGCAATTCCCGACCGTCTCGATGGGACTGGGGCCGATGATGTCCATCTATCAGGCGCGGTTTATCCGGTATCTCAAGGCGCGGGGTCTGCTGAAAACGGAGACGGAGCCACGGGTGTGGGCGTTCGTGGGGGACGGGGAATCGGACGAGCCGGAAACGCTTGGGTCGCTGACGCTGGCGTCGCGGGAGGGGCTGGACAACCTGACGTGGGTTGTCAACTGCAATTTGCAGCGGCTCGACGGCCCGGTGCGCGGCAACGGCAAAATCATCCAGGAGCTGGAAGGCGCGTTTCACGGCGCGGGCTGGAATGTCATCAAGGTGATCTGGGCCTCGCAATGGGATGAACTGTTCGCGCGGGACGAATCGGGGCTGCTGCGCAAGCGGATGACCGAAGCGGTGGATGGGGATTTCCAGAAATACACCGTCGCGCCCGGCAGCTACATTCGCCGCCATTTCTTCGGCAAATATCCCGAATTGCTGCGTTTGGTGGATCATTTGACCGATGAGGAACTGACGCGCCTGGGACGCGGCGGCCATGATCCGGTCAAAGTTTATGCCGCCTACAAAGCGGCGATGGAATACCGGGGCGGCCCGACAGTGATTCTGGCCAAGTCGGTCAAGGGTTACGGGCTGGGCGAGGCCGGCGAAGGGCGCAACATTTCACATCAACAGAAGGCGCTGAACGAAAAGGAATTGCGGGAGTTCCGCGCGCGGTTCGACGTGCCGATCAGTGACGAGGATATTGCGGACACGCCGTTTTTCCGGCCGTCCAAGACTGCGCCGGAAACGAAGTATTTGCTGGAGCGGCGCAAGAAGCTGGGCGGATTTGTGCCCAAACGCGAGGTGAAGGCCGAGCCGCTCAAGACGCCGCGATTGGAGGCGTTCCCGGAATTGACGAAGGGGACAGGCGAGGCTTCCACGACGAAGAGTTTTGTGCGGCTTCTGAGCGCGCTGGTGCGGAACCCGGAGGTGGGTCGGCGGGTGGTGCCGATAATTCCCGACGAAGGACGGACGTTTGGCATTGACCCGTTATTCAGCCAGATCGGCATTTATTCTTCCAAGGGACAGCTTTACGAGCCGGTGGACAAGGACGCGGGATTCAGCTATTACCACGAAGCCAAGGACGGCCAGATACTTGAGGAAGGCATCACGGAAGCCGGCTCGATGGCGTCGTTTGTCGCGGCGGGGACGGCTTATGCCAATCACGGAATCAATTTGATTCCATTTTATATTTACTACTCGATGTTCGGCCCGCAGCGGGTGGGGGATGAAATGTGGCTGGCGGGCGACAGCCGGACGAAGGGCTTTTTGCTGGGCGCCACTTCCGGGCGGACGAGCCTCAACGGGGAGGGGTTGCAACATCAGGACGGCCATTCGCCCCTGAGCGCCTCAGTCATCCCGACTCTTTACGTTTATGATCCGGCGTTCGCCTACGAAGTGGCCGCCATTGTATGCGACGGCATGAAACGGATGTTCGAGGACGGCGAGGAGATCATGTATTACCTTTGTCTTTACAACGAAGCTTACTCCCAGCCGCCCATGCCGCCCGGTTGCGAGGAGGGAATTCTGAAGGGGCTGTATAAGTACAAGCCCGGCCCTCAGGGCAAAAAGCACAAGGCGCACATCCTCGGCAGCGGGAGTCTGATCCGTTCCGCGCTGGCCGCGCAGGAAATTCTGGCCGCGCGCTACGACGTTTCGGCGGATGTTTGGAGTGTCACCTCCTACAAGAATCTCCGCAACGAAGCGCTGCTTGCGAGCCGTTGGAACATGCTGCATCCGACCCAGCCCGCGCGGAAACCGTGGGTCGAGCAACTCCTCGAAAAGGAAACCGGCCCCTTCATCGCCGTCTCGGACTACATGAAGATAGTGCCGGACCAAATTGCCAAATGGGTCCCCGGCGGCTTGACCAGCCTGGGCACCGACGGTTTTGGCCGCAGCGAAACGCGCCCCAACTTGCGCCGCTTCTTCGAAATAGACGCGGAAAGCGCGGTTGTGGCTGTATTGCACGCCCTGGCGCAGCGCGGGGCGATTCCCCGCGAGACTGTGGCCCGGGCCATCGGCGAATTGGGCATTGATCCTGAAAAGGAGTTTCCGAGGATTGCGGCGTTTTGAGCGGGAGGGCGAATTAATGAGACAAATTCAGCAGGACCAGGAAAAGTGAAAAACGATGAATCGGAATTGGATCGCCGAATGTTTGGAGATGGGAAGTTGGACTCGCTTTTCGAACCCGCTCGCAGCCGTGAGGAAAAAAGAGGGTTTGAAATAATAGACACTGGCACGACATCTGCGTCGCCCCTCTCAACGCGGGTCGTTCGTGATCACGTCCTGACCCAGCTTTAGAACCACGTTCAAGTCGCCGGAGTGGGCTTTTGCTGAAGCTGAACCCAACGGATTGCCCGGCACGACGCGCACCTCATACTCGCCCTCTCCCACCATCAAGGCAAAATGCCCTTTGGCGTCCGTCCATCCGCCGGCTCTGCGCTGGCCTGCCGCGAAGGCTTGCACATCCACCGTCGGCACTGGCTTGGAATCCGGCCCAACCACCACTCCCTCCAACCTTTGATCCGCCGGCTGGAGGGTAATCGGCGCCAATTGCAGGCTGTTTGTTTCTGTTTGGTTTGCTCCAACCTCCACCTCCGCGGGGACAAAGCCGGACGCTCTCACATCCAACATATACCCGCGCCCCAGCGGGAGGGCGTTGAAGGCGAACGCTCCGCGCTCGTCCACCGCGGCCGACACCCCACCCGTCGAAAGCCTCTCATCGTGGGTCATTCTGATCGTCAACGTAGCGGGTTTGATCCTTGTCCCCTTGGCATCCTGGACAGAACCTGACAGGGTGAGTCCTTGTTCCAGGTGCAAGTCAAGATTGGTTGTCATCGGCTCAATCCTGACCGCTGTGGCAAAGTTATGCGCCAAATCGCGTCCGATGAACAAATAATCCTCCCTGCGATTTCCAGACTGCGCGGTTCTGATTGGGGAGTTGAAATGAATTTCAAAATGACCGCTCGCATCGCTTTTTAGCGCTTTATTGGGGCCGCTTCCGGGCATGTCCCCCACGCCAAACGGAATCCCCCCTGGGTTGACAGTCAGCGCCACGAATGGGGCGGGCGCGCCAGAGGGATCAAATACGGTTCCCGTAATCGTATTGGATTGCATGGGGGGGACACGCGCGTAAATAACAGGGCGATCAAGTCCGGGAGGAGGCTGCCCTTGGCACACCATGCCGCACTCCAAACCGACAGACAAAACCAAAAGCCAATTCCGAAATGTTTTCATTTGATGTTTCTATTGGGATTCCGGCCCATGCACGGTCAGTTTGCCGGTGGGCTGGCCAGGCGGCCCATGAAAAGGAGGCTGCCGGTCGAATTTTCGCGGATAAAGAACAGGAAGGGATGGTCTGCGCGGAACACGGGCGGTGGGGGAGGCGGGCGGGCGGCGCCGGGGGCCGCAATTACCCCTGCCGTGGCGGCAGCAGCTTCGGTGCTGGTTTCGTCCACCGCCACGTAAGCTTGATGGATTACCTTCGAAATGTGGAGGTCGTGGGCACCGTCCATCCCGGAGAAATCGGCGCCGTTCGGGTCGCCCGGCGGCAATTGCTCAGGGTCAACGAATGCGTTGACGACCCCAAGGGTGCTGAGATTGTCGCCCAACGAGAATCGCTGCTCGATTTGGAATTTAGGAAGAAACACTTCAAGTCGTGTGGCGGCCAGTTGGCTGACCCAGCCGGCCAATTGATCCGCGGTGAGCGACTGCTCGAGTGCGCCCAAGTCTCCCGCCGCGCGTGGAAGCACCACCAGAAACGAAATTCCCGGGCCCGCCGTGGATGAGCCGGCCCGGCCCGAAACTGATCTTTCCAAGTAGCCTAACGAAAGCACCTGGCAGGGAATGTTGCCATTGGTGATGTCGGCGAATCTGACCTGGTAAGCCTCGAAAGTGTTAACCATGAGAGACACCGGTTTTGCGCTGCCGTCGGCCAGATGAAACTCATCGGTGTGGGTTAGTCTCGGTTCAAACGGCGTCATCCAGACGCCTTTGAAATAGATGGCATTCACGAGCACCAGGCGTGTTTCGGAGGTTATGTCAATTGCATGAAGCATGTCCTTAATCTTGTGCTCGGTTTTTCCATCAACCCAGTTATTGATCTGCGCGGTGGCGGCCTTCGCTTGATGTTTGAAGTCCACCGGGAACAGTCCGGAGGTGAAGTCCTTCTGCACGGTTTGGAGGTATTGCGGCAGGAAAGGGTTCTCGGGATTTTGCTCGGGCCAGAGCGAGTTGGCCACCAAGAGTTTCGCGCCTGTGGCGGCCTGGGCCTGGGCGAGCGCCGCCCGCAAAGCGGCGAAGGCCGGCGTCACCTGGTCCTCCGGCAGTTCGGAAAGATGAAACGTCTCGGCCATTTGCGCGGCGGTGTCGCCCTTGGCGCCCTTCCAGGTCATGGCCAGCGCGGTGGAAATGCTGTACGGCGAAAGGATGCTATTCTCGGCGGCGTTGGAGCCGACCTGACGGAAGATCTCAAGGGCGAAACGATTATTGGCCTGGACAAGAGCCGACATCGGTGGTGGCGCGTTCTCAGCGAGAAGGGTGGCAGATGAGATAAGCGCCAGTGCCAGGCACAATGCGGGGAATCTAAAAGATAAGTTCATACGATCCATTAGACGGAAGATTGCAAAAAAGTATCCAAGAATTTTGCTAATTGTCCCATTGGCATCCCATAGCGGACAAAATTCGACCGTGCCGATGTCATGAAGATGTCAGTTGTCACTTTTTAAACTCCGGCCAATTATCCTAGCTCCAAGCAGATTCCCCGGAAGAGTTCCCGCCCGCCTTTGACGGGGTTTGGGGTTTGGCGTTTGGGGTTTGGCGTGGCAGTTTGAACCGCAAGCATCAAGTTGACGGGAAAACTCGAATGGATTTAACGAGTGGAATATGAGAAACAGCACTGTCGGCCAGCGTGCGGGGGCGCTATTTTCGAGGGGACTCGGCCTGCCATGAGAGTGAGTTGCGACTTGTATTCGGGATGGGGTTGGGGTTGAATCCCGTGATAGTATCCTCAGATGCAAATTAGGAAACTCCTGCAAGATGGGATGGCCTGAACCGTATGGATGATTGGACACTTTATGCCTGAGTTTGACTCCGTTGAATCTGTCTTCCAAGGACAGCCGAAGCGCCTCGCCGCCCTGTTGGAGGCCAGCGCGGAGGGGGCCAGGCTTTGGCGGCCGGAGGAATTGGGCGCCATCTTCCGCCACCAGATGGCCGCGCCCGTTCTGGTGGATCTGGGCGGTTTCGATCCCGGCATGGCGGCCCGGCTGAAGAAGTTGAGCGAAGCCCAAAGTCTGTTGCTTAAGAGCTTTGCCGACCTCTTTCATCATCCCGCCCCTCCCTTGGAATTGCTGGAGCTGACGAAGGATTTCGCCAAGGCGAACATGGACCACGCCCAGAGCAGTCTGCCGGGCGAAGTCGCCGCCGCTCTTTACTACACCAGCATCGCGGCCGCGCTGGTGCGCCTGGACACTCGCATCACGCGGCTTCCAGACGCCGACTTGCGCCGCGGCCTCCTCTGGACCAGCGAGCAGGCGTGGCTGGATGCCGAAACCCGCCAATTACTCCTCACAGGCTCCGAAAAAGTCGCGCCCTCCGGTCGCGGCGGAATTCCCGCGCCATGAATCCCGACGACCCGCCCCCTCAGCCGCCGGCCTTTCACCCGCCTGTTTCGACTATGGGCGGCCCGATAGCGGAGTTGATCGCGCAACAGATGCTCGCGCCGCCGGCGCGTCCGGGGCTGCTCGGGGCGTTGCGCCAATTTGAAATCCAGCGCCTGCTGGGCAGCGGCGGCATGGGCCTGGTGCTGCTGGCGCGCGATTCCGGAACCGGACGCAGCGTGGCGATCAAGTTGATCCGGCCGGAGTGGGTCTCCGACCCCCGCATCCTTCATCGCTTCGTCAAGGAGGCGGGCCACTTGGAAAAACTCAAACATCCCAACGTCGTTCCCGTGCTGGAAGTGTCCGACCGCGCCGAGGGGCCTTATTTCGTGATGCCGTATTATGAGCGGGGCAGCCTGGCGGGGCGCATCCGGCCGGGGGAGCCGCTGGACGTGGTATTTGTGCTTGACGTTGCGCTGAACATCGCCGAGGGCCTGCAATTCGCCCATCGCCGCGGCATCATTCACCGCGACCTCAAGCCGGCCAACATCTTGCTCGGCGGCGAACAGGGCGCCTGCCTCGCCGATTTCGGCCTCGCCCGCACCGTGTTCAACGACTCCATCATGGACGTGGATCGCCCGCATTGGGAAGGGACCGCCCCTTACATGTCGCCGGGCGTGGCGGCGGGCGACGCCGAGGACACGCGGTGCGACATTTACGCCTTCGGCGCGCTGCTCTACGAAATGCTCACTGGCGAGCCGCCTTACGCGGGCCGGACGCTCGAGGAAATCCGGCGGCAAATTCTGGCCGGGCCGCCCAAGCCGATCCAGGAACGAAATCCGGCGGCGGACGCCGGACTGCGCACCGTGGCCGAAGGGGCGATGGCGCGGGAGTTGCGCGACCGTTACGCCGACATGAGCGACGTGCTGGCGGACTTGCAGCGCATCAAGGAGGGCAAAGCGCCGGTCGGACCGCGCGGATTGGCACGAGGCGGCCTGCTGAGGCGCATCCCGATGCAGGCGAGGG
>Ga0182030_10007741_pt1 | contig 22372 bp, 15 predicted proteins | sample 812S3MmetaG_FD_121299 | JGI IMG/M metagenome (GOLD analysis project Ga0182030, IMG submission 121299) | Permafrost microbial communities from Stordalen Mire, Sweden - 812S3M metaG (Illumina Assembly) | ecosystem: Environmental > Terrestrial > Soil > Wetlands > Permafrost | place: Sweden... | reverse complement strand
GCAACGGGTGGCGGGCTTTGATTGCCGGTGTGCCGAGGCAAGCCGGTAATCTTAAAAGAACCCCCACCCTTGCCGTGTCTGACAGATCCTTTGAACATGTATTGCTACATGTGGAACTCGCCGGACGGTTTTCGACTTCCAGTAAAGGCATGTCGGCTACCACCGCAACTTGCTCCGTGATCGTTTAATTTACGGTTCAAGGATTGTTTCGAATCACGAACAGGGCAGGGAAAATATTTTGTTCAAAGAGCGTGCTAACTTCTGATTCATTTATCGGCCGGGGCGGCAAAATTCTCAAGTATTTTTTTTATAAATATTTTCACGCCGAAGGTTGACAAATCGAAGAATCCGTCTCTGATTTTCTCCAGCTTCAACCTGGGCGTAAAAATTAAAACCCCGCCCTTGCCGTGTGCAGCCGTGCCTGTGAACTTTTGCATCATACGGGACGGCGCGGACGGCTTTCGACGACCAGTCAAGGTGTCGGCCACCATCACGGCTGGTGTCCCAGATCGCGTTATTCCCATTCAAGGTCCAAGTTGCGAATCACGAACAGGGCAGGGTAAATTGGGTTATTCATGCTTCAAAGATCTGCCGGATATAAACCATGATTCGTGCCAATCCGCCGCTGATAAAATTCAATCTCGGAGACCGTGGAAATGGATTCGCGGTTGGCAAAACTGTCCTCGCGTGAGGCAATGCGGGCAAAAGACGCGACACGAAGCATCAGTTCAACGCGCTTATTCAACTTCCACCGTGATGATGCCGAGGATTTTGGTTTCTCGTCGCTGGAGTAGGCGGCTGAGTGGCGCGAGCGTTTGCTGATAAACCAGTGCCATGAGGCCGCAGAGCAGCGCCGAACAGATAAGATTGACCGGCACGAAAACCGGCAGGTCTGAACGGTGCCATAGGAGTTCCAGCAGCGGGCCGGCGAACACCGGTGTCATCGCCACGGGAAAAAGCATCTGACAGAACATCAACACCAGCATCGCGAGGCCGGGCAGCTTGGTTGGTTTCATCGAGCCGGGCTGGATGCGATAAGGCATGAGAATCGAAAGCAGATTTCCCGCCACGCCGGCCATGAAGAGCACGCTGGCAAATTGAAACAGCGTCGCCAAAATCGTCAGCGGCGGTAGTTGCAGCCGCGTGGCGGTGAGTGCGATCAGCAAGGTGCCGAACGTGACGGCCACCGGCAGTGCCGCGAGGTTTTTGCCGAGCAGAATCAGCCGCCGATCCGCCGGTGAAAGCATCAGGGCACGGAAGCCGTCGCGGTCGAAACCAAACTGGTTGGCAAAAAATTGCGCCAGAAAGAAAACCGGGAACACCACCGAGCCGGTGGCGAAGAACGGTTTCATGGAATCAGGCAGGTTCGCGGTGGTGCGAAAGAAAACCGACGCGCCGATGACGATGGTCACGATGAACGAAGTTGCCCAGGCCATTTTCACCTCGGGCGCGCGGAGCAGCGAGCGCAACGTGGCCAAAGCCAGCGCGGCGGATTGTTCGGGCACGAACGGGATGGAGCGTTCGAGGAATTCTTTTTTAGTTGTATCGCGTGGAACGAAAACTTTTTTGGCCGCGCCGGAAATTTTCACCGCCGCCTTGCCGCCGGTTTCGCCGTGATAGAACCGCACGGTGCTGCGATACGCGCGCCGCAAACCCAGCGTCGCGATGACGAGGCAGCCGAGCGTGCCAAGCAATGCTGGCAGCGGATTTCCCCCGGCCAGCGCCCGCGCGCCGATCGGCAGCCACAGCGGCGGCACAAAACCTTCCGCCGCGACCAGGTTGTCGAACATCTTTTGGGAGGATGCGGCCCGCTCCTGATATTGACGCTGCCGCTCTTCCGGCGTGGTGTTTTGCCCGAACGAACCGTGTTTTTGGAACACGTTGAAGTAAAGATTCGGCCCTTGGGCGATCAATACGAAAGCCATCGTGATGCACATGATGACCGTGCGGCGGCGGCGCGGGTTGGTCATCATCGTCGCCAGCCAACCGCGCAGGCAATAGGTCCAAGCGGTGATCATCAGGACCATGCTCAACACCAGCGGCACCAGCAAAATCATTTCCGGTCCGCGCGAAATCGCCAGGCCGATACAGAGGCCGAGCATCAGGGGAACCACCATAACGATGCTCAAGGAAAAATGCGACACGAGGTAATTGACCGCGAACATCTGCCCGAGCGCAACCGGCAGGTGCATGAGCTTCTGCAAATCAATCGTCTCGGAGCGCTGAAGTTCCGTGAGCAGCCCGATCATCCAGAAAAAAAGAAAAAGGCCCGTGACAACCAACCAGACCGTCATCACCGCCGCCGGTGTCGCTTCGCGCAACCCAAGGATGCCACCAGTCAATCCACCAATGAAGGACAATGCCATCAGCACGAGCGCACCGATGCCGACGAGGACGGTGAGCACCGCGCCGAGTCCGCCGCTGCGGCGCCATTGGTTGCTCATCAGCCGCCAGCGCAACCACAGGATTGTCTTGAGCTGTTCGCGGTTCATTCCAGCCAGCTTAATTTTTGCGCCTCGTGTCCGTCGCTGCCGACCACCGAGATGAATTTGTCCTCCAGCGAGGAACCATCGCGCCGTAAATCTTCCATTGTGCTTTGGTGCACCAGTTTTCCCTGCGCGATGATGCCGACATCGGTGCAAAGTTTCTCCACGATTTCCAAGACGTGCGACGTGAGAAAAACCGTCGCGCCGCGTCCGACGCATTGCTTGAGCGTGTCGCGCAAAACTTTTGAGGCCACCGCATCCACGCCCTCGAACGGTTCGTCCAGAAAAAGCAAATCGGGATTCGGAATCAACGCGGCGGCGAGCGAAAGTTTTTTCTTCATGCCGTGCGAAAATTCCAGCGTCAGCTTTTTCTCCTCGTGCGCCAGATCCATCATCGCGAGCAGTTCTTCGGCGCGGGTGCGCACGGTTTCGCGCGGCAGGAGATACATGCGGCCGATGAAGGTGAGATATTCGCGCGCGGTCAGGTTGTCGAACAGCGCGAGATTTTCCGGCACCACGCCGACGCGCTGCTTCACGGCGAGCGCGCGTTTCGGGTCGCTGACGTCCTCGCCGAGAATGCGCATCGTGCCGCCGCTGGGCGCGAGCAGGCCGGTGAGCATCTTGATGGTCGTGGATTTGCCCGCGCCGTTGGGGCCGAGAAAACCGTAGAAGCGACCGGCCTCCACGCGCAGATTCAGTTCGTTGACAGCGCGGAATTTCCCGAAGTCCCGCGTCAAATTGAAAGTTTCGATGGCGACGTTCATGGCAAGTTGGGAGGAAACTATCGGACGCCAGTCGTGGTCGCAACACGAAACAACCCTTTCGGATTCGCCGCAGGCTCAATGACCCAACAACAAACCATGAATCACATGGCTGCGATTATTACGTCAGGCAAACCGGGCGGCAGATTTTCGGTTGCAACTTTCGCCTGAAGTTCGGCGACTTGTTTTTCCAGTTCCCGCGTGCGGCGGATCAATTCCGGCAATTGTTGCAACGCGATCATCTGGCGCTTGGTTTGTTTGTCCGGCATGGCCGGAATGCCGAGCACGACGCCCTTGTCGGGAATATCGCGCATTACGCCGGATTTCGCGCCGATCATGGCTTGGTTTCCGATTTTTAAGTGACCGGCAATCCCCGACTGCGAAGCGATCACGCAATAATCTCCGAGCTTCGTGCTGCCCGCGAATCCCACCTGGCCCATCACCAGACAATTCCGCCCGATGACGACGTTGTGGGCGATGTGAACCAGGTTGTCAATCTTCGTGCCCTGACCGATGACGGTGGCCCCGAGCGCACCGCGATCAATGGCCGTGTTCGCGCCGATTTCAACATCGTCATGAATGATGACATTGCCGACCTGCAACATTTTTCGGTGCCGGCCTTCATCTAAAACATAACCGTAACCGTCCGAGCCAATGACCGTGCCGGCATGAATGGCGACGCGGTTTCCAAGCTGGCATTTCGCGTAGATGACAACATTCGGAAACAGGCAAACGTCCTCGCCGAGCTGGCAGTCGCGGCCAATGTGGTTGCCGCCAAGCAACACCGAACGCGCCCCGATTTTCACGCGGGCACCGATGACGCAGTGTGGCCCGATATGCGCGGTGGAATCAATTTGCGCGGAGGCGGCAATGTTCGCGCTGGGATGAATTCCCGGTGAATGTTCGTCCGGCGGAAAAAACAGCGGCAGCAGTTTCGCCACAGCCGCGCGGGTATCCGGCACGCGGATGACAGTTTTCATGGCGGAGATAATATTTCCCGAGACGAGAATCGCCGTGGCCTGACTTTGTTCGGCGGTGGCAAAGTAAGTTTCCTTTTCGGCGAACGTCAGGTCGCCGGCTTTGGCGCAGTCGGCCGATGCGAAACCGGTCAATGCCACCGAGCCGTCGCCGAAGACTTGGCCCCGAAGTTTTTCTGCGATTTGAGCAGCCGTGAATGTCATGGTGTGATGGGTTGAGCGGACGCTGGGATGGGCAGAGCCGCCAGGACTCTGCGGTTTGGCTTTGAGAGATTGATTTCTCCGGCAGCATGGGCCGGATTTTTGAGCGCGTCAGATTTTTGGCAGGGAGGTCATCTGTTGCGCATCCACATCCCAGACTTTCAAGCGCAGACAGCGGATGATGTCTGCCGGGCGCAGCGAGGTGGTTTTGGGCCTGGCCAGTTCCGGGATTTTGTTAAGAACTTCCGGCAACCGGTAAAACGGGACGCGGTGGTTCAAATGATGAATATGGTGATAGCCGATGTTGGCCGTGAACCAGGCCATGACCGGGCCGGTTTTCAGGTAACTGGAGGATTCGAGCGCGGCCTTTTCGTAAGCCCAGCCGGCCCGGTCATAAAACGAAACGCCGGGAAAGTTGTGCTGGGCGTAAAACAAATATGACCCGATGGCGCTGGCGACAAAGTGCGGAATGATCAGCGTCAACAACAGCGCCGGCCAGCCGAAAAACCAAGTCAGCAGCCCCGCGAAAGTGAGGTGAACCACCGTGGCGACCAGGCAGTCTTTGTGTTCGCGCGGCTGGTTAAAAAACGGATAAATGCACATGCCCCAGAGAAACACGAACAGGTAGCCGAACAGGATGGTCAGCGGATGGCGCATGAACAGGTAAGCGATCCGCTCGCTCCGCGACGACTTCAAATACTGGGCGCGGGTCATGACGGGATAGGAGCCGATGTGCGCGCTGCGGAGCTTGGAATTGTGCTTGTGATGATAGTTGTGCGACGCGCGCCAGATGCTGCTGGGACTTAACGACAGGATGCCAAAGATGCGCATGAACCCCTCGGCCAGCCGGGACTTGGACAAAATCGCGTGATGCTGCTGGTCGTGGTAAATGACAAACAGCCGGAGCATGAGCAGTCCGCTCATAATGCTGCACGTGATTCGGCCGGCCGGCGGGAAATGCGCCAGGCCAAGCTGGGGCAGCGTGCCAATGACGCAGCCCGCCAGTAAAAAAGTCGTGGATAAAACGAACCACCAACTTTTCACCGGGTGGTCGGCGGCGAACGGGCGCGTCGCCAAAATAAGTTCTTTTCCAGTTAGCATGAGTTTTAAGACCGCCACCATGCTCAACCAAATTGGTTCAATTGTCCATGCTGACTTCAACACTTTCGCTTTCCAGTCGGCGCCCGAACGCGGATGTGCCGTCAGCGTTTTTCCAGGGCGGCCTGGATGGTTCGCGCGAGCGCCGGCATCGGGAACGGCTTGGAAAGAAAATTGACGCCTTCGGTCATCGGAAAATCCTTGCTGACCAGTTCGGCACTGTAACCGCTCGTATAAATGATCTTGGTTTTGGGGTTTTCCGACTGCAACCGCTGGCCCAACTCCAGACCGCTCATGCCGCCGGGCATGACGAGGTCGGTCAGCACCAAGTCAATTTTGTCACACTGCGACAGCCAGATTTCCAAGGCTTGGGCACCGGTGGCGGCTTCGAGAACTTGATAACCGAGTTTGGTCAGTGCTTTGCTCACCGTCGTGCGCAAGGCGGCGTCATCTTCCACCAGTAAAATTGTCTCGTTCCCGCCCATGGCGGAGTTCAGGGCAGCTTGCGCCGCCGCCTGGCGGGCGGAGGTTTGAGTCAGCCGCGGCAGATAAATATGGAAGGTGGTTCCCCGCCCGGTTTCGCTATAAACATTGATCCAGCCCTGATGTTGCTGGATGATGCCGAAAACGGTGGCCAGACCAAGGCCGGTGCCTTTGCCGATATCCTTGGTGGTGAAGAACGGCTCGAAAATGTGCGGCAGATTTTCCAGCGGGATGCCTTTGCCAGTGTCGCTGACCGTCAGGCGCACAAATGAGCCGGGCCGCGCGTGCGGCGTTTGGGCGGAGGCCAGTTCGTCGAATTCCACGGCGGCAGTTGCAATGATCAACCGGCCGCCGCTGGGCATTGCGTCGCGGGAATTTACCGTCAGATTCATCAGCACCTGGTCCATCATGCCGGCGTCGGCGCGGATGAACAGCGACTGCGGCGCATATTGGAATTGCATCTGGATGTCTTCGCCCAGAATCCGCTGCAGCATTTTCGCCATGCCGGTGATGGAATCGCTCAAATCCAGCTCGCGCGGTTCCAGCCGTTGCCGCCGGCTGAACAGCAGCAACTGGCGCGTGAGATTTGCGGCGCGGCCGGCGGCGGTCTGGATTTCGTTCAGGCTTTCGGACTGGTTGGCGGACAAGTCGTCGTCGCTTTTCATCATCGCTATCTGCAATTCAATGATGGCTAAAATGTTGTTGAAGTCGTGCGCCACGCCGCCGGCCAGTTGGCCGATCGCCTCCATCTTTTGCGACTGGCGCAGTTGCTCCTCCAGCCGCTTGAGTTCGGTGATGTCCACCACCGTGGTCAATTCCTCAATCGTGCCGTCGGGATGAGTTTCCCGCTGGTAGGAAAAAGTCACCCACACCGTTTTGCCGTCGGGATGGAGGTAGCGCTTTTCCATCGAAAATTGTTTAGTGAGGCCGGCCTTGACTTGATTGTGCAAACGGGTTTGCAGGGCCCGGTCATCCGGATGGCTGATCTTAAAATAGATTTCCGGCTCGTCGTGCTGATCGCGGGAAATGCCGCAGATGCGCAGATGCGCGTCGTTGATGTTGCGCGTGAAACTCCCGTCCGGATGCACCGTGTGAAACGCGATGCCGACGGGCACCGTATCAAAAATCAGCTTAAACCGCGCCTGTTCATTGGCTAGCTTTTGCTCCGCCCGCTTGCGTTCCGTGACGTCGAGTTGGATGCCTTGGGAGCCGGTGATTTTTCCATGGGTGTCAAACACCGGAACCTTGAGGACGTGCAGATATATTTTGGTGCCGCCAGGGCCGGGATATTCTTCCTCAACTTCAATCGGCTGGCCGGTCTGCATGATGGCCTGGTGGTGTTTTTCGCCTTGGAGCGACATCTGGGTTTTCCACGCGTCCGCCTGCGGCCGGCCCGATTGTTTGTCGTCGGCCAGTTCGTGCGGGGTTTTGCCCAGCAACATTTCCGGCGCGATGCCCTTGAGTTCGTAAAATTTGGTGTTGGCGAAAACGTAACGGCCGGCCGCGTCCTTGCGGAAAATGCCCCCCGGCATCTGATCCACCAGCGAACGATACAGCGCCTGCGATTCGAGCAGCGCGTCCTCCGCCATTTTCTTCTCCGTGCTGTCCCGGAACACCAGCACCACGCCGATGATTTTTCCGTCCGCCTGCCGGATCGGTGCGCCGCTGTCGTCAATGGTGAATTCCCGCCTGTCGCGGGCGATCAAGACCGTGTGGTTGGCCAGACCGACGACCATGCCCGTGCGTAAAACTTTTTCCACCGGGTCTGCCACCGTTTCCCGCGTTTTCTGGTTGACGATGCGGAACACGGTCGGCAGGGGCTGGCCGGTGGCATCCGCTTTCGTCCAACCCGTCAGCCGCTCCGCTTCGGCGTTCAGGAACGTCACGCGGCCCTGCTCGTCGGTCGTGATGACCGCGTCGCCGATGCTCGTCAGCGTCACGGTGTGCAACTGGTTGATGGCGGCAGCCTGATCCCGGGAGCGGTGCAACGCCTCGATCAGAACACTGATCAATGCCCCGGTCACGATCAGGATGACCCACTGCCATAAGTCCACCGAGCCTTCAAACCACAGGATATGTTCCGGCGCGAGCAGAAAGAAATAGATGCCCCCGGCGCACACGGCGGTGGACAGCAACCCCGGCCCCAATCTGCCGACATAGGCGCTGAAAATGATGGGCAGGATGAACAGCCCCAGCACCGGGCGGTCACCGATCCAAGGCGACAGACTCATCCGGGCGAAGAGGGTCAGCACCGACACCGTGGCCGCGAATCCATAGGCCAGCGTCTGCGCCCGCCAGCGCGCGCGCACATTCGCCAGCCCGCTGGCAATCGGTTTACCGAAATTAAGCATGGGTGCTATCGGTGTATTACGGTCTTCAAATGAACAGTGAAACATACTTTACCTGCTGGCGGATTCTGGCAAGCGATTTTCCACGGCTGCTCCGCCACATCCCGGCCAAAACCAACCGCCTGATTTGATGCCGCTTCATCGTCGCCGGCCATTTGACTATCGAAGCGGGCTTGAGTCCGCGTGCCGAAGGCAAATGCGGACCCGCCCCGGTCAAATTCCAACTCGCTTTCGCTCCTCCGTTCCGGCTATGCTCCACGTTCAATTTTGCCATGATGACCAGCAATCAAATTCGCCAGTCGTTCCTCGACTTCTTCAAGTCGAAGTCGCACACCATTGTTCCGTCGTCCTCGCTGATGCCGGACAGCCCGAACCTCCTGTTCACGAATGCCGGCATGAACCAGTTCGTGCCCATTTTCCTCGGCCAGACGAAATGCCCTTACACGTCCGGCCGCGCGGCGGACACCCAGAAGTGCATCCGCGCCGGTGGCAAGCACAACGACCTCGACGACGTCGGCCTCGACACCTATCACCACACGTTTTTTGAGATGCTCGGCAACTGGAGCTTCGGTGATTATTTCAAGAAGGAAGCCATCGAATGGGCGTGGGAACTCGTGGTGAATGTCTGGAAATTTCCACCGGCGAGGCTCTACGCCACCGTTTACAATCCCGACAAATCCAAGAACGACCCGAGCGAATTTGATTTGGAAGCCTATAACATCTGGGCGGAAAAATTCCGTTCCGTCGGCCTCGACCCCGCCGTCCACATCGTCAACGGCAACAAGAAGGACAATTTCTGGATGATGGGCGAAACCGGCCCGTGCGGCCCGTGCTCGGAACTGCACGTTGACCTCACGCCCGCCGGTGACACCAAAGGCAGTTTGGTGAACAAAGGCGACGCCCGCTGCATTGAGATCTGGAATCTCGTCTTCATCCAGTTCAACGCGAATCCCGACGGCACGTTCTCGCCGCTGCCGGCCAAGCATGTGGACACCGGCATGGGTTTCGAGCGTGTGACGAGCATCATTCAAGGCACGAAGAATTTCACCAACTTTGCCAACGCCAAAATTTCCAACTACGAAACCGACATTTTTCGTCCCATTTTCGATGTTTTGGAGAAAATGAGCGGAAAAACCTACCTCAGCACCCTGCCAGGGCAGGCAAATGGTCAAAAAACCACACTTGGCACCCCTCCAAATGCCGTCAGCCTCGATCCCAAGGCCGTCATGGTCGCTGCCAAGACCGTTGAGATGACTTCGGAGACCGTCGGTGCGGATTCCAAGACCGTTGACCTGACCGCCAAGACCGTTGAGATGACTTCGGAGCCTGTCGGGGCTGATCCCAAGGCCGTTGGCGTCCATGCGGAGCCCGTCAGCGCGGGTTCGGAGGGCGTTGGCGGCCATTCCGAGGAGCAAATTGCCCTCGATATTGCTTTCCGGGTGATTGCCGACCACATCCGCACGCTGAGTTTTGCCATTGCCGACGGCATCCAGCCCGGCAATACCGACCGCAACTACGTTTTGCGCCGCATCCTGCGCCGCGCCGTGCGTTACGGCCGAACGCTGGGCTTCAAGGAACCGTTCTTCTACAAACTCGTGGACGTGCTGGCCGACACGATGGGCGACGTCTTCCCCGAAATCCGCGCCCGCAAGAAGCAGGTGCAGGAAACCATCCAGCGCGAGGAAGAAGCGTTTAACAAGACGTTGGATCGTGGAATCGAATTATTTAACGACGAGACAGCGAAGCTGTCGGGGAGCGCGCCCGCCCCGGGCGCAGCCGACCGCGCCCTCGCGGTCGGCCTGGGCGTGGAGGGAGATCAGGGCGCGAAATACTCCAAACGCCGTCTGCCACACTTCGAACGTCCGTGGGGCAAATACATGGTTACATTTTCCACGCGGGAACGCCGCCAACTGAATCCTGCCGAGCGTGACATGGTGCTGGAGAGCATCCTCTACGCGCACACGCATCGTCAGTATCAACTCTTCGCCGCGTGCGTCATGCCCGACCATGTTCATTTGCTGTTTGAGCCGCAAATCAAAGAGCAGGACAAAGAAGGCAAGCCGGTCTTTTATCCGCTGGGCGAGATTTTGCATGGCATCAAATCCACGACCGCGCACAAAATCAACAAGGCTGCGAAAGTCACCGGCGTTCACGTCTGGGAGGAAGAATCGTTTGACCGGCTGATGCGCGGAGATTCAGATTTGGAAGAGAAGTTTCATTACATTTGCGGGAATCCTTGGGACAACGGCGTTGTTCCCCTGACGGAGAATTATCGTTGGTTGTGGACTCCGGATGCTCCGGTTGCAGACGACGTGACCGAGGTTTCCCGCGAGGGCGCGGGAAACAGCGCCCGGGGCGGGCGCGCTCCCCAAGCCAACGTCCTCGGCGGCGACTTCGCTTTCAAACTTTACGACACCTACGGCTTTCCGCTCGACCTCACCGAGTTGATGGCGCGCGAACGCGGTTTGACCGTGGACAAGGAAGGTTTCGAGAAGTTGATGGAAGAACAGCGCGCCCGCGCCCGCGCCGCGCAGAAGAAGGAAGTCATTTCGCTTTCGCAAATCGAAACCACGACGCCCACGAAATTCGTCGGCTACGACGATCTGTCGGTGCAGGCCAAAGTGGTCGAAGTCGTTTCGCTGAAGGACAAGACCGCCGTCATCCTCGACACCAGCGCGTGCTACGCCGAGATGGGCGGCCAGGTCGGCGACACCGGCGAGTTGACCGGCAGCGGCCAGCTCTGGCGCGTCACCAACACGCAGAAATCCGGCAACACGTTTTTACATTTCGTCGAGGGCGGCGATGCTCCGGCCATCGGTGCAGCCGTCACGCTCGCGGTCGAGAAGGCCCGTCGCGATGCCATTCAGCGCCATCACACCGTCACGCATTTGCTGCATTGGGCGCTGCACGAAGTCGCCAGCAAGGAAGCGTCGCAGAAAGGTTCCTTCGTCGGGCCGGACAAGCTGACGTTCGATTTCAACAGCGCGCCGCTCACGCCCGCGCAGGTCGCCGACATCGAGAAGCTCGTCAACGAGCGCATCCTCGAAAACGCCGGCGTCTCGTGGACGGAAGTCGCGCACGCCGATGTGAAGAACCGCAAGGACGTGATGCAATTCTTCGGCGACAAATACGGCGATACCGTCCGCGTCGTCCAAATTGGCGGCGGGGCAGGGAAGCTGGATGGTTATTCGATGGAACTGTGCGGCGGCACGCACACGCGCGCGACCGGCGAGATTGGTTTATTCCGCATCATCGGCGAAAGCGCCATCGCAGCGGGCGTCCGGCGCATCGAAGCCGTCGCCGGTCTCACTGCCTACGACGTGATGAAGCTGGATCGCGAATTGATCAAGACCGTCGCGGGCAAAGTGAATTCGCCCATCCACGAGCTGGACAAAAAAATCGAGAGCCTGCTCGCGCATCAGAAAACGTTGGAGAAGGAAATTCAGATCGCGCTCCAACGCAACGCGTCGAATGCCGCCAGCGAATTGCTCGGCTCGGCGCAGAGCACGAACGGCATTCCGCTCATCACCCACAATCTTGGCGATGCGAATGGTGAATTTCTGCAAGCGATTGCCGACTCGCTCAAAGGCCGGTTCAAAGGCGTAGTCGTACTCGGCGGCGGTTCGGGAAACGCCGTGGCGCTCATCGCCACCGTATCACCCGATTTTACTTCGAAGGTGCAGGCTGGAAAAATTATCCAAGCCATCGCGCCGATCGTCGGTGGCAAGGGCGGCGGCAAGCCGGACAACGCGCGCGGTGGCGGCAAGGACGCGACGAAGCTCGACGAGGCGCTGGCGAAGGTGAAGAGTTTGATTTGATTTATTTCCACCAAGGACAAGTTTTTCAAGCACGATGGGAACTTCAACGTCAGTCCGCCGCAAGCGCGCCAAATCTCTGCCCCCGGTGGAAATTCGCGAGATGGAACTGCGCGACGTGCCGGAGGTTTTTGAACTTGGTCAGAAACTGTTCACCGCCGAGGAATGGCCGACGCTCTACCGTTCGTGGGACGACCATGAGCTGGCACTGTTGTTCAGCGCCGATTCGGAGACGTGCCTGGTCGCGGAGGCGGACGGAAAAATCGTCGGCTTCGCGCTTGGACGCGTGACGGAAAAGCCGCGCAGCGCCTGGCGCTACGGCTTGCTGATGTGGCTGGGCGTGGACCGGCGGTTCAAGCGCAGCGGCGTCGCGACGCGGCTCATGCGGCAATTGACGGCATTGTTCATTGATCGCGATGCGCGGCTGATGCTGGTGGACACGGCCGCCTCGAATCATGCGGCGCTGGCGTTTTTCCGGCGCAGCGGTTTTGGCCAGGAAATCCGGCACGTTTATCTTTCTCAAAACCTCGAAAACCATCCGCGCTATCTGGAACGCAAAGATCGCGAATACGATGACGAGGATCTGACGGGTGAATAATCAAAAAGGCCGGCACCGCGCCGGCCTTTGATTTTTTGAGCGGTCAAATTTAATGCGCCGGTGGCGTTCCTCCGGGCGGCAGTCCCAATCCGCCGCCCATTTTTTTCATCATTTCCGTCTGCATCATGGTTTGCATGTTGTCGTAGCGCGTGTAACCGGCGGGCGGCTCAAACAGGTTCGCCGCCGGTTTGGTGAGGGAGACGTCCGTGAACTGCATGGTGACATCGGCATCTGACCCACCACGGAAAATTTTCACGGGAAAATTTTTCAAATCCGTGGCGTTCCAGACGGTGAATTCATTCGTCGCGCCTTTGGCATCGGTGACGAAGACCTTGTTTTCCACGCATGGATGGCCGGCCACGGATTCCTTGCCCAATTCCGTCGTCGTGACCTTGAAATTCAAATTTGCCGCCGCTGCCGCTGCCGGCAATGGATTATCCACATAACTTTGCAGGCCCGGATAAATCAGGAGCACCGACTTTTTTTCCGGCAGCGAAATGGTGATAATCTGGTCAAGCCCCATGGATTTCATCTGGGCGGCGGCACCCGGCGGCAGCTTCAGCCCCGTCGCCGTGGCCAGATTCATTTCCATGCGCGCCTTGCCGGAATCAAAAGAAATTTTGCCCGGCATGGTGATCAGGTTCTCTGATTTCGGTTTGATCTGGGATTCAAGCGTGGCGGTGAACGCGGCATTGTCGCCGAACAGCTTGCTCATCGCGCTGTCAAATGCGGCACCGCCTCCCGGAGGGCCAGGTTGCGCGAAGGCCGGAGCCAGTCCAATGCAGAGTGTCGCCGTGGTCAGGAGGGAGAGATATATTTTCATGATGATTTGATTGGTGTCGGGATTGAAATGGGCGAAATCCTTCGCGATGTCCAGAAAAAAGGAATTTGCATCGCGCCGAAAACCCGCCTGTGTTACAAATGGATGATGAGTTCAGCGCCTGACAAAAGCGCCGCCAAAGCCTGCCTCGCGCGTTCGGTCGCGGACACGCTGGCGGAAGAACCGTCGCTGGAGGCGGTGACCTTTGATGTCGCGCAGAGGAAAATCTCCGTCGCCACACTCGGGCGCACCGATGTCGAGAAGCTGACCCGACGGCTCACGGAAAAAATCCAATCCGCGCAAAATTCCGGCACCGGCTCCGCGTGCTCGTTGTTGAGCGGCAAGCGAGATTGTTCCGGTTGCGCCTCGCCGCTTTCCGAGGCCGAACGCAAGCTCGTCACCATCGAGCACAGCGGCGAGGTCACGACGATTGCGCGCGTCACCTGTCCGACCGCGCCGAAATTCTGGCGCTGGCGCGACATTCCTTTTCCCAAAATCGCGCCGCGCGAAATGGAGATTCCCGACGACGACGACCACATCAATGAGTGGAAATGGCAGTTGGTGCTGGCCATCGCGTGCGGCGTATTCGGTCTGCTCGCGGCGTTTGGGTTTCCTGCGTGGCGGGTGCCGTTATTTGTCTTGAGCTATCTGGCTGGCGCGTTTTTTGCCGTCGAGGAAGTTTGGGAACGGCTGCAGAAACGCATTCTTGACGTGCATTTTCTCATGCTCGCCGTGGCTGTTGGTGCCGCGTGCATCGGCGCGTGGCCGGAAGGCGCGACGCTGCTGTTCCTGTTTTCGTTCTCCGGCGCGCTGGAACATTACGCTTTTGGCCGCACGCAAAAGGAAATCCGTTCGTTATTCCGCGACGCGCCGAAAACCGCCACGGCGATTGATGCACATGGAAATGAAACCGAGATCGCCGTCGAAAAAATCCTCAAGGGTGCGCGGTTGCTCATCAAGCCCGGCTCGCAATTTCCCGTGGACGCGGAAATTGTCAAAGGCACGACGGCCTCGGACGAATCGAATCTCACCGGCGAGGCCGCGCCCGTGGAAAAAATCATCGGCGACACCGCGCTCGCCGGCACCATCAACTTGTGGGGCGCGGTCGAAGTCGTCGTCACCAAGCCTGCCGCCGAAAGCTCGCTGCAAAAAATCATCACGCTCATCAAGGAAGCGCAGCATCAGAAGGCGCCGGCGCAGCAGTTCGCCGACAAATTCAGCACCTATTACACCTACGGCGTGCTTGGCCTGTCGCTGGCGATGTTTTTCGTGTGGCGCTACGGTTTCGGACTGGCGGCGTTCTCCTCCACCATCGAATCGCACAGCGCGTTTTACCGCACCATGACGCTGCTGGTCGTTTCGTCGCCGTGCGCGCTCGTGTTGTCCATTCCGTCGGCGGTGCTGGCGGCCATCGCGTGGGCGGCGCGGCACGGCATTTTGTTTCGTGGCGGCGCGGCGGTGGAAAAGCTGGCGGAAGTTAACATCGTCGCGCTCGACAAGACTGGCACGCTCACCACCGGCGAACTACGCGTGGAAAAAGTGGAAAGCTTTCCGCCCGGTCGCGAACAGGAGATCGCGGAACTCGCCTACTCGCTGGAAAAATTATCCACGCATCCACTCGCCCGCGCCATCACGCGCCACGGCAAGCAGCAGACCCTGGCGACGCTGGAATTTTCGCAGTTTGAGTCCGTCACCGGCATGGGCTTGAAGGCGCGGCACAACGGCACGGAATGTCTGCTCGGCCGCCGCGAATGGCTGGCGACCGGCGAACGCGCGAAGCTGATTTCCCAGGTGTCCGCTACCGAAGCTGGTTTCTCCGAAGTGTGGATTGCCAGCGGCGATCTGATTGGTCGCGTGGTTTTGCGCGACGACATCCGCCCGCAATCGGCGAACGTCATGGCGGAATTGAAATCGGAAGGCTTGCACACCGTGGTGCTGACTGGCGACCGGCAGGTCGCTGCCGATTATCTGCGCGCGGAATTGAAGCTCGATGACGTGCGCGCCGAACTCAAGCCGGAGCAGAAGGTCGCCGCCATCCAGGAATTCACCGCTGCCGGCAAGAAAGTCGCGATGGTGGGCGACGGCGTGAACGACGCGCCAAGCCTGGCCGTGGCGCACATCGGCGTGGCGATGGGCGCGCGCGGGGCGGACGCCGCGTTGGAGCAGGCGGACGTGGTGCTGATGAACGACAAGCTGGAAAATTTTCTCGCGGCCTTTCGCTTGAGCCATCGGGCACGGAATATCATCCGGCAAAATCTTTTCATCTCGCTCGGCACGGTGGTCGTGCTGGTCACATTCGCGATGCTGGGAAAAATTCCGCTGACGATTGGCGTGGTCGGCCACGAAGGCAGCACGGTCGTCGTGGTGATGAATAGCTTGCGGCTCTTGTTTGGCAACGCGCAAAAAAGTTAAATTTTTACCAGCGCGAAGCCCTACTTTTTCGGCAGCGCGAAGATGGATTTAACGTCCACCGGCGGCGTGTTCATCAGAAAATGGATGGCGAAGATTTCCGAGTTCGTGACGAGTGCGACGGCGGTTAGCGCGATGACGACCCAGCTTCCGGCGTTGAAGCAGAGCAGGGCGATGAGCGCGCCGAGCAGGCACAGGCCGTAAAATTTTGCGAGGCAGGAATGCGTGGCCGGATATTTTCCGAAGCGGACGTAGCTGGTGAGAATGGTGCCCGCTTCCGACAACACGATGAGTGCGATGAGCGGCCAGTTTTGCGTGACCACCGGTTGGCAGAGCAGAAAGGCGGCGGCGAGGATGAACAGGTAATAAATCACGTCCGTCACGCTGTCGTAGCGGCGGAGCGCGGGCGTGGCGACGCCGAAGCGCCGCGCGAGGATGCCGTCATAAATATCCGAAAGCGTGCCGGCGACCAGAATCGGCAGATAAACCCAGCGCGGAAAATTTGTCAGCGCGCAAGCCAGGGCGACCGGGCCGAGCAGCAGCCGCAAGGTGGTGAGCGCGAAGGGAAGGTGGCGTTTCATGGTCTTGTCTCGATTTGATGGACAGCGTTGTGGTGACGCATGAGGAATTTTATTAGTTGAGTTGAGTTTCAAAGTCCACCGGGGATTTGTAACCGGGCGCGCGGTTGTAAATTCAGCAACGGTTCTGGAAAAGGCGGCAGATTTTCTTCAGGCGAAATGCCATGGAGTGCGATACTCGCGCGTCAGCAATTTGCTGGCTTCAGGATCGTGAAGAATTTTCTCGGACTTGGTGTTCCAATAGATTTTCCGACCGACGAGCATTGAAATCAAACCGAGATGGCCGGGAATAGCCGAGTGATGCGCCGTTTCCACGGGCGTGATCGTGGGCTGGCGCGACTTGATGCAGTCGAGAAAATTCCGCTGGTGGCCAGGGGATTTGTAGAGCTTTACCTTGCGCAATGCTTCGGGTAGGGATTTGCCCTTTTTCCATTCAGGATTGGAGGCGTCAAATTTTTCGCGATCCACCCAGACCCAGCCTTCGGTGCCGATCCATTTGCAGCCGCTCTTGATGTCGTCATAACCGCCGGCGATGGTCATGGTGATGTTGCGCGGATATTTCAATTCAATCCGGTATTTTGTGCAGGTGTTCCAAATGGCGGTGGCGGGCGGGAAATCGCCGTGCCCCTCGATTTCCGACGGGCCGGAGTTGTCAAAGTCCAAACCCCAGTGCGCGATGTCGCAGTGATGGCCGATCCAGTCGAGCAACTGGCCGCCGCCGGTGTTGTAATTCCAGCGCCAGTCTTTGAACACCCGCGACTCGATATACGGCTCCATCTTCGCCGGCCCGATCCAGAAATCATAATCGAGTTCCGGTGGCGGCTGGGTCACGGCGAGATTCCACGCGGCGGTTCCCGGCACAATCTGGGCGGGACTGTCGAATTTTTCCGGCAGCGACGCCAGCTTTTGCATCAGCGCCGGCTCGGTGCCGGCAAAATCATTATGTCCGGACGGCAGTCCGACTTCGACGTGCGTCACGTCGCCGATGAGTCCGTTGCGGACGATTTCCGCCGCCTTGTGAAAAATGGACTGCGAGCGCTGCCACGAACCGGTCTGCCAGATGATCTTGTTTTTCTCGACAGCTCTGACGATGGCCTGCTGCTCGGCAATTGTTTTCGCCAGCGGCTTTTCACCGTAAATATGTTTTCCCCGCCGCGCTGCCTCGGTCGCCATCAGTTCATGCCAGTGATCGGGCACGGCGAGCATCACGGCGTCAATGTCGTCGCGCGCCATCATTTCGCGGAAGTCATGGTAGGGCCGGCAATCCGTGTTTTCGTAATGGTCGTTGATCGTGTCCACCGCGTCTTGCAGATGGTTTGTGTTCAGGTCGCAGGCGGCGACCACCTGGCAGTCGTCTTCAAACAGAAATGCCCTAGTGTTGCTCGGCCCCTGCATGCCCCAGCCGACGATGCCGAGCGTGATTTTGTTGGAGGGTGCGGTCTGGCCGTCAGCGCCAAACAACCGGCTGGGAAGAATCGTCGGCAAAACAAGCGCGGCTCCGGCGGTTTTCAAAAATTGCCGGCGGCTGAAGTTGTTTTTCTGTTTCATCGGTTCAAGGCAATCGTGCGGTTGACGTTTTTTATTTTGGATGACTTCAATTATCCGAACGCGTGCCGGCTGAAAAGCTATTTGTTTGACGACAGATGATGACAACTCGGCGTCATTTTGAAACGGACGCTTCCAAGGTCCGTCGGTTTTCAATCAAACAGCTAATATTGCTGATGAATTAATGCTTGCCCGCCATCCGCTTTTAGCCAAGCTTTCAGAAGCGACACGATTAACCACCAACCAAACATTTTATGGGACGCATCTACAACAACATCATCGAAACCGTCGGTCACACGCCGCTCGTCAAACTGAACAAGGTCACCGCCGGTGCCGGCGCGACCATCCTGCTCAAGTGCGAATTTTTCAATCCGCTCGGCAGCGTCAAGGACCGCATCGGTGCGGCGATGATCGAGGACGCCGAGAAGCGCGGCATCCTCAAGAAAGACACCGTCATCATCGAGCCCACGAGCGGCAACACCGGCATCGCGCTCGCGTTTGTCGCTGCGGCGAAAGGTTATCAGCTCATTCTCACGATGCCCGAAACGATGTCGCTCGAACGTCGCACACTGCTGGCGATGCTCGGCGCGAAGCTCGTGCTGACGCCCGGCGCGGAAGGCATGAAAGGCGCGATTGCCAAGGCCGAGGCGCTGGCCAAGGAAACGCCGAACTCCTGGATTCCACAGCAGTTCAACAATCCGGCGAATCCAGCCATTCACGCGAAAACCACCGCCGTGGAAATTTGGGAAGACACCGACGGCAAAGTGGATATTCTCATCGCCGCCGTCGGCACGGGCGGCACCATCACCGGCTGTGTGGAAGTCATCAAGCCGAAGAAGGCTTCGTTCCAGGCCATCGCGGTTGAGCCGAAAGATTCGCCGGTCATTTCGCAGACGCTCGCGGGACAGCCGGTCAAGCCCGGTCCGCACAAGATTCAGGGCACGGGCGCGGGCTTCATTCCGGGCAACCTGCATTTGAAGGACAGCGCGGGCCATCCGCAGATTGTCGAGTGCGTGCAGGTTTCCAACGACGATGCGTTTGCGATGGCGCGGCGGCTGGCAAAGGAAGAAGGCATTTTGGTGGGCATTTCCACCGGCGCGAATGTCGTCGCCGCGATTGAAGTGGCCAACCGTCCGGAAAACAAAGGCAAGACGATTGTGACGATTGCCTGCTCGACGGGCGAACGCTACTTGAGCACGCCGCTCGCCGCCGAAGCGCGCGCGGCGGTGGGGGGGTGAAGCACTAGGCTTCATCTGCCCAAACGATACTTAGCCTTTTGTGCGCGTCAGAAATGCATCGATAGATGATCTTGGAACAATTCTGATGTTGAATGGCTATGTTCAGCGGCAGCACGCCGAAGGATTGCCTCGGCTTTTCAAACTACCAACAGATTCCAAACAGTCTGTTGACGCGTTTCGTGCCATCTTAACGTCTCCAGACAGCCTCGTGCTTCTGGCTGAAGATGCCGAGCCTGTTGGTTACCTCTACGCCCAGTTTCAAAACCGTCCGGCGAGTTGGGTGCATTTGGCGTCGCAGGTTTTATATATTCAGCACATGGTGATCGCGCCAAAGTTTCGACGGCGCGGCGTGGGAACTTTGTTATTATCAGGCGCAATGGAAGCTGCCCGTAGCAATAGGATTGGCCGCGTTGAGTTGGATGTCTGGGCGTTCAACTTTGAAGCCAAGCGCTTCTATGCGAAGCACGGATTTGAAGTGTTCAATGAAAGGATGCAGCTTTCGATTAACGGAGCATAGTCAGTTTTACTTTGAAAAATACTTGTTGCGTTCGCGGGCGTTTCCGCGTAGTAATCAGGCCGTCGAAGGTTTTGTTAGTCCTGTTTATCGGGACGACTTCCCAAGTTCAACAATTCAAAATAGCGGTTTAGGGATTATTCCGACCTTCGCGCACACATTATGAGCAGTCCAGAAATTAAGGGTGATAAAATACCCGGCAACGGTGAAAAATCACCCAACCACGGTTCCGGCCACTTGGAGATTTCCGAGAAGGGCTTCGGTTTCCTGCGCACCGCTGCCAACCATTATCATCCCAAGCCGACCGACATCTTCGTCACGCCCGACACCATCCGCCGCAATTTTCTGCGCGAGGGCAGCCACGTCGTCGGCACCACGCAGCCGCCGCATCGCGGCACCAGCCCGCAACTCAAGACGGTGGAGAAGGTCAACGACATGCCGTTCGAAGATTACACGAAGGTCGTCCGCTTCGAGAACCTGACGAGCATTGACCCGATTGAAAAATTTCAGCTCGAAACCACGCCGGACCTGATCGAGACGCGCGTGATTGACCTCGTCACGCCGATTGGCAAAGGCACGCGCGGCATCATCGTCGCGCCGCCGCGCACGGGCAAAACGACCATTCTTAAACAGATTTGCAACGCCATCACCACGAACCATCCCGAAGTCCACGCGATGGTGCTGCTCATTGACGAGCGCCCGGAGGAAGTCACCGATTTCCAGCGCTCCGTGACGGCCGAAGTCGTCGCGTCGTCGAACGACATGGATTTGGACACGCACGTCCGGCTCTCGCGCTTCATGATCGAGCGCTGCCGGCGCATGGTGGAAGTGGGCAAGGACGTTTTCGTGCTGCTCGACTCGCTCACCCGCGTGGCCCGCGCCTACAACAGCGTCCACAGCGGCAGCGGCCGCACAATGTCTGGCGGCGTGGACGCTCGCGCGCTGGAAATCCCGCGCAAGATGTTTGCCTCCGCGCGCAAGATTGAAAACGGCGGCTCGCTCACCATTCTCGCCACGGCGCTGGTGGACACCGGTTCGCGCATGGACGAACTGATTTTCCAGGAGTTCAAGGGCACGGGCAACATGGAGCTGATCCTCGACCGCAAGCTTTCCGACCGCCGGTTGTATCCGGCGATTGACATTCCGAAGTCCGGCACGCGCAAGGAAGAAAAATTGTTCGCGCCCAAAAATCTCGAAGCCATCCGCAAACTGCGCCGCACGATGGTGGACTTGAATCCCATCGAGGCGATGGAGACGCTCACCGCCGCGCTCAAGAAGCACAAGACCAACGACGAGCTGCTGGCAAAGATGTCCGTCGGAACATAATTTTTCCGGCGATGAACTCATCGCTCCATTCGCGTCCGCCGCTGGAGCGGATGCTGCGCATCCATCAGGCGCTTCAAGCCGGCGGCTTTCCCAACGCCAGCAAACTCGCGCGGGAGGTTGAGGTTTCTACCAAGACCATCCATCGCGACATCGAGTTCATGCGCGACCGGCTGAACCTGCCGATAGAATTTGCCCCGGCCAACAACGGCTATTTCTACGACGGCGAAGTCAGCGGTTTTCCCACGATGCAGATCACCGAGGGCGAAATCTTCGCGCTCGTTGTCGCGGAAAAAGCCTTGCAGCAATATCGCGGCACGAGCTTCGAGAAACCGCTGTTGAGCGCAATCAAAAAAATGGAGCAGGCGTTGCCCGACACCATTTCGCTCAACCTCGCCGACATTGAGCAGACCATTTCCTTCCGCACACGCGCCGAGCCGATTTTAAATCTGGAGATTTTCGACGCGCTGGCCAAAGCCGTCGCGCAGCGGCAGCAACTGGAACTGCACTACCGCAAGCCCGGCCACCCGGCGGAGACGCGCCTCGTGGACGCGTATCACTTGGCGAACATCAATGGTGAATGGTATCTCTTCGCCTACGACCACGCGCGGAAGGATCTTCGCACCTTCGTCCCGGCGCGCATCCAGTCGGTGAAGCCGACGGGCAAAATGTTCGAGCGCACGCAGAAATTTTCTTTGGAGAAACGGTTGCGCGGCAGTTTTGGGGTCCACGCCGGCGAAGGCGAATTTGAAGTCGTTATCCGCTTCAACGCCCGCGCCGCCGATTACATCCGCGAAAAGAAATGGCATCCGTCGCAGACATTGCGCGACTTGAAGGACGGCGGCGCGGAATTAAAAATGAAGCTGTCCAGCCTGGCCGAAGTGCAGCGCTGGGTCTTGAGCTGGGGCGGTGATGCAGAGGTGTTGAAGCCGCGCGAACTGGCCGAGTCCGTTAGACAATCCGCGGCGGCGATATTAAAAAAGCCGGACTGAAATGTTCAGACCGGCTGTTGTGGCAGCAGCGGTCTGTGACCGTCGCAGCTAAATCCAGTTATTTCTTGGCCGCCGCCGGAGTCTCGGTGCTGGTCTTGCGGGTCAGGCCGCTTTTGCGCTCGCTCTTGCGGACGTAGCCCATTGCTTCATATAGGTCGCTGTCCTCGCCTTGCGTCGGGTCGCCCT
>Ga0182030_10007740_pt1 | contig 22375 bp, 21 predicted proteins | sample 812S3MmetaG_FD_121299 | JGI IMG/M metagenome (GOLD analysis project Ga0182030, IMG submission 121299) | Permafrost microbial communities from Stordalen Mire, Sweden - 812S3M metaG (Illumina Assembly) | ecosystem: Environmental > Terrestrial > Soil > Wetlands > Permafrost | place: Sweden... | reverse complement strand
GGTACTTACAGTTATCCCAATATCTCACTCACGGCAAATTCAACGTATGTGGTTCCGAGCATTGGATTCTTCTTAATCTAGATAGACAATAATGATTCCCAATAGGTATAACGCAGCTCCCAATTTCTGGCGAACACTTCAAGTAGGTCTCGACTCAAATCCCGTTTCTGAACATCACTGACATGGACACAGGGATTTATGGGGGCATTTCCCCAGTACTCAAGAAACTCCTTTACCTTCTCAACTGAGAGCTACGGGGGGCATTACGGGCCCATTTTCAGTGAGTTTACATATCAGCATCTCTATTCAACTTATTCAAGATTGGACTGACTTTGAAACGTTTTAGCCGAATACTTTGAGGAACAGAACGCCAAGAATATCTTAGGCGCTCATACCATAAAGCTAGAAACTTTGGTCATTGGGTTCGGGCCCTCTTGAGATATCCGATTTTAGCACTGACTATCCTTAGTAATGGCTGGTATGACCCTAAAATTCAGTATCAAGCATACTATAATTTTACCGTGGAACCAGGAAATACCTATGACTATTCGCCTTTCAACGATAGTGTCAAAGCCCAGTTTTATAACAATCTCTATGGGCCAGGCAATTGTGTTGATCAAATCAACGATTGCGCAGCTAGGGGCTATGATTCAGTGTGCGAAGCAGCAGTAAGCATTCAGCATTGGAACCTATCGGGAATTTGAGTTAACTAATCTGGGAATCTAGGATGCTTTTTGTGCAAATCTGGTTGAAAATGTCTACGATATCTATCTTGGGCGTGACGAGTATGACATGAGGGAACTCAATCCGGATCCATTCCCACCGACCTTCTATGTCGACTATCTCAACCAAGAAGCCACTCAAAAAGCCATTGGGGCCTACCAGAATTACTCTGAGTCTGCTAATACACCGTATCAGGCTTTCACAGACACAGGGGACGACAATCGCGAAGAGGGCATCATAGCCACGATCCGGAAACTATTGAAGCAAGGGGTCTATGTAACGTTGGTCTAAATGTCTCCTAATAGGATTGAAATAATGATTTGCTAACTTCTATAAAGGCTTTATGCAGGTGATGCAGTAAGTTCAATCTCCCTGGGGAAAAGTGATTGCCGAACTGCTTCCTAATCTATTCACTGTATAGGACTATAAGTAAGTATATATCTCCCTGAATAAGGTAATTAAAAGCAAACTAACATTCTAAGCTGCAATTGGCTTGGAGGCCAAGCAGTAGCTGCAGAGATAAACCCCGAGAATTGGGACCGTGCCGGGTTTGAAAACCTGTCCACCAGTGACGCAATTGTCCACGGTCAAGTCAAGCAAGCCGGAAACTTCAGCTTTACTCGAATATTTGACTCTGGTCATGAGGTAACTCTCTCCTCACCCTCCTCATCCTCCCCGACTCTCGAGACTTATACTATGCCCGTTACAAGGTTCCTTTCTACGAGCCCGTAGCCGCCCTCGCAATGATTGGTAGGGCAGTCAATGGGAAAGACATAGCCACCGGCCTTCAAAAGCCAACACCGGATTACTACACGAAGGGCACAACAAAAAGCACCTTCATCGAAGGCAATTCCACAATTCAGTTCAATATCTTACCGACGAATACCACTTATCCGCCACCACCTAGTACTAGCACAAAGAAGAGAAGCTTGCTGCGAGGGAGATTGTCATCGAGCAGAAAGGTGAGCCATCATGGGAAGGGGCTAAGGCATCAGAAGCACTGGAGAGTGTGGTCATGAGGGTAAACGCCCGAGAAATGACGAAAATGACTGGGGATCTACCGTTTCTTCCTACAATGTACTGTATAAAAATGTACATGATTTGCAATCGGTCGTATTTGCTTCAAATACCTACCAAGCAACCTCATATCTTGAGGTTAAGATATTCCTTCTAGATTACGATACTCGAGCAATTTGGCCTCAGGTTTGCTCCTTCAATTCTTTCCCGCAATTCTTTCTTGTATGATATTCAATTCTGGTTTAAAGTCATGCTATAAATACCATTTATGGGGAAATGAGTCCCCCCGTACACCTGCCAAATCCCCGATCCCATCATATACAAGTTGTCTCCGGTTATCCTTAGTAACCCCGAAAGTAGTCCCGAATTTAAAACCATTCCCCACCTAGCCATCGATTAAAAAAGTCCAAAGAACCTTCAGGTTGATCCATTGGAACCATATGACCTGCCCCAAAGATTTGCATAAATGTGAAGTTCCCACTTGACTTGACTTTGCCGGTCTTAGTTCCATCTTCAAGCTTCAGGTCTTTGATCTCAGCTTTGCTGAAAGACTTCTGGCCAGGCCATTCAAGGGCGTTAGTCCAAGCTTGATTTCCCAAGTAGTTGCAAATGAAATCAGCGTCGCCGGCGTAGATCAATACTGGTATTTCCTCCAAGATTCCTGGCACGAGACGGTGGAAGGGCTGCATCCAGTCTCCCTGGAACAGGAAGTTCCGGTTGATATCGAAGTTGCAAGAGTCGTATTTGCTTACTTCTGCCCCAAGAGCCTCCTGAACCTCAGCTTTGTTGAGATATTCGCTGATCCAGCCAAGTGCAGAATAGCAAAGATTGCTGTCATCTTCGCACTTGCTTCTAATATCGTAAACGTTCTAATAAAATCAGTCCTATGTATCAGTGAGTTGGAATTATACATACCTGGCCAGTTCTCTGGTATGGTCCAATCATAGCGTTGTTACAGTAGATGCTAGCTGGTACGCATGACCAAACACTCTCGCTGTCGTAGCAGTTTTGAATGAGGCTTTGGCAGCGAGGAAGTGCATTCTCCATAGCTTGGCATTCGTTCTCGTCGAGAACAGCGGGGTAGGGACTTTCACCACAGGCCATTGGCTTATAGTACTCGTATTGGGTCAAGCCGTCGGTGAGGCCGTTGCCGATGAGAACCGATTTCAAATTAATGTTGCGTTTCTTGTGCGACAAAATCTCTGAGGTGAACACTGGGATGTAGTGGCCGGCATATGATTCTCCAGCAATATGGAAGTCCTGCTTCGCATACTCGGGGAATTGCTTGAAGAACAGAGTAAGGAGCGCGTACACGTCCTTACCAGCGGCGACTGTGTTGCTTACTGGGCTTCCAGAGTAACTGTAACCAACATTGACTGGTTGATCAAGGAAGATCACTGAAGCATTGGCATTCCAGGAGTATGGGTTGCTGTGAAGCTTGAGGTTCTTGTCAATGGATGAGGGGCCAAGCTCAAGGAAAAGGCCAGTAAGAGATGAGCATCCTGGACCACCATTGAGCCAAAGAACTACCGGATCATTTTTAGGATCATTTCGGGATTCAAAAAACCCTAGTATGAGGTTAGAACGAACTGTGGAATGGTCGACGAGGAACTCACAATAGAAGAGATGCTTATCATTCTCATCGTCATCCAAGTAACCGCTGTATTGCTTTATCGTATCAACCCCAAGCTTCGAAGGATCAACCTTCTTAGCCCTCAAGTTGTATGCCTCCAGCTTGCCATCAATCTCTCTCTCCTTCTCGCCCTTTGAATTCTCAACCCAAACGCTCTGAACATCGGCGCCCTTGACGACGTAGTCCCAGACGCTGTCGGGCTTTCGGGTGTGCGGCTTCGGTGAAGACACAAATGATGCTCTGTCCATAGCCTCTGGAAAAAGCATGGCAACTTCATCCCAGATTGCTTTTGCCTCAGCAGTCATACCTTTCATTGACTCAGAAAGAGAATGCACGGATTTGGACCATGCATCAGAAGCTGGTTTAACAGCATCCTTCAATGGGTTCTGTTCTCTGAGCGGATTCTTCAAGATCTGCTGTTGAGGGGATATGGCCGCAGATGCTGCTCCGAGCAGGACGGTTGAGGCTAGGAGCTTCATGTTGACGCTCAGATAGATAAGATGAATGAAGACTGGTTTTTGACGACGAAAACACCCTTCCTCAATATTGAGGAATCAAACGACGATGTATGATATTGAATGCAATGTCGCAGTTATCAAGTCGATGATTGTTGTGATGGAGACAGGAGGAAGCAGGTACGGCGGGTTTCAGGTGGCAGAGCTACGTAGGTAGGTAGTTGGGCCAACAACCTGAGGTACTGGGGAGCGATAAAGCATCCCTGTACATTGTCAAGCTACTTCTACCGCACTGCACGTGCGATATGAAGGGAATAGAACCTTAGGAGGCAAAGAAAAGAAAAAGAAGACGATATAAATCTGAAGAGAAGAAACCATCTCTGGCAGCTGAATTCTAAATAATTATGTTGCGCGCTTGGGAATGAGATGAGTCGTAATAATATATAGCTCATCACCATGGATTGTTCTTTCACATCCAAAACAACAAACCCCGCGATTTGCCTAGCGACTCTATACCATCCCCCACCTAAAAACATTCAAGAAATACGGAACCTTAGCAAAAATCAAAATGCCTATCAACCAACCGTCTAACCAGATCAAGCTGACGAACGTATCACTTGTACGACTCAAGAAAGCTAAGAAGCGTTTCGAGATAGCCTGTTATAAAAATAAAGTCCTCGAATGGCGCTCCGGAATCGAAACCGATCTCGATAATGTCCTGCAAATAAATTCAGTTTTTCTGAATGTTTCTAAAGGTCAAACAGCTCCTTCAGCAGACTTAGCCAAGGCTTTTGGTGCTAAGACACCCGTTAATGAGATCATTCTCGAGATCCTGAACAAGGGAGAATTACAGGTTGGAGAGAAGGAAAGGCATGCGCAGTTGGAGAGAGTTCACAATGAGGTAGTTGGAATCGTGGCTAGTAAGCTGGTGGATCCTAAGACGAAGAGGGTGTATACGACGGGCATGATTGAGAAAGCTTTGGAAATGTTGAGTTCTCAAGGGTCACAAGCGCAGCAAGACAAGAGTGCTGCTGGCAGCGGATCTGGGACACCGGCTACGGGAGAGGAGGGCGAGGCAAAGGCTAAGACTAAGGAGCATGCCTGGACGGGAGTTGTTGCCACCAAGAGTGCAAAGAGCCAAGCTTTGGAGGCTATGAAGGCTCTGATATTGCATCAGCCCATACCTGTTGCGAGGGCGAGGATGAGACTCCGCATAACGTGTCCCACAAACATCCTAAAGCAAGCTGCCAAATCTGCTGGTCCCAAAGCGGCTGACTCCAATGCAGAGGACGGGGAGGAGAAGACCAAGGGCACGGTGAAAGACCGGATTCTTAGTTACATAGAGCAAGTTGAAACACAAGATGTTGTTGGTTCAGAGTGGGAGGTGGTAGGATTTGTAGAGCCAGGCGCCTTCAAAGGGTTAGGGGATTTCATCGGCGGTGAGACTAAGGGCCAAGGAAGAGTCGAGGTTCTCGACATGGCTGTTACTCATGAAGACTGATATGGTTTCTTCGATTTGGTACACATTAGCGAGCATGATCGGCGTTGCGGAAGTTTAAAATGCGTAGTGGCCATATCATACTCTCTTTGTTCAGTAATGTGACGCAGTGCGGGAATCATGGGATTTGATGTTTTTCTGGAATTTGACTAGATGTATGAGAATACACCAAGTACTAGCTTCATGCTGAAAGAGCAATGAATGCCATATGCAACGCGTGAACTATCGCCATCGTAACCAGCCACAGTCCACCCAGCCATAGAACCTCCTCCCAAAACGCTTAACCACCCTTCTTCTTGGAAACACCAACAGTCCGACCTCTACGCCCAGTGGTCTTAGAGTGTTGTCCACGCACACGGAGTCCCCAGTAGTGACGAAGACCACGATGAGCACGGATCTTCTTTAGGCGTTCCAAATCATCACGGAGCTTAGAGTCGACACCGTTGGCGAGAATTTGACTGTCTTTGCCATCGACGATATCGCGCTGACGATTGAGGAACCAGGTTGGGATTTTGTATTGGGTTGGGTTTTGAATGATGGTGACAATTCGCTCGAGCTCTTCAGAGGTAAGTTCTCCGGCCCTATAAATTGTCAGTCTTTGCAAATCCTCAAGTATCCCAGTTGTTCATACCGCTTGTTGAGATCAACATCGGCCTTTTTGCAGACCAAGTTGGAGTAACGTCGACCAACACCCTTTATCTTGGTGAGTGCGTACATGACCTTTTGCTTTCCCTCGACATTGGTATTGAGTAGTCGAAGAATGTATTGGAAGTTCGACTTCTCTCCACTGCAAGATAGAATATTAGCGTTGTCAATGTCGAGGATGAGGATCTTGAGTCGGGCTGTTTCCACAAGCAACAAGACCCATTGCAGTGCCTCGAAGTCAAGGTCATATTGGTAAGGGGAGATTGAGGTGGGAGCAGGGGATGAACGTACGTGACCAAACTCATGATGGGCGATTTGCGACGTCGGTCGACTTCGATATTAGATTTTGAGATGATCACAACTGAGGAAAATCACAAAAGTGCGGCCTCGCTTGGGCAGAAGACCCATTATTGTTGCATCACGTGATCGCTTATTTATCTAAATCGGTTAGTGCCATTCCTACGCTTTTCCCACAGCAAAAGCCAATTTTTGAAAATAGCAAGTAAAGTATCGAAACCTTAACGCCAAACGCAACGATGGTAAGCATTTACCCCAATTCTCTTGTATTTATGAGTCTAGATCATAAGGAGTATTACTCTACGAAGTCACCGTTGGTGGGGTGCTTTCACCAGTGCAAAGATCTGCGATAAACCCTCATACTTTCGCATCCTCAATGGAACCGTACTGATGCAACATCTATAGGTTCGATACGCAGCAACTGAGATCCATCCGACAAAGTCCGCCCGCGCCCGCGGTGCTTATCTTCGAGTTTCTTTCAAAAACACTAGGGAAACCGCCCAGGCGATCAATGGCTGGAAGCTACAGCGCGCAGTCAAGTTCCTCGAGAATGTACAAGAACACAAGGAGGCTGTCCCCATGAGAAGATACGCTGGTGGAACCGGACGCGCTGCACAAGGTATGCACAGAGATTAGAGGGCTTCAAAGCAAGTGTTGACGATGTTATAGGAAAGCAATTCGGTGTCTCTCGCGCACGATGGCCAGTCAAGTCTGCCGAATTCCTCCTCGGTCTTCTCAAGAATGCAGAGGCAAATGCGGATACCAAGGGTCTTGATACCGGAAACCTCATTGTCAAACACATCCAAGTCAACCAAGCACCCAAGCAACGTCGACGAACATACCGTGCTCACGGTCGTGTAAGCTCTCATACCCGCTGTTCCTAAATGGTTAATACTAACCGTCATGAACAGATCAATCCATATATGTCAAACCCGTGCCACATTGAGTTGATCTTGACTGAGGGAGAGGAGGTTGTGCAGAAGTCAGAAGCTGTTGTTGGCCGAGAGGAGGTTCGATTGAACTCAAGACAGCGAGGTGCTCGTCAACGTCGTGCTATTACCGCAGCTTAGATGTGATTCTTTACGGGTTGGGCATGAAGGGGTTCAGCATGGGGTATTACGGTGTGACCAATGAGGCAGCTTCCCTATCAGGTAGCTTTCACTTCAGTAGCTTATTGCTGATTACTTCAAAAGCAACAAATCCAAAAACACACAATTAGAATGCTTCATATTGTGATTCGCGGTCTCTAAGTGTAAGATAGGTCAAAGTACGCCTTGAACCTAACGGTCTATTTTATTTTCCATGTCTTTATAATTACTCGTATAAGTCTCCTACGAATTCAGGGGTTCTCAAGTCATTGATTCTTCTTTTGATATTGTGAGAGGCGGCCTTTCCAAGTGCATAGAGAGGAAGACCAAGGTGCGTAATAAAGGCAACGAGTTATTGTATTTTTCAATGTCTATGCAACTACTTGTACAATTGGTATATGAATCCGTGGGCTATCAAGCCCTTGTCTCTGTTTTCTGTAAGAACGGAGCCGTCGATGCTGTTGTCCATCTTTCCATTTTGGATGCATAAATGGATGGAACACAGTACCCTACTCCACCAACTCCTAAACCTGCGCTATGCTCAAAGAACCATTGGAAAGTGGGAACTTGGATGATAATATCGACTATGGCAAAGTAATGATAATGGATGAATTTGATGTGTAAAGATGAAGGCCGAATCTCATTATATCATCTCTGACAGATGATCGCAGGAGCTATCCATAATGTTGCGAAGTCTACATCGGGATTTCATCTACTCGATGATTGCAGACGATCTTGATTGGGAGTCAATACTCCATCAAATCGACCTCGACCTGGATGCGCGATTCCATCAACCATAGCATCACCTGCAAGAACAGCACGCGATTTGTCCCAACCAACAGTTAGAAGAAATCCGTTCACAAGCGTTCTCTCCTCAAGAGCGCTGATGTGGTTGACAATTACTCCTAGAGTGTGGTCGTGTGGTTTCATCATGAAAGAATCAAGGTCGCTGATCTTCTTTGCAATTGCGTTCACTTGCGGGGCAGGCACGTCCAGTGGATCCAGCGCAGTTTGATCGAAGTCGAGTGGGAGACGAACATAACCACAGGATTTGAAAACAAGCTTCGTGAGATTGTCATAATCACGCACAGGTGGCTCAGGGCCAATTTCCCTTGCATAACGCTCTTCTGCTAGCGTTTTACCCGGTGTCAAGGTTTCGATGATATCGGCCCAAGACCCCACTCGAGGAGGCTGCAGCCAGTCAAGATAACTTGACTGGCCGTTGGCGATTAAAGTATGTATTGGAGGAGGTGGGCCCTGGGCGTTATGTCCTACCAGTCCTTGAAAATTCAGAAGCATCTGGTTCGCAACGGCATGGTTGGCTGCGTTGTGTGCATTATGAAGATTGACACCGTTCCCCGCAAGCGGGTTGGGCGTAACATTTGGAGGAATGAATGCGGTCAGAGATACCGAATCGAGCGTTAAACTTTGTAAAGCGGCCTTCTTAGAAGATGCTCCGAATTTGCTAAGAACGTGAGGGCTAACCCAGCAATTTTTCAGAGAGAGATGTTCAACATAAGGCAGGAACAACAGCGTAGGTAATGCTGCTCTGTTCACCATGTGCCTGGAATTTTCAACAAGCGGAGCAGGAAGTATGTGTTGGTTGCGGGCAAAAAGGCCGGGTGCTTCTTCTCCTCCGCAGAGCCATTCCAAATGAAGGGTTTTAATGTTTTTCCGGCTTCCTATCTGCTCCTTCAAGATCTGGTACACTCCAGATACTGATGCTGAAGGCATGACTTTTTTATCTTCAACAAAGCTGGTTGCTAATTTGGAAACCTCTCGCCACTCGGGAATGATGGCTAGCGATAAATTATTCAGTTGAGGAAGGCTATCCCAGAAATCCTCCCGGCGAAGAATAGATAAATGCCGATTTGGAATTCGAGCAATTGTGAGTGCTTGAATATGCTGAAATGTGAAAGGGTTATCAATGATTGCAATTGCATATGACTGCATGAAGGCACGTTGTGCCCATTCGACCTCAAGAAGCATCTCTTTTTGAGCCGTAGTGAGGTCATTTGGCTTGAGCAAATAATTGTCACCCTTGCTCTTGCTGCCTTTAGAAGTGGCTATAGTAGGCTGAATCTCGTTCTCCTCATCATCATCGGAGTTGAGTGAAGCTACAGTGCTCGAGTCATCAGCATCTGTAGCAGTGAACGAGCTACCATCGATCATCGTCGGGGATGCAATGTTGGTCCGGAATCTCTGCCAGTTCAAAGCATTGTTGAGGTGAGAATTTCTCTGCAAATCCCTTGGATACTCATCTGTCTCAAGCATCATATCCAAAGAAGACTGAAGTGCGCTTCCGGTATAACCTGCTTCTTGGAGGATTCTTTGGGTGGTAGTGTAAGGACTTTCGTCGATTCCCTGATCGGATCCTATTGATTTGGACGTCCTTCCTCCCTTAGCTTGGGATCTAAATTTCGGCTCTGCGACAAATCTTGATTCTCCGAAGACCGCAAACCTGTCGCCCCGGTCGACGACTCTCTGGTTGATATCAGGACCAGCCAACCAGCCTAAACCCCCATCGATAGACAACCCAAGTTGCTTCGCACATTCAATGAATCTCAATGCCTTAGCCATCGTCCTGGTCTCATCTGCTGTCTGCTCAAGTCCCTCGAGTTGACTGTATCTATTGTACTTCTTGAAAGGCCACCGATATATTCCCCAAAAGGAAGTGATAGCTTCTTGATCACTTTTTACTGGGGGATTCGCCAACTTATTTTGATCAAACTCGAATGACATAGCGAACTTGCGAATTCTCCGGCCGAAACCCTGAAATACTCTCATGCCTTTGTCTTGTAACATAACAGAGCCTCGTAACGCGTCGTTTGCTATATCTTCTGATGTTCCGGAAAGTGATGGTTCTGGGGTAATGCCATATATCTCTGGTTTGAAGGGTACAACGACCACCCTGAATAGATATTCGGACACCTTCTCTTCAAACTCCTTGTTGACAAGGCGCATATTTTGGATATTCGATCTTGGAAGGTAAGCGATGATCAGGGTAAAGATCTCGATTGGGAGAATGTCAGGAGGCCATGTTACTGCCACTGTGAAGAGTTAAAACTATGATAGACTCAGCGGCCGATCAAGGGGCTGCTCACTATTTTTGGCCTTCATAGCGAAGGTCCCTCTCGTCCTCCTACGTTTTGTAGGGGACGTATCATACATCCTCTTACTAGCTACGATCGATTTGTCTCTCATGACTACTGAGTAAAGCTGCAGCAGAATAGACGCGTGGATAGGATGTCAACGGCTTTAGAAGGATATTGCCGATGACATTTCCTTGTTGAGTGCGATTCCACTGAGGTAGAGACAACGATGCTTGAAATCAGGAAACAATTCGAGATAACAGAAGGATGTCAAACGAAATAAAGTCGAGTAACGGTAATTGTTACCCCTGGGTAAAATAAAGCTGTTTCTTCTGGCAGTGACGTTTGTACGCTCCCCTCATCGAACTTTATCTAGCGAAAATCGGCAACCCCAACCACATAAAATAGTGGAAAGGGAGAGAGACTCGACAACGTGCATTATATTATATTCCCGTTCAATAGATCAAGGTAATTACAGAAAGCTTTAGCTAAGTCAGTAATCCCGAATTGTTTTGTTCACATTAATAAGAGTTATTTGTGTTTGTACGACATCATTGAAACCAATACTGTGAAGGCTGAACAATCTGTATATATATAGCGTCTATATCACGCAGGAAGCCATAGTGAGGATTGCGGCGCTTTCGTCAATTCTGATTAAAGGTTCTATCAAAGCCCCAACCTCATTAGAAGATCAAGTTTCTTAGCTTACCCAAATCAACCAAGAGGGAGGAACCACGCTGTAAATGAATAGACCGTGAACGACGTTCTTGCTTTCGAGTGAAGGGGCTATTGAATACTCCTACTAAGCTTTACAAAGACCCAGAACTCCACGTCATCTCCGGTATTGTTTATTCCTTCTATACGCCCAATCTCCTTACGCCTTGGATAGGAAAGAAAAGACATGAGAGAAATCCTATAACACAGTCTATTGCGATTTGAGAAAAGAAAAAAAAAAACTGCCAGATCAGACAGCCTCTGCTAGTCGTCCCACGACCTCAGCGGGACACGGCCGTTGGAACTTCACCCTCGAAACTTCCCCTTCGTTTGATGACCCAAAACTTGGTGTTCTACTTATTTCGGACTCCTTCCGCTTTAGTGATGGTGACCATGGTAAAATGTCGCCAGCTGCAGGTCTCTTTTCGGAAACCCCAATATCCTGATTTAGAGCATCAGAGCCGTCGTCCAAACAGGGGCCATCGAGGAAAGGGTCATAAGTCCATGAGGCTTCTAAGCCATCGAGAAACGGCTTCAACTCTTTCAACTCAGCCCAAGATATGGTGTCATCCGACATGGCGATGTAGAGGTCTAGGATGGTCCCGCTTTCATCAGTTACTGCGCAGTGGCTTTGGAGGAAACCTGCGTCATAATCACCTCCTTCGAGCCAGTCAGGAAGTTGACGGAGCATTGGCAAGCCTCGAAGATTCTTGGCGTCACATATTCTCGCCACCAGGGGCACCCAAGAGCGACCGCGGAGGATTTCAGAAAAAGCTTCACTGACAGCAGTCTTGAAAGAATGACTGTCTGAATCGGGAATAGCCACAACACGATGGAGACCTCTAGACAGACATCGCTTGTATGCAGCGGTGTCTTTCTCGAAGGGAAAGGGTTGTGAGGAAGTTGGGAGCAAAGAGATATGGACTGTCCAAGCTTCAGATCCAGATCCGACAGAGGAAACCCGTTCTCTGAACAACTGTACGTTCGAAGGCTCCTCGCTGGTCACAATGTGCAAGGGTGATCCGGACCTTCGATCAATACTTGGTGCAGCTTCGGCCTCCGTCCTAATCGGATAGTCTGGATAGTCGTCTAGGACGGCTGAAGGAGGTGTCGATGCTTTACGTCGCCGGCTTCTGACTGATGCAATCGGGTTTGATGAACGTTCGAGGGCTTCTACCCTGTCTTCCAAACGCATCGAGGCATCGTCGACTTCGATAAGTCGGTTTCGCATACGCTGCACATCGTCGACCAATCCCTCGATATGGTCGTCGTAGTATGGAGTGCGTTTCTCCAGCTGCCCACATTTATACCACAAGCCGCTCATCCCCCGAGACATGTTCTTCAGTACTCCCTCGTTGTCCGCCATGGACTTGTCCAAGCATTCTTCCAATCGGCCGAGTCTGTCCACGACATCTGGTCGTCCAACCTGCCTCTCCAATTCCCCTTCTAAGAAAGCGACCTTCTCTTTCAGAGCTTCAAGCTCTCGCCGCTCAATCGATCTTATCTCTTGATCTGCGGCATGATAGCATGCCTGATGGCCACAATCGCAAGTGCTACCGGGTATTCCACGATTTAATGCAAATCCAACACAGGCGCACCGCAGTCCCTTGACCTCAGGATGTAGTAGTATGTAGCGACAATCGCCCTTCGGTAGGTGCGAGTCTTCCCCTCGAGATTTCTCACGACGTGGTGGAGAGAACATGCTCATCATTTCCAGGCCTTCCAAAACGGTGGCTCCAAAGCGGCATGTGGTTTCGAAACGTCGTGGTTTTCGAGGCGCCGCGAAATGCTCGGTGCAAATCTATCAATAGAACTCCGCTTGAATGGAAATTGCAGTATTCGCCCATAAATGTCTAGAAATATGAGACACTCAGGCCGGCCTCCTCTCTGCCGTTTTGGAACGTTTTCCCAGGGTATCTGAATGAATTTTCGAGTACCGCTCCCGTAGTGATATCGGGTCCATTGCGTGCGAACGGGGCTATGGCTGCGTTTAAGTGACTGCAAGTTTATCACTGATGGAGCACAAGCCATGCCAAAAGCAAAGGTGTGCGCCAAGGGTCTGTAGATAAGGAAGAGCAAGGGTGCGGTGGTGTGCCAGAGCGAGCCAGCGACTGGCCGGGCAGGAAGAGAGGGATGCGGCCGCCTACTAGTCACTACCTTACTTACAGCGTGAGACGAGGACGAGGTTTATTAGATGGCTCGGATGGCTAGGCTAAGCTACTTGCCTTTCTACTACTAAGTACATAATGATTCGGGGAGTGAGAGAATTGCTGTATCAGAATGCTGTCGTATTGCGATTAGAGGTATAAAACTAGCCATATTCATACGCATTGTCAGATACTGTGATAATGGAAAAACTCAGATATTATGCCACGGCGACAAGGGCAACGATTGGGCGACGTACGAGGAGGGTATGGTATTTGGGGTGGGGAGGGGCATTTGCAGAGATTTAATTCATGTGTTCAATTCAGATAGCCGGATCGCGTCCACGAATACATGCGGTACGGTACTGATACCTACACCTACTACCTATGGGGAAAGCAAAAGGAAACAAAAATCTTCCCCCCAAGCTTCTAACTACAACTACTCTAGCTACCAGATTCTAGCCATTGCAACCTCTTCTGTCATGCGGGACGACCCGCGCGTGTCGAGGCTTTCCTTTTGGTATCTACCGATCCCTACAGAGATATCAAACGGCTTCATCGATGCATCAGGTCTGCTTCTGCCGACAAGAGCCTGTTCATGTATACTCCCTCAATTGAATGTTTGTTTCTTTTGGAGAAATACTTCGACCCCCATACTAGACGCCCTCCCTTGGCCCCAAGTTATGAGTACTCTCCAAGGGAGTCCCAATCCCTACTGCATAACCAAAGGTTTGGTGGGGATGCTCGAATCTGGATACCATGACAGTACCTTATCGGGATCGTCTCAGCCCATCTCTAACATGCTCTGCGACAGCCAGAACCCCTCTCAAGCAAAGGTGGCGCCTTGTGACTGGCTCTGCTCTCGATGGATTGCGCCTGCATCCTCGAGGCCGTGGTATAAGATAATAAGACCGCTGGCTCGGCCACGGCATGAGTTCATCCTTTGGCATGTGGAGGGCAAGAGAGGGATACCTCTGAGGGATGACGATAAGCAAGGAGTCGATGGCAATATGCCAATATGCCAATATGCCAATTTGCCACTGTTGCACAGGACAGGACATACGTACCGACATATTAGGATCCGTAAAATTACCTTTTTGTGCAACGGTCTGCTCGCAATCAATAATGTTGCTATCTTTGCGGCCTATCAAAAGGCAAGCAGGCAAGCAGGCTCGATTTTGCCAATCTTCTTCGCGAATCACGCAACGTGCACATCATTGGATATTATGGGATCGCATTCGATATCATTCGATATCATCCGTTGTCCGTCATCGCAAGAAGATGATCCGGCGTGGTCGGGCCTTCTCGTCGCTTTAGGAGTTTGCGGAGGACACTGCCCTTGAGCTTCTCCTCCTACACTACCTTATATCCCGCGGGAGGAGGGAAACACGAGTGTCATCGTTTCCACTTTAATGCGCCTCCCGCGTCGAGACCGGAGACCCATCATGGGATTTTTGCTTACTAGTATGCTGCCGCGCCTGTCAGATCTGGCGGACGCGGAAGCACCGTGGCACAACGTGGCTTTTCCCGAGACAGAAGGTCAATCTGGGAGCCGACCTTATTCAATTGCCTTTCTCGATACGATACGATGCGGTGCGATGCGATGCGAAGCCATGCTCATGCCTATGCCTATGCCCATGCCTATGCCCATGCCCATGCCCACGCCATGCTGTACCATGCGATACCGTACGGTACTCTGTATGATAAGCTCAGGCCGGCGACAAGGCGGGACGGCTTTGTTCTACGCGCTCCCCGGGAGCGTGATGCATGCAACTTTTCTTTACCTACCGTACCGCTAGCTACCCTGCCCTACCAGAATGAGATATGAGATATGAGATGTGAGATACGGTGTGGCCGCTATGGCGACATCGTCTGGTTTGACGATGATGGGCAAGCCCCCCACGTTTGAGATTGGTAACTTGAAAAACTTCCCTGCAATGCCTTACTAGTAGCCCCCCCAAAAATTAAAAATAAAATAATAAAATCGCCATCGGACTTCAAGCCTCCGTTCCTCTTCTTCAGGCTACGGGAGAAGAAGTCGATCCTGCCACGTGAGTCTCGACAAGCTCTGAACTCTGAGCTCTAAGCTCTTAGGGGGTTGGGGGGTTTTGGATTTCACCCCAAGAGAGGGAAAAAAAGGGGTCAATCAAAGTGGGGGTCGCTTTGCTATAGTGGGGGGCCTCGTATAACCGGTACGAGGATGTACGTAGCTTTCTAATTCGGATCAGGGTTGTTGGTGCCTTGATTATTCACCAACCTTGAAGATCTCGCAATCATGGAGCAGTAAGAATGAGATCCAGGTCAGTCAGTACATCCGGATGCTTGCCTTGGATCTCATATCTTTATAGACCAGACCATGCTCTGAATATGTCATCCATTGAGGGGAGCGCTTTCGAGAGGATTTTCGTGTCATTGTGTTCTAATTCATTTTCTCCAACCTAGAGATGAGGAGGGGGACTTCAGAAGGCAATCAAATTTGGGTTGAAACAACCAATATGATGACAAATGTGTCACCTCCTACCTTACTCTGCTTTCCTCCGCCGGACTCCGACCTGTACGACCCTCCAATTTGTCTTCCTACACAACTTTATTGTACTCAACGCGAATTTCTTGATCTTGCCATCACCAGTAGCGCTCATATCCCACCAGAGCATTGTCACACCTATCAAGTTCACTTTCGTCCCTAGCTCAAGGGGAAACAAGGGCGATTCCTTAAGAAGGATCATCATGCATTTGCATTCCCACTAAATGGGCTCAAAGTCAGCAACTATTCAAACAATACCAGAGATACCTCAAGAGCCAATGCCTTTGAGAAGGGCTTTCAATGAGTTCTTTTCAGGTGAACGGAAATCGGTCCTAGGATTTCCATATACTGCAGAATTCAGCATTCTCATAAAACCCTACGAACTCAAACTCGCATTTGATACAAGTCGTCAGAACACCCTCGAGGAACCCCCGTTGCCGACCCCCCGCCCAGTCGGGAGCTACGTTACCTAAACAAAGGTCAGACATCAACACACATTTCCATCCACATTGGAAAGACATACCATTGTTGGTTGTTCTTGCATCCTCCGCAAACTCGGTCATGAAATGGTCCAAATTGAGAGTGTGATAATCTTCAATGAACCGCTTTTGGCGGCCTTCGATGAAAGCTTGAGTTGATTCGGACATTTTGGATGCAACTGGTGCTTCTTCTATGTATGAAATGTTTGAGAATAACCCACCTAGGGGGAAGAATTTTGGGAGACTTTTATATTCTTTCAAGAAGGATCGATCGGCACCACTATCAGAACTAAGCCGGTACTACTAGTACGAGGTCTAATTTTAAGCTTAAGATAGTTGCTGACGTGAGATGAGAGGACCGCATTGATGTTATTGTTGGCGGGATAGTGAGAAACTCTTCTATACAGTACAATTCGAGAATTAGTGGAACTCGAAAACGCTATATAACGGCAATCAGTTCTACTATTTACCAAATGCTAGGTCACTATTAATTGGACAATTCAGGTGCGCATGCACTGTGAGTCTAGACTCTTCTAATGAGATGTGATTGGTAGGCTCAATATGCAAGGCAGGCGCTTACTCCCCATTGCAGCCGCGCTTTAGTGAGCCAGCCTCGATAGCGTCGCCCGACCTCGATTGAGGACTGTAAGCCTTGCTCTCTCTTCTGCTCTCGAGCATGAAATCATTTGGCCTGGCTCGCCTGGTTTATTTGGTCTCCGTGGGATACTTCAGGACCTGCCAAGCGGCCAGGCTACAATAGTCCCTCAAAAGGGAGCATGAGACTATATCACAGCCCACGAAGAAATCCAGAACCCTATTAAAGATGGGAGAATTCCAGGATGCAGTTTCCACTCTCCTTGATGCTTTTGCTCGCGGTCTCGCAGTCATAAAGCGGAAGAAGCAACAGCTTCCTGGTGGCCCCGCAGGCAAAGCTGAAGACAAACGCTTGAGCAAGTCCTTAAAGAAAAGCAAAATAGACGTCAGAAATGCGTATGAAAGAGACATAGCTCGCTTTGGACCAGATTTTGCAGTTGGCGATGGTACATTTAACCTCTTACCCAAGATCAAGAACACTTTATTAACCCCTTAAGTAGCTGAAGCACACTCTTCACTCTCTGCCATTCTCTTCCGCTTAAACGCAGGCTTCGTCTCCGTCATCGAGAGATTCACGCGAGGACGAAGCACCTCCACCGACTACGCGGCTCTCGTGAACCTCTCCAATGCTTCTCGAAGAGAAGCTATTCTCACATTCGAACAATTGTCCATGAGATTGTCACGTTCCTCTTTAGCTTTAGTGCCCATAGATAAGGACCCTCGGAAGCATAGTCGCCCCTATCATGGACGGCATGGATCCTCGAGCAGCACTCTAAAGCAGAAGTCTCGTTCAAAAAAGGGTCTGTCGGTTTCGCCTACTGGATGGGTTCGTCCTAAGGCTGGCCGGAAACGATCTTCTGATTCCAAAGCATCTTTGTCTTCCAAATCTTCAGCACCAAGATCACCCCCTCCCAATAGTCAGCAACCAGCACAGATTGAGCCTCCAAGATCATTCCTTACCACTTCCCACCAACCTTCCCGAATCGAATCCCCGAAGCTAACATCTAATCCACCTCAGCAACCCGCACGCATCCGAAGCCCACTAAAGCAAAGACCAACTCCACATCGTTCAAAACTCGATGACAGAAAGTCCATCATGTCTTTTGCCTCAAACAGTACGAAACTTGGAGAGATTCCGGAGCATAAATGGACGACCCCGCCGGTATTCGAAGGTGGGGAAGTGATTTTCCCCGTGAGAGCTTATTTCCCGCTTGATTCGTACCAGGCGCCGGAGAAGCCAAGGTCGAGGTTTATGAAATTTTTTAGGAGATGAGGGGACTAACTCCCTCTCTGATTTTCTTATTTGTCATGGAATGGGATAGTGGCCAACGTCGAGTATGGAGCCAACATTGGGTTTGGGTTTCATTCGTTGTCGAAGCGCGGTAATCACAGATATTCTTGAATAGCGATTATGGAACATCGAGGTTGACATTGGGTTTGGCTATCTGTTGGCTATCAAAGCCGGTAATCACAATAGCAGCACCTTTAGCTTGAGTGCTGTCCAATATTATGCAGTGTTTTCTTTAGTCGGCTATTTGGGGTATCTTCATTTTGCTCAGAAGCCAGCTTCTGCACACAAGCCAATATTTCTGATATCTGTATTGTACGTCCACTATCCTTGGAAACTCTCTATCTGTTGCTCGATTCATTGTCTGCAAAACTTGAATCAGCACTTCTTTGTGCCTTACCCACGCTGCAGCCATTACTCTCATTAGACTCACTTCCCTCTTGCGATCCCACCCTGGTAGACGCGTTAGGCGACCTCTTACTACTCGCAGCCAAGGCTCTCGCAGCTGCAGCCACAGCTTCACTACTACTGCCGATTGTCTGACGGTATAACCTGGGACGCCCTGATTGTTTGTAATCCTGAGAGCCCCTGACACTACTGCGACTAGAATTATCTCGAACAGCTGTGATGACACTGCTCTTAGAGTCACCACGCTTCAGAGCGTCATCTTCCTGCACCTCCAAAGCAAAGTCCTTGGGTGTCCCCGGTCGCGGTAGCTTTGATTTTGGGTTGGGAATAGCGGTGGCTGGACTACTCGAAGTTTCTCGGCTCATTTGTTCTGGTGGTGTTGCAAACGGCGACGGGGAATCTTCCGAATTCAGAAGACGGCCATCTAACGTTTGCCTCTTACTTCGATCTCTCGTTGTTCGGAATGAAAGGAGACTATCATCTCCTGGTCGGAAAGAAAACGACATCTGGCGGGGAACGGGAAGTTCTGCTGGGCTACCATCTGAGAGGGAGTGCTTCCTTGGGCCAAAAAATTTGTCCAATGTTGTCTGTCCAGCTGGTATATCGGCGTTTGGAATATCCGGGAGAGGTTTGTCGTAAGTTTCGAGCCCTTTGCTTTGCTTCGTTGAAGAGCTTTCGTCTGTCAATGCCAAGCTTGATTCTATACTGGTACTGGGGAAACCAGAGTCAGTATTACCGGAGCACCATTCAGACAATGGATTTACTTACAAATCGAAGTTATTGCTAGCCTCCTGCTCCGATTGTTTCATATCTGGGAGTCTATACTGTGATTGAAGTTTGAGATGAGGAGCATGTTCCTTTAGTTCACTTGGCTCCGTGAGCGGTTGTGTCCTATGATTACTAGGTGATTGTGCAAATCCGAATGAGATATCTTGACCATTGGAACTCCTGTCATCGAGGGACTAGGGGAAGTTAGTGCTGTTTGACTCATGATACCCAACTTTTATTTTTTCCACTCTTTCGGACAAAAGAATCTCTGACATGCTCAACGAAAGACATACCGCGTTCCGTTGCTTGATTGTACCAATGCCGCTCTTGATAATTTCAGAAGCTTTCTTCGACCCATGAATCACACTATCAGATCTCGCCATAGACACACTTTCCAGTCCTCCGGTTTTCGATAGCAGCACTTCTAATCTCTTGACCTCTACTTGGTAATCCTTCTCCTTCAAATGCCATGCCGATGCAAGCTCTTCGAAATCATGAATATTTCTTGTATGGGTTTGTTTAAGGAGCTCTATGGCCTCATCCTTTGACCTAAGAATCCTAATTAGTTGAGCGTATCTAAGATGCCAAGACCTTCGAGGCCACAGAAAGATAGAGTGAACATACTGAAGTTGAATCCTCAAATCATAATACCCCTCCAACACGTGCAAGATACAAGAGTTGTACTGTATCGGCACAGGCTCCATGCTACTTTGGTTCATCATGACGACCTTCAACATCTCCACCATCTGATCAGTTGAAGGTTTAATCCACACACTGTCAGGTTCCTTAAAGCTTGGTTTGAAGTTCGGAAGCGTGCCAGGGCCGGGAAAGGTTGGAGTAGTGGGACCCAAGCCGATATACGAGGAAACTCGAGATGTTGGCCTATCTCGAGTTTTAGATAATGAGCCTTCCTCGCTCTCGTTGTCATCCGCAAAGATGACTGGCCGATCTGGAGTTATTGGGACGGGAGTCTGCTTGCGCGCGAAAACAGGTCGCAGCCAATTATCCATTTTTACTTATCCCAAGTCTAACAAAGAAATTCAAACTGGAGGAGCCAGCTCAGATCATATGTAGAGGAATTTTGGAGGCTAATGGTAAGTTGCGGAAGGAGCATTTCGCGACTCAGGCAATACAAAAGTAAATAACTCCACTTCAATTACATGTCAATGAATTCGATTTAGCGAAGGAACATGAATACAGAAAACATGAAAAGAACAAAGGACCCGGACTAGTCCTCACGCTGAATCTGCTGGAACATCAAAAGACTTGGTATCTAATTTGCGAATTTTACTTCGCCTGTTGGACTGTGTTGCAAAGCTATCCTAATGTACAATTATAGCCAGGAGATCTGGCAGATATATTGCTGTATAATGTCAGATCTCCCCAAACCTTTACCAGAGGCCAAGGTCGGGGAAGGTGATGGCCGTAAAAGTGTTCGGCGCCAAGAACCATGATCACACAATACGTTCCATGCTTCAATACGTGCTATGTCAGTATTGCACAAACCAGGATTCTGCCTAATGCTCGACGGTCTAGTCTCAAAGGTCAAGACCGCGCAGTCGATGAATGGTTTGAATCTGAATCGGGCCGTGTGGAAAATCTCAGAAAGAGACCTCAATAAGGTTGTGTCTTTAGTGCCTCAGCTCCACCCATGGTCAATGAAACAGATCCTCTGCCTTCTGTCTCCTTAGCCCTCTACCTTCCAATCTCTCCGAGAACAACTCCTTTCCAGCGTTTCCACGTGATGGGAAAAGTTCCTTGACATTTGATTCCGGTGCAGTTCCCTTGATAGCGAATTGATGCACTGAGGAAGCTTTTGCAACTCCCCGTATATTAAAACCCCCAACTTCAGAATCCTGCTTACTAGATATCCTTGAAGCTAGCGAGCTACGCCGATCGCTACCGCCATCCATCTGCATATGTTGAGCAAACAGGTCCGCTGTGGCATCAGCGGCATCGAAGGCGTCGGACCGGCGATGGCTGATCCCCATCTTATGTGGAAAGAGTTCTTTGGAAGCTCCCGCTTCTTTCAATTGCTCCTTGATCTTTTGTGCCTTCAAACGATTGGCGGCAGCTGCATTTTCTTGTATCCGCCGACGAACCGTCACCATTTCTTGGTCTTCATCACCATCCCGGACAGGGGAAGCACTTCGATCTCGCAATCGACCGCTACCTCGAGCTGGCCGGTCTGGAAACAATTCTTTGCCAGCTGCTCCACCGAATCTAACTCGCCCAGATCTTCGGTCCCTTGAATCGCCTCCTGATGAAAATGAGTCTCGCCGGCCATTCCTCCGGACAGATCTACGCGCAAGTGCAACCTCGTCGTCATCATACAGACTGGCATCGAATCCTGACTCTTCATCTCCATCCTGACGCTTACGATTCTCTCGATCATCATATCGCTGACTGCGGTAAACCTCGTCGTCCCGGTCTCTGTATTTATTACCACCTCGACGACCTTCCCGTCTTCGGCGTTCGATTCGGTCATACTCGGGATTCAATAGATAGAAGCGGCTCCTCTCACGGGCCCCAACTTGCTTCCGGTCTCCTTGGACAGCTATCCGTACTTCGAGGTTGGTCTGTGGATGGAGGGGAAAGGGTTTGGCTGAGATAGTTTGTAATGCTGGAATCTGGGTAAGATCCGCGATTTCGATCGCAACAAATGCGAGCAATGCTTCTCGAGCAATCTCGGGTGTTTCATAGACTAAATTTGCAGATGTATCATCGATCCATTCAATGTTGGCGGGTTTGTAAGCGTCGAAGTATTCAGAAGCAAATGCGTGGATGTCTTTCGTAGTGAGGTTGTCAAGGCCACGGAGATGGACCTTTTGAGGAGTAGGTTGGAGGGCATCAGGATCAGAGCTGCTCTGTGGGTCCGCTTGATCTGAGGCATTCTGATTATGCTGATCCAGGAGTCAGTATCTGGCTGAAAGATAATTTATTTGCCCAACTCACCACTGCATTCAACTCTGGGGTATCATCGGTTTCTGCGATTGCCATATCATCTT
>Ga0182030_10007739_pt1 | contig 22375 bp, 20 predicted proteins | sample 812S3MmetaG_FD_121299 | JGI IMG/M metagenome (GOLD analysis project Ga0182030, IMG submission 121299) | Permafrost microbial communities from Stordalen Mire, Sweden - 812S3M metaG (Illumina Assembly) | ecosystem: Environmental > Terrestrial > Soil > Wetlands > Permafrost | place: Sweden... | reverse complement strand
GCGCAGAGCGTGGATCGCGCCGCCCGCGGAACCGACGAACACGTGGCCATCGAACACCGTGGGTTGCGAGAACGCGGTGACGTCGCCCTCGAATCCGAAGGCCCATTTCAGTTTGAGCTTCCCAACGTTCGAAAGCTGCAGGCCGCCGAGCTCCGCCGGCACGTAGCGGGCGTTATCGCTCTTGGGACTCCACCCATTCCAGATGAACTTCGCCGAATCGTTCAGCTTGATCGTGCGATCTTTGCAAAAAGCCTCGGGCGGCGGAGCGGGATCGGCCGTGGCTTTGCCCAGGTATGCCGCGACAGCTTCGCGCTCAGTGCGATTCATGGGATAGGCGATAGAAATCATCGCGCCCATGTCGAGCGTCCGCAGAATGCGCGCGGGCGTCATGCCGTTAAGCGCGTCCTTGGGAGGAATACGCTCGCCTCCGCGATCGTGACACGTGGCGCAGCGCTGCTTGTATTGCGCTTCGCCGAGCGCTGGATCGGCGGCAGAAGCCAAAGCCGCTGCCGCGCAGAACATTACACTTATACGTGCAGTCGTAATGCGTGCAATCACGAAACTACTTTCCCGCGGGATGCAGCGTCAACTTCTGCACGCGCCAGTTGAGGATCTCGGCGACGTACAGTTCGTTCTCCGATGGGCACGCGATCTGGTGGATCCAGCCGAACTCTTTCGCTTGGCGGCCCACGTGGCCGAGCTGGCCGACCAGCTTGCCGTCGAGCGTGAACTTGTACACCCGGCCCGGGAACGAATCCGACGTGTAGAGATACTGCGTGGGTCCGGGTGTGATGCACACGGTCCACGGCGCGCCCGGTTTCATCGTGTTGTTCGGCGCGCTCATGTTCGGGAGTTCGCCCATCCACGGCATCAGTCCCGGAGGCGCGGTGGTATCGATCGTGATCTGGCGCAGCAGGGTGCCTTTCGGATCGAAGACCTGGATGCGCTTGTTGCCGCGATCGGCCACATAAAGGTTGCCCTGCGCGTCGTTGGCGATTCCGTGCACCGTATTGAACTGGCCGGGGCCGTTGCCGGGCGTGCCGAAGGACGTCTTCCACACGCCGTTCTTATCGTAAACGGCGACGCGCGAATTGATGTAGCCATCGCTGATGAAGATATCGCCATCGAGATTCCACGCGACGTCGGTGGGCTGACGGAACTGGCCGGGCGTGGCCGGGCGCGGCGGAGTCGGATGCTCCCACGGGTGGGCGTTCTCGTCGCTGGCTTCCGTCTTGCGGCCGAAGACCATGATGACGCGACCCTCGGGGTTGAATTCGATGATCATGTCGGAGCCTTTGTCGATGGCCCAGATGTTGTCGTTCTTATCGATGCGGACGTCGTGCGCGAAGGACCACGCGTACAGGTTTTTGCCAATCTCGCGGATGAATTTTCCGTCGGGTCCGAATTCCAGCAGCTGCGCGGCGGCGGCCCCATAGGCGGGTCCGGAGGTGTTGCCGCGGTTGAAGACGAAGATGTGCTTCTTGGAGTTGATCGCGACGCCGGAAGGCTCGCCCAGGTACATGTTGACGGGGAGCTTCAGGAAGTTGACGTCGCCATCGAAGGGAATTTCAGGAACGCTTTGCGCGAAGGCTCTTTGTAGAGAGCCGGGTGCGAACGCCAGCGCGGAAAACAAGGCGACAGCGGATAGACGGGATAGTTTCATAGGTCTCCTTATAGAGATGGACACACGGGAATTGGTCGGGAATCCAACTGACTAAGATATCAAAGGAAAGGGTACAGGGGTTTCTCAACATATTTCCGGTAACCTACGAACATGCATCGCTTCCGTGTGTTTATCGGATCCACGTTCGAAGACCTCCAGGTTTATCGCTCGATCGTTATAGATGTTTTACACAGGCTCGAGGTAGCGGTCGTCGGTATGGAATACTTCGGCTCTCAACCGGAAGGTCCAGCGGACGCCTGCGTAGCGGCGGTTGCAAGGTGCCAGGCCTACATAGGCATATTTGCGATGCGGTACGGAAGTATTGATCCGATTTCGGGAAAATCCATTACCCAGCTGGAGTACGAAAAGGCTCAACAACTCAGGCTGCCCTCGCTCGTTTATCTCCTAGATGAGGCGCGCCAAGCCATACTTCCCGGATACGTTGACACCGGCGCGTCCGCAGGGCTTCTAAGAGCGTTTAAGGATGAGTTGAAGAAGCAGCATGTCATAAGCTACTTCACTACGCCAGACGATCTGGCTAAAAAGATTGTACTCGACGTGCCACGGTTGGCCCAATGCGCCGGGGCCGAAGTTCGACAGAGCGAATTGACAAAAATCGTCGCGGCAATTCCCCGTATTGATTGGCTCGATGCGAGAAGGTTTGAATTTCTTGTGCGTGAGCTTGGGCCGTTAGCGGATGAGATCCCCGACAAGCAGGTCTTACGCGAGGTCCTTGAATTTACCCTTTCGGGGGACCGCCAAGCTGCCGTCTTTCTGTTATGCCGAACGAGCCACCCGGATATCCGCAATGCTATAGATTTCGCAATGAAAGTGGATGCGGTTCTTCAGGCCGTAGTCGCTCGCGGTATGCGAGCCCCTGATGAGCGACGCCTTTCTCAAAATAACCCTTCCTAGTGAAAACGTCGATCCGCCGTCATCATCGCACGTGACCAGATTTGCTCAGAACGATCCTGAGGGGCGTGATTTCACCGCACTCCGGCCAACACGTAAGGACCCTCGGGGATCACCGCGACTCGGCTGCCTCGCGGGAGATCGGCGTAAAAAGCCTTCAATGCCGCGTCCGGATTATCGAAAGCCGGACCCCATAAAGCCGAGCGTTGCTCCGCAGGCAGGCCGGGGACGCAGTAATAGATCTTCGCTTTCTTTGCCGCAAGCGCGAGTTTTTCGAGCTGCCATTGGTCGATGGTCACGGGAGCGGTCGCGGTGCCGTCGAGGAAATCCTGCGCGGTGGAAAAACGCATCAGCATCTCGCGGAACTCGCGGGCTCCCGCGCCTTCGTTTGATGCGCCGAAGAGCAGAATGCGTCCGCGCTCCTTGACGATCTGCGACGCCGCGGTCACTCCCTTGATGCACTGGTAAAAGGTGAGGTCCAGGGGATAGCCGGCGCTCGTCGTAATGACGGCGTCCATGGGCTGGTCGAGCCTCTGCATGGTGGCGTCGGTGACCCACTGCATTCCAGCGGCGTGCGTTGCAACGGGTTCACCGGTGAATACGGCCGCGATGCCACGCTCACGGGTGAGGACGACGTCCATCATGAAATCCTGGCGTGCGCCGCGCCCGATTTCGAGCAACTCGGCATGCAACGGATTGTCGGCAATAAAACCTTCGCGCGTGCGTTCGTCGCGCATGAAACGGGGACTGTGGAGCTGCTTGATGGTCGCCTCAGACGCAAGCCCGGGCGCGATCAATTTGCGTCCGCCGGAGAAGCCGAGCATGAGATGCGGCTCGATCAATCCGAGAGTGATATGCAGGTCGGCATCCAAGAAACGCCGGTCGATCGCGAACGTCGTGCCGGATTTCGTTGTGCCCACGGGCCGATGCATGTCCGCATTGCGCGCGTCGTGATTGAGGACCGTGTATTGCGCGGCAACGGCATCGCCGACGATTTCGCGGATTTCAGCGTCGCTCGCGGCGCGATGCAGGCCCGTGGCAATCAATATGGTGATGTTCGCGCGCGGAATGCCCGCCGCTTCGAGACGCCGCAACATGGGAGGCAGCATCACGCGATTTGGGACGGGCCGTGTGATATCGCACACAGCAATCGCGGCACTGCGCTTTCCCTTGGCAAGTTCCGCAAGCGGTGGTCCCGCGAAGGGGCGATCGAGCGAGGCTTCCATGGCGACCGAGGGATCGGCGAGCGCGGCGAGGACGGGCACCGTCAGAATGGTGTGCTCGAAAGCATCATTGAGTTGAATCGGGAGTCCTTCGCGTCCGAAGGCGAGGAGAACGGTTTCAGCGGAGCCAGTCATATGTTTGGATTACGCGACCTACTGCTTTAAGAAACGCCCTTGGTTCGCCAGCGGCACCAACAGCAGATCCCTCGACTTCGCTCGGGATGACATGTGGTATTTATCCACCTATATTTATCCACCGATAGAATACATCGGACGCGGCGGGGGGACAAACTTGGGAGAGTTGATCTCGTGGCCGATCCATTTGGCCTTCACCCATTCGCGCATCGATGCCGCGATTTTTTCGTCGGGCGAGCCGTCGCGTAGCATGGTTTTGACATCGAACTCATCGATGGCGAACAGGCAGTAGCGGAAGTGGCCGTCGGCCGTCAGGCGAATGCGATTGCAGTTCAGACAAAACGGGCGGCTAACCGATGCGATGAAGCCGAGCTTGCCCCCGCCGTCCGCGAATTCGTATTCTGTCGCGGGCGCGCGCGGATCCTGATCCGGGATTTCGCGGAGCGCGCCGATTTCCTGCGTGATCATCGCGATCATTTCGTCCGCCGTGAGCACGCGTTTGTTGCGCCACAGGTCTTGGGCGTCCAGAGGCATGAATTCGATGTAGCGAATTTCGATGCCGCGATCGCGCCCGAAACGCGCGAGAGGAACGATGTCGGGTTCGACCAACCCCTTGACCGCGACGGCGTTGATTTTCACGCGATAGCCGATGCGCTGCGCGGCATCGATGCCGGCCATGACTTTATCGAAATCGTCACGGCGGGTGATCTGCTGGAAGCGCTCACGATCCAAGGTATCGAGATGCACGTTGATGCGGCGGAGTCCGGCGTCGTAGAGCGCTTGCCCCTGCTCGGCCAGCAGAACACCGTTGGTGGTGAGCGCCAGGTCCTGAATGCCATCGACGGCAGCGAGCATGCGGATCAGATTCGGAAGATCGCGCCGCAACAGGGGTTCGCCACCAGTGATCCGGAGTTTTCGGACGCCGAGCGAAGCGGCAATCCGCACGAAGCGTTCGATTTCCTCGAAGCGCAGGATTTGCTCGTGCGCCTGAAACTTGACGCCTTCTTCCGGCATGCAATAGAAGCAACGGATGTTGCAGCGATCGGTCACACTGATGCGGAGGTTATCGTGCGTGCGTCCGAAGTTGTCAACAAGTGGGGTCACAATACCTACTGTACGGCGAGCATTTTTTCTACGGGAATACGCGCCCGAGCAATGATATCAGCTGGAATCTCCACTCGGGGCTGGAGATCGCGCAGCGCGTCGCGCAATTTTTCCAGCGTGTTCATTTTCATGTAAGGGCATTCGCTGCAATTGCACTGCTCGTTGGCAACGAAATGAAACGTCTTGCCGGGAGAATCGCGTTCCAGCGAATAGCGTACGCCGCTCTCCGTCATGATGATGAACTCCGCGGCGGACGATTTCTTACACCAATCGATGATGGCGGACGTTGACCCAACGAAATCGGCCATGCGAAGCACATCCTGCGGGCATTCGGGATGCGCGGCCACGACGGCATTTGGATACTCGGCCCGAGCCCTGCTCACGCGGCGGGCGGGGAACGTCGCGTGCACCATGCAGGCTCCCGGCCAGATTTTCATGTTTGCGCGTCCGGTCTGCTGTTTGACGTAAGCGCCGAGGTTCATGTCGGGCAGGAACATAATGGGTTGATGGGCGGGGATCGAATTCACGATGCTCACCGCGTTGCGCGAGGTGCACAAGATATCGCTTTCGGCCTTCACTTCGATCGAGGTATTCACGTAGGAAACGATCACGTGGCCGGGGTTGCGCCGCTTCCAGGCGCGCAAATCCTCGGCGCGGCACGCGTCTACCAAACTGCAGCCGGCTTCGCGATCGGGTGCCACGACGATCCTCTCGGGGTTGAGTGCCTTCGCGGTTTCCGCCATGAACCACACGCCGCACAGGGCGATCACGTCTCCCTGGAATTTTTGGGCCACGCGGGCAAGCTCAAGGCTATCGCCAATGGAATCCGCCAGCTCTTGGATTTCGGCGTCCTGATAATGATGGGCCAAAATCACGGCTTTGCGCGACTTTTTGAGCTCTGCGATTTCTTCGGTGACGGAAGTGACACCAACCATGGGGGAGCAACTCTCTAACTCCATTGTAACGGAGTTACCGGTTAGGCCTCGGGAATCGTGACCGGACGCCGTGCATCCACCCAGCGGACCAGCGCGTAAAGCGCGATCCCAATGGCGATGGCCAGCGCCAGTAGATGCCATAGGTGGTCCTTCAGCCACACCGTTGAATTTTCGCCCAGTTGCTGTCCCAGGTAGGCGAGCGCCAGATAGCGCGGGAATCGCGCGGCGGCGAGCACAAGGAAGAAACGATAACGCGGCACGCACATCACTCCCGCGCATGCGGCGAAGACCTTGAACGGCAGGATCGGAATGGGCAGCAACGCAGGAATAAAGACCGTAATCAATCCGTAGCGCGCAAACCAGTCCCGAAATCTTTGTCCGTTGGAGGCGGAGGTGTATTTTGCGAGAAATTTCTCGCCGCCCTTGCGCGTGATTTCGTAAAAGATCGAACTGCCGACGAGCGATCCAACCGCCGCGAGGATTGCGCACAGCATGGCTTCCTGGGGGCGGGCGATGGCCAGAATGAGCAGCAAAGCGTCGGTACCGCCGGGGTTTGGAATGCCCGCGGATTCCACGACCGAAAGTACGAGAATCCCCAGAGGGCCCCACGATACAAGAACGTCGCGAAGATGACGCATGTGTTATCCGATCGGCTTCGGGGCCAACGGCTCTGCTCCCACTAACTCTAGCAGGCGATTCTCGTCGATGACTTCGACACCCAGTTCGCGCGCTTTGTCCAACTTCGATCCTGCTTCTTCGCCGGCCACTACGTAACGAGTCTTGCGGCTCACCGAGGCGCTCACTTTGCCTCCGGCGGCTTCAATGCGCGCCTTGGCTTCATCGCGCGTCAAATTGGGCAGCACTCCTGTTAAGACGAACGTCAGACCTTCCAGCTTACCGGACTTGCGCGTGATTTCGTAGTGGAACGAAAAGCCGAGGTCGCGGAGCTTGGCCACCAGGCTCCGATTGTGGGACTCATGAAAAAAATGCCGCAGACTAGCGGCCACTTTCGGACCGACCTCTTCCGCGCGTTGCAGCTCTTCCTCTTCCGCGGTGGCGATCTTGTCCAGATCTCCGAACGTTTCCGCCAGAATCTGCGCCGTGCGCTCGCCCACGAAAGGAATCCCGAGGCCGTTGATCAGGCGTGGCAGGGGAGCTTCTTTTGATTTGCGAATATTTGTGAGCAGCTTCGTTGCGGATTTTTCGCCCATGCGTTCGAGCGCGATCAACTTCTCAAGCGTCAGCTCATACAAATCCGTGACGTTGCGCACCAGGCCTGCATCGACCAGCTGATCCACCAGCGCATCGCCCAGGCCGTCGATATCCATCACGCCTCGCGCGGCCCAGTGCAGAATGGTTTCTTTCAAACGCGCGGGGCAATTCGGATTGATGCAACGGCTGGCGGCTTCGCCCTCCGCGCGGACAACTTCGCCTCCGCATACGGGGCAAGCCTTCGGCATGTGGAACGCGTGGCGATGCGCGCCCTGCTCCACAACGCGAACCACTTTCGGAATCACGTCGCCGGAACGCTCCACCAGAACGGTGTCGCCGATCTCGAGGCCGAGGCGTTCGATCTCGTCCTCGTTATGCAGCGTCGCTCGCGAAACCGTCACGCCGCCGACGGCAACAGGACGCAAATGCGCGACTGGTGTGAGCGCGCCGGTGCGTCCCACTTGCACTTCGATGTTTTCGACAACCGTTTTTTCCTGACGCGCAGGAAACTTGAACGCAATCGCCCAACGCGGAGCCTTCGCCGTCCACCCGAGCTTTTGCTGCTGCTCGAGGCGATCGACTTTGGCGACCACGCCGTCGATTTCGAAAGGCAGCGTGTCGCGCTTTTCTTCCCATTCCTTGCAGAAGGCGACGAGCGTGTCGATATCGTTACAAACGCGCCAATGCTCGTTGACTTTCAATCCGCGCTCGCGAAGCTCGCGCAACGCTTCCGCTTGCGAGGGCGGAGGCGGGATCAAAAAATACGCGAAGAACTCGAGCTTCCGGGCCGCGGTGATCGCTGGGTCCAGCACGCGCAGCGATCCGGCGGCGGCGTTGCGAGGATTCACAAACGCGGCTTGCCCCGCGCCAGCGCGCTCTTCGTTCAAGGCGTCAAATGCCTTGCGATTGAAAACCACCTCGCCGCGGGCTTCCCAATCTCCGTGTGCATGGCCGCGAGGCTTCAACGGAATGGATCGGATCGTGCGCGCATTCTCCGTGACGTCCTCGCCGACCGTGCCGTCCCCGCGCGTAAGAGCCTGCGCGAACTTCCCCTTGCGATAGTGGACGGCGAGCGACAAGCCGTCGAGCTTCAGTTCGGCGACGTACTGGAATGCTTCGTCGCCCAGTAGATCGCGCACACGTTTATCAAAGGCGCGCAGCTCTTCTTCGTTCAGTGCGTTGTCGAGCGAGAGCATCGGGCTCGAATGCGGTACTTTGACGAATCCCTCGCGCGGCACGGCTCCGACGCGCCGAGTGGGGGAATCGTCGCTGGCGAATTCGGGATGGTCGGCCTCCAGCGCTTTCAGTTCGCGGAACAGGGCATCGTATTCGGCGTCGGTGATTTCGGGCGCGTCCAGCACGTGGTACTGGTATTCGTGGTGGCGGAGGGCTTCCCGCAGACGGTCGATTTTTTGTTGGACAGAACTCACGGGCGCTATACTCGAAGAATCGCGAACTATCTGCAGCCAGTCCTCATCTACAATCCGACGGCGGGTAAAATCCGACGGGATCCTGAGGGCATTCTCCAAAGTATCACTGGCATCCTTTCCGGCGCTGGCTGGCATCCCCAGCTTCTGCCGACGGAAGCGCCGGGCGATGCCACGCGTCTGGCGCGCGCAGCGGTCGAACGCGGCGCGGACCTGATTTTAGTGCTCGGTGGCGATGGCACGATTAACGAAGTGGTCAACGGGATGGCTCATTCATCCGCCGTTCTGGGAGTGTTGCCGGGCGGAACGGCCAACGTGTTCGCCATGGAGACGGGCTTCGGTTCGCGTTTGGCGCAAGCCGCACAGCGACTGACGACCAGCGTGGAGCGCCGCATCTCGCTAGGACGATTTTCCAATATCGACGGCGAACGCTATTTCCTGCTGATGGGTGGGGTGGGGTTCGATGCGTCGATCGTATTGGACGTCAATGCCGAGCTGAAGGCCAAGACCGGCAAGTTTGCCTACTGGGTTGCTGGGTTCGCCCAGACGTTCCGCAGTGTCCCACAGTTTGAAATGCGCAGTAACGGAACCCGCAGGACCAGCGGTTTCACGCTCGTTTCCCGCGTTCGGAATTACGGAGGGGATCTGGAAATCGCGCGCCGCGCATCGCTGTTGCGCGACGATTTTCAAGTGGTGGTCCTCGAAGGCTCCACCGCGATCCGTTACGCGAGTTATCTGGTGGGCGTGGGAGCCCAGTGCCTGGGGCTTCTACCCGGCGTGACCGATTTGCACACGGAATCGTTGGAGTGTTCCGCGGATGTGCCCGTGCAACTCGATGGCGAATACGCGGGGCGCACGCCGGGGCGATTTCAAATCGTGCGGGATTCGTTGAGCTTGCTGCTCCCTAGCGACTATCGTTAATGCAAGAGGCGTTAATGCAAGAGGCGCTGATTCATGCGGTGCTCATTCATGAAGCGCCGCTTCCGGAAGAATCCTGATCCATGGAAAATCTGACGCACACGTTGGTCGGCCTGATGATGGCGCGCTGCGGGTTGGAAAAGACCACGGTGCGCGGAGCAGGCATGATGATGCTGGCGGCGAACGCTCCCGACGTCGACGCCGTGTTCTGGTTCAATCGGCTGCACTATCTGGACTATCACCGCGGCTACCTGCATTCATTTGCGTGCGCACCGGCTGTGGCACTTTTGCCGATGCTGCTGGTGCGCGCGAAATTTTCCTGGCAATCGTATGCCGCCGCGCTCGCCGGCGTCCTCAGTCATCTTCTTTTGGATTACACGAATCCCTACGGGATTCAACTGCTGCTGCCGTTTTCCCATCGGCGTCTGATGCTCGATATCACGAACATCGCCGATGTGTGGATCTGGGCGATCTTGTTCGTGGGATTGCTGGTGCCCTTGTTTTTGCGGGCGCTGCGGCACGGAGCCGATTCGCTGGGATCGCCGCGCGCGACCTGGGCCTGGATCGCACTGACGACGCTGGTCACCTACGAAGGAGCGCGCTTCGCGATGCATGCGAAAGCGGTGGAGATGGTCGCGTCGCACATGTATAACGGAGCTGCTCCGCTTGAGGCGATTGCCGTTCCGGCTGATTTCACGCATCCGCTCCGATGGAGGGGAATCGCTCGCGGGTCGGGATTTGCCACGATTGTCCCGATGGACGTGCAAGAGGCATACGATCCCTCGCTGGAGGTGACGTATGTGGAGTCTCCTTCGGCTGGGGCCGTTGCCGCCGCGCGCGAACTCCCGGAATTTCAAACGATCATCCGTTTTTCGCAAGCACCGTTTTGGAAGACGACGCCGGTCTCCAGCGGCACGCTGGTGGAACTGCTGGATCTGCGCTACGGGACACCTGACAAGCCGGGATTTGCGTTCGTCTCGAGCGTCATTTCAACGGCCGCGGCGCGGACCGTTCGCTAGCGAAGTCATCAATGCGGAACAGAACCGCGCGAACGGAACCGCGCGAGCACAACCCCTTGAACCGAATCCTGTGGAACAAGGGCAGCACGATGCCAATCGTAGTGGTCGAGGAAATTCCTGCGTGAGGCTGCATGAGGTCGGCGCTGGGCACAGTTGTGGACGCGACGAAAATCGGACGCTCGATTCAAAAGTGATTTAGAATCAAGAGAGCGGTAAATGTCGGGGCGTAGCGCAGCCTGGTAGCGCACCTGCCTTGGGCGCAGGGGGTCGGGCGTTCAAATCGCCCCGCCCCGACCAAACAATTCAATGAGATGCGGGCTCCTGCGTGGCCAACAGGAAACCCGCTGTAGTCGATTTTGTAGCTGTAAAGTTCCTCGATATTCACCCACGCAGCAGACCCCAATCCCGCCAGCCTATTAATTGGGCTTGTCGCAAGATGACCGTGCAACCAAGCCCAACCCTTTAATTTGGACAAAAAGCAAAACAGACAGCCCCAAATGTCGTGGGTACTGCCTGTTTGGTTGTTCAACGTCAACGCTGCATCACGGCGAGCGTCTACTACTGGCCGCCGCTAGCTGCTGGCGTATCAGTGGTAGCCGGAGAACCTGTCGAAGCATCCGGGCTTGGTGTTGGTGCGATCGATATTGGTGGCGGGCCAACGGACGGAGTGCTGGTCGACGTGTCGGGCACGCTGGGGGTAGATGATGCGCTTGAATCAACGGTCGAAGAAGCAGAGGTGCTGCTGTCAGGCGAAACGGTGCTGAATGGAATGACGGCAGGAACCGGGGCGGAAGGTGCAATTAACACTATTGGCGCAGTGGAACCATCGGACACGGTAAGTTGCTCCGCGGGTGACGCAAAAGAGTGCCAGTCGAATGTTATAGACGTTGTAGTCGCGGACGGGATTGCAAGCGTGAAGCCTGAACTGTCTTTCTCTGCGATGAATCCAGGCTCGAACGCACCTTCTGGAAAGGCGGTAACGATTGGCTCATGCGCATAAGCTTGGCTGAATGTTACTCGCACCGAAGTTTGACCGGCTGTGATCTGAGCCTCCCCTACTGAATCGCCCGAAAAATTAGCCGGCGAGTACACCGTCAGACTGCTGGAGCTTGCATTGCCGTTCAAGCCGCCCTGCAGGGCGGTGATTTCCACCTGCATCTGCTGCATGGCGCTGACCATGGCCGGAACCAAGTCCGAATAGCCAATGGACAGTAGGCCCGTGCTCGGGTCTGTGGAAACAACCTCGGGCATTACCTGTTGCACCTGCTGGGCTATGAAGCCGGGGTGCTCAGGCGTTCCGCTGGATTCCGCGTTCCAGTTGAAGTACACAGGTTGCAGGGCCAGGACTTGACTAAGGTCATTTCCCATTGGCGTAACGTTCTTTTTTAAGCGTTCGTCGGAAGAACAGGTTAAAGTGTTCAATGTCGGATTGATGCCGCAAGTGCCGTTCGCGTTTTGAAATTGGGCAACCGTCCCTGAAGCTATGCTGGCAGAACCAACATAGAGAAGGTATGTGGGCGAGGTGGTCCCAATCCCGACGTTGCCGGTCGCTGTTATCCTTAACAGACTTTTTCCGGATGATGACGCGATATCCAGGACTGGATTGTTACCTGCACTCCCGACGACCGAAAGCGTGGCCAAAGGCGTAGCGGTGCTAATACCCACGTTCCCGTTGCTTTTCAAAATCAATTCTTCTTGTCCGGTTGCATTTTCGATGTCGAGGTAGTCTCCGCCTCCACTTCCGACTTTTCTCATCAATAGGCCGATCTCATTATTGAAGTTATTTACGTAGAACGCCGGAGATGCGCCTGTAGCAGACGAGGTTGCCACCGAGGTTGCCCCCGAAAAATATACCTCGCTCGCTCCGGTCTGGGCCGTATTAATTTGAAAGGCTCCTACCGGATTACTCGTTCCAATACCGACAACCCCTGTCACCGGGTTCGCGTAAAGGATAGGGCTCGTTGTTGGATCCCCTGAAATGACTCCCAGGCTAGCAGTTCCCGAACTGTTCACACTGAAGAGGTTCTGCGTTCCCGTGGGGTCCCAGACGTTCAAAGCGCTCCCGCTTGCGTTAGTGTATACGTTCGTATTTCCACTAGAATCCACTCCAAACCACCTAGTTGATGAGGCATAATTTCCATTCCATACTTCAAAGCCGCCGGTGCCAGTGTTGCCGCCGTCTATGTTTTGGACTGGATCGTTAATTCTGACGGGGTAAGCACCCATAGAACTGAGGTAGGTAATGCCTCCAGATCCGTCGGGCGCGGAGGGTAAATACATCCGGTGCTCACCATAGGTGGAATCGTATAGTATAAAGCTATTTAGAGCATTCTTACCCATGAGCCAACGATAAGCTCCTGTGTAATCGGCAAAATCCAGGTAATCGCGAGCGTCTTGCGTTGTGCCCGCCTGCAAGACTGAATAGGTATCGTGGTTGGCCACGCCTTTCACCCACAGATTGACATAAACATTACTGGGGTAGCTTGGAGCGAAAAGACCACTGAAATTACCTCCCGTGGCAATATATAAGCCGGTTGTGGGTGTAGTAGTGCCAATACCGACAAAACCACTCGGAAGCACCGTTAAGAGTTGTGCGCCGGTGGAGGATGCTACTACAAATGGATTGATGGAGCCGGAGCCTTGAATAAACAGTGTCGAGGTCGGGCTGGATGTTCCCAAGCCTAATTCATGGCTCGCGGAGTTGTAAAAAAAGTTAGCATTATCCTGCGACAGGCCGCTTGCTCCCTGGAAGGCCACCGAGCCTTGGGTTAAGCCGGGATTAAAGCCAGTTACGGTGAGCCCCGCTATAGTGGTGGAGCCTATAAGGTTGACGGCTCCGGAAACTGTAAGGGAAGAAAGTGTAGACGTGGCCGCGCTCAAGCTGCCGCCGATGCTTGCCGCGCCGGCAATTGCCGCGCTGCCCGAAACAGTCAGGGCGCCCTGGATTGTAGCGCTCTGCGAGCTAAAGTTAGCGGAGGACAAATCGGTAAAACCGGCAATGGAGGCGCCTGTAAAATTGTTGCTTGGGTTTGCCGGGACATAGGTTACGATAGGGCTGCCTCCCATAAGGGAGGTTGTTTGGCCGTTGCCGTTTTGCACGATGCTTGAAGAACTCGAGCCTGCGGGACCTTGTGGTCCCTGCGGGCCGATGAACTTGCCGGATGCCAGATAGCGTTGGAGAGTTTGATCAATCAATTCTTGATCCTGGGATGGTGACGGCGCGGGTATCGCGGGTGTGACAGCAGCTTGGGACGTACTATCGCCGAGAACTTGTGGCGTTTGCTCCGCAGCTGCCGGGGTGGCGGAGTTAATTGCGAGACCGCGAGGATAAATCGGAAGTGTGGGGGCTGGTGTTTCGGCCAGGTACTCTTCCGTGGTCTTTCCAAGCAAAGCTTGCCCGAATGAAAGTAGAACCTCATTGGTCTGGGAGTCGAGGGCGGTGAACGCTGGTTTATAAAAAGCTGCAAATTGCTGACACACTGCCGTGAAGTCATGTAGCACTGTCGACACTGCGCCGCGGCTGGACGGCGGTGCGTTCAGTTCTTGCGCACGCGCTTGAGGCGTGGCGGAGAAAACTATAAGGATGAGAGCCACGGCCAAGAACGCCTTCTCTGCGGATTGCAGAAGGCTTAATGCTTTTTCGTGGCGCTTGGTTTGACTCTTGAGGTACTCGCTGACTGCTGCCGGCGTTGTTAGCCAGTCGCGGTTTAGCTTATAAGCGCGGAGTTTGCCGGAGCGTGCCAACTGGCGCAGGAAGTCTGCGGAGTAGGGCGTGGCTTTGGCAATCCGCCCGATTGGAACAAGTGCTCCGATCTCGTCTGCCTGAGGCAGACTGGGTCGTGATGACATGGGCGTTCTATTTAATTGTTTTTTGGTTTGTGTTTCTATGGACGAACCCTAGTTTTGGGGCTGTCCTTAGGAGGCTGCTTCCGCTAGCGGAAGAACTTCATCTAAAGGTAGTATAGCACGGAATGGATATAACGTCAATGGAATGAGAGCTTTGCCAAGACTCCGCATAACATTGGTCGTATGATTAACGAGGAGCTCTTTGCTCCGGTAGTGGTCCCTACGGCAAGGGGCCAGATTTGCCGTCATGGCCAAGATGGATTTTCCGCAGCGACGCGCATAGCGAACGCCGATTGCGACCATGGCACCCAGAACATCATCTCCACCCGCAATGGCGTTCAAGTTTTCCCTCCCCGGATTGCGACCCGCAGAATAGGGTGTTGTGGTCGCAATTCGCCGCCCCTCATAGCCAAGATGAAAATTCGTCCGGCACCCACAGGGGGGCACAACGATTCGCGGGGCCGGGCGTTGTGACCACCAGTCCGAGGAGGGAAAAGTTGAGCGGCATTCCGGGTTCGTCGGTTCGTAGGGTGTCATGGTCGCAATCCAGCACCCCTCCTAGCCAAGATGAAAAATCTCTCAGGGCGCCTGGAGGTCACAACAGATTGGGAGGCTCTGACAACGTAACCGCCTGCCGGGAGGAGAGTGGTCAGGGACTCAGTTGGACGAATCGGATTTTCTTTTGCGGGTTCGCTTGGCCGCGTTGAAGAGGCGGTCTGCAACTTTCTTCGGCGCGTGAAGCACGAAAGAGAATCCGTCGGAGCTTACTTCGCGATCCGTGATCACGGCTTGGGGCCTGCGGTGACCAGGAAGGTTCGGTTTGGACATGATTGTTGAGGTCAATTATTCGCCTACGCTATTGCAGGCGGATCAGCCCAAGACTAATCTTGATCGCCTCATCTACGCGATCCAAGGTCTGTTCGTCCACGATGCCTAGACGTTTTATAAGCCGGACCCGGTCCACCGCGCGAATCTGGTTAAGAAGAGCGGCGGAGGTTACGCCAAGTCCCGTCGCCGGGTTCGCTTCCAGCAAGACGTGAACCGGATTGAGCGGAAACCGCACCGTGGATGTGATCGGTGCCACGATGGTCATGTCGCTCAGCCGGTTGGACGTGTCGTTCTGAATAACCAACGCCGGGCGGGTCTTCTTTATCTCGCGGCCTAGGGTCGGATCAAGCGCCGTGAGGTAGATTTCACCCCGCCGCGGGTGGCCGGTTTTTTCTGTGCCGTGGGTTGTTCGTCGAGTTTTTTCCATGTTTCGTGGTCCACGGCAAACCAGTCAGCAGCTACCTCGCGGTCCAGGTCTCGGTCTCGCACCGCGGCGCGCTCTAATTGCGTCCTGATGGCTTCGACGCTGCGGTTCGCCACGTAGTGCTGGACGGCCGTGTCGATGAAACGGCTGCGCTGGCCGGGCTTAGCCATCCGATCGATGGTCTGGACGGTAGATTCCGGCAGGACGATGTTGATGCGTTTGCTCATGGGAATGAGGTTAATGATCTCGTGTATGTAGTATATACACAACGCATGTGTATGTCAAGTTGTATCAATAGGTTGCATCATTGTTCGCAAGAAAGACAGGTGGTCACAACATCACTTTTGAGTCGCGCAAGGGATGAGGATAGAATACCGGATGGAAGTTGGCGGAGTGGTGATGGAGCCAACTTTGACTGGTGGTGATCCCACTGTCCACCTAGCGGGGCATATTCTCTTAAAGCACCCCCCCCCCCGAGTTTTTCTGGAACCGTCATGTTGGTACGGCCCGGTGTGGGTATTGCGATAGTCCTCAATGGGTGCTCGAGTCGTTATCCAGTTGCGGCCGATTTTGATGGCTTTGAGCTTGCCTTGGCGGGCCCGATGCCCTAAGTAATCCTCGGCATAGCCGGACAGCTGGGCTGCCTCGGATAGCGGGATCAATTGGCGGGCAAGGAGGGCAAAAAACAGGTCGTCTGGCTCGTTCATGGAAGATATAGTTAAAAAATCAATGCATAGACTTATTGGCCAAAAGTTGCCCGGAGTGGCGATTGGTGGAAGTGACAGCTTTCCTGCTCAGGTGGGCTGGCGGAGATGGGGAGAGAGCCGTTATGGTCGCAATGTGGGCAGGGAAAAGTGGCTCCCGGATTCAAAAAAGTGGAGCAGTTCGCACCCTAAGCTGTTTTTACCTTGATCGGGTCTTCCAGCGCCTTTCTGCGAACCTCCACCTGACCAGATCGTTTCTTCAGTTCTTGCTCGTAACTCCGAAGGAGTTCCAGATCCTGCCGCATTTCGGATAGACTCGGCGGTGAAGTCTGGAATGCGACCGCACCATCGTGCCCAGAATGCCGGGAAGCTTTTACCATTGCTGCGAAGACCCTCTGGTAATCCGGGTCCTCCACTGTTACACCCTTTAAGGACTGAGTTTTGACACCAGACTCAAATCGGCCGACAACACCATTCAGCAACCGCTCCTCTATAAGCCTTTTCAGGGCTGCGCTCTACCAACTGAGCTACCTGGCCAAAGACCACTTGCGCTAGGATCTATTGTAGCATCCAGTATCGGGAACTTCCAGATTTTCACCGCATCACAGTTTGCGGAGCAGCAAAAATCCGGGCGCTTCTGAATGGCGGTGAGAGCTCCTGATAGGAAGGCGAACCGGGAGTTTCCAAGCAATATGATTTTCGGCTGTCCTACTGGACAGATTTTGGGGGTCACGTCATGCGAGGAATCGTCAAATGCCCCGCCTGCGGTAATCTGACGGGCGAGCAAATTTCGAGCGAGCCATCGCCGCGGGGAGGCGGAGTTGAAAAGATGGCTCAAAGACGATATCAAAAACCCAGGCCGACGCGCAGGGGTAGAGTTTGGAGCATTCTCGTTCGTGAGGACGAATTCATCATAAATGGCCAAAGGATTCGCAGGCAACGGCGAATATCGTTGGGCCCGGCGCGCCTTACCATGGCGGAAGCCGAGCGCTTGCGGGACGCCTACGTCGCCCGCTTCAACGAACCGACGACAGGAATTGGCGGAGCGATTTTGTTTTGCGACTTCGTCAAGATATACGTCCGCGACGTGTTATCCACGCTCGCGGCGCCCACGCAGGATCGCAGCGAAAGCGCGCTGCGTGTGCACTTGGTTCCGGAGTTTGGCAATATGATGCTACGCGAAATCACGCTCGAGCGGATTCAGTATTACTTCGCCCGGCTGCAGCAGACGGCGCTGGGAGGGGAAAGCGTCGATAAACTCAAAGACGTTCTTTCCGCTGTGCTGCGAACCGCAGTCGACTACGGGCGGCTCCTCTCCAATCCGGCGCAAAAAATTCGGCTCAAGAAGCGCAAGCTCAACCGAGCGAAACCCTTCTTGCGAACCCATCAGTTCTTCGCGCTGGTGGAACTAATCGAAGAGCCATACGCCACCATGACGTTCGTGGCTGTGTTCACCGGGCTGCGGCCCAGCGAGTTGTGCGGTCTGCGCTGGCACAATTTGGGGGCGGCCTCGATTACCGTCGAGGAGCGCTACTGCCGCGGCGATTGGGACGTGCCAAAGACGCTGGCGAGCAACGCGACGATTTCCGTGGACGAGCAGGTGATCGAACGGATCGAGCGGCTCAAGACACTGGAAGTCGAGATCCGAGCGGGCCGAACCAAGCGACGTTACCGTGTCGTAAAAGGCAGCGGTCCTCGCGATCTTGTGTTTCAGTCGAAGACCGGAGGGCCGCTGTGCGCGAGCACGGTCCTCGTGCGGCACGTGAAACCGGCGGCCCGTAAGCTCGGCTTCGATTGGGTGAACTGGCAGGTCCTGCGACGTTCCTGCGCGACGTGGCTGCAACAGGCAGGTGTCGACGTCAAGGACGCACAGGGAATTCTGCGGCACAGCCGGGCGAGCACCACGCAGGACATCTACCAACAGGTCGTGCCTGAGGCACAGTCTCGAGCGGTGGGACGGTTTACGGCTTTTGTCCAGCAAGCCGCGCCGAAGGTGGCGGCAGCTGGGAACGACGAAGAAAAGGCGTTAAACGAATGCAGCGTTGGGGGATAGGAAATTAGTCACAATTAGGCACAGTTGGGCCGAATTGCGACCAACCGAGTGGTTCGGGTGCCTGTGATCCGCAATAATTCCGTCCGTCGCTAAACGCGCGTTTGCTATGAGGACTCGGGATTGATGACGTGCAGGCCCTCAATCGCCGCAACTGCGCCGAGCGCCTGATCCGCCACAACGAAGTGGTCCAGCAGGCCTTGAGCATTGAGGTCGAGTGCAACCGCCAGTTGGAGCGCATCGAGAGTACGCAGGCGATAGGTGAAGGCATGCCGGCCAATCAGGCGCTCGGCGGATGCCAAGTGATCTGCGGTCAAACCGTACACTTCAATGTCACCTGCGGCCAAGTCGAGCAACAACCGCGCACGCTGCATGCCCGCTGCCGTCCTGTCGAGAACACCAGAGCGCACCTTCATCGCGAAGGCCGCTTGAATTTCAACGAATCCCAAACTGGAAATGCGCACCTTCCGGCCCGGCTGCGCAAAGATAGCCGACACCGCTCGCGTTCCGGCTTCTGCGTGGTAGTACTTGACTGCCGCGCTGGTATCGAAGAAATACTGTGCCAATCAATAGTCCCCGCGCTCGGCGATTACATCCTGCGAAAGGGAACCCGGGATAGAGCTCAGCGCAGCGCGAACCTCTTCGATACTGGGAACCGTTTGTACCCTGTCTAGTTCGGCGCGCGCCCTCTCGACGATGCTCAGGTCGCGCTGACTACGGGCGCTGGACACTTCGGAGATGGTGAGTTGGACGTGTTGCGATTCCGTCAGCGCAAGGGGTTCCAGCGGACGTAGCACCCCATGTTCGTAGATTGCTTCGACACTGCGGCTCATGATAACGTCATTCTATCCTGGAATCGGGCGTAGATGATTTTGAGGATGCGAATTCCTCCGAATTCCAAACGGCGCAACAGGATTCAATTCATTCGCCGTAACTGCTTGAAACGGAAAGCATTGAAAATAGGCGATTTTGGGGTTGCGCCGGGAACTGCCTTGGGCGCAGGGGGTCGGGCGTTCAAATCGCCCCGCCCCGACCAATGAAAACAAGCCCATTATTTGCAATGCCGGGTTTCGGTCCGGCTAGCGCACCTGTAGCAATTTGTGGCGTTTTGGCGTTCTTGGAGGCTTCGAACAGCTACAAATTCGACTACATCGGGGTGGACCACGCAGCTCCCTGGCAAGCAGGTGCGGTTCGATCCCAGCGTTCCATCGAATCTGCGCACGTCTGCTCGGCAGAGCAGCTTCGCGATGTCCCGGCAGCCCCGACCGTGTGGGATGTGACACTCTTCTAACTCTGGGTTCCCCCAACCGCGCATTTGAAGTAGCTCCCCATCGCGTGGACAGGGTGGCTCTCTAAGATAACCGCGATACCCAATGCATGCACACCGACCCCCTACGTTAGTTAAGATCACCGAAATCTATTTCAAACACCAGGCTCTTCAGGCCCTTCAGCGAACTACCAACCGCCACTTTTTGCCGCGTTAGTATCTGCACAATGTCGAAAAGCGTGTCCTTGAGTGGCCGGCTACTTCCTTTGTTAGTCCTCTCCACCGATAGACCTTTGTTTAACGCCCGAAGAAAGCCAGGATCACTCTTGAAATCACGAAGGCCAGGGGTCTCCTTATAGAGCTTTTCGGCATCGATATCCTGCAGGGCCACTCTTAGCTTTTCCCTTAAGTGCGTGGAAAGAAGCAGCCATTCCATCAGGCTTCCTTTCCCGGTTCTACCAACCAGGCAAACGGCTTGACTCTCCGCAACGGTTGTTTCAAGCAGGAGTATCGCGGTTTCATCGGCAGCCTTTGCATAAATCTTGATCCCTGCGGAGTATCGGGTCGGAAGATTAGCGAGCGTCCCAACCCGTCCCAACCTGCCAATAAATGCTTGCTGAATCTGGAGCGCAAACGGCATTCTAAAGGTTCGCGCTCGACGGACTCCCGCATTCAGCTTTTTCTCAATGTCGGCCAGGAGCCAGGTTTCGGGACTCAGTGTGTCCCACTCGATCGAGTACTGTTCTTGGCCGACCCGCATAATCGGCGTTCTCACTTTTGCCGAACGGTCGTGCTGTGCCCAGCTATACTGCTCGGCCTCACCTCGGAGCAGGAGAAACCGGTCACTTCCACCATGCTGGAGGTCGCAGGACTGCGACAAAACGACATATGCGTACTGCTGTTTTGTTTTCGTTATCGCGGCCGCCGGCTCGGTAGCCACAGCAGGGAACGAAGTTTCTACTGAGGAGACCGAGGCCGCCGGAACAGGCTCGGTCGAAGCGCCTATAGCTGCCGCTTGAGTGCCATTTGCGGAGGCGATCTATGCCGCAACAAAAGTGGATTGCTCTAGGAACGGCACTCAAAACGCTACGCACGAACCTGGACATCGGCCAGAAGACGATCATCGAGCGCTCCGGCGAGGGGCTGGTGGAGCGAACGCTGAGGATTTATGAAAGCGGTCAGCAGCGCCCTAGCCGCGATCGGTTACTCAAGTTCCTGACCAGATCGTTTGACGTGACAAACGTTCCCGAGATCAATCGCTATCTGAAGCTGGCCGGTTATGCGCCGTTGAGCGGCGGCGAGACAGAACAGCTCGGATTGGACCTTCGCCCGAGGATTTCATTGGGTCAGCCCGCCGATTTCAAAGCGGAGGTGAGCACGTTGTTAGTGAAGGACGGCCAAGGCGAAGAACTCTGGCGTCACCAATTCCCTTCGCGATTCGCGCATGGTGTCTACGACAGCCGGGATGCGATCAGACGGTGTGCTTTCGCTGATCTTGACGGCGATGGCGGCGTCGAAACTCTGTTCGTTTACATGCCGCTCGATTTTGGTTCGGTTGGGGCGACTCTCTACTGTTTCTCGGAGAACGGAGCAATCAAATGGCAGTTCACACCCGGAAGATACATCAAGGAAGACACCGGCCGGGAATATTTTCCGCCATATTTCATCAGCAATGTCCACGTCGTCCCTATCCCTGGCTCCGCCCCGCGAATTCTGGTGTCGAGCAATCATTATCTTCACAACCCCAATCAGATCGCGATGCTCGATGCCAAGGGGAATCTGATCAGCGAGTATTGGCACTCCGGGCACTTACTATCCATTGTTCATGTTGATATCGACGGCGACGGCGTTGAGGAAATCCTTTTGGCCGGAGTCAACAACGGACACGGACTCGCTACGCTGGTCATTCTGGATCCGAGGGATGTTCGCGGCGCGTCCACCCAACCTTTCCGTCAGCTTCTGGGATGCGAGCCCGGGACCGAGAAAGCGGTGGTGCTATTCCCCCGGACATGTCTATCTCTCGATGCACCATATAACCGGGCGTATACGGTTTGGGTCACCAACGAGCGCCGGATCGTAGTTCCCGTTGTCGAAGGCGTCTCGGAGGCAAGGAACCCAGGAGTAATGATTTACGAGCTCGATTTTGGGCTCAATGTAGTCAGCGCCCGGCCCGACAGCCACCTTCAGGAAGCACACCGATTACTCGAAGCAGAAGGTACGCTGGACCATTCGTGGACGGAGAAAGAAACAGAGGAGATCCGCAATGATGTCACCGTCAATCGTCGTCGTTAGGCGAGATCGGGGAGAAATTGGTAATCAACAACTCTCCATAACGCTTCGCGGGGTTTGCCTGCGCTGTATAGGCGATCTCTTCCCGCCGGATATGGAAGTCCGCGAACGTTTCCCGCACTTCCGTCCGGTCGTTGAGCGAGAGGATGAACTTGCCCTTGAGTCGCGCCAGCCGTTCCGCCAGGAGGTGAAAATCGCTTTCACTGAAGTTGTGCCGGTATAGTTTCGGCCCCCAGTAGGGAGGATCGAGATAGAACACGGTGGTGGGCCGGTCGAACTTCTCCAGGATCTGCTCGTATGGCAGGGACTCGATCTGCACGCGTCGAAGGCGCTGATGGGCTTGTTCGATGATCTGGGGAATCCGCTCGGGGTTGTAGTTTGAGGGCTGCGTGATGCCGTAGTGGAACTTCTGCTTCAGG
>Ga0182030_10007737_pt1 | contig 22378 bp, 28 predicted proteins | sample 812S3MmetaG_FD_121299 | JGI IMG/M metagenome (GOLD analysis project Ga0182030, IMG submission 121299) | Permafrost microbial communities from Stordalen Mire, Sweden - 812S3M metaG (Illumina Assembly) | ecosystem: Environmental > Terrestrial > Soil > Wetlands > Permafrost | place: Sweden... | reverse complement strand
TATTATTGCCTTAGACTACAATATTTTTGTTGTAGTCTTAAATTCTAAATTTTAAATTCTTAAATTCTAAATTCTTAAATTCTAAATTCTCAATTGGCCGTTTGGTCGTTATTACCAACGGGATACGAAGTCTATTATGAGAAAGAAAATACTGCAGAAAGTTGTAGAAAATATAAATGACAGAAGATGAAATGTTTCAACAAAATCAGTTGTATCTGCCCTATTAACGACTTCGACTTTGACTTCGGTGCAATGAAATTAGTCGACTACCACTTCAATCAAAGCCTTTTACCATTTATTATTTCCCAGTGCGAGAAAGGTAGCTAGATCAGATGGAACAACACCACTAGACTCTTGGTGGATTAAGTAGAAATATGAGCTTCGCGAAAATTGACGAGGCTTAGTGGGATGGTTTGTACTGACTTCTAAGTGAAATGCACTCCCACTGAGCAGAAAATCCCATGGACATGGATTTGGGGGAGGGGGGTTTGAAATCATCAAATTAGAATATAGACCCATCATTAGATTCATTGATCCGAAAAGCCAACTATGATGCGTCCTCATGTTCCACTTCATCACCCGATTCTCCTTCTGGCAGCAAGACGCCGCTGACGTTCCTCTTCCTGCCGTTGCAAATCCCTATAAAATGCGCTTTCATCATCTTCATTTGCTTCAACTTCTGCGCTCAGCCCTTGGTGCCCTTTAAACTCCGGGGTGTTCGGCCGAGATATTTGGGAGCTAGTCTTATAATTATTGAGAACTGGTTGCTGAGGTTGGGGTACGGATAGAGGGGTTCTTGTGACTGAGGCCATTGGTGAAGTTCCTTCTCCAGCGTAGGGCGGATGCCTAAAATCTAGAACACACGTACGTATTAGTTCATCTTGCTCAGTCTCCCTTATCTTTTACACTTTACACCACCAGCCCAAACTCACCATTATCAAATCTCCCATCTCTTTTCTGACCCTTCCTCCTTTCCATACTCAACAACTCCACATTTTCAAACGTGGTTGTTGCAATCTTCTCAAGCGGCTTCAACATATCAATCTGTCTCAAACTCAAAATCTCTACATTCAGCGCCGCATGCTGCAGCTGTAAATTCGCCGTCCTTCTCTCAAACGCCCTATTATCCCCCAGTACCCACTTCATCTTCCTCGTCAACGGAATTGCATTCCCCTCATAGACCTCTTCCCTACACCCTTCCAGAAGTTTACATACATCGAAGACACTTTCTCTGGTGGCGTAAACGATGTCGTCGATGCGTTTTAAGGTTTGGGGGACAGTGAGGAGGTATTTTTCGTGTTTGGTACGGAGTTCGAGGAGGGTTTGGAGGTCATATTCAATGCGGTGGGTGAGGTCGAAACAACTTTTGACGTCGGTGGGTGTGTGCTTGATTTCTGAGATGAAACTGGCGATTTTGAGGCAGTCGGCTAGTGTAGAGGCCGCGGAGGACATGACTCCTGCTGAGATTGAGATTGGGTCCATGAGCGGTTTTGTCGGTAAGGGACCGGGGAATAGAAAAATTTGGTGGAAGAATACCTGAAATTTTATCGATAGCGAGGGTTTATCTAAATCATAGTTTTGGGGGAGATAGTGCATTGCCTTCGACCAGGCTTCTGCTTTCAGCCGTGTTATGGTGTGGCACAGGCAAGGCATCATTGCGGCGAGCAGCTGAAGTACAGGGCCTCTACACTGCCCCGGAATAGTAAGCAAGGATTTATACTAGTAAGTCTGGATGACACACCGAAACGGCCCCCAATTAGTAGGCGTGGAAATCCATCATCCGACTTACGTGGATTCGCGTCCCACCTTGATTCGACATCGATGGTTGTCTTGATTATCACAGTGGCACACGTTGGGAGACATGTAGAGTTTTTATTATTACAAATAGAAAAGTCAAGCAGCCACCGCTCGGAGGAGTAATTAAAGCTTCTAGTAGCTCTCAAATCCGCAAATATCAGAACCTAACATGTCTAAACCCGTTCCAACATAGCATCCACAACGACTCTCAAATGCTCGCTCCCACCTCTGGATACCACTTTTCCAATGCTCGGAAACACAACGAGAATCTTATTTGGACCGCCGTTCCCAGCCCCAGTCCGTCGATCATTCCGGTTCAAGTTCTTCCCATCCCATCCAAAGACCCAAAGTGAAGGCTGTGAGAACAATAGAGTCCCGAAATGTGCCCCTTCAAGAATTATGGAAGCCAAGTTATCATACTGCGCCAGTTGAGCCTCCTTACCAGGCTTTATGAATGGTTGAAGGATGCCGTTGAGAAGTTTGACATTGCGCATTACGGCAGGACGGAGATTTGAATCGGATTCTAAGTTGTCGGGACGTGAGGAAAGAGGTGATAGGAGGGAGGTAGTGAGATGACGCCACTTTGTAAATGAATTTGAAAAGGCTAGATGACCATTATTGTAAGACTTTGTGAAAGCATTAGTGGTAGGGAGACATTTTACCTTCTTGCTCTGCAGATGTTCTCTTGATTTTCAATATTGCCTGACCGGATGCCACTATCTGAGGGGGAAGCAGCGACACCTCGGGGTCGCTCTCCAGGTCGACATGCTGAAGTATGATTCTCGCGATTACATGTCGTATAGCTACCCGCCTCGTGGCCGGGTTGGCGAGAAGTGAAGCAATTGTTTGTGCCGACGGCTCTGTTCCCCCTCCATCGCTCCATCCACATATTGCTAGCTCAAGTTGCAAGTCTTGGCGTCGGCCTTCGAAATTCCGTGCGCTGTAGTGGTTCTCAGCATGCTGATGTATCAATTCGTAGAGATCCTGCATATGTTTTCGGATTTGGCTATCGTCCGCTGGATCCAGGGGAACATCTTCCAACGCGACGATTGAGCTAGACACCCTTTTCCCAACGCCGCCAAAACCTCTCTCATGATTTGTATCACTTACCCAGGAGTTCTGACCTCCTCGTCTCGACCTCCGTGACCGTCGAAAGAATATCCAGATCGCGAGCAAGGCGAGGAATGCACCTGCAAATGCAGTTCCAATCCCAATACCAACCGCGGCACCAGTAGACACACCCTTCGATGACGGCACATTAGTACCTGTCGGAGGCGGTTGAAGTTTCGTGGATGAACTTGAAGTTGCCCCTTTTGTACTTGTTGAATTTGTGCTAGACACTGGATCCGAAGTTGTGGTTCCTGTTGAGGTATAGAGGGAAGAAGCGCTGCTAGTGAAAATCGAGCTTGAACTTGATTGCGTAGAGTTCATTGTGATCGTAGTAGGTACAGAAATCCATGTTTCTATGCTGGTAGTAATTTGGACCGGGAAAGTGCTGGTCTTGGCTCCGGTGCCAGAATAATCAGTCCTGGTGCTCGATAAAATCGTCGTAAGAGTTGTACCCCACACAAAAGTTGGTGATGTTATCGTTATCGACATTTCCCCTTACTATGGAGGTCCTTGATATGAAAACTGATGTTGGATTGATACAAAACTCCTCGCGTGTATAGACCGGAGGGTTGTTGATTCGAAAATCGAAGAGAGGGAAACTCAAAGAGTGCTCATTTTCGTGAGAAAAAATAGGGCCGCAGCTCAGATCCTATCAAAGTGCAGACACTCAAGAATTGGCGCCGCATCCTCGAATCAGAGTTATGATTGTTCAGCAAAGCTGATGCATTCAGGATTCGGGATGTAAACTTGGGGGCGGCTAGGGAGATGGGTGGTCATCAGAGTTAACCGAATGTGCACCCGAGCTAGCCGACCTTGCCTAAGACAGTCTTCAAGTCAGCCATATTGGTGATGTTGCTTTATGAAACCCAATCACCCTTGACGCAGTGCCATAACCTGCGGCTTAAATGTAAAGTATTTACGTTTTATCAGGGTACAATCCTACGCCACCAACTGCAGTCCCTCATGAACACGGCACGACCAATGGCGGGGTAGTCGATGCCACATAAGTGGTCCATGTTCCGAGGGCGTGCATGGATATGAGTCTCACTATGGCGATAAGCCCAAATCCGACTCAACCTCCGCGGCCCCCAACACTGATTACAAGGCACACAAGGCTGTCTGCATTCCCTTTTGACAAATAATTTCGCCTTTTTGTGAGTCTAATCTCATCTCAGAGCGGCTGAGCTGAACATGAGGCGCACTGTGCCATGCGTGAAAAAATTCGAGGAGAGCCAGGCTGTCGAGGAAAATTTTGAATGCTAATAAATCAGCCATCCTCGCGAGGCTGAGAATTCAACTCCTCATCTCTAATCTTCCAAAAATCAAAATACCACGTACTGAAAAAAGGCACAATGGGATCAATTGCAGAAGACATGCCAGATTTCATTGTTGGCATTGACTTCGGCCAGACATACACCGGTAAGTCCTTGTTCACATCTTGAGATAGCCGGGACTCACTGACGGCATAGGCGTGGTATGGACCAATTTGCTCAACACCAATCCAACGCAGAGCATTCGAGACTGGCCTGGCCTTCCTCCCGACTCAGTAGAAACAAAAGTACCGACTAAGATCGCATATCCACGAGATGGCAGTGAACCACGATGGGGCTTCCTCTGCGACTCGGACGACGATTACCACGAGGTCGCAGACATCCGAGAGCATTTCAAGATTTATCTTGACCAAGGAGCGCTTGATGCTGCCTATAGTCGGGGAGTGAGAGATATGCCTGAGACAGTCGTCGAGGCAGGGGGACTAATCACGGACTATTTGCGACAAGTATATCAACACATCAAGTTCTCACTCGAGTCGGCAACTGGTAGTTGGAAAGATAAGGAAGTTGAATTCGTGTTCAGCCTTCCGACGACGTGGGATTCTTTGGATACTGCGAATAAGTTTAATGATGCTATTCGTGCTGCTGGCTTTACCGCAGAGAATCCGGAGAAACATTCGGCGAAATTGGAGTTGACCGAAGCCGAAGCAGCAGCTGTGTATATGGCAACTAACCCTCAAATCACACTGGTAAAAGAAGATATCATACTGATATGCGATGCCGGAGGGGGAACCACGGAGTAGGCCCAATCCTGGATGTATCTTTCAACATGATAGAATGCTGACTAGAATATTTGCAGTCTTGGCCTGATCGAAATACTGGACGGGAATCCAGAAGCACCAGCACTGAAACAGGTTGCAGCAGTGAAAGGAGTAGGAATCGGGTCAACCATGATTGATCGAGCATTTCAGCTGCTTGTACAAAGGCGTTTGGACGAATATCCAGAGGCCAATCTTCCTGAGGATCTCGCGCTCAAATTGGCTCGGGGCCCTTCCTTCCAGTCCATTAAGCACAACTTTGGAACGAGGGCCGCGACCCAGGTAGCATACAAGCTTCCGCTCGACAGACTGGGACTCGGTATTAGCCATGAACTTTCATGTCCGAGGCTTGGAATTGAAGCAGGGAAGATGAGGTTCCTGAAGTGAGTGAATGCTCGACTGGGTGGTTGCAAAAAGTATGAAAACGACTGACAGATTCTAGGTCAGAAATCCAAGCGCTATTCGACATCCAAATCAGAGGTATAATAAAGCAAATAGATAAACAACTGGATTGGATGAAATTAAACAGACCAAGCGACTATGTGGTAAGTCCGCAAAGCAGTCACTTCTTTCCAATGCAGATGTCCTAATCTACCATAGAGAATGTTAGTATTGAGTGGAGGTCTTGGAGGATCGCAATATGTCAAGGCCGAAATTCAGGCACACTACTTAGCGAATCGTCCGTCAAATGGACCAAATATGCTGATTCTCAAATCTCACGAGCCGCGGCTTGCGGTGGTTAAAGGACTGGTAATAGACAGAAGGCAAAAGTTAGAATCTGGAGTGGCAGCGCTGAAGACTAGAGTGTGAGTTATATTCAATTACATCCACGAGCTCTGCTCATGCAAGACACAGTGCGAGGGCCAGCTACGGCGTTCTCTGTCGCGAGCCATACGACCCTGAGATCCACATCGGCGCAAAAACAGAACCCGATCCATTCAACAAAAAGGTGAAATGGGCCCTAATGCAAATTGATTGGCTTATAAGAAAGGTTTGTACAAGTGACTGTGTTTTCGGGGTTTTGTTGACCTGTCGCAGGGTGACACTATTGATACTGATTCGTCTATCGAAAGGCCATTCTCTCGGAGGCTACTTCCAGGTGATCAAAACCGGAAATTTGACACCACGATATTGATATCACATGAGGATAGAGACAAGCTGCCCCGGAACTTCAACAGTCGTGAGTGTTGATATACCCACTTACTGCATCGCGAGTACTGATACAAATCCGCAGCGGGAGTATATAAGCTCTGCACAATTCAATCAGACCTAAAAGAAGTGCTGGAGGATGAGTTCGAGCTTCACAACAAAAGACCATGGCAGGGGAAGAAGTACTATGTTGCGAAATTTGCTGTAAGAATGATCATCGCGCCGGCGGATCTGAAGTTCGAGCTCTGGTTCAACGGGAAGAGATATAACCGAAGTCATGATCCGATATCGATCGAATGGGATCAGTCGGGGGCTTCTGCGAGGCCACCATCAAGCGGCGGTTCGGGGACTCCAGCAGATGGATGGGAAAGCTATACGCCAAAGCGCATACGGTCTCCTCGGGTTTGACTGAGAACATCGTCAGATGGGATATTGAGGTTCAAACAAAATGATGATTGCGTTATTGTCTTCGTTGTCTTGTTCATGTTGAGATCATAATAGATGTTCATGTCCGCAAACTAGTTAGATACCTAGATAATTGAATTTAAATTAGAATCCATATGGCCCGTAGAGCAAGCATGACTCTCTGCCATTCATACATTCATGAATGTGTGGCAGCCCAATCATCGGGAAGTTTGTAGTCTGACGGCAGACGGTACTCCCCATAGCAACTACCAGGGCTGCAGTGTTCAAGATTGCAACGTCCATATAAACGGCAATAACACTCGTCGGCTCGGGGGCATGCTTGTGAATTGAGCTGCTCAAGGTTGATACCCACAGGATCAACTTGATTGAGGAAAAGGATGTGCCACATGTATGATAGAATCCGACCAGCCACACGGTCATCACTAGGCGCAGCATTGCTGCTCGAGTGCTTGTTTTCACTGCTCCCATCCAGCAACCACTGTCGCAAAGCAACAAACTCGCCCCGAGTATGCTGCCATACATTTGCGCGGGACACAACAAACTGCGCACAACACTGCGAGCGTAGAGCATCACTCTGACCCAGCAGGAATCTCCCTTGATCCTCACCCCCACCGAACACACCTGCCAGAGCGCGGGGTAACGCAGCATCAGAAACTGCACGCAAATCCCAAGGAGCCAGCACAGCCTGCGAACGCGTCTCAAAGCTACCTTGAGCCGGCGTTTCCAGTGGACAAGTGCTAGCACTCCAATCACAGCGCAAGTTATGGTACCCCCCGTGAGCGAGTGCCGCAGATATATTCAGCGCTTTCAGCAGCGGTACGTTATCGTAGTCGGACGCATCGTTGTGCCAACTCCAGCGCGTTCCATGTACGAATAACATTGCTTCGGGGAGGTGTTCGTAGTTGTCGATTAGGAAGGTTAGGTACACCATTGCTTCATGGCCGCGGTTTGCGGGGACTTGTAGATGGACTGAGTTCGGGTCTGCAGGTGCGTCGACTGTGTAGATGCACAGGTGGTATAAATCGGTTAAGGCATCGAGCCATTGTGGACTGCCGTCTGCTGTCACTCGCGATACGATTAATGCAGGCTTCGAGCTATCTGCTAGGCCGGGGCAGATGCCACGAGCTTCCGGGATGGTGGTGGAGGTCGTTTTGTAGCTGATTGTGTGCCATTTGAAGTTCTTGTCGCTTGATTGGAAATGAGGGCGGAAGATTATAAAGAATAATATGCCAAAGAAGATGGAGACATGTAAGACAGCCTTTTTAGTCCTCCATCTCATCTTGAGATGTCGTTGATGGGGACTGACGTCGGAAGAGGCGGGGAGAGCATTCGTAGCCGGCGCCAGAAGCGCGAGCGGGCCTAGGACGGAAATAGAAAAGTGAACAAAGGAATTCAGATGGGCGTAGAGTTTGCAAAGTATTTGCCAATAGATCTAGATAAGTCCCAGCTATCTCCCTGTCTCAAAGGATATCTGAGCGATTAGAATCTGCGTGGTATGCTATTATTGACACGAAATCAGTCATTCACTTAGGGAACGAGAAACGGTTGTCCCAAAGTAATAATTATATTTATTGGGTCTGTCTTGCCATGTAAAAGCACGCCCAGAAACCAATCTGAAGCGTAATGCCTGTATTGATGTACCTGTCTCAATTGAGCTCAATCCCAACTATGCATCCCTTTGCTCCGACTCCATTGCTAATGAGAAAGACCCTGCCAATGCTTCCTTGCAGTCTATGTGCCCACAACCTTAACGCCACCGCTAAAAAGAAACCACACCCAAGGAGAAAATCGGTGTCCGCAATACACTCTTTCTATGCCAAATTCCGAATGAAAGCCCTGAACCTACGGTAATCACTCCATACCACCCATAATCTCATCTGAATCTAGACGCACATGCTTGACGGGTGTGACCTCTTGAAGGGACACGGAATTTGGTGTCCAATCCATATCATCCACTGGTCGCTCACTGATCTCACGAAGTACCAGCTCCAATTTCTGCCTCTTGGTATCTGGATCCAGAACGGCATGATCCCACTCACTAAGCTCATCCGACAACCTGAGAAACCTATTTTGCCGACTGACGTCTCCAAACATGGACATTAGGCCCTGGGCTTGTTCAGCCATCTTTTTAATCTCAGTATTGTTACAGAGATGACGATGGGTCGCGGCATTGCGGATTCTTACGGCATCTAGGAGACCTCGCTCTAGGGTATAACTTGAGTCCTGAGCGATGGATCCTGGTGGGATAACGATTGGCAAAACCTCCTTCCACTTAGAGAGCTCCACAAGTTCAGGACATGTCCAGTTATTTTCAACGAGAAGTTTTGGTATGTTTCTGTGGGCAAACTCATAGCAGCCTTCTTCGAGAATTCGTTGCATCATGGTAAGGATGTAATGTTGGACTTCGTATGGGAGGCCGAGATCTAGAGACGCTTGTGCCTGATAGTTGGAAGGAATGTGGGATGGATATGTCTCTGTCAAAGTAGTGGTCTGTTTGCAATTCTTGGTTAGCAACTGAACTTATTTGAGTACGCGGACATACCCTTGTCCATACGGTCTCTGCACCACCGGTGCTCCTCAGAGGTTGCCAACGAGTTTCAAGATGCGCAGGGTCCTCATGCTGGTGGTTCGAGGTGTTTCGTAGCTGTTCCTCAGAGTGTTGCTGAGCAAGTACCTGGGTATCGCGAACACCATTGGCAACATCATGAGTTGTTTTCCAAGCTGCGGAGTTGACATTCTGTGGCGAGTATGCGCTCGCTCCAAGCCCGCTCTGTTTGAGTATGGTTTCCGCGGAACATTGGATGCACTGTAGTCGCAAGGGATGGTTCGACATGGTGCACGACGGGCAAACCCAATAATCTTGACGGAAACGTTGGGTATTCTCGCAGAAAGAAGTTGCAGCATATTTGCTCGCGCTCAATCCAAGCTCTGCCATAACTAAAGAACGGATGCAATCGAAGAAATAAAAGTCTGCTTGCTTAACTTAATGGAAGACAAGCTCTCGAGACGCGGTTGGTTTACCATTCATGATTGACGGTGAATAATAATGGAGCAAGCCAAGTTGAAGGCTAATTTGCCCTCTTGGTATTAGTCGAGCTCGGCGTAGGATATGTCTGTTCCAAGAAGTGAAGTAATGCAATGTACAAAAGACTGTTTCTTGTGAAGATGTTGGATGTGGAAGAAGAAGAACAGCAAGAACGCGGTACCAGATGCAACCGCGGGGCAGCAGCGCTAAAATGGTCACCGCACGTGCACTGCCCCGTCGTTTCTTCCATTAACCAACGTTCTATATATCTATACGCGCATCAGCACAAAAGTTATACCTAGACTACAATCTTAGCGGATTGAGGTGTTAAGATGCGGCATCTTTGCAGTTCTTGTTCCAGTCTTACAGTTGGCGAGGAAATCGACGGCAAAAGACTCATCAAATCAGCAAATTATGCCGCCTACAGCAGTGTCAAAGATATGGCAGATTCAGCTGAAAGGAAAGATGGAAAACCGTGTCATTTTTGTGCTTTGTTGCTCCGTAGCTTAAAAGATCACCGCTTTTTAGGTACGAAAGAGGAGGAATCCCATCTACCAAGTGGCCCCGTCAGGTTGTTCCTCTCAGATGCAAACGACGAGCTTACCGTTCTTGCTGAATGTGACACTCGACGTGGTTCACCTATACAACTGAGCTTGGGTACTGGTGAGTCAATGTTCTATTAAGTTAGACCTCTTGTGTGTTTTTCGCTTGGGTCATCGAGCTGATGTACCTCTAGACGAATCTTGTCGGGGATCTGATGTTAGTAGCAGTGCGTGTTCAGATCAGGTTTTCTCTCAAATCCAGTCCTGGTGCCATGATTGTGTCAATAAACACCCGCGTTGTTCTATTGCCAAGTCATCGGTATCCTGGCTACCCAGCCGGGTGATTGACCTCGGGCCTAAGGATGGCCCAATAACCCCAAAACTTCTCGAGAGCAGAGGTGCTGTAGGGCAATATGTTACTCTTACGCATCGATGGACTGAAATGACTAGGCCCTCTGCGACCACCCAGGCAAATTATGAAGCTCGAAAGAAGTCCATTGATATGTCGTCACTGTCGTTGACTTTTCAAGACGCGTTCGAATGTTCCCGTCGTCTTGGCATTCGCTACTTATGGATTGATGCCTTGTGTATTATTCAAGATTCACCCGAGGATTGGGAGAGGGAGGCCAGTAATATGAGGTCAATTTACGAATTTGCTTGGCTGAACGTGGCCGTAGCTGGCTCGGAGGAAAAGGATGGTAGACTTTTTATGAGGAGAATTTCGAGGATCAGTCGGCCATGCAAAATGCCGGAGTCTTTGTTATCGGGTTATAGCGGAACATTAAGAGGTCCCATTTACGTATATCTGAGTTCTCAATGCTACGCCAAAGCAGTCTTTGATGGTTTCCTCACGCGACGAGGATGGATCTTACAAGAGAGGATATTATCTCCTCGCACTATATATTTCGGCCAGGAGGAAGTCTTCTGGGAGTGCAGTAGTGTTACTGCTTCCGAAACTATACCATGGGGCTGGACAGATAACGCTTCTCCCCTTGTCAAATTCAATTCTCATGATCTCGCTCTCAGTTCAGGAACCTTGATTGATGATGATCTCAATCATATACGTCAGCAACCCGAATCTCCACGTAAAATTCGAAAGCTATTTGGGCGCTTTCACGATGTTGAAGCGCTCGCTCCACTTTTCAATTATTGGTACCGTCTGGTTTCCGCCTATACAAGCAAGGATCTTACAAAGGCGGGAGATAGACTTCCGGCTATATTTGGTCTTGCGCAGGCTCTACACAAATCTGGCATGCCATACAATATATTTTCTGAATGCTATCAGAACGGTATTTGGCTGATCGAACCAGCAAGTTTGCTGTGGTACCTGCAATCAAAACCAGGAATGGAAAGCAACAGAATTCAAGGTAACCCCTCATATTCGTGGGGTTCGTGGATTAATCCAGCGTCCTTTATTGCTAGCGAGATTTTGTTTGTCGACGAAAGTCAGGTTTTGAAAGAGCATGTTATTGAGAGCCTGGGCGGCCATCCCGCGACTCAGATAACCGTCATCAATCCGCCTAGCGAAGTTACTCAAGAGCTCAGATCACGCTCTAGGCGCCTAGAGAATTCAGATGTTCTTGAAATTAGAGGACAAGTAGACATAGGAACCCTGAGAATTATCACAGAAAGACCAGTAATACAACCTGCCAAGCCTGTGTCTGTGGTTGCCTCAAGTGGAAATGCTACCGATGAGGTCTTCACCAGGACCATGGAGAAATGTGATCTTCGGTGCGAATTGAACTTCCGAGATGACGACAACCGCACCCCTGAAGTAATTCTCGATTGTGACTCCGAGAATGAGTTGAGAGACTGGTTGGAATTATCCGAAAACACAGTCTGGCTTCTTAAACTGGCTGTTGGCAAGGCTCATCCTAATCCTACATCAACAGCGACATGGATTCTCAAGGAGTATCCACGGTTTGAACACTCTTCAAGTGGCTATTACGAATTTGGGCTTTTGCTTATACCCATGACCGACGACTTAACCCAGCTGAAAGAAGCTCAACAAAAATTAGAGCCATGGAATCTAGAAGCTAGCAAAATTAAATTCAGCAAGCCATGGATGCGGGCTCAGACACCGCCTTTCGGTGACAAGACAAGATGGATGCATGCAGGGGAACGGATGGAAGTGTATAAGCTTCTGGGACCTCATAATACAACATTTCGACGCATTGGAATATACAGGTCTCGAGTAGGGACTTATGGCTATTATCAGCAACATGTGACCACAGTCCTACTAGCTTGAATAAGTCATGTGGTTCCTCGAATTAGACCAAGTCGTGGAGGGCGATTCAGTGGCCAATGGCCTTCTCATCCGTGAATTACGAGTGTTGTTCATGCTTCCAAATTGACCGGCGCGCTTTTCAACGCATACTTAGTCCCCAAAAATACACATGGACCCTGTTGCAAATTAGTAGTCTGCAAAGCTTAGCGAGATCAATACAGCAAACAGTCAAAGCACCAGCGCCTTTGATATTCAACGCACATATTCTTACGATATGCAGCCGACGCTTCATCTGTCTTAGCCACCTATCTCCTACATCTCTACAGCACACTTCACCTAATTCAACGTCAAGCTTCACGTTGCTATTCTACCCAACCCTAGTTTTCATAGATGGCGTCCACATCCTGTACGGAGAGGGGATTGGGAGTAGTTGCAGCGAGAGTTTATGGAAAGCTCTGAATTACGACGAAAATATGAAGATTAAAGACATACGCCTGAAACGTTACACCTACGAGTTCGTGCTCCTCTAATGCTTCATTGAATTCAAATCAATTGTCTCGGCCTTGCTCACCTCGACTTAGTTGCAAAGATATGATAATCTACAAATTCCTCCCATACGAATGAATTAGACACAAAAAATACTATCGAAGCCTTTGAGCTTGACGTTCGGGATGGAGGTTGGGGCATTGGTCGCCGGGATGGGCACGGAATCATGGGAATCCAGGAGCCACTAGTAGACCTAGTTGATTTAGCTCTGGTCTTAATCTCGGCCGGCAGCTGATTGTGAATGTTGATCAAATGGCCGAAGAATCGAACTTGGAGCTTTGAGAGCCGAGCGAGGGATTGTTGAACTGGCCCCGAGAGACTACACCATTTGACCCGCGTTCTGGATGGTGAGTTGCAAGTTTACGTCAGTCTCTGTCAACATTACTCTGACAGCCTATCTTTCGAACTCGCTCCTTCGTCGTGCAAAGGGTTCATCCTCGCGTTCTTGCCTATTATTGTGCCGCTCGATAGAAACCACCTATTCTGCGGCCTGGTTCCATTTGTCACATTTGCTTATGATCCTTACCATTACTCGAACTCTTCACTTGTTTTTGGTGGCGCAATTTTCAGAATCAGAATCAGAATCAGAATCAGAATCAGGTGTGGGGACTCATGAGGTTACGAGGCGGTATCAAGCATTCCCCTAGATAAACCTGGATACGCTTATATTGGTAACACGAGCGGATGACATCGCCCGTCCCTGCATGATCATTATCTTTCCCGATTGCGGGGTAGTTCCTTGTTGAGGCGCTTTCCGTTTGGAGCTCATTGGAGTTGTTTCCCGCATGTGGCGCTCGAGAGGCGTATCTTACTTGAGGCTCGGCTCAATTCAACGACCCGCTTATAGCGATGATCGGTCCCATACCAACCTCAAGATCTCAGCAGAGCTTTACATAAATATTGCGATGGAGTCCTAAGGATTTAAAGAACGTATTGAAGATCGCTCCAAGTGCCTATCTTTCTCTTGGCTTGGAACAAGTACTTTAAGCAAGGTTATTATCTTACTCCCGTCACCATGAAGCACTTTCACGTCTTCACTTGGCTACTTTATGCCATTGGCTTTGCGCATGCAGCGACTATTATTCAAGGAACTAAAGGCTCTGGATTGCACTACGCCCGAAACGCCTCATCTTCCTCTCTCCTCCACTCCAAGAAAACACCCTTCGGAATTCAACCTCAGTCTCTCTTCGCAAGGCAAGAAGAATGCCCACCAGGATTTCCAGGTACTAGCTCCTCTGCCGGCCACGTTTGCAATATGTACCGAAGTTTCCGCTAACATGACTGAATTTCACTTCAGAGCTTTGCCCTGACGACTTATGTTGCGAAGCTAATACAGTTTGTGTAAGCATCTGCAGTAACCATTTACAAAACACAGGAAATGTGCTGACAAATACTAGTGCGACGACGCAACCTGCTGCCCAAATGCCACCCCCGTCTGTCAATCAGACGGATGCTGCCCCACCGGAGATATAACCTGCGGTTCGGTCGCAGAAGGCTACTGTCACCCACCTGACACCACTTGCTGTGAAGGTACCGACACCTACTGCCCCGAAGCCGATACCTGCTGTGGAGAAAATTGCTGTATATCTGCGAACGGGGCGACATGTTGTGCAAGTGAAGATAATGGTGATGTGTGCTGTGGCGAGTATCAAGTTTGCTGTGATGGGTGGTGTAAGAAATATTTTCTTTAGATATTGGAACCTGCAAGCGCTGATGAAATGGCATAGGTTGCTCTGAAGGAGCGACGTGCGGTTCGGAGTTTGATACGTGCATTGTGCCGGATATAATCTTTGGCTATGGACCGAATGTTTCTGATGTGAGTGGACTTTGATTCATCAACAAAAGGAAATACGCTGACCCCATTCTAGATCGTCGAGAATATGTGCTTAGGTGAGATTCGATCTCTCCCACCCTATTTATAACCCGAAATTGACTCATGCTCGACACGCAGGAATTCGGAGCCAATTGAATGCCGGTGCACCCGATACAACAGCCCAGACTCAAATACTTGAATACGCAGGACCCGGCAACGGCGGTCGCGATAACGGCCCTTGCGGACCAGGCTCTTGCTGTTCTGGTCAGTTCGCTGCCCCGCCCCAAGATACCAATTAGAGCTGACACTTCAAATACAGGTCAAACAAACAGCCAAGGCGACGCCCTCCAATGTGATGAATATCCCTTCGCAAATTCAGTAGAAAGCAGTCCTAGTGCCTGGGCAGCATGCGTTTCCGAGTTTTCGAATGGCGCTCAGGGAGATCTTCTGGCATCTTTCTTGAGTGGTAGGCATGCAGGGTTTTTGTATGAGGTGGTTATTACGGGGATTGATTGTACGGCGGTTCCCACGAATGCTAATCCGGGGTTGAATGCCAATTGTCTGTGAAGTAAATCTGATCATGGCAGGGTCTAATTCCGATCTCGTAGCCACTATTTTTAGATTGATGGCGATATACTTATGTATTGAGCAAAATATCTGCCCAACACGACTACGTACAATCAAACCTCGCAAAATTTAGAGTCTTCCCATTCCTGTAAAAACAGAGTCATTCATCTTTTGTCATTAGAATCTTCCGAATCAAAGCCACTGCTTGTTTCCCAAGTGAGACACCAGTTTGCCACCATTAGCTTCCATAGTTGCCTTATGGATGACACTCAGGACATCACAAGCTGCCTCATCTGTAGTAGCCATCCCTCTAAAGTGAGGTGCGTACGCCACAAACTTTCCACTCATGGCCATAAGTTTCTGTAGGTTGTCTGGAGTGACTGTGCAAATCGCGCTAATTAGTATCCTGTAGTACGCTTCGCGGACAGCATACTTACGGTTATCATGATGTCCAGTGTCGACGTTTCCAGGGCAAACACCCATAAAGATAATACCCTCCTTCTTGAATTCAGCCTGGAATTTGACTGTCACCATATTCGTCGCCGACTTAGTGATTGAATATAAAGCACCCTCCCAGATTTCATATTGAACAGCCAGTTTTTCATCTGTCATGCCAGAAGAGATTGTCACAACCTTCTTTGTCTTTCCGTTTTTAATAAGAGGTAGGAAGAGGTTGAAGAGTCGAATGTTTCCCACCACGTTGGTCTGGAACATTTCGTTGAGATCGTCTTCCAAGGCTTTGGTATCCTGGCCCCTGAAGAACCAAGTTAGAATGTGTCAAATTATATAGGCAACTGCGCTCCTGTGCACTTACAACTCACTGAGTGAAAGAAATGAAGAATAGTCAGAGATCAATCCTGCATTGGCGATAAGGACATCAAGACTATCTCCAGTAATCTTCTTAGTCTCGGTAAAGGCGTTCTGTCGTAATTAGAAAAGTGTTCCCCTCTCTAGAGGAGCTACAGGACTCAGGGACTTTGTTGACCTAACCTTGAGAGAATCCAGATTGGTGAGATCACCTTGGATGACAGATATGTTTTTCCTTCCCGGGATCTCTGCAGCGATCTTGCCATCAGTAGCAGCCTTGTTTCGAACAATGGTGACTACGATATTATCTGGGGTTTCGGACAATCGTTGAAGCAATGCGAACTGATATATTGATCAGCATAAAGAAGGCAAGGTGATTTTAAAAAACCTTACGCCGATTCCACGGGATGCCCCTGTTATAAGCTATGAAGGCATACTTGTGTTGAAGATAGAACTGTTTGGATAAAATCTGGTATGGTTGTGAAATGGTTTTTGGTGGCACACAGAGGATTTAATGCGGAATTTCTAGTCATCTTATACAGCTCTGTACCTCACTTTTGATTGAAGATTGCTCCCCTACTTCAGCAAAGGCCTCCCAAGTTCAGCAGCTAATCCATTTCAGGGTTGAGGCTTTCATAATTTCTCGCCGCACTATGCGGGCAGGGTTTGTGATTTTCTACTTTGGGCCTAGATACTACTACTAGTGTCGGCCGCCATCCGAATCCACTAACTAGATGCCATCTGCATGTGACCCTTTTGAAGGATTGGCTTCAGACCAGTAGTGGCAAGTGCTGGCTAGAGAGCAGGTATATATTTATAGGTGCATTGAGCGAATTATGCAGGCAGGGTTGGTGATATTCCATTTAGAGCCTAGTTGTAATCACTGGCAAATAGCATCAGGCTTAAATTCTCGGAACGGGACCAGTACCCTCGATACTCTGTGCGATCGAGAAGTAATTGACTTGCTTACCGGTTTTAAAAGAGAGTCCACTGCGTCAATTTAAGAGTCCGAAACATCTTTCAAAAAAGTTTGAATATCTGATTATCCATAGAGAGTTTGCATTATATCATCTAAACTTTCTAATACAAGTCAAGTACTTATTAAGGGCATGTGAATGTTTCAATTGTTATTTGACCTGAATCCTAACAATGTCTGCGTGCTCGCCCTCTTCCCAGCGCCTTCCGATTTTTCTGGACCGCGTATTAAAAGAAAATAAAAAGTTAAATAATGAATATCACGCTTCCTCCATGTTTCGGCCATTGCCTATATAAACAGCAGTATGTAGTACAAATCGTGTATGGTGCTTGGTTAAGCATAATACCACCACGTACTTTTTTGCCTTCGTGTGTGGCTTTACACAGCCACCGCCAACAACCACAATGTTTCAAACGCTCTTTCAACGTCACTTCGCGATAGTCTCCTAGGACTGACTACTTGCCATGCTCGCCCATTATTATTGCAGTCGTGCAGCTTAGCCACAGATCCGTTTGTAAGAACCAGTACATCTTCTCAAAACTCAGCCTTGGCCTCTGCTGCGACCGTTAACCTCTCACGTCAATTGGCTCTCCGAGGCTATCGCCATGGTTGGTACTGGGGTACATCCCCAATACCATCCACCAAAGAACTTCAACCTAGGAGAGCAAGATCATGGCTATCTCTACCTCCCTCTAGATTTCGCCACGCGTGAAATACGAATCCTTGCCTTGGACATGACTAATGGTGATATATCCTGTTCTTTGGAGCACGTGTCTCTGATCGAGCCGGGTTCTTATATTGCTCTGTCATACTACTGGGGAGGTTCGAGCAAGGAGATGAAAATTTGCATTGGATTGAGCATGGTTCCAGTTACCTATAATCTTTACTCCGCTCTTCACGCTATCTGGAGAACCCGGCACAAGATAGTTAAATCTGTGTCACAACCTATCAGAGTGTGGGTAGATGCGGTCTGTATCAATCAGAACGACCACCAAGAACGGAGCCAGCAGGTTTGTTGGATGGGCCAGATATATGATAAGGCAGAACAGGTCATTGCTTGGGTCGGACCATCTAAAGGGATGAAGATGCCTTCTAACAGCACCAAGCCTCTCCAGGATCTTCTGAATTGGGGCGAGGGCGTCCAATGATGACGAAACAACTTGAGGTTGCCGACTCGTTCTTTAGTGAGCCATACTGGAGAAGAGTTTGGATCATCCAAGAAATCACTGTTGCCAAGAAGGTCAAAGTTCTCTACGGTGACTGCAACTTTCAATGGGACGACGTTATAACTATCCTCTCTATGCTCAAGGATATGGAAGACAAATTGGACTTTGTTACCTACCGGAAAATTTTGAACGCTACCCATCTTCTCGAATTCCGAGAGAAATATGCCAGACCAGCTAGAATCAGTCTCTTAGAAGCAATGATCTGGAGCCGCTCCAGCTTGGCAACTGAACCAAGAGACAAGATTTTTGCCCTGCTTGGACTATGTCTTGATAGTCCCATACTCGTCCCAATCCCGAATTATAAGCAGTCTCTTGGGTCGATCATGGCTGAAATGAGCAAAACTATGATGATTCGAAACAACTCTTTGGATCTTATTTGTCTCAAAGGGGTCGATTCATCGTACAGCAAAGGCTGCCCTGATTTACCAACATGGGCCCCAAATTGGCCAAGATTGTGGACTGGTTCATTGACAATCCAAGAAAAATGCCTGTCGCTGGAGCCGACTGTTTGCTCCTCGAATTCAATCTTGGAAGGCCCGACAAACAAAATACTCAAGGTTTCCGCTGCAAGAGTTGGCTCTATTAAGCGCTTAACAACCGGAGAATGCTGGTCAACGCAGTCACTTCACAAACGCCTTCGCAAACGCTGGATATCAGAAACAGCCACCTTGCGTGAAACACACACTGAACTAGGCAATGCATCCGAATCTATGGTTAAAACAGCTCACGCCATCTGGAAGACTCTCACCATGGCGCAGCTTCCGGCGGGTTTCAGCGATTCAACGGGAATCAATTGCTTCGAAACCCTCTGGCGGCCAGAAGGCAGAGGTGCGATAGAAAACCTCAGCCTCATACAGTGGATTGATGATAATGCTCACTTTGAAATTGGTCATTGGACACTCCGCGAATGGTCTCAAATCACACCTCCAAGTCAATTCACACCTTCAAACCCAATCGACACTATCGGCGATTTCAGCGATACAAGGGGCGGAGTTTCCTCAACTTCGGCTAACCCTGGCAAGCCATATACCACAAGAGATCTCAATACCTTCATTGGAGCCATTTGTCGAGTCCTGGGGAGCGGAATGGAACTTGCGAGCATAGACTACGAGCCTTGTTCTGTCGCTATGGTGCATCCTGAAGCGCAAGCAAACGACGAAGTCTTCTACATCCAGGGTTGCAGCATACCCGTTGTCTTGAGGAAGGATCCAAAAAGTGATGAAAGTCGATATGTGGTAATTGGTGGAGCGTACCTGCATGAGGATTTTAAAGATCAATTCTTGTGGAAGAAGACGGACGACTTAAACTTCTTTCGGGGGGAGATTTATCTCTGTTGATTGCACGATTAGTACAGCTTGTTGAAGGAATTTTAATGGGTCGAATATTGCACCATCGGTTTGGGTTTGATTTATTTGGGTTTCATTTTAGCGTTTATTGAGATGACGTTAAGTTGGTAGTGTTCGCTAAACTTTGAGGCTGTAGTCATGTGTAGCTAGATGGGAGGGATCAAAAATGAACTCCTAAATAATCTTTAAACCATTTCTAATTTTAGCCCGCGACAGCAGTTATAACCAAGGAGTCGAAACAGGCCCCCTGGTATACTATTCCAGGCCCTGTTCGCCAATGCTCAGCCGCTTCCCACCTTCCCTCACCCCTTCCCACCCTCGCCTCACCCTTACTCACCTTAACTCACCCAATATTACTAATAAAGCGGCCCTGCTCACCTTTCCAAACAAAAACAGATTTCGTTTAAGTTAGGATTCAGGTCAAATATTGAGCTGTTCTGAGACATTGAGAGTTCCGGGTCTCCTGTCCTTACCCAACGGCCGATAACTCGAACAAGTCTTTGAGTCTATCGCTGCTCACTCTGAGTGTTTCTTCCATCCATAATATACTCCTTATTACTTCTACGACATCATCCCACCTAGAAATTCTCATTTCTACCATTATGCCTTTTATCTCGTTGATGTACCATGAGCTCTCATCGTCATCAGCAGCTAGACCTGCAGTCAACAAAACCCAAAGGCGTAGCTCTAGAAAAGCCGACCAGTCAACCGGACACTGAACTAGGAGGTCTTTCACTCTGCTTCTGTGCTGGAGAATGCCGCTTGGATGAACCGAGAACTTGGTTCTCAATAGCCCAAAAAGGATTATGAATGCTCGGCGCATTGCTTCCCGCATAACTAGCTGTGGAGAAGATATGCCTTTCTCCATCGCTTCAGTGTGTCGCTGCAATAATAGGAGCTGGTGGACAACAGCATTGAATGTCTTGCTGATAAACAAATCGTCTTTCCATATCTCAGCATTAACGGCACGCTCATCAATGTACTCTGTCAGGTTTGCTGCTTGATGCAAAAAGGTAGTGATATCGCATAGCTCTGGATAAGTCGCATTCTACTTTTGCATAGTCGGACTAGGCGACACAATGTTTGTGACTTGCGTGATGAGATGGTGAGGTAGAGGGGGAAAAGGCTCATTGTCGAATATAAAGGAGCCAGAAATATCAATCCTGTGTTTTCTCAATTAGGAGCTGTTTTCCTAGTAGTGCTGAAGTGGATTCACGTACCAGAAGCTGAGCAGTAGGACCATCTCAGATGAATATAAAGTATGAATTCCACCTCTGCGGCGGATGATGTGTTTGAGACCCTTCATGTGGACAAGCCACCGGGTGAGATCCTGCATAAGAAACTTGATCATTGATTAATATCTCTTTGGGGAAATACGAGCTTCCTTACATCATAATACGCGAATTCGAGGACTGATACAATGACACCTAAGCTTACTCCGTCAACAGGAGTTTGGATTCTTTTCTGTAGACACTGAATTGATTGGGTATAAAATTCCATAGCTTCAGGGCTCTCTTTGGGTTCGAGGGGATATCTTTTGCTGATGAACCTTGCTGCATTTGCGAGCATAATAAAGAAGGCTGTGGAATCACATTGCCCCATGCTCTACCAAAAATTCATCATAGGACAAAAATTTCCATCAGCTCCTTGACGTACTTTTAAAGTGTCAGAAATTGTCTTTATTTCTGCAGTCTGTCCATCGATTATGTTTTGCGATGAAGAGGAACAGAGGAAAATAAAGAATCAAAAACCATGCTTACTGAAAGTCACGAGTTGTAAAACCCGAGTATTCATCTCAGGAGAAAAGGGGGAGGTAAAGACAAGTCCACCACCAATGCTGCTCATAGGCAGCAAGAAATCAAACAAAGGGGCCTCGGCATCCAGTTGCGAGTTCTCATGGTATATAGGACGTGTGTAATACGGAGCTGCCGTCTGACACCCCACTATAGGCTGTTCACGGCCACTGTGAACGTTACCGCCTGGGAGATCGATAGTCATTTTGAACGGCTTTCGAGAAGAAGATTTCGAGTCCTTGTCTCTGCGTCTTGCCTGCCGACGTATTGCTTTTTGTTTTACTGGATCTTTAATTTCATCGGGGTTTGTGATCGTCACAAACTCGAGGGCGTGCTCCGCGGGCATCATGATCACGGGACGAGCTGTTCTCAGTTCAGTATTCTCAGATTTTGGTGCTGTGCTAGAGTAAAAAAGGATGAAATATAATGCAAAATAGATAGTTGAAAGATTGGGCAAACGTCGACGTCCCCTGTAGCTAGAATTTGTTGATTTGTAATAACACAAAAGGGTTAACCCCACTGTAAATACAGCGCTTGCTGACAACTACCGGCATCGGCTCCCCTTTTACTCCGCACTCTATAACCCCCCCTTTTCACTTCGTTTCTATTATGTTTTAGAGAGCTTATACATTGGTAAAGTAAAGCGTGTAATATTATTCTAAAGAACTAAAAAATACTTAAATAAAACAAAAGTATTTATAGTTTAAGCTTTTCAAGCACTATATTATATACATTATATATTTAGTACTATTAAAAGAAGTCTTTTAATTATAAATACTAATTATATAGGCGCAATCTATATCGACATCCCTCAAAATCTTTTTCGACACCCCCCCCCCCTACACCTTACCCGATTAGGCATTGCCGCCCGGCAGAACACCAAAATCCTCGACACCACTAATTAATTGCACATTAGAAGCACTACCTTCTTAAAATATA
>Ga0182030_10007736_pt1 | contig 22379 bp, 28 predicted proteins | sample 812S3MmetaG_FD_121299 | JGI IMG/M metagenome (GOLD analysis project Ga0182030, IMG submission 121299) | Permafrost microbial communities from Stordalen Mire, Sweden - 812S3M metaG (Illumina Assembly) | ecosystem: Environmental > Terrestrial > Soil > Wetlands > Permafrost | place: Sweden... | reverse complement strand
GTGCATTTGCCGACAGAGAACATAATAGGAGCGAAACATTCGGAGAAAATCCTTCCTGTCGACATAGCCATCACCATCTATATCATAACCTTCGAAGATCCTCTTCCACTTATCCTTCTTTTTCTTGTAAGATAGACCGTGAAGAAATTCGGGGAAGCTGATAAGGTCATCCTTATTTGTGTCGTAGAAGGCGAACATTCTATCGAAGATAAGACTCGGAGCTGCATGCCTGTAGCCACCTGATGGAACTAAACATCGCTCGAAGGTTTTCCGATCCATAGCTAGTTCAATTTCATCAGGATCATCTCTCCACTCTGTATTGGCCATGAAAGTCCACTGCTCCCAGTAGGCGTCCAGCTCGGGTCGTTCAAAGCCGGTTTCTCTTGAGAATTTAGCATACAATTCTTTGGGCAGCTGCCTCACTATATTTCCCTCCGGATCACCCGTATACCACACTGGTTGGATAAGCCGCGGTCCAAAAGATGGCGCAGGAACCCTGACTTTGTAGAAAATATGTGTCTTTGTATGCAGTCCTTGTGATTCGCAACCCTCGCAGAGATCGTAGTCGGCGCAATTTGCACATCTGTATCGAATTCCTCTGATTGGAACCACTCCACATCCATTGCAGGCACACCCTCTATGGACATATGCGTTCCTTCGAGTAGCATCTTCTGATACCCGAAACAGAAGCTGTACAATATTCTGTCCATTTCGCTGATATCCTGCTGGCTCGCCGCCACCCACCTCTGCCCAACTATAAGCGTCTTGATCATCTACTACAGTTTCTCCATCCGGCCAAGGTCTCACAGCTGTTGTATCTTCGTCATTATCACCCGAAGAATCTGTAAACAAGGGCGCTGAATCTTCTGGGTTCGTATTCGTTCGCCTTCGTCGACGATGCACAGCATTGCTTCGATGAAGGCCCGTAGTGATCGTGGACGTTTCAGGTTCTACCGCATGACTAACGTAGAGCAGGTATATGCCAGAAGCAGCTGCGAGTGTTGTCAAGACGATGATGGGGATTCTAGCTCTGACGAGTGAGCTCGAGGCTGCGGATGAGGCTGACATGAGGGCTGTTGAAAAGCTCGCTGTCGCAATCTTGGTTACCGGACGAATTTTGTACTGGGCAAAGCCATCTCTGAGATGTTAAATGTAGAATACAGGACTCGTCGAAGTCATCCAAGCTCTCGATGTCACTGCAGATGTTGAAGATTACAATTCTGGCGTCGCGTGCAAGTTCCAGCGAGTCGCGTCAAGTTGCCTCGCCAAATTTCAGCCTTCCTTTGCAGGCTGGCGAGGGTGAACCGTTCTAGTCAGAAACACATCCTTCACTAATTGACTTACTAACCCTACGCCTATGTGAGAGTTTCTCCCTATATCAAGTTCTCTGGGCCTGGTAGTTTTGCAGCCAGCGCTGTCGAATTTATCTTTCTGACAATAGCCGCAAGCTCTTCAACTACTGGCCTTCCGATGGCTGTCGGCGAGAAGCAGTATAGGAATTTTCCTCCTGGAGTCTCCAAATCATTGATTGCCTGCTACCAAGAGCTCGGCACATAAGGTTAAGATCCAAATCGTCAATTATCCTTTCACTTTAGTTAGCAGGGGACGAAGGCCACAAGATACGTTTTGCACGAATCGTTTCTTTATTTCTGCCTTGTGTACGATGTACCTATTCTAACGATTGCCTTGCTTTATTTGGGACAAATGGATTCAAGGGCAGTTGCAGGTCCTTCCCATATATTTACATGGCAGTGATTCCAGTCCAGCGAAGCTGAAGCCAAGCGGGAAATCAACATATCTAAAATTGTCTCACCTTTCAACGGCCAAGGAGACGTTGAGGGGCATGCAAATCTCAGCGGTTTTAATTATACATTAGAATCCAGTCAGGCTTGCGTCGACCTCCACAACCGACACTCAGGACATCAGCCTCAAGCAGATCCATCATATCATCATGTCCAAACATTATTGCTACAAAGACATCGTTGACGAACACTTTGCGTCTCTCAGTAAATGGGGCTTCGGTACCCATCCAAAAGATTACGGTCCTAATTTCGTACAGCGAATCTACCCTCAGTGTGTATCTCCCGTCTCGAAACTAGCACTCAGCTGGTAGCCAACACAGAAAGGAATGCGACGGGTTTCAATGTTGCGGGGCTTTGACGATAAAAACGTGCCAAAAGTAAAGATTGATTCAGAAGGAAGGTTAATGTAATAAGAAAGACGATGGCTTTATACCCGGGGAAGTCTAAGATTCATTGAATCCAAATCGAGGACCATATTCAGCCAACCACATTAGTTCCTAGAAATCAACTTATCTGATATATCTGCGTCCGCCGTCATCTGATTACCAAGCTTCAGGGTGACTAGCCCAAAAAGACAGATTATTCTCCTTGGCCACATAAGATTTAAAGACCTGGTGCCAGTTATATGAAGTTATGAGTGGTTGCATGATAGATGAGAATTGCGATGTAAAGATGAGAAGTCTTATGCAACGAGTGTTGATCGGTTCCTACCCTCCCTTGCTCATGATTCTAAACCGAACCTTACAAATTCAATTAAAGTGATTGGTTTTATGTTGCCGTATTCTTCTTGCTGTATTTCCCCAAAATTTTCCCACCTCAGCTCCTTTCAACAAGACTTCTCAAACGCAACCACAAAGGGTGGTACGCCCCTACGCTCCACCACACGACTCACTTACCTACCTCCCCCCATTCTCCCTATTTCTCCTCAGCTTAACCTCCTCCCAAGCATTCACAGCCTCCCCCCTCATCACCAGACACTCCACACACACTATTCCAGCTTCACAAACCCTATGGTTCCCATCTTTCATCACCACATTTCTTACGCCCTTAAAAATCCATCGCACAACTTCGTCTCTCTAAAAAGAAACTCGCTCCGGCGCCTCCCACCTTCGACACCCCCACTTCCTACCCGAAAACCCTAGCTTTTCCACGGCAAAGAAAAAGCCGAGCTACTGTGATTGAGGACGCATTCCAGGAAAGGGGTGTGATTTTGGTCTAGGGACATTATGCTGATAGTATTAATGAACGCATCATAAAAAATCGCCTTCCCCGTTGGGAGATGTAGTACAGAGGAGTTAAAGAGAGGGCGGTAATACCGAAGTATCCCGTATCTCGACATCCGATTCACGAACAAGAATGCTGAATTCAAAGTCCGGGGCTTGAAGAACTGGGATTCGGTCCCCGGCCACAGCACCTGAAGCGTCTTCTTTTGCCTTCGCGATATTGATCTCCTGGGAAGGTCAGCGTAAAAGGTAGTGGCGTGAGTATTCGATATTGAAGGTTGGTTTGGGGGAAGCATTGCTAAAACTAAAGTTACTAGCTTACAAGGCTTAGGTTATAGAAGTCTCGCGGTGCGAAAGTGCAGAGGACGTTTGACGCGGGCATAGCCCCAGAGCACCTAGGTTGGGTGCCGCGACGATGATAAACTACGCAAACAAGAAATGGCTACATAGACCAATAGCAGCATGCAGGAAGACTTAAAATTCGTGGTTTCTTGAAAACTTTTGAATTCAATCACTGCGATATCAGACCCGTCAAATTCACGCTCTGAAATGGGAAAACGAGTGAGTGTAATTTTTGATTCAACTATGAAGTGGTAAGTGAGGGATCAACGAATTGCACACATTGTAATATCAGAGTACCTTGCGGTCGCTAACGCTGAGAGAATCTGCTAGGGACTTAACGCTAGAATATGTGGACATTTAAGGAAACTGAATGAGTATAGCAACATCAATGAGTGTCAACTATTTTGATTGTCTTAAAACTTCGAACACGGTATACTTGCCACTTGGATGATACCGTAGAAGCAAATGGTACTTAACATATCTCTAGCAGACCTGAGAACAAAACAATGACCCTGAGAGAAGGGGGCAAACTTGACCTTGAGACCTTCTCTTAAATACCTCAATCCCATTGCAGAAACTCACCGAACTCCTCATATTGTCAGCGCTGGTAGAAACTGAGTTTCAAGAACCCGAAATCAAATCCAATCCAAGATTTCATTTCGCGAAATAGAAAGTGCAATGCTCATTACATATCCAAATTTGAGGTAAGGTTGCGGTTCTCGCCTCCGCTCAAACGCCCCCTGTGTCGGAATCGTCTCAACCCCTACCATTAAGCGAAGCCTCGCCTCGCCTCATAAGACCTTCTACGGTTTGACGAGGATTCTCTGGCAGTGGCTCTCCCGATGTTTCCCGTGCGAGTTGCAATAGGTATTCTATTTCTACCCATAGCCAAAATTTTAACCTTAAGCGCGAACCCCGCAATCTATCTCGGACGCCAAGCTCAGGGGTCTTCGGTCAAAGCCATGGTTTCACATGAGATTCTTATGACACCCCAAGCATTACTGGTTTCCAATACGAGACTGGTCATTTCATCTGATATGTCGCGTATCCCAATAGCCGCCATGTTTCCAACCAGATTCTTCGGTACCTGATCCGAAAATCCTTGTCAGCCTCCTCGCAGCTATCAGATGCGACGACATAGCAAGGTTTAACACCTTGTCGATAGCATTAGGCGATGTGAGAGAACACCCCTTGGTATCACAAATGCCATTTCAACGATCAGCCACCTCCTAGCGCTGTAAGACAGTTCATCCGACCCCCTGAGAGCCAAGAATCCAGATACCAGGAATGAGCACCCATGCTCTGACAGCTGCCAAGACAAATGCATGAGCAATAGCCTTCAGTTCTATATAACACTCGATGTTTTCCACTCTCATGATGTACTCTCTCATCGCATCTTCAGCTTTTGATCTTGACTCCACATTCGTTTCTAGTTCTGAGAACTTTATTTTCTCCACGCTCCTTACAGATCTTTTATTAGGCCGGTCCACTCTTTTACCCAGTCATCTCATCATTACTGAATTTCGAATATTACATTTTCGACCACCACTCTTTCAAAGTTTGAACAATGTATTCTCGTGCTGTTCTTCTCTCGATTCTTGCGGCCATTTCTGAGGCTCGGTGGGTAAATCGTTCTGTTTTGTGGGAAATTGGACTGATTAGTATAGCTTCGGTCAAGAACAGATTCCTATTCCAGCCATTCAGGCTGTAACTAGCGGTGGACAACCAGGCCAAGCTGCTACGTTAGCAGGACAGTCAGTTAGCACTCTCCTAGCAGCTGCCAATCCATGCGCCAAGGTATATACTCATGATGTTTTCCTGCATGCAAACACTAACTTTTAGATAGCTGCAACAAGCCGATTTGATTCTTTCAGAGCTCGGAACTGGAGCCGACTCTGTTGCAGCTGCACGGGGTCTCGTAGCTGCGGAACAGAACTTCAATCCCTTCGTCGTGGATATCCCAGCTATCTGTAGCGATCCCACTCTCCCCGCCAATGCCCTTCTCCGTGGGATCGTTCCTTTAGTTGACCCAGCCGTTGGAGGTTCAAGCGTTGAGAACAAAAACTCTGCTGCGTCTTTAAAGACTCAATTTAGTGCCGATGGCCTCAGTGTAGCTCAGGTCATGGTCAACGCTGGGTTCTCCAACTTCAGTACGAAGAACCTTGGCGGGACTGCAGGTACTGCTCCAGCTGGTGGATCTGCAGCCGCCTCACCAGTCTCAGTTTCATCTGCCGTAGTCGCATCTTCCAGCGTTGTATCCTCAGGCGTTGCCTTAATTGCATCCAGCTCCACTCCAGCTGCTGTTAACTGCGGAGGAGCTACCACTCTCTTAACCGTCACCAAAGCTGCAGCGAAAGCAACGTCCGTCTCCAGCTCCTCAGTCTCTGCCTCTGCCTCCGCGTCGGTCTCCGCTACTCCCGCTGCGGCCGGCTCATCGACCTCCCCGGCCATTGGCATCAATCCCGGATTCGTAGCATCCTCCATCTCCGGCCTGGACTTCGGAATCTGCACTCCGACCATGAAATTCGAAGCTGGGCTCGACGGCCGCTCTGACACAGAATTTACCTTCCAAGCCATCGATCCCATTGTCAACAAAGGCCAAGAAGAAGCTTTGAACCCTAACATCATCACCAATCGTATCTGTGATCAGTTAACGAATGTCTGTAATGCAAATGCCGCTGCAAAGACTGCGTGCACTGCTGCTAAAGCACAGATTTTGGCGTTAGGGACGAAGGATCAGAGTACAGCTGATGCGTGGAATACGGCGCTTGGGTTTAAAGGGACGAACACGAATCCGGATAACGCGCCCCAGCCAGGTTTGATTGGTCATGATTAGGTTGTTTAAGGGCGGGTGATTCATGTACGATAGCTAATGAGTATGATGAATACGAGTTTCTTTTATCTGTGCTTGAGGAATACCCAGTTCCGCTTGGTATCAAATCCCCGGGATTCATCAAGATAAGACGATGCCGAATTTGACTATTGTATTTATGTGTATGTTCATGTGATTTGAATTTGAAGATCAGTAATGATGAGTGGTAGAAATTCCATGAATTAGAAAAATCCAGCCGGTGTGCCCCATGGTGTGAGGCGGTGGTTCGCGTATAAGAACGTCCGCTCTGCGATCTCTTCATACTTCTTTCAGACGCTCTCGATGACGCACTTGTTCTATATTCGGAGTTGGAACGCTCACTACCATTCAGAATATTCTTTTCATTCCGCTTAATCTTAATCTCGCCACCTCCACACGGGCTGAAGTCGATTTGAGCGCCATTGACCATGACACGAGCTCGTCCGCTTTTGACTTTGATGGTGACGTTCTCGTCGTCTGCAGTATAGACAGTAGAGTCAGCGTAGTTTGCTCGTGTAGTCGAGTTGACATAGCCAGACTCATCGCGAGGGCGAAAGGATTGGCTAGACCGGGATGATCCAACACCACGCTGTTGGAGAGTGCGTAGAGCTTCTGCTGTCAAAGGAACTGTCGGACCGTCAACATCTTTTTGGTATGACTGTGCTTCGCGTGCTTGTTCTTCCAAAAGCATACTAATAGCCGGCAGGTCCTTTAGGACTGAGTCAGCAGTGGCGTCAATTCACAATCGCTGACGCTTTGGTTCTCCTGATTGCTCTTCACAACTTCGTTTCCGATCTATGTGGATTGGCTGATCAAATGTTTCCATAGTTACATTTGCAACGAGTGCCATCAGAGCGTGATTCTTCTCCCTTACTTTCAAGTCGACTTCGCAGGGTTCGTCATCTTCTGCCTCGAGTCCAGATAAAGGAACCATGTCGGCGAGCTCACCATTATTAGTCACTCGAACAAACATCGGACCCTCTCCAATTTCTGGGAACATATGACCCTGAGTACTCAAAAATATATTCTCGGCCTTTTTTTTTATTACGTTTCTGGAAGCTTTGAAGCTTATGGGCAAAATCGCCAAGTCGTTTCTCAAGAACCTCCAGCCCAGAGCACATACGACGGAATCGGCCTCAAATTTGATAATGTCGATGCTTCTTGCAGATCGAAAGCAAGAAGACTTGGAATCTCATGCCCTTCCATAACAAATTCTCCGTCAAAGTTTGGCACTGAGCCGCGGAGATTCTCCCATGTCTTTCCCAAACTAGTACTACCCAAGCTTCCCTGCTTCAAATCCTCTCCAAAGAGGAAGTAGCCCTCATCAGCCTTCACAAGATAGTGCGCCAATCTTTTGCTCTGAAGCGTTATTTTTGGATTGGTAATGGGAAAGTGGTTATTGATGAGTTTTGTCCAGCCTTAGACAGCCGCTTGGTTATCTTCATCGTGACACACTCTTCTCCGCTCGCTCAGAAGTTTTTTGATGAGCGATTGCGTCTTTGATAAATTCATCTTCCGGTACAATGTCTAGACATCCGAAGCACACATGTTTTAGATCCGCCCTTATTGAGAGAAAAGTCGCCGCAGGTCCATAGTAGCATACCATGTGCTGATTGGTGCGACAGATCGTACATGAAACTATGTCTCGGGGATGAGAGAAACCACAAATGCATTTAATTATGTCATTGTGTCTCCCTTCACTGTTTGGAGACCCAGGCCGCGAATCTGGAGCTGGAAGTACGATTGAGGTCTTGATTCTGACCCGTCTGAATAGAGCCATCTCTTCATCCTCATCAAGGGGCGCCTTTCTTTTTCGTGGCACAAAGCTAATGTCTTCGGTGATTACCACATCAGCAGGCTGTATCACAGTGGATGGAGTCATCTGCGCAGTCGTCATAGAATAGCTTGGCAGAGGCTTTGGTGAAGTCCAGGAAATCGATCGCCGATACACCATCTTACATTTTCGGCATTCAATATCATCATCTTCAGCAAAGTCATCTCCATTGTCCTCACGACATGTCGGACAGTACATGTTACTAGCCTTGGCAGAATTGAATACCATACTCATAGCCACTTTCTGGCCAGGATAAAAGCATGTTTCCCACGGTGAGTCAAGATTTACATCCCTTTTAGATGAAGAGTCTTGGATGGCGAATTCTTTCTTCTCGATCTTGGTTGCTCCAGATCCTATGTTCTTGAGGTTGTGCTGAAGAACATATGAAAGGGCTTCGGCGGAAGTAATGAACTCGAGGTGAAAGGGAGTATGACGACCAAGCGCATCGATAAAGTAAACGGGCTGCTGGCGCTCAATCTGGCTTGGTATCCTTGTGATGATGTTTTGGATATTTAAAACAATGTGGAAGATTTGGACGTTGGTTTGACTAAGATAATTAGCACTTTCATTGGATATCTAGAAGCTCACTCACATGACTTGAGCGGTCATCTCAACTAGTTGTTTCCCTTGTTGAACGCCCCTTCACCCAAATTAGCAATGGCCTGAAATTTTGCTCTTGCACTTACTTCGAAACCTTCTCGAAAATCACAGCCATTCTCTGCATACATCTAAAGTATGATTCTTGCATTCTTCCGGCGAGGGTTCGGTGGTTCTGATCGTTCTTCTTACTATCAATCCTTGTTGCAGCCCTAGATAGGTCAGTATATGGCCAGCCTATTGAAGACGTACTCACATCTGTACTGTAGCCAACAACAACTCAATACTCTCCGTATGCGCCATTAAATCCGTCTTAAATCGCTCCATATCCTCCTTTTTGCACACTGCCCATTTGATCTTCCTCCACCCATCCCTTACTCTTTTACCACTTCCCTCGCTTCTTAGGCTCGGTTGATATTTCTTAATCTTCTCCCAAAACGCGTCAATCGTGCGTTGACATTGTGCCGCCGCCTGCCTCAACGCGACTACCTCCGCATGTTGTTCATCATCAAGCTCGAGTCTCTTGACGCGCAGAAGTGCGGTCTCGAGGGTATATAATTGCGAGATCAGGGCACGGTATTGAGTAGAGGAATCCCCGCTTTCGCGTAAAGCGTCGAGGACAGTACCGACAAGCTGCAAAGCAGCGATGAAATCCCCAGCGGAGAAGCCGAATCCGACGGACATTGAGGGGTACAGAGGGTCATAATATGAAGTTTGTGATAAGAGAGTACTGAGGGTGAACTTCGAGGTCGTTCTGCAAGGCTGAGCTCATGCAGAGGTGCCTTGGCGTTTGCGCGCAAGGCTTTAAAGCCTGATCTGTTCAAAACCACACGGATCTGAAGAGACACACATCTTGAACAAAGTAAAGATGGCTATGCATGAGGCTGGCGCTGTAGAGGCTTGCAGAAAAGAAAACAGACAACCTGGAAAAGTTTTCATGTTGGTAATGCGGATCAACGTCCGAATGTTAAAATAGAAATCTGTATTAGGTATGTATATATTGGCACCGCATATCCGTCTCTATTTTCATATGAACCACAAAAACCACAGCAGTATCCAAACTCAGGCCTGCCCTTTTACACTTCTCATTGACTTTATTTCATAATGCCCTTGATATCCACAATGTTGCATTCATTGCAGCCACGACTCACATAAGAGCACAATTCTCGAGCGAGAGTAGTGCCCAATTTCGCCAGCTCATGACTCGTTCGTGAGGGTGAAATTAACATTAATGGAAGTGATAGCAAACTCCATCGGATCGTAGTATCCTTCAACCAATCCACATTAGCCTTTTCCTTCCTCAAAATTCCCACCCTCATCCAGCTACCATCCCAAGCACTTCACACACAAATAAAAAATGTCTAGAGAAAAACTCACCAGTGATCGTCTCATAAACACTCAGCGTCCTCTCACCGGTCGCATAGTCCCCATCCTCCGGTGAAATCGTTACATTAAATCGATACGAATAGTACCCCGCATAGGCATCTTTGTTATCAGGACTGATGTCCTTGACTAAGAGTTGGCCATAGTTGGTGTTAGGGAAAGTGAGCCAGGCTGAGGCGTCAATGCTACTGATTTTGAAGTAGGCGCCTGAGCAGTAGATTACTTCGACCTTATGGGGAGTCAGCTTGATCGGGAAATATGGGATCTGAGGGGCTAGAGGGGGATTTTGAGGAGGACGTGAGAATTGGAATTCGATTCGTGGATGAGAGAGTAGGTATTGAAGGGAGAGCCTACGACTGTGCTGTCATAGTTCCCATCATTGACCTGGTTGATCGTTGCGCCATTGGTTGGTTTGACAATTCCTTGGGATTCCTGGGGACAGACGGGTGTTGGACTTGAGGTAGTAGTGGAAGAGGTGGTCGCGGCTATGGTGGGGTTGGCAATTGAGGCGCAAAGCGCGAGGCTGGTTGCTAAGAGGGATAATGGAGAGATCATGATGTAGGTATTGAAGTACAAAATATAAGCAGAGTTGAAAAAGTTGCGAGGTTCGTATCGACCTCTAAATAAAAGTTTCTTGTCAATGACATGGCGCTGCAAGTACCTAGCTAATGCTTTAAGCTTTTGTACCAGAAGGGTTTAACCGGATTGCTGGCCCGCATATATTGTGTAGATCTTTTGCTTTTTCGATATCAAATCATATGAACTAATGCAAGCCTAGATCCTTCGTGATAAGAGCGAACGAGCCTCTTAAAAGCTGAAAGTTGTAAAATCACAGGAATGATGCGCAGATCTTAACCCTACTCGAAAGCGTAACCGCCATATCTCAAAAGAAAGATCACCAGAAACACTCAGGGTAGAAGTTTGAACGAAATTCAAAAGAATTTGCCGGCAAGCAACTCATTCGCAACATTCCATTCGTAATTACCAAATTTTTAAATATAAATATCAAACAATATGTTCATGGCCATGCCCCTCCGAGCCTCGTCTACTCCCGCCATTACTCCCATCCTCCCAATCTCTATCCACAATGCCCATACTCTGGCTCCTAAAAAAATTTCCTTGAAGTTCATGAGTCTCCTCTTCAGTGACATTACTCTCTCGTCTCTCACTATCCCAACACCGACAATGCGGGAAATGGCAACCAAAAAGGAAACTACAGATAAATGCTCCAACCGCAATTACATAGCCTCCCAACGTGAATGAATCACTCATATTATACCCATATTCCTTATGAGTAACAAAAAATAACGAGAAAAATAGACTAAGACCGATGAATGCAGACATTATGGTCGCTATAATGAAGCATCCCCGAACAACGAACGTAGGCCTCCGGTAGATGATGAAACTAGATTTTGGCAGCGGCCAGTGGAACTTCTGGGTTCGGAGCCTAAAAAGGAGAAACGCCGTCCAAAGACGGTGAACCCGATCTGTATTAAATGGCACACTGTTCACGACTTGACTCTCCACCTGAGTTGTCCTCCTTCACACAGGCTGTCAGCCCCCTCCATCTCACACAGAACAGCGAACTCACCTCTTCCAATCCCTCAACGCAACATCAATCTCACTCTCACTCATCAAAATCTCATCCCCCAACCCGCACGCTAACTCCACCACCCTCGTCCAAATGCCCCCATTCCCCCTATACCTAGGTTTTCCATCGTCCGCCTTCACCTTCCCAAACATCCTCCTCTTCTCCACCACATACTCATCCTCCAAAAACTCATTAATGGGCCAACGAATCGACAGCAAATGCTCATTGATATGCACCAATTCCCCGGGTTTCAAGCGCGGCTGAGCGTCTTGATATGAACGGAGCGTGAGCTCTAGACGCTCTAGGAAGCGAGCTGCTTCGTAGAAATCGGGCGTTAGGTAGGGAGGGGCGGCAGCAATTAAGGCATCGAGTTGGGCTACGAGGGAGAAGAGGGCATTGGTTGTTTTGGAAAGTTCGGCGTCTGTCCATTGGCGGATTTCGCGGAGGGATTTCATAGTCGGGCGGATCTAGAGCAGAGAGTCGGGAGGAAGGCAAAGAGAAAGGTTGACTGCGAGGCGGACAAAATAAGAAAAGAGGAATTCTTTGGAGATATGGTGAGGTAATGTTTCACCAGCTGAATGTAAGCTGCACTGGGGGAATCTTCACCGAATCATCACGAGGCTGATTGAGGCGCAGCGTGAGGCAGACTCGGGGGAGTTGATTCCGTATGCACCTTGGGTACTTGTAAGCGCTCCTCGGTGAGGATTGAGAAACATTGTAAATGAAATTTAGCCCGAACACCTCTTATCTCTTTATATCTCCTCCGTAGTCTATATCGTGCCAAGACTTTGGTCGCTGTAAGATATCTAAGATCATTAAATTCAGCGCATATTGTCGCTAAATAAATAGCGCATCCCACCCTATACATCGCTAAAGCTACATCCCCGAATACGGGGGTCGAATGTTCTTGACGCAATTGTAGACAATGGAGGATATATAATGTGATAGCTCACTTCAATTTTCGAGAACCTCTAATACGTGAAAGCTTCCAACAGTACAAAATTTCTAGACCATTATATATAAGTAATCATTAGCCTCAGCAGCATGTTCGGGAAGACGTATTTAATCACTGGAGCTAACTGCGGTACGTGCAAGCCACCCGCTCTGGAACTAACCATCCAACCGAACCGAACTAATATCGAGGGTGCTCGAGGCCTATACAGCGTCCACAAGGGCGAGAACGTTAAAGTCATTATTGCCAAGATCGATTCAAACCGACCCCTACGATTCCGTCAAGGACGTCCAGGCCAAGGGAATTAGCCAGATTGACGTGGTCATTTTCTGTGCGGTTATCGTCAAGTTGATCACCATTGAAGACATGCCTCTCGAGGAATATGAGGAAGTCCTAATGGTGAACGCCATCTCCGTCATGCTGTTATATAAGGCCACTTTGGCTTTGCTTCGTAAGGCTTCTCATCCTGCTAAGTTTGTCTTCATCGGCGGTGCAGGTGATAGCTTGAACGACATGCAAAATAACCCTGTTCCCGACGCCAGCCACGCCAGTTCTAAGGCTCTAGCCAGCTGTTTAGTTGTAAAGATGGGCATGGAGAACGACTGGCTGATAACCTTGTGCATCAATCCCGGGCGAGTCTGCTCAATTTCAAATCGAGCTTTATAGTGATGTCTAACTTGAATGAACAGATTAGTTCAAGCAGATGTGGGTAGCGCAGGTGCACGAGCTTTCGGACTGGAAAAGGCTCCCCTCACTCTCGACGAAAGCAGCAATAATACCACATGCATTGCAAATATTGTGCTAGGTGGGAAACATGTGACTGACCACGGCAGATCGATAACTCTACAAAGAAGGATCATTCGGAGAGCTTCTTCAATGAGACTATTGACCGAATCAACCCTTGGTAGAAATCGAGTAAGGAATGTAGCCAGCAGATTTGTCACTCCCTACAGTACTAAAAGAGCAGTTGTAATAAATCCATCTATTAAGAGTCTAAGGATCTAAAATAAGGAGAGTGAGGAGTTTTATGATAAGGGAAACCACAGTAACACGTGACTATTATCCGAGCAAGTGACAATTTTTGTAGACGGTGACGAGTTCGGAAGAAATCTCGAATCTTGCGAAACATCTAATTTCGAGAATTCAATAATATCTAAATTACATACTCATTTCGAGTCCCAAGCCGCACGGTAAAACCAGAACCGTAGCTAGATATGACGCCTTCCCATGTCATATTTGAACCACTGTTAGTTGTCACCCGATACTCCGCCCCAATGTGAGCCAATTGCAAAACCCCAACCCCTTTAACTGACTGTAGTAATGAAAGACTGATACTTTTCTTCCTCCGTGAGTAATCTCGGTGCTGGCTTTACCAATGGTATCGGAGTAGGATTGGTCGTTGCCCAGAGGACCTGGTTATCTACTTGAATAGGCCTCTCTACCTGGGCTTCCTTCTCTGGAGGTTGCTCGGTCTCCTTTGGCAAACGCATTGCAAGTAATACGTATTCCGCCCTAGTCATGTTGTCCATGATATCATCCATATATCTTCGGACCTCATCGGGAGGCGCCACCACCTTTTGTAGCGCATCCAATTGTCGACCCTGATGTGCATACAACCGAATCGTGATTGGTTGATAATAATCCAACTGTGGATCGTATGAAGGTGAGTCGCTGCTACTACCTTTCCGAACTATGAGGAAGGATGCGATGACTTGGCCTTGTGGAAGGTATTCCAAGATACTGAATTTCGGGAAAAGGAAACGATCTCCAGAGCCACCAGTAAACTCGAATACGACCCCCGAGATGTCTGGCTTTGTGGAAGGTAATGGTCCTTTTGATCGGAGAGCTTGAGGTTGAGGTTGATAGCGGGGTTCAGGATTCGGAGGCGGCGCTGCTTTAACGATTGGAGCCGCCGGAGGAGGTTGGACCTTTGGTTTCCCATTGACCTGAGCGGAAGTCGCTGGAGGAGGGAGAGGTGCTGATTGGTTATGTGGTGGTTGGGGTTGACTCGCAGCCTGGCGTTCTTTTTGTAATCGAGTTAACTCATCGATATGTGTTTGAAACTTCTTGAGCTCATCTGGGGATGCTTCGCCATTTGCTACTATTCTCATAAGGGCTTTCAATTCAGGATCTGTCGCAGCTCGCTCTGCTAACATTTGGATAACAGGATCTGTGCTCTTCGATGCAGCTGGAGTTGGTGCCGCGTTCGTAGGCGGAGGGTTTTGTTCGGGGATAGTAGGCGGTAAGCTCGCAGGCGGACCACCGTTAATCGGATGTTGAGAAGCAGAGGGTTGCGCATTGGGAGGAGCAGGATTTGTTGTATTACTAATCGGCGTATCTTGCCCTTTTGGAGGCACTTGTTGAATAGGCTGCGGTAGAGGGAGAGGTTTCTGTTGCATAGGTGGTGCTGGTGGAGGCATGATCCCATTGGGTGGCCCATACTGAATGATAGGACGATACATAGGCTGCTGTGAAATCAGTGTAGGCGGCTTCGGATTAGGGTCCTTAATCGCCCACATCGTAGCTTCAAAAATGTGAGGCTCGACGGTGATGGTGCAAGTCCCAAGCTTCGTCATCGACTCCTTCGGAGGGTTATTTGCCAATTCAGGACCCTGCTCCTTCTTCATTTTCGCAGTTGGTTTTGTCCAATACCTCTCGAATATACCCTCGCTCAGCCATTTCGCTCGTGATCGTTGTAATGATTCGGCGAGCACTCCACTGTGATGGGAATCGAGTCAGCTTTGACGCTTCAGACCTCAGAATTAACTTTACCTCTCAGGAATCGTCTGGAATTCTTTCGCAGATAAATTTTCTGGCTGGGGAGTATCGACAGTAGGGAGTGGCTTGCCAGTAACTATACTCTTAGGCAAGGATTCTTCGACGACGACTGGTGGAGGGGGAGGCGGTGTTGGTTGTGTTCGTGGTTCTGGTGGAGTTGATGTCCTCTTCTTGCTTACAGACTCAACGCGTGCAGCACGAGCAGGCAATTTCCTCTTCCTCTCCATCACTGCGGTCTCGTTGTTCGCAGGCTGGAGGCAAGGTTAACGGAAACGCGGTACGGTTGATAATGTGAATGCAAAGTTGTAAATTTAGACGATCAGAAAGAGGGCGGACACCAAACTTCGTAGCTCAGCCGAGTCCTCCTTCCTGCAACCCCAAAGGCTTCAGAATCGCCCCCGAATTCTTAAACCACTTCTCAATTTGTTTGTGAGTTCTGCGAGCACATGGACATTATTTCAAAATTTTGATACACGGTAAGTTTGTTAGACGCATCATACATTAATCAATATCAACGTCAAAATACCTTACACAGCTCCCATGTGGCACGTGAGAGATATGATGGCACCAGGCTGCCTTCCATTCCTTACACTTGGCGAATATGCTTTTTTAAACAATTTCTTTTTCTCTATCTGGAATGCACCTGATAGCATATAGGTTTTTCGACGTTGAATGTTCTCCAGAAATGGTCACTTTGGCCCCCATTTTCAAAAAGGCGTACTGGGTTGTATTTATTGGTATTTCAGCCTACATTATTACTTTGACCGCCTTGACGAATCCATGGCTACAAAGACAGTTAGTCACTGTCATCTTGAGATGTTTTGGCATCGCTTATGTGTCATAGTGCGCTGTATGCTCATAAAGCTCAAGCATGGTGGATTGACAGCAATAAGCCGGAGCAATTCGGATTTGCCAGTCAGTTCGATAGATACCCACTTGTCAGTCTCATGCTGATTAGGTGTAGAGAATCAAGTCACTCCTTTCAACTTCACCACCCCAGATCACGAAACGATATCCGCATGGCATGTTATGCCATTAGGATTGTATGCCAAGCATGAATATGAGATCTTGCAGCAGCCTTCTGGCTGTGTTGAGGATATCACCAGCACGAAGGGATTCAAACTGCTCAGAGATGATCCCGATTCTCGACTAATAATCAACTGTGAGCACTTCACCGTCACGGAAAGACGTTTGCTAATGTTTCCAGTCCATGGAGTACGAAACAAATCTGAAATTCGACAGGCAATATACTAACTGTTATAGAATGCCGGAACAGTTGCACAGGGATGGAGAACTGATTCATATCGTGCCCTATCTGATGGAAGTAAATCTAACATCCACATTCTGGCCATCGATTATCGAGGATATGGATTGTCTACTGGCACTCCCAGCGAGGAAGGAATAATCACAGATGGAGTTGCAGCTGTTGACTGGGCAATGCGCGTGGCTAAAATTCCTGCTGATCGGATTGTCATTCTTGGACAAAGTCTTGGAACTATGGTGACGACCGCTGTTGTGGAGCACTATGCTGAGCGAGGAATCGAGTTCGCTGGTGTCGTTCTTGTTGCTAGCTTCACTGACCTGCCCAATTTGCTCACCAGCTACGCTCTCGGCGGATGGGTTCCCGTCTTGTCTCCTCTCAGACCATATCCTGCCCTTCAAAGGCTTTTCATAAGCCAATTGAATGATAAGTGGTTATCAGTAGACCGACTTACGAATTTTGTACGAGTGAGCAAGAAAGTTCGACTGTTCATCATCCATGCAAAAGACGACCATGAAATACCATGGCATCATTCAAACGCAATGTTTGCAGCGGCTGCTAATGCAACTACGGATGGAGGGATGACCATGGAATTGCTGTTGAAGATGAAGGCTAGGAATACGGTTGATATGGGTGATGGAGCTTTTATTAGTACCTGGAAAGCTGGCGGAAACAAGATCATTAGGCAAGAAGTTGTGCCTTACGGACGTGAGTATCATACAGTAGAAACTTGATGTTTACTGATAACCTATAGACCACAGCAGAATTTTGACGTACGCTCCTGTCGCGTTGGCAGCTTTGAAGGCATTTAATCTTGATGATGGTGGGGTCCTTCCTCTATGAGGTGTTGGATGACTTTCTTGAGATTCTATAAGAGTGTAAATAGAGTTAGATACCAGTTCTTTCAATCATAAAGTAGAATTAAATACGTGGGGGTGTTCCAAGGTGATCGGATGTGAAGAACGAATGGCACGTGATAGCAGCCCCCTGTAGTTTTTGCTAATCATCGCTGACAGCTTTGACCCCGCCAACCCACCTAGACCTTTCTGCCAGATCACAACCCGATCTAAAACACAACAATGCCGGAAGTATCGAAGTTTGATGACCCTGCGACCGCGCAAGAAGCAGCGGACGAGGTTATTGAAGAATCCAAACGCACTTCCACAAATCCACAAGTCGAGTCCGAAAACGAAGACGAACAAGATGAAACACCAGCAGCTGGCACGTCTGCTTCGGGTGCAGCAGCGAAGAAGAAGAAATCAAAAAGGAAGCGTATAAAAAATGCCCTCAGTGGAGGGGATTCTTCTAAAGCCGAGTCTAAGGACGAGATATCGAAAGCAGTGAGTGGCTTAAGCAAGGGGCAGATACAAGAATTGCTTTCGATGAACCCTGCGTTGGCGCAAGAGATAGGGGCTGGCGACCTTGCAGGGAAAGATTTGTCGGAAGCAATGAAAAAGTTGAAGTTGGAAGACATAATGACGGGGTTGGCTGCCAATGGAAAGAATGTTAAGGACATGTCCTCGTACAAGTTCTGGGCGACACAACCTGTTGCGAAGTTCGGAGAGGATGTCAAGGAGATGGAGGAAGGTCCCATTAGAATCATTGACTTGGATCGAGTATCAAAAGAACCTCCACCAATGGTGGAAGGATTCGAGTGGGTGACAATGGACCTTACGAATGATGAGGAGATTAAGGAAGTTTATGAACTGCTGAATGGGCATTATGTTGAGGACAACGAAGCCATGTTCAGGTTCAATTACTCGAAGGACTTCTTGAAATGGTATGTATCGACATGATTAGTTATGGTTCTTTGCCTAACAATTCCAGGGCATTGCTTGCTCCAGGATGGACCAAGGAATGGCACGTCGGTGTCCGAGCAGCCACATCCCGAAAGCTCGTAGCTTTTATCTCGGCTGTCCCAGTTGAACTACGGATTCGAAAAAAGGTTCTTCACGCTTCGGAAGTCAATTTCCTCTGTATACACAAGAAGCTTCGAGGGAAACGATTAGCACCAGTCCTCATCAAAGAGATCACACGACGCAATTACCTTCGAGGAACATGGCAAGCAATCTATACCGCCGGCGTTGTGTTGCCAAAGCCTGTCAGCACATGCAGATATTTTCATCGATCAATAGACTGGCAGAAGTTGAACGACGTCGGATTCAGTCCTTTACCGATAAATAGCAAGCCTCAATATCAAATCCGAAAGTACCAATTGCCAGATCACACATCTGTCAAAGGCTTACGGCCCATGGAATTGAAAGATTTAGATGCGGTTCTTGACCTCCTAACGCGATATCTAGACAGGTTTGAGATAGCTCCGGTTTTCACAAAAGAGGAAATCAAGCATTGGATGCTCCACAAGAAAGACGATGGGGAGCAAGTCATCTGGTCATATGTTGTCGAGGTAAGTTATTATCATTGTTTTGTCCTAGGATAACCATTAATTGTGGCAGGATCCAACTTCCAAGAAAATCACCGACTTCTTCTCCTTTTATTGTATCGAATCCAGCGTCATGAAATCCGAAAAGCATAAAGTTGTCCGTGCAGCCTACCTCTTCTATTACGCCACTGAAACCGCATTCTCCTCCGATTCCCCATCCTCCTCCTCCTCCTCCAGCGCTGTAGCTTCTTCTTCTTCGGCACGAGCACCACCAGCAGGCTCAAACTCGCTTCTAAGGGAACGGCTCAATTCTTTAATAAACGATGCTCTAATCCTAGCCAAGAAGGTCAAATTCGATGTCTTCAATGCCTTGACGTTACTGGATAACGCTCTGTTTTTAGAACAACAAAAGTTTGGGGCAGGCGATGGATCGTTGCATTATTATTTGTTTAATTACAAGGCACATGCAATTGCGGGTGGTGTGGATGCGAAAAATCGGATTGATGAGAGTGGAAGCGGAGTTGGAGTTGTCATGCTATAGCATGAAAGTGGGAAACTATAACATCAGCGTGTATTAGAAAAATTGAAAAGGGGAATGTCAGATAACAATAAAGGCATTTCGAACCCCTTTTCCAAACAAGCAACGCAAAGTTATGTCTAATCTACTAGTAACCCCTCAATTAACAACCCTCAATCCAAATAATACACCCCCTCTCTAATCCTTCAACTTCTCCACCTTCTCAATCATCCCCTCCACCATCTCATTATGCCACTTCCACTGCTCCAACATAAAAACATGCCCACTCCCCTCCCTCACCACCGCCGTCCCTGGCCTCAATTCCTCAATCAGTTTCCGCCCGTGCGGCACACTAATCATATTATCCTTCGTCCCATGCAACACCATAATCCTCTCCCTTCCCACTTTATCCCCCAGTTCCTTCAGTCTCTCCTCACCCAAATAATGCCACCCCGCAGCAATCGCCTGCAACATAAAGCCCTTCTTTCCAAACCTGTTCGTATCCAGCCGCTTATTCAATTCCTGGGCTGCAAAACGATGGTAATTGGTTTCGAAACGGCGGTAGTGGCCATGAGGGGGGAAATTTACAAGTGGTGTTCCGGGGGCAGGGACGGCGCAGTCATCGGGGGAAGCGAGCCAGCTGTCGGGGAAGAGATTGCGTGCTGCGTCTGTGACGGAGCGGTCGAGGGATTTGGGCACGAACATGCTGATTCTCATAGCCAAGTTTTCGAGAAACGAGGTGGTGTTTTCGAGGCGGGCGGCTGTGGAGATGAGGTTTAGTGACGCGATGCGGTTGGGGATTAGGAGACCCTAGGATGCGTGAGTGGTTGGAGTGGGGGGAGGGGAGGGGGACGGACGAGTTCTTGGCAGATCATGCCGCCCATGGATACACCTGAGACGTGGAGCTGATGGTCGGCAGTCCATCCTAGGTGGTCGAGGAGCTCGACCAGATCTTTGGCCATTTCGCTGGTTGAGTAGCGCATTAGGGGTTTGTCGGAGTCGCCCATGCCTCGATTGTCGAAGATGAGGGAGGAGTATTTATCACCCTCTTCGTGGCCATATTTTAAAGTTTGCCTTTGCCATGCGGTCTAAACGATGTTAGAACAAGTTTTGAGAATAATTGGATAGCCTTACTTTGATGGTCCCAAGACCCATGATCCACTGCAGCCTCATCAGCTAATGTCAGGGGGGTTTTGGAACTGCTTTCTCGCCGTGCAATTCAAGCCGCAAACAAGCCTTACTCTTGTAGGAAGTGATAAAAACTAATTCAATGTACAAGATGACCCTTTCAGACGTAAGACCAAAAGAAGAATGGACTTCCAAATCTTCATCGGCGACTTCAACACGTGACAGCGGAGACTTTCTCCTTCCACTGTCTCTGGTCTTGACCTAAATCGCAAGATGTATGCTCTCTGGACATACCACAAGCTTGATATCTCCATGTCCATGGACTTGCCATGAAATATTGATAGGACCGCCTCTATCGGCAGCAACAGGAAGAAGACCACTTTGTGTAGGCGTCAAGTCCCAAATTGTGTCCGGGTATGCCTCATGTGCCAGAACCTCTGCAACGGTTGGTCGTTGGTCTATCGACTCCCTATTTTTCATTAGCTTTTGATCTTGTCATCGGACTGTCCCACCCACATTTTGAATTGACAATTAACATATAAGTCGAACACAAAATTGTGATCTTCGGTGAAGAAACGTGGAGCCTGTCGAGCCTCTCGAGCCTCGGTCTAGCGCTCGCTTGGGTAGCATGGAACGACGACGTCTACCCGCTTGTTTCCTATTCGTGGTATTTTGGACATCTACGCATTCTCCTCTCTGGGAAATGAAAGGGCCTTGCTTGGTGGTAGACCAGTCTGCCACGCGATACGGGTCGAGGAGTCACAAATAATAAGTCCCCGTCAAAGTTGACCGAGCCTCATTCCATCCCTCATTCACATTCACTCACATAATTCTGTAAATCAAGAGCATGGCCACCATTTGATTTGTTTACGCTCTCTTCCGTTGAAAACAAACGAATCAAGATGGTGGAAATAGAGTCAGTTACATTCGAGCATCATCGAGAAAACTTGGGCGTCGGAGAGCCATCGCCAAGAATATCCTGGAGATTCTCAGGTGATACGAAAGATTGGGTTCAGTCATCCTACAACATCGAAATATTGCGCCCTCTAGATGACCCAGTGAAAACGCAGGTTTTTCATGTTGAAACGTCTGATTCAGTCCTTGTGCCGTGGCCAACAAAGGCCTTGCTGCCTCGAGAGAATGTGACCGTTCATGTGAGGGCTACAGGAAGAGATGGCGACACCACTCGATGGTCCAAAGCCGCTACTGTTGAAGCCGGGTTATTCAATCGTGATGACTGGACGTCCACTTTGATCACAGCGCCAAAGACCTTCGCACCTAATGGTGCGCTCAGACCTGCATTATTTCGAAAGTCCTTCGAGATAGAGACTCCAATTAAGAGAGCAAGACTTTACATTACATCTCAAGGTCTCTATGAAGCCCAAATAAATGGAAATCGAGTAGGGGATCATGTGCTTGCTCCAGGGTGGACGAGCTACAAACATCATCTAAACTATCAAACCTTTGACGTCAAGGACCTTCTCAAGCCAGGGGAGAACGCAATCGGTGTCGAGGTTGGAGAAGGCTGGTTTTCAACAAGATTGGGATTCGGAGGCGGGTGGAGAAATAATTATGGTGATCGGCTTGCCCTTCTTGCTCAACTCGAGATTGACTTCCAAAACGGCGAGTCTGTGATAATCAATTCTGACAACACATGGCGAACGAGTGTGGGCCCTATCATCAAGTCTGAAATTTACGATGGTGAGATTTACGACGCAAATCTTGGAGTCCCAGGTT
>Ga0182030_10007735_pt1 | contig 22380 bp, 19 predicted proteins | sample 812S3MmetaG_FD_121299 | JGI IMG/M metagenome (GOLD analysis project Ga0182030, IMG submission 121299) | Permafrost microbial communities from Stordalen Mire, Sweden - 812S3M metaG (Illumina Assembly) | ecosystem: Environmental > Terrestrial > Soil > Wetlands > Permafrost | place: Sweden... | reverse complement strand
TTTTTTTGTGGGTGGGTTTTGTATTTTCGAATTAGAAGAGGAAAAGTAGTGCTCGTATCATAATCCGGTTGTGTCATAAGCAAAGTCAAAAGCTTCCAGAAAGACTTGTAATCATTCGGGAGGTAAGGTGGATGCCAAACAAGCCAATGCCAATGTTCATAGACCAGATAATACGAGAGCGTTACAGCCACGCAAATATGCACACCAGCCGTGTGCTCCTTTCAAAGCCAATGAACAGAAACCATATGAGCTTCTGAATCGGCCATAGCGAAAGAAATGAGTTTTCCTACAACGACAAGTGTAATCGATGACAAGACCGAGGGAGATGGAACGCCAGAATTTCGCGGTCTCTGTTCAATTTTGCAGTGGAGACCGATGCCAATGAGAATGAAATGCTGAAGCCAGAAGATATTGGGAGAGTCTCTAGTACAGAGAAGGATCCCACTCTGCAGTATCAGCAGCGGCGGCCATGGCATATGGGTCTTGAAAGAAGGCGTCCATGCTAGTGGGGGCGGGATCAGCAATGAAAAGATCAAGCAGAGCAAGATCTGACATCATCGCGGCGTTGTACTCGGCAGTAGGAGCAAATTCTTGAGCCATACCCTGAACCATGCGAGCACCAGGAAGGGCACTACACTTCTCCATGCCTTGGTTGTGAGCTTCAATTCCCTTCTCGGTGTTCTCAGAGAGGGGAAGGGTTGCGACTCTCTTTTTGCCAAGACGACCATAAAGTACGCCGGTCTCTTGAGGCATCTCATGGTATTGGCTAGCCAAGGATTGACCAGCCTTTACCTCAATATTCACAGCTTGGCCGGCCTTCTTCTTCGAGATACGACGCTTCACTTGAGAAGGCTTGCGAGGCTTATACGTATATCCAGGATATTTCCGCAAATGCTCAAGCTTCTTCTGCTCTGCCCGAGCCTTAAAGTCGTTTCGAACTTCTACCGATTCCTCTTGCCATTGTCGTCCAAGGATTTTGGCTAAAACAAGTTAGACTTTGAACTGTGAAGCACGCCAATTTTGACTTACAGATTCCGTTATTGTCGATTCCCGGATACTTTGCAACAGTGCTTGCATGATGTTCTTTCCGGTAGATAATGAAGGCGTTAGGGGGACGGGGAATCTTGAGTGCAGGGTCGGTCTTCGCATTTGTACTGCCGAGTCCCTGGTCTCGAGTTGCAACATTGACAGGAAGTAGAATGGGGAGTTGTCCTGCGATGGAGAGCAATTGCTGCGTCTGAAAGAATGCAATGGACCCAATAAGTATTCGATCGATGTTGCCATCTCTCACGAACATAGCCTGAGCGCCAACATCCTTACTGGTAGAAATTAGCAGATTTACCATTATGCGAGTTAGGGCACTTACCGAAAGTTTTCCATGAAGCAATTAGTGCCAATTGCTCCAAGTCGATCGTACATGGGGCTTGAGATCGCAACGGCCCGGTTGGTTGGAGTGATCTGGAGACGCAAGGTGCTCCACAAAGAGTTTGCAAGATAGTGCTGCGACTGAGTCATCAATAGTTGCAAATCGTTCATGGTGAGACCCGATATGACGATTTTATGCTGCTCAGACATAGGGAGTCGATGCATATTAGGGTACAAGCCGAGGAAGTGTTGGTACAATTCGAGATTGACTGCGGGCAAGCCTCCTTGAACATCGTTTAGGAGAGCGAGGTCTAGCTCTGCCAGCTGATGAGCCTCTTGATAGGTTTGAACCTGGAGGATTTGGAGAGCTGATGGCATGGCAGAAACCGGATCTGCGTCAGCAGGTTGAACGCTACCCATTGTTGCGGCGGCGAGAATTGGACTGTATGACAAGAAAAGCAGAGCTTGGGGGAAAAGCTGCGCTATGGGAGATGAATTGAATGAATTTGCAATGATGATGTGATGTTTTCAGGAAATTGTGGTTGATTCGAATGAGGTTGGTTTTGCGAAGAAGAAGGGGAGTTTGTGTTTGCGAATTTGTTGTGGTGGGAAATATTCCAAGGGTGCTAGCGACCCGAGGAGGTGAATATAATTCTTTGTCTCCGCAAAACAAAGGCGGGGTGAATCGTAAATATTTCAACCGATAACAGAATTAATTCTGCACGTCGCATGCACCCCAAATACCTTGCTTCTCATCCATCCAGCTTGAAACGATTCACAAAAGAACATCCTATTCATCCCGAGGCCAAGAATTAGCAATTGTCACCGAGAGCTTGAGACCGCAGCATTTCATCATGTCCAACAGAACTGAAGACCGAGAAAACCCCCCCCAACACCAAAAAAAGAAGTTCACAGGTCGACAATTGCTGGAAAATATGAGCAGATTCGCAGAGGACTTCGGCGCCGATCTTGACCCATCTGATTCGTATATATCAACCCCGGAGGCAGACTTGGGTATTGGACCTGTAAAATATCAAGTCAAATTCAAGCCCATAGGATATATTCAGACAGCAAAGCTCGACCTACTCAATCGTTTAATCAAGCTGGAGAAATCCAACGGCGACATGTTGATCAAGCTTGATGCCGTCTCTCTTGCCCTGGTGCTTGGGAAGGAAACCCGATTCAAGCGCTTACTACCGCTGCTCAGGACTGCTATCCGTATCGAGAACCAAGAGTATGTTGAAGATTGCATAAGATCCAAAGATCTCGCAGCTAACTCTCTGACCAGCCAAACCCAAAAACGAGTCACTCACTATCAACTTGCTGCATCCTCACACTCAGTCTCAATGCCGCCATTTGCATGGCGTCTCATAACTTATTTTGATAAGCGCAAAAGACTGGCGAATGGACATGAAGTGGCTGTCATTGCGGATGCTCTTAGAGGGTGGTACCAAAAGAAATACCGAAGAAGGCATCCTCCATTTCACCTCAATTTCCTTCATCTAAGATATCTTCGTAGGTCTCCATATATTCCCCTCGGGCGAATATTGCTGATGCTGGTTTAGTTTCTCGGCGTCGAAAGCGAAATATTTATGTCGACAGGTCTCATTATGTCATGAGGAGAGCCTTCAGGATTGGGGCGAGAAGGGTGATAAGAATGAAGAAGGAAAATGGAATATCAGACGTACAGGAGAATGAATCTCAGCATCAGCTTTCGAATGAATCACAAAATAGTGGAGAACATAGCATTAGTGGTCAGGATAATGATACGGATGGCGTCAAAGCTGGGATTTATGACTGGGGAGGTAATGCAACCGAATGTGCAGAAGATGACGATTCGGAGGAAATAATTTACGACGATTCGGAGGATAATTATGACGACTCCGAAGAAGACATATCTGATGATTCAGAGGACCAGAGTTCTGATCATGCGGAGGAAGATGATTATGTAGAATCGAAAGGGGAGGAAAATAATGGGTCGAGCGAGGGGGATGACGAATGGGAGGATGTATTGGAAGATGATGGTGAAGATTCGGGGAATGCGAATGTCAGTGTGGGAGGCTGCAAGTGATTTCGAGGTTGTCATGGGTGTTGTGTTAGTATATGTGTGCTCTCGTGGAATGTTCGTTTGCTCCTTGCATCATTCCCATTTGGTTTAGCCATAACTTTCTGGAATTTCTTTTTTACGCCCGCTCAATTCATGGATGGCATGTGGAAGTAAGTACTTAGGTTCACGAAATGCTAGAAAGTGAACTGACTTGGCTGCAGCTTTCTATCTTGTCATCTTCGCAAAACTTCTGCAGAAAGAGAGCTTTGTGAACCTCACAAAATCGTGATAACTAGATCCCTTCAAAGCTAAATGGGCCATCATTGCGCGAGGATATACCAGAATTCGCGATTATGTTAGAAAGGCCAATGCATCTCTGGATCGATATCTTGAATTGGTCTGCCCCGCCATTGGCATCATCAGCATCGATGACTATCTCGCGCGGATGAATTGGACAGTCCAGATGGCCGATGATGGCACTTTCAGCTTGCAACAAATCTCGCCACCAGATTTTGCCACCTTTGAGCAACATATCATGCATACTGATATGACTGACCGAGACATCGTCCACTTCGTCGCAGAGCATGGCTACATTATGGCTAATCAGGCTTTCAGAATCGCTGGCCAGAACCCTGCGACGCCGCCACCCAGAATCAACGTTGCTAATATCGCTGCTACCCTCCCGGCTGACCTACTACAAGCTCTAGGCCCACCGCAACAAGGTCTTCTTGCCGCAAATCCAAGTCTTTCACCGTCGCTTCATCATGCCTTGATGACGAACCCAACATCCCTCGCGACATCTCTTATGGGCTTCAACGTCGACGAAGTCCTGCAAGCTGCTGATTCTAGTGCCACTCGCCCAGCTTATCAGTGGACGGGAAGCATGTCTGACCTTTACCACCCAGATGCCGGATCCGTCGACTTGAGCAGTATCACAGGTCATCCAAACCACAATACGTGGGAGCTGACCAACCTTGACGATCCGCAATCTTGCGACCGCTATCTCGCCGATGCCGTTCAAGGAGGATACTACACCCCGAATGGTAAGCAATTTAGATCAAATTAAAGGTTGGCTTCAGCTAATTTTTCTAGTCCCGATGACGAGACCTATTGAAGAGAGCTTGTGTTTCAATCAACTCGACAGGTCATTCGTCAGCCCACCCTTCATACAATCATGTCATGGCAGCCCTATCGACTGTAGAGACGAATGCGGATATCACAGACCACACTTCTCGTACTCGGATGGGATCGTCTCTGGGCTCACACTTGAACTGTCGAAGAGTTGGGTTAGGGCTGACACAGGCTTCTACGTCAACGCAAACACCACTTCATTATCATTCATCATCATGCTTTTCACACTTGTCGAATTGATTCTCGGGTTCCTTGTGCTCTCTTGAATCAGACAGATGGGTGGAAGCGCATAAATTTCCTTTTTCTTTCTCAGCAAGCCTGTAATTGGAGAAGCCGTCCATCATCATCACTTGTCATCACGCTTGACGAAGGCAAGGAGCGGTCAGATTCCACATGTAGAATAGAGGCAGAGACATCAATTGACAAGATAATAAGCATTGGTGGAGTGTGAGAGCCACTTGGTTGAAGATGTGATGATTGTAAAACTCTTTCTTCTCAGTTCGTGCGTCGTGAAATTAGAGGTGGGAGGGCTAATGCATGAGCAGGGTTGTACCCGAGGTGGAGTGGGTGGGGACTATTTTAGGTGCCGTCATCGTCATGTTGGTAACCGTGCGAGCCCGTGCCTGTATCTGTGCAAGTGCAGGTGCGAGGGTTGATATGGGTCTAGACTTGGGAGATGGGGAAGTGCGAATTGAAAGGAGAAAAGGAGTAGAGCGGTAAAGAGGAAAAGAGGAAAAGAGGAAAAGAGGAAAAGAGGAAAAGAGGAAAAGAGGAAAAGAGGAAAAGAGGAAAAGGGGAAAAGAGGAAAAGGAGGTTCAAGTGATCTAATGCCTTTGTATTAAGATCCCCCTCTATCTTGCCTTCTTCTCTCCTCCTCTCCTCCTCTCCTCCTCTCCTTTCTCTCCTCTCCATTCCCTTTGGTCCTCATGTCAAGCACTATGTGGTCCCACTAGCCAGAATCTGAACAACCCCCTTTATGAACAACCAGATCATCTTCAAACGGACTCCAACTCAATCCAATCTACGACTGAGTTTCAGCTCGATGTTTTTGTCTTTGGCTTGTGTTGACACCAAAAGCCTGCCATTTCCACCATCTCTGCTGATTCGAGACAATGGCTCGGATTACGTGACGAAACTAATTACTGTTCTTCCATCCTAGGGCCGGGTACCAAACTAAACCTCTGTTCTTGCCAAGCTTCCCGCCTCTCAATGAGGACTGACCAAACACTGGATCAAGAAACGTAATTATCCTAACCCCAAGTGCCATACTATAGGTAATACCATTAGAAAAATTATTTGTCTTCTACAATCCCCTGTGTTGGCCGGTCTCGGGTGGATAATTATACACTGCTCATTTGGGGTGAGTGGTGGGTTTACAAAACATCTACAGAACATTGAGCCTACATCATTATCCCTCCGTTTCAACATCAAATACCGACTTCAATCGAGGCTAGAATATGTTTCTTGTTTTTCGCAATGCTTCCATTTACAATACTAACGACCTAGGCTACATTCTTCCCCCATTCCCCCATCCCCCCATCCGCCTATCTACTCCTGGTACGATACCTTCCTCATCTCACCCAGTCTCTGCCGAGCAGCCGCTAGGCCGTTCTCCAACTGCAGGATCTCAACCTGTTGACACGAAAGTTAATTATAGTTACCATCCACAAGAAATAGAAGACCGCGTACCTGTTGCTCCATCTCCCGAACCTTGAACTCATGTGCTCCTAATTTCGCATAGTCGACTGAATCATCCGCCCCATTCCGGTCCTCGATCATGCTCTGAACCTGTCGGACAAGAGATCGGCATGCTCTGCCGACTGCCTTACTTGCCTCCTCCAATGATTCTTGGCTCTTGCTCATGAATCCCGCCTTGACTCTGCTGGCTGCCACAAGTTGTGCCGTGGATCCTGCTACATTGTTTGACGCAACAATCAATTGTTCTGGACTGTTACGGCCAGAGAGAACACCATCTGCAGTTTCGATCAGTGTATTCGTTGCAGACGCCACAGCTTTAGCCGCGGAGATAAGCCCTTCGGTCCACCGGTTATTCTTTTTGTAGAATTCAGTTTTGGATGATGAGCCTTTACCGGCTTTGACGATCTCCTGTTGAGTCACAGTTGCCGCCTTGATCAATCTGGCGATCGCATTGGTAACTTCAATAGCCGCATCTAGGATGGAGTCGTGTATACGTAATTCATAAGTCGAATATCCGTCGGTGGGCTTTGACTTGAGCTTCGCAAGACGGGCTGCAGCAGCACTAATGGCGTCTGCAGCCTTACTTAACTCATTATCAACAAGATCTCCCAAGTCACCCTTTTTGTTAGCTAGCTTGCCACTGTTCGGGGCAAAAGAGTCTGCTAATTTGTTGAGCTTCTGCAGGTTCATCTGAACGTCGTTCATGCAATTGATGACAACGTCTGTTTTCTGCATTGGGTCCATGCCATCGAGCCTGAAGCTTTGCAAGCTGCGGAAAAACTTGACAGTGGATAGTGCAGACTGCCGTGCTCCATTGGTCAGCTGATCGGCCTTCTTGTCATCAGAAGCAAGTCTTGTGAGACCCTTGGTGTTGCTGAGAACGTCGGCAATGGAGCTTGAGAAGACGTTGATCGTGCGTATTATCTCAGCATGACTACTGTTGGGGCCGTCTGCAATGAAATTATTGAATGATGTCGCAAACTCGGTTGCGCTTGAGGATGCCTTCTCAATTTGGGAAAGAACGTAGGACGGAGTCGCATTCTGGTTTCCAGCTTGCATCGAGGAATCCAGCTCGTACAACGCATCATCCACCCGCTGAACTCCACTCTGAAGGACGGAATCGATGATGTCGTTAATCTTACCAATGTTAGAGAGAAGCATAGCATCAATCTCTCCATCCAATGCCTGATCCGTGTCACCGCGGGATGCCTCCAACTCATTGATCTTGATGAGGGCATCATCCAAACTTTGCTTGTAGACGTCTAACTCCTCCTCCTTCTCCCGTAGTAACCGCTCGGCATCTGACCCTCCTTCGCTGTACTTCGCGTGGACATCGTCTAAAGCGCGAGATTTCTTTCGAAGGGCCTCCTCTAAGTCTGCCATTTCCCGATTGTACTTCGAGAGCATAGATGACAACTCATTGCCCTTGCTCCGTTCGAGATTATCTGCCCGGTCAAGAGCCATACGCAGCTCCCGCTTAAGCTTCTCTAGCTCCTCACGATTACCACCAGTAAGACGATCTTTCTCATGCAATGCTCTGTCTCTTTCCCGGATCATGTCAGCAAGTTCTAGATTCTTTGTTTTGATCTCTCGTTCGAGTTTCTCCCGCTTGTCGATGGCTTCTTGGGCTGATGCAGCTTTTAACTGGACGCTCTTGAACTTTTGCAAGAGATCAAGATGCTCATGACGCAGCTGTGAATACAGCTTGGCGAGCGCCTCATACTTAGTCCGCCATGTGTTTACTTGCTCTTGGAGAGCTCGGATCTGGTCATCCTTGCTACCAATCTGTTGACCGTAACTATTTTGAAGTTGCGCCAATTCCCCTTCCAAGGCTTTGATCTTTTGATCGTACTGCTGTAACATTAACTGGTCTCGCGCATATTGAGCTCTGGCATCAAAGTTCTCCTGCTCTAGTTGTGCCATACGACCTTGTGTCTGCTGCTGAAACTGCTGTGCGTGTAGTGCTTCCTGCTCCCGCCGCTGCTGCTCAGCTAATTGGCGCTGCTGCTCTTCAAAATCACGCTGAGCTTGGAGTGCCGCTTGTTGTTGTGCATAAAGCTGTTGAGCTTGTCGCTCCTCCAGAACTCTCTGTTGTTCCTCGTATTCTCGATTCTGCCGGGCTTGTTCGTTCTTCCAAAATTCTCCAATATCATCTGGCTCCTCGGCTTTGGGCGCAGGGGGAGGGGTAATTTGTCTCTCAATTTCCTGCCTCGGCCGAGCAGGCAATCGTGGCGCAGAGTCATCCTCAGACAGGAGGTTCGGGGGCTCTTGAGGGAGTTTGGGGACGGTAATTAGACTCGTAAGGTAGCGAAGATTCGAGCATTCGTAGTAGAATTTAACAAGACGGTAGTGTTGAGCATCATAACGCCCTCTCAGAGGTTCTAAAGCATCATCGTCCCCAGTCGCTGTCCAAAATCAATTTCTAGTAACAGTAATGAAGGACTGCTTTCCACTTACTGGTGTGCATGGCACGCAGCATGCTGGTTATGAATTTGTAGATCCCATAACTCTCCTGAACTAAAGCAACCAGTGCTGATATTCTACACTCATTATTCCCGCCGCTCCGGAAATGGGAGAAGATCAACTTTTGAAATTGCTCTATCCTATCTTGGAGCATCATCAGGTCCGAGATTGTTTCATAACCCTCATTTGGGTCATTGATCCCCTTCAAGCTTATGTATTCCTCGTATTCGAATGTGCCATTGAAATCAGGATGTTGTTGATGGAAGGTCAACTTTGCTAGAAGGAAATTGACGTATTCCTTGATCAAAGGACCGTATCCTCTCAGACCTTCACCCGACATGCCTCGATTGAGACTGTCGATCCAACTGCGATTCGCCATTGCATCTCGAAGCGTTGATGGATGACCCTCCTGTAAAACTTTGTGAACTGTGATCAGAGCTTTAAAGGTCTGGACTTCGTCTGCAAGAATAGGCTGCCTGTTGGAAATTGAAAGTCAGCGGGATGAGATACTCTACCAGGGCTCCACAATCCAAGTCATAGCAATAGCCAAGTACTCTCACTCAAATGACATCGGAAATGCGGGGGAAACTAACACCTTCATGCCCGCCCAGAAGGCGGAAGAGGACTTGTGGTCCCATGTATACACGATGCAGCTCCGAACATGTTTGCGTTTTGGCGCTGTCTCTTCGATACTCGTTGCCTTCCTGATGTTGATCGCAAGCTCCCCCTCGGACCTGGAACAATGCCAAGTTAGTTATTTGAAGTCGTCATGAAGTTTGAGAAAGCAGATTTGCAAGAGGTAGAAGCTCGAAGGCAACGAACTTTGTATGGTCTACTTTGCGGGTCGTCGGGGCGTAGGCTAGAGACATATTGAAAGGCACTCAGCGCACGAAGCTGATATGAAGAGTGATACAAGAGAGTCAAAAAAGGGTTGCTCAACAAGAAGGTTTTGCGGGCATCAAGGATGACAAAAAGAAAGAAAAGTTGTTCGTGATCCTCAGTGTGCCATAGAGGCCGGCTGCGAGGCCGACAAACAAGTCAAAGTCTAGTGCGGAAGCTGCGTAATCGCCCACTACTTGTACCCTGCGACTACAGCCTGACGAGCCCAATTCTTGCAACGAACGCGTGACAACGACGTTGACTTGCCACGCTGAGATTAAATAATGATAATGAAAGCCTTGACGAGGCTTTCCATAACTTATCTTACTCCATCTTACTCGAAATTGCTTCGAGTGTAATAACAGAGAAAAGAGGCTGTCGTCTACTTACCCAGGAATGCTCCAGTGCCTCATACTGGTGATGAGTGTAGACAGACAATTGTTGACGTAAGGAGAGCAGCCAAAGGCTGCGTGTCCAGTAGGTGATTTTTTATATTTTTTAAAGAGCCTATGAAACCTTTTGAATTGAGCCTTTCGACCTGGGAACAGATATTCACCTTGTTCTCTCTCCTACGGCAGAAAAGAAAGATCTACAGCCAAGGTTTGACCGCAACATTTAAAAAACATGTCATGCAGAAGTGAATTTTAATCAATCTTTCTGTTCATTTCGATACGTCCAGCATTGCCTAGTCTGACTCCACTAATGCCCACCAACCCCCCAAATGCTAATCTATAAGATCCGTGTAACGCCATCTGTGCCAAGCATCATCATGTTCTTCCTTAAATCCGACTCCTGAGAATTCCACTCATCCAATTCTTTCCTTCCTTCGAACACGTGTGTAACCAACGGTGCAATCCTAAACTCCCATATCTTCATCGACGAATGTGCTCTTCGCCCTTGCTTCCTCTTCTTGCGCGGCCATCCAAGAGGGTAGTTTTGGGCCATCTTCTTCCGGACTGTGAGAAAGCTTCCTGTGAGGAGGTCGTCTCATTGGCAGTCGAGGTGGGTTAGAATCTCTCAGAGATTGTGCTTTGGGAGCCTCATCCTCATCCTCAACATCATCGACCCAAGGAGGCATATATGTCGGCGCGTGCTCTTCACTCATTGGAGTTGATGGTTCAGAATCACCAGCTGGCGCAGCAACAACAAATATACCATCATCGGTGCTGTCGTCTGGGACATCGTCTCGTCGTTTCGGGAGGGGTGGAGGGGGTAATGCATGGTGCTGAGAATGAACAGTCTTTGATTCCTCCACAGAGTCTTTCCGTCTTTGAGGGAGCGCTGGTGGTGGTATTGGTTTACGTTTTGGCACAGGAATCGGGGCAGTCTTCGTTTTCCGATTAGGCGGAGGTAAAGGAGTCCCGGGAGGAGGGAGCGGTTGCCCCCTTCCCATGACAAGTGGTTGGGAATCCGTGGCCTCGGAGAAGACATCTGGTTTTTGGTCTCCATGTCGTTGGATAGCATTCCATCCCCACTTTTTAGCAGTTGCTGCGGCGTTAGTTACGGCCGCTAAAGAAAGACGTTTCGTTTCCCCAGTTGAGGATTTTCCTGACGAGGAAGTAGAATTCTCGCGTCTTGGATCGCGGCCAAAGGATCCAAAAGACGTTGTCGAAGGGGCTTCAGATTTGAAAGACGCGGTACTGATGCTGGCAGGGCTTGGCGGATCGGAATTATGGACTGGATTGGTGCCAGGATTTGAGACATTGAGCGAAGGCTGAGGGGTCAAATCGTTCCCGACGTCTTTTTCTGAATGGATTGAACCTCGTGAAGATGTCGAGGAATGCCCATCAGCCTTCTCAATCCTTGACGACCGGGACGGGGACCCCACAGGCGTATGATGAGGAGAGCTTGTTTGTGAAAGGGCAGAGATCGCAGCCATAGCACTGGCTGCGTTATGATCCAGATTTGTAGAGCCTTTGAAAGCGTCTGCGTTTGTGATATCAGTGCTAACAACTGGCGATGAAGCACTAACAAATGAGCCCGATCGCAGAGCTCTCGGCTTGTCTAAAGATCGATTCTCTACACTTGTGGATGAGCCATTCGGCTTCACGCTCCCAAAATTGAGAATGGACTTGGCTGCCTTTCGTGAATAGGCCGTGTTAGGAGGCGAGGCATCAACCAATGGCATACTGATGCTTTTATCAAATTGCGGCAACGCCTCAATTACTTCATCATGCTCGGCGAGATGCTGTAGCTCTTCTACATCACCTGATTGTGCTGCAGCTGTCTCCAGATCTTGTGCAGGTGCTGCGGATCTCTCATCGGCCCAGATGCCACCTCTCCATAACTTATCTTCGCTATTGTAAAAGGGGAAATCGTCCCAATTCGGGACGACCAAACTTTCCGCAACGACCTCCTTAATCCTATTCTCAATTTGGCGAAGAATTATTGTGTAAGTAATCTGCCTCGAGCTAACAATAGGCTCAATGTTCATGTCGATTTTGGGCATTGACGAAAACGCCAACCACATTCGATTTGATGGCGGAGGCTTGATTCTGACCATGGCATGACCCTCGATCTTTTTCAAAACAACCGCTAAAAGCAAGTTAACCTCACGGGCTTTGAATCGTGTCCCGAGATCAATTCGAGCGGTAGCCGCTACCTCGATTCGAAAATTGCCTGTATAACGAACATCCGCTTCTACAATGAGTTCTCCGTCCGCTGTCAGATCTTTGAGCCGAGGATTGGTGAGCACGGGAGCAGCTTCGCCCATATCAATGTTTCGAAGGACGATTTTGGAGAGGAACGCAGGAGTCTTGACTCGGGAAATTTTTTTGGTAATCTTGGCCCTGACAAAATTCTCGACCTCTGGAGTCTTATAAAGGGCGAGAAATATCCTGCCTATAATTGCATTGATCCACCTCGTTTGCAGATGCTCCTCTGATGAATGTAACCTTTGCACCAGCGTGATGATATCCTTCACATCGTATTGTAAAGGCACCGGTGGATTATCTCTCGCACTAGGTCTTCTTTCCTGATTTCGTAACAGGGCGAAGTAAAAGTCCTCTTTATCAGAGCAATTCTCGGAGAAGAGGAAGAATGGCTTCGACATCTTGCCATCCGGCGTCAATTCCCCAACGTCGGTTTTCCTTGATAGGCAAAGGGCATTCCTTTTAATAAACAACTCGCCCTCTGGTGTTTGGTCTCCTCCCGAATATATGCTAATATCATGATGCGCCAAAGATATAACATGCCGCACCTCGAGCTGTTCCTCGTCATCGAACAACATCAAGTGACCATGTCTGGACTCGATGTCAGCCAGCCCTTCTAGAGACGTCGATTCAAAGAGTCTTACCTGAGAACGACATAGAACACATTGCCACTTTTCTTCTGCGGAGTCCCCACACCTTTGTTGTCTAATGGACTTGGAGTTGCTTTTCTTTCGAATATGGACTTGTAGATGTTCGAATATATATTCTGGTTAGGAGGAGAAAGAGGCGTAGAGCTTTTTTTGGCGGCCGAGATCGTTGTGGGAACGAAAGGCACGTATTCTCTGTAGATAGCGAAGTACGCAGCAGCTACCTCGGCGTCATTCTTTTTCCACTCCAATACATCCTCGCCAAGGGCCTTCCGTGAACTTTTGGTTGTATCAACATCTTCGCCCGGTCGAAGGATGGGTGAATCTTGGTCTTCTCGGTAAGCTGTGTCTTCGTGAATCGGGGCCGTAAAGTAAACGTGAAGAAGAATGACGACGATGACCAGCGGAATAAACGTCAAGCCACCTATTAAGTAGACGAAGAGGAACCCCGCCCAGCCCATTATTGTAGCATTTGTGCTATCATAAACATGGACGTTGTGCAGGATTTAGCGGCACATTGAAGGATGAGGACAGTTTGGATAGGTACTGTAAGAAGGCTGATGATGAGCGTATTCGCGCAACGCGGCCGCGGCCTCGTCAACTTGTTTATAGAAAGTCTAGGTAAGAACTAATGAAAATAAACTTAACTTCTATCAACTTACTTACCGTAGGAATTAGAATATAAGAATTGTCTCAACTCGTATGAGAGAATCAGTAAAGATATCCCAAAGAGGACTTCTTGGTCACATTTTTCAGAATTTTTAAACACGAGCTTAATAAAATAAATAAAAAGATTATGAAAGTGAAAAAGCTTTGAGCGAAGACTAAAGAACAATAACATATTATATTCCAATTCCTACAATAATCGTCCTTCGTTTGTTCCTGCCAACTAGTTGATTACCATATGTTGCAAGAACGAAGAATGGTGTAGTCAGATTTAATTGCTCTGAAATCAAAGCAATTCCATTACATTGGCACGCAATTGAAATTGACGCGGTAGAGTATCAGTTCAACATGCCCAATATTTACATTTACTCCTCTTATTCAACACGCCGTTCCCATGCTCATGATCCCTCGCTATGCAAAAATGAATACCCAGTTCCCAAACCAACGAAGTCTTGTGCCCATCCCTTTATGTACAGAGTCACCTTTACCATTCCAAATCCTCTACCCTGATCACATTGCCTGACAATTCCATCATTGCGGGCTCTACGACAGCCTTCTCCATCTTCAATCGAGCTTTCTGCCTTGTTCTAGTGTAAAACACTGGACAATCCTTGCTGTCACACCTCACTTCGTCCATCGGAGATATCCCAGAGCAACTTTGACATATTTTCTGAAGATCCAAGAACTTCTTCTCCACGCTATTTAATCTCATTCGTAAAGACAACAGGGACAGTGGCTGATCCGTCAAGCAATTTGGGCAGACGGGTATTTCAGACTCAAGCTTATCTCGGCACACCAGACATGACGAAGATTTCATATATGATTCGAGGGTCTTCTTGCTAATGGCGAGTTCCTTGGATTGTCCCTGGAGCTGTAAATTGGCATCCACTTTGCGGATCCGCTGCACTTTAGGCATCTCATCGTACCAATTCCTGACGTTCGCACCAACCAGATTAAAAATCCGTTCTAGCGGCGGGATGAGATTTTTGGAAATGTAGTATTCTGCATCGAGTTCGCTGTGATCGTTCTCCAAGAGTTCTTCGGGAGCCACGCAACGATCAATCAACCTTGCCCCTGGGGCACCAGTAATGACCACATAAGGTACTCGCTCACCGTATTGTGGCTCCGCTCGAGCATCTTCCAGCATACGTTTCGTACTGATAAGAGCCCCGGGAGGTGGAGGGCCTTTGTCACTGTATGTCCCAAGCTTTACTTCTCTGGCGAAGCAAAAGTCTTGGACGGATACCGATCCTTTCATAATCTTCTCGCACTGTTTCTGAAAGTAGTTCTTGACTTGGCTAAGATCAGCAGTTTGAAACAGTATTTTTAGTGCCTTCTCCTCAATTTTCTGCTCGGCAGGCGTGCCATCTCTGCGTACAGTCTCGATACCTTTGGCATCGAAGTCTGGCTCGACTTGGTTCCTACTCTCATATTTGAAGCCCACATAACGCTTCTTTGCTAAGAGAACGGATGGAAAGTAGACTTTCTCGAATTTGAGCTTGACCGGCCTTGGATTCATATTAGTGACTGTCTTCGCGATTTCTTCGCCAATGTCAAAGGCCTGGTCCTTGGTACGACCTTTCAGGTAGACGAACAAGCTGTCAGTGTCACCATAAACGACCTCCGCTCCCCAACGCTTGACAGAGTGGATGAGCGCGATCGCCTTCTCGAGAGTCTCACGGCCCGTCTGCACAATGCTATCTGCAATCTCAGAACACGGCATACGACCCGAAAATGATGCGGACGTATAGCCATAAGTGACATTGGCAATGAGCTTTAGAGCTAGCTGTCTATTGTTGAGCAGACGCTGGAGTGATTTATCATCTTTATCGACTTTCATACCGCTCTTAACCATAACACGAGTCTCTAGGATCTCGCCGAGCATCTTGGCCAGGAGCGATTTTCGTATTTCGGGCTTGGTGTACATGATACCATTTGGTGCAATGTTGATATGATCTTTTAGGAGCTCTAAGAGCCTCTGCTGTCTTTTGAACTCAGTAAATCCCATTTTATTTGTACCTCGCCAATGAACGACGCGGCCGAGGAAGGTGGAGTAGCAGTAGTTATAAGCGATCATGACACTGGGATAAAGACTTTGGAAGTCGAGGACCAGCAATGGGCTATTGTAAAAAGCACTTTGAGGCTCCATGACGAGAGGCAGGCACTCAAGCGCATTCTGGCCGCCGACTTGCTTCCTGCTTGGGGAGACGAGGAGGAAGTTCTCAGGCTTTGCGATCCGAAACATCAGTGACTCGACCTTGAATTGTGATCCTCGGGAGAAGACAGAAAAGAAGTCTACTCCCAACAACCGGGCTTGTTCGCTGGTTCTAGGTATAAGTTCATTTTGCTCGAGTATTTCTAAGTCAAGTTGAACACGGGTTGTGTAGTAATTGATGACCTTAGCCAGATCCCTAGGTTTATCATTGGTATACCATTTCGTCAAATCAGCCCATGTGAAATGGGGTGTTCGACGGTGAAGCAGATGAAAGACAACATTCTCCATCGTATATTGAAGAAGGTTCAGTTCGCTGCGCATAGCTCGCCATATATTGATCATGTGTCGTCCTGTGACTCGGATCGTCGAGGTGTGGTTGAAGCCCCATTTATCATTTTCCTTGCCAAATCGTCCATGAGATTGAGATTTCATTCGTGAGAATTCATCGCACAGATTATAATCATATTTTAGACGTGCTCGTTCGATCAAATACCCCCAAGATCCACCATGGACTTCATAACCGGTGAGGATGTCCGGATCATGGTTTCGAACAATCTCGACCATTCGTATCATGAGATCGAGTTCCGAAACTTCTTCCTGCACTTCAACGGCTGCCTGACGAGATATATTCTCGGCCATGACCCCATCCTCAGATAAAGCAACAATTCCTAGATGCATCCCTTGTGCGACTCCATTGCTCTCGAGACCTTCTTCTGATGATTGAAGACACCAGAAGAGGCACTGTACTTCATCCTCCTCAGGATTTGGTACAAAGTTCCCTCTCGTATTGATGTGAATTTCAAGACTCATTGTGCTCATATACTGCACTTCATGTTGAACACTGGTCGTCGCTTGGTTTTGCGTGTACTTGAACCCGTGCTTATCCTTTTGCGTAGGGCCTTCGATCTGCGAAAGCTTGCCTTTGGCTTGATGATTTATAGCTATTGGCACGGGGGGAACAACATGCTTGGCACCGTCAGCTATCTTCTGTGCTTGCTCATCCTCAAGCCATTTTTTGACCTCGGCGTAGGTGGGAGGAGGTTTCTCGAGCTCCCAGCTCTGCAGAGCACAACCATCCCGTCGACGTTGATAAGAGATTTCCTCTTTCAGCCTATCTGGTAGGATACCTAGCTTTTCACCAAAACTTGCCTCCGAGTTGCCGCTGGGGTCAAACTCGGGTAGGTAAGGGACTGATAAAGCCTCGAGCCTAAATTCTCTTCCTGCCCATTCTCTAGCACGGTCAGGAACATCTATTTCTTTACTGTAAAATGCGTCCTGGTAAATGACTTGTGGCAAACTGTAACTTTGCATAGTCGATTTCACTGAGTGAGAGGATGGTGGAAGATCACCATAGGCCAAGAAAGTCCTGCTAACCTGCATCTCGAATTTGCTTTGCATACTGTTGAGAACCTTGGATATGGAACTCAATACCTGGGCTATGCTAGAAGTTACCTCGGACTGTACACTCGTTGAAGAGTGATTGGAAGTATTCATTGTGGTAATAGAAGGATCGAAAGATACTTGCTTCCTCAACTTCTGCGAAGGGCTTGGGTGTGAAGAACTCTTTTGGCTTAATCGCAAGATCGTGTTGGGGTCATTAGGATCCTTAACAACAGGGAAATTGAGCGGCTGGGTTTGAGGAGTGTCTAGGGGCGGTCTTTTAGACGTTGTGCGAGCTGGCCCCCAAGAGATTCCGTTCATGATAGATGATATAGGTTCCTTGGGTCGACTCTCTTGATTATCCTTTACTTCTCTTAAGCCTTCTGTTTCAGAATAGAGCTGTGGCACTGTTTCAGAACACAATGCGGGTAAAGGTTCCGTAGCGGCCCTCCTTGATTCCCTAACATATATTCTTATGCGCTTATGATGCAGATGCAGATGTTCGACTGGCGATTCGGACCGTTTTAGATCTCCTGTCAAAGGGTTGGCCGACATTTCGGGACCTGGATGATGGGCAAATGAGCCTTCGTCTCCAAATCCATCAGATGTGGGCCCTGAACTTGGCACAAATCTAGGTGAGGTTTCATTAGCTCTTTCGTTAGGAATAATATCGTTTGAAAGCCCGTGGCGACTCTTTAAGAAGTCAGACTCAGCCTCGTCTAGAAGCTGTGCTGCATCATCGCTACTACCTGAATTTGGTCCATCATTGATTCCTTGCCCTACCTCTGGGTCTTCCAAAGCCGGTTCTTCCTCCACGCGGTCCCCTTTCTTTCTTTCTGGTAGCTCTTGTTCATCAGAATCGTAAAAGTATTCGTCGTCGTTATCATCAGCGCTAAAATCTAAAATTCTTTTCTCGTCGACGTCTCTCTCCTCGTGATCATTTTTCTGATAATTTGCTCCAGTGCCCGGTGTTAACCCCAGCACTGGGCGCAGGATTTCCGGATACAAATCTTCCACAGACTCTAGACTGGTCCTGACTAGGGACTCAAATTGCGTTGGCTTTACAAAAGTTTTGAAGGAAAGCTTTGCTCCATCGCTTTTCTTCCTTTCGTCCATGATGAGAGACGCGACCTTCTCTCGATATTCCTCCTCATGAATCCACCCGCCAGGTTGAGAATTCCGAGGATCAGCAGACATAGATACCATGACCTCTGCAGGGAATGGACTGCTTCCGGGGGTGGCATTAGGCATTTTTGACTTGCGCCTTCGCGTTTCATCTTTCCATAAACCAGCCATACTATGAACCAGTTTCTCGTCTGGGGCCAATGGGTTTAAGCGCTCGACGAAATCGTGATGAAGCGGCCGAGCTTTGATTTCCCGCCGATTCATGATATCCTGTACGCATATGTCCACTTCAATCGAACAGTGACTAACCCTAGGCAATTCAGATGGTCCACTGATAAGCTCATCTGGGATTGAACGATCATGCCAAAGATGTGATAAATCCTGCGTTTCCTCGTATTTTGGTACTGGAGACCGAAAAACAACCTTACTGCAGTCAATGTAACCACAACCATACAAGTTGTAGTCCGCCATCCATTGCAAAAGGTACTGGAGATGGGCTTCAAACGGCTGAAAAACTTTCTTCATGACAACTCCCTGTCGTAAAAGGTCCGCCAGCCTGGTCATGACCATGGGGTTGAGCATATAGATCTTCAAGTAGAATCTATTCCCAACATGAAAGCCGTAAAAGGGAATTCCCTTGACGAGAGTGATACGGGCAACGAACTTTGCAGTTTCTTTAAATGCATTTCGCCTGTACGAGACTGCAAGAGCAAAGTCTATTGAAAGATGGAGGCGATGGATATAAGCACAAACTCAAGCTTTGTTAGCAGCAATATTAGAAGGGGAGCTTATGCACGCATACCTTCCTCGGGTGTCAGAGAACCGGTATACTCGATGTAAAGATATGGAAAGCCGCCATGAATATGGGCACATACTTTCTGGCCAGTCTCAGTGGCCCCAAAGACTCTGATAACAGGGACTTTGGGCTCTCTGTGTATCTGTGAAGGTTTGACGTTGCTTCGAAGGATGGGATCGAATTGATTTGGCGTGGCTTGATAGTGGTCTATGCAATTGAGCCGAACTCTGAATAGGTCCATGACAGAGCAAGTCCCTCGCTATCAACCTTGACATTGTTGATTTCTAGATTCCTTACCAATGTTGTGGTGACGCGAGAGGTAGTAGGTAAACGCGCTATCACGAGCATCTATTTATATCACGTGAGTGTCAAAGAGATTGGAAATGAAAAGTTCATCATTGAAATTTTCGTCGATATCTTCTTAATTAACAGGGGCAATTCTTGAATTAGATCAAAACAGTGTTGTTGATCATGGTGAGGTGAATTGATTGCTGAATTTGGCAGTGGTGCTTTGGGTTATCGAATATGACAGGGGCATTTGAGATCAAAATGTAAAGAGGCGCAAGGCTGCGAATCTTCTGTGTGAATTTATCTCAGCCATCACCGACCTCATAACCTCGTCACAACTTTCAAGATGCCTCCAGCCGGGACACAACCTCTAAAACCAAATATCCCATCGGCAGCAAACAAAGAGGCAAACGAATATATCCCTTCCTTCATCTCGAAGAAACCTTGGTTTCTTGGAGAAGATGATGATCACAACGATTACCTCGAACATCAGCGCCTTCAAAAGGCTCAGTTGGACCAGTCTGAATGGTTCGATAGAGCCAAGAAGGTCGCTCCTGCGGCGACCAAGTATCGCAAAGGGGCATGTGAGAACTGCGGTTCTATGAGCCACAAGACTAAGGAATGTTTAAGTCGGCCACGAAAAGCCGGCGCGAAATGGACAAACAAAGATATTCAACCCGATAGGGAGATCAAAGAGGTCAGCTTAAGTTGGGATTCCAAAAGGGATAGATGGAAGAACTTCGATCCGGCCGATTTCTCGAAAGTTGTCGACGAATACACCCAACTCGAAGAGCTGAAGCAATCTGCTCTCGAGAGAACGAATGAGGACGACGATGAGCAGGGTGAAGATGGTACCAAGTATGCAGAAGAGTCAGATATGGGCAGGCAGCAGAGCACAGCCACCAGACAATTACGCATTCGAGAGGATACGGCCAAGTATCTACTAAATCTTGACTTGGATTCCGCAAAATATGATCCAAAGACAAGATCCATGGTGGATAGCGGTGCTACCGCCGACACAGCCGCTGCATTAGTCGCCGAAGAGGGCTTTATGCGGGCTTCAGGTGATGCTGCAGAGTTTGAGAAGGCGCAGAAGTATGCATGGGAATCGCAGGAAAAGGCCGGTGATACAAAACAGCATCTACAGGCAAATCCCACGTCCGGAGAGTATTATCGGCGGAAGGAAAAAGAAGACGCAGAAACAAAACGACAGGCACACAAGAAGATGTTATTAGAGAAGTACGGAGGAGACCTGAACCCGGCTGCTGCAAAGCTACGTGATGCGGCGGTAATAGAATCAGAGAAATATGTCGAATATGACGAATCTGGTGCAATCAAAGGTGCCCCAAAGGCTCTTGCGAAGTCCAAGTATGCAGAAGATATTCTCGTTAACAATCATACGTCCGTGTGGGGTAGCTGGTGGTCAAATTTCAAGTGGGGATATGCATGTTGCCATTCTGTGGTCAAGAAAAGCTATTGTACAGGCGAAGAGGGTAAGAAAGCCTTCGAGGAAGCAGATCGACTCCGGACTGGGGGCTTGTTTGGAGAGGAACCTGTAAAGGAAATCGAATGGCCCGCAAACAATAAAGTTGAGAAAGTTAAGGAGGATATTTCGTCCTCAGTGACAACTAAGAAGCGAACAATAGAGGAATTGCACGGAGGGGTTTCGGAGGAGGATATGGATGCTTATAGACGTAAGAGGACTGCCGCCAATGATCCTATGGCCGGTCTCCTGGGAAGGGATGAGTTATTATAGTTCATAAATTTGCATGTAGCGGGCGTCAATGGGTTGCATGATCAGGGCGTCGAAAGGTAGCATTGAATTACCAAGAACTACACCTAGTTGGGTGGAAAGCAATTTTTATTCTCAGTAGTGTTTGTGATGATCTCTGCAATGCCCCGAGATATGCTACACTGAATGCCTAGCTACCATCACCAGAGATTGTCGCTCAATAGCTACCCGAGAACAAGATTTGATTCATCATTCCTCATCCTCGTCCTCACCATCATCACCACCGTCTTTCGTATCTGCAGCCTTGGCCTTCTTTCTTCGGACACGACCAGGACGTCCACCACCAAATGGAGAGCTAAGTGCGAAATCGATGTGCTTTTGGGAATCGAGACGGACGACGAATGAAGGAACGTTGACGATCTGCTTGCCAACACGAATGTGTCTCTGGCGGATGAGAACACGGGCGTGATGAATAGATTTGGCAAGACCGAGCTTGTAGACACAAGTTTGGAGGCTGGTCGTACAATTAGTATGGCTTTTTCACAGGATGTTTTAGGACCTCAGGAGTCAGCAAGCTCTGACGACGTGTGTCAAGAGCTTGGCTCCTTAGCCAACATCGAAAACAGGGCCAAGGAAGACATACCGGCGCTCTAAGAAGTCTTCAATTTTCAGTGCCAAAACGTAATCAAGCTTCATGCGGGACTCGTCGAGGACACCGACACGAACGAGACGGCGAATGAGGGCGTTGCCTTCGAAGAGTCGCTTGGGGTCCTTTTCGTCGAGGGTGAGCAATTGACTATGATTTGTTAACGGCCTGTAGGGTGCGCGGACTCCAAAAGTGTTCATACCGAGCAGCACGACGAATTTTGGAGAGGGTGAGTTGGACACGCCACTATCATGCAATTAATATGGCTTTTCCGCATGTATTTTGGGAGCTGAGGAGCCGATGAGCTCTGAAGAAAAGTTTCAAGAGCTCAGCTCCCAAGTGTTGCGAAATCAAGGGCAAAATCAGACGTACCACCTCACGCTTGTTGCGAAGACCATATTCTCCAACGAGTTTCAACTCGGAGTCCCTAGGACATAATCAGTGACATGAACAGAGCACGCTCTGATACAGTGGTCCACCTACAAACGAGCAGATTCGAAAGGACGACGAGGGACCTCTGTTTTGAATTAGCTAAGAACTCGACGAAGGTAAATTTTACGAACTATAGGTTTTACTATAACTGATAGGCGCCATGACTACTATTGCGATTCGAAGTGTGTCGAATCGTTGCTGGCGTTCGTCGACGTTGGC